>Ga0335078_10013798_pt1 | contig 11971 bp, 4 predicted proteins | sample Lox_Sample_32_FD_206711 | JGI IMG/M metagenome (GOLD analysis project Ga0335078, IMG submission 206711) | Soil microbial communities from Loxahatchee National Wildlife Refuge, Florida, United States - Lox_Sample_3.2 | ecosystem: Environmental > Terrestrial > Soil > Wetlands | place: USA: Florida... | reverse complement strand
TGGTCGGCCGCAGCGCGCGTCCGCATCTGCGTCGGACTCCAGCGCTTCCGCGTACGCGACGAGCGCGGCGGCGATTCGCCGGCGCCCCCGTCGGTTCCACCAGCGGGAGCCATCGATCATCTCGAGGGCGGAGAGGCGCGCGATGCATGCGGCAATTCGGGTGCCGCAGTCCTGACCTGCGTCGAAGCTGGCGTTGTCGAAGGGGACGGCGTGCGTCATCTCGGCACTTCCTCTCGGACGCCAGGACGGAACGGTCCAGGGGCGGGAGTCGCGATCTCGGCTCGACGCAGGTGGGCTGATCGACGAGCAGGACGTCACGCTTCTGCTCGGGACCCATGCATAGCGCCCGCGCCGCCCCGGCCCCCGACATTCGACGCACGAACGTTCGAAAGACGCCCGGATCCCGCCCGGGGGGACCCCACATTCCGCCGGACGCGAGCAGCGCGAGCGTTCCTCGAGCCATAGTTTGCATCTGGTAGAGCTGATCCGGACGTCCCGCTCGACATCAGCCTACCCGCGCCGAGCCATCGGCTCCTCGTTTCTGGACAGTTCGCTTCACCGGCGTCCTACCGGGAAGGAACGTGGATCACGATGCGGACCGACGGGCTGAGGCTGATCGTCGCGAACCTCGATCGCGAGATGTCTTGCCTCCTCGCGCGACTGGGCGCGGGACACGACGGCGCTGCTCTCGTTGTGGGCGGAGCTGGTCGAGCTTCTCGTCCTGGACCCGCCGCCCGAGCTGCGGGGGTGTCCCATCTGCAGAAGCCGCGGCATGCGACACGCGACGCGGTGCGGTACCTGCGAAAGGGAGCTCGCCCCGCCTTCGCCGCTCGCGAGGACGCGGAGGACTCCGGACGCAGGCGGCCTTGGCTCGGCCTCTCCCGGAGATTAGGCCACGCGCTCCACGGCGCTCCCGAGGACGACGCGCACCTCGTGGACGCGACCGTCGTCCACGAGCCCGATCGCCCGAGGATCGACCGGGACGCCGTCGAGCCGCGCGGCGGCGATCCCACGGCAGCGCCGCTCGGGGTTCGTGACGGTGATCTCGTACCGCGTCCGCCCGAATCGCCAGGTGATCGCGTACTCGGGCCACGAGGCGGGGATGCACGGATCGAGCTCGAACGAGCCGCCGTAACGCCGCAGCCCGAGGATGCTCTCAAGCCCCGCCCGATACATCCACCCGGCGGATCCCGTGTACCAGGTCCAGCCCGCGCGCCCGGCGTGCTCCGGACGCCCACATACGTCGCCGGCGACCACGTAGGGCTCCCCCTGGTAGCGCGCGACGTCGCCGTCCGTGCGCGTGTGGTTCACCGGGTTCAGCATATGGAACAGCTCGGCCGCCTCGTCGCCGCTCCCGAGCTTCGCGAGCGCCATCACGATCCACGCGGCGGCGTGCGTGTACTGCCCGCCGTTCTCCCGCACGCCGGGTGGATAACCCTTGATGTACCCGGGCTGCTGCGTGGAGCGATCGAACGGCGGCGTGAGCAAGAGCACGACCCGCGCCCCGCGCCGCACGAGGTGCGTGCGGACGGAGTCCATCGCGCGGTCGGCGAGCCGCGGCGGGGCCGCTCCCGAGAGCACCGCCCAGGACTGGACGATCGAGTCGATCGTGCACTCGTCGTTCTGCGCTGAGCCGAGCGGCGCGCCGTCGTCGTAGTAGCCGCGCCGGTACCACTCCCCGTCCCACGCCCGCTCCAGCGCCGATGCCAGGCGAGCTGCCTCGGCGACGTAGCGGCCGGCCCGGACGCCCTCGCCGCGTGCGTTGCACAGCGGCGCGAAGTCCGAGAGGGCGGCGTGGAGGAAAAAGCCGAGCCACACGCTCTCGCCTCGCCCCTCCCTCCCGACGCGGTTCATCCCGTCGTTCCAGTCCCCGCTCCGCATGAGCGGCAGGCCGTGCGCGCCCGACGTGAGCCCGCGGTCGAGCGCGCGGACGCAGTGCTCGAAGAGCGTCCCGTCCTCCGCCGAGACGCGGGGCTGCGCGTAGGCGTCCTGCGCATCCGGCGCGAGCGCCTCCCCGTCGAGGAATGGGACGCGCTCGTCGAGCACGGCGGCGTCTCCCGTCGTCCGGACGTAGTGCGCCACAGCGTACGGCAGCCAGACGAGATCGTCCGAGCAGCGGGTGCGAGTCCCTCGGCCGCTCGGCGGGTGCCACCAGTGCTGCACGTCTCCCTCGCGGAACTGTCGCGCCGCCGCCCGCAGGAGGTGCCCTCGCACGAGCGCCGGCCGCGCCAGCGCGAGCGCCATCGCGTCCTGCAGCTGGTCGCGGAACCCGAAGGCGCCGCCCGGCTGGTGGTAGCCGGTGCGCGCCCACATCCGGCAGGAGAGGTCCTGGTACAGCAGCCAGCGGTTCACGAGCACGTCGAAGGAGTCGTCGGGCGTCCGGACCTGCACGGCGCCGAGCGTGTCCTCCCAGCCGCTGCGGACGGCCTCGAGCGCGGCGTCCGCAGCCTCGGGGCGTCCGTGTCGCTCGATGAGCTCCCGGACGTGTGCCGCGTCTCTCCCCTCCCCGAGGAGGACCACGACGCGCCGGGTCTCTCCCGGCTCGAGGACGAGTGCGACGTGCAGCGCCGCGCAGGGATCGAGCCCCGCCCCGAAGCGATGCGCGAGCGCGGCGTGCCCGAGCGCCGCCGGGCGCGCGAGCGAGCCGTTCCGACCGAGGAAGGACGTGCGGTCACCCGTCGCCGAACGAACGCCCCCACTCGCGTAGGCGAAGGCCACGCGGCCCGCGAACTCGTGGTTCCACGGGTTTTTCGCCAGGACCGCCCCGGTCGCGGTGTCCCGCTCCGTCACAACGTGCTGGTTCTGGCCGGCCTGCGGCGGTCCCAGGACCCACTCCGCGTACGCGAAGACGGAGAGGCGCCGCCGGAGGCCGCTCTCGTTCGTCAGCGTGAGGACCGAGAGCTTCACGGGGTCCACCGCGTCCACGAAGACGTCGAGCGCGTGGCGAACGCCGTGCGTCGCGCGCGCGAAGCGGGTGACGCCCGCCCCGTGCCGAATCACGAACCGGCCGCTCGCGACGCCGCGCGGCAAGGGTCCCGGGGTGGGCGACCACGCCTCGCCCGTGTCGTCGTCGCGGACGAAAACGGCCTCGGAGGTCGGATCGGTGACCGGATCGTTCGCGAACGGGGTGAGGCGGTTCTCGCGGCTGTTGTCGGACCAGGTGAAGGAGGACCCCGACGCGGTGACGATCGTCCCGAAGGCCGGGCTCGCGATGACGTTCGCCCAGGGCAGCGGCGTCTCCTCGGCTCCCTCGAGCACGACGACGTACTCCCGCCCACCGTCGGCGAACCCGCCAACCCCGTTCGCGAGCGCGAGCGGCGGGACCTCGGGCTCCGCGGCCGGCGGAAGGGCCAGGCGGGGCCTCGGCGGATCCACGACCGGGAGCGGCGCCGGCTCGGGCGAGGATGGAGCGGATCGATCGAGCTGGTGCGCGAGCGATCCCCGCTCGCCGGAGAGGACCGCGCGCGCCACGCTAGACAGGAGGAGCCGCTCTGCGTCGCTCATCCGGTCTCCGCGCAGCAGGTACGCCCCCCCGGGCCGGTGCTTCCACGCCCGCCACGGTCCGTCGTCGAGGAGTGCGGCGACCTGAGCGTGCACCTCGTCGAGGTAGCTGACCGGGTGCTCGTTCAGGATCACGACGTCCGCGACGAGCCCCTTGAGCCGCCAGTACTCCTGCGCCTGCAGGACCTGTCGCACGAGGCCGAGATCGGCGTCCGAGACGACCCGCACGAGCAGCACCGGGAGATCGCCGGACACGCCGTGCCCCCAGAGCCCCTCCTGGCCGAGCGTGTTCCGGGCGAGGATCTCCGGCGCCGGGCGCAGCGCCGCGTCGGCGTACAGCACGCGCGAGGCGAGGCGCTCGAACAAGAGGGCCTCCTCGCTCGTGATGCCGAGGTGGTGGAGCCTGCTGCGCGCGTGCGCGAACGCGAGCGCGAACGTCCGGGCGGTCGCGGCGGGGTCGTGGTACCGCTGCGCGAGCGCGAGCGCCGTTTCCCGGCTCGACGCCATCCCGGTGGCAAAGGAAAGCCGCACCACGCCGCCGGGAGCGAGGCGCACGCGCTGCCGCAGGCTCACGATGGGATCGACGAGGACTCCGGTCGTGCCGGAAAGCGGCCGCCCGTCGAGCGCCTGGGGATCCTCCGGGCCGCGGCCGCGCCCAAGAAAATGGCCGCGGTCGGTCTCCCACTCCACCGGGCCCTGCGTCCGGCCCTCCTGGCCGATGACGTGCACCGCGAACACCTCGGCGTCGTCCGGAGTGCGCGGCCGCCGGCGGCAGAGCAGCGCGCTCGAATCCGCGACGTACTCGGACTCGACGAAGAGCTTGCCGAAAGCGGGATGGGCGAGGTCGTCGGCGTTCGGCGCGAGGACGATCTCGGCGTAGCTCGTGATCTCGAGCTCGCGGGCCCGATCCCCGTGGTTCGTCACCTCGAGCCGGCGCACCTCGACGTCGTCCTCGGGCGAGACCGCGACGTCGAGCCTCGTCCCGATCTCGTCGTCCCTCCGCTCGAACGTCGCCTTCTCCATGGTGAAGACGACGACGTCGTCCTGCGCGTCCGTCGCGGTCGGCTGGTGCGTCGCGGACCACACCCGCCCGCTGCGGACGTCGCGCAGGTAGAGGTACTGGCCGCCCGGGTCGCGGGTCGCGTCCTGAAGCCACCTCGTGACGGCGCGCCCGCGGCAGAAGCTCGTGCCGCCGCCCGCGTTCGTCACGACGGCGGTGTAGTTGCCGTTCGAGAGGAACTGGGCGTGCGGGAACACGGTGTGCGGGGAGCGGAAGCGGCGGGCGGCCGCGGGCGGCAGCGGCGGCGCGATACGGGCGCCCTCGTCCGGGCGCGGCCGGATAAGCGCCGCGTGGCGCGGCACGCGCTCCTGGAGGAGCAGCTCGGTCGCCTGCACGCGCGGATTGGCGTGGAAGCGCTCGACCATCCGGTTTCCGGTGAGCGCCCCGGCGATCGCCGCGAGGGTCATGCCCTGGTGATGGGCGAGGTAGGTCCGGACGATCGTTCCCCGGGTGCGAGCGGAGCCGCGCGCCTCCGTCTCCGGCTCCTCCGGGCGCCTCGGCGTGTAATCGACGGCATCGAAATAGCCGTACGCGCCAAGCAGCCCCTCTCGGGCGAGCCGGCGGAGGTTCGCCGCCGCCGCGGTGGGGTGGACGAGCGTCGCGAGCGCCGTCGCGTAGGGCGCGACCACGAGGTCGTCCGCGAGGCCGCGCTTCATGCCGAGACCCGGGACGCCGAACGCCTTGTACTGGTAGTTCCCGTGGTGATCGATGACGTCGTAGGCGCACTCCGAGATCCCCCACGCCACCCCCCGCTCCGCGGCATAGTCCCGCTGCCGGCGCACGGCCATCCGGCACGACTCGTCGAGGAGCGTGTCCGGGTAGCTCCGCATCACGAGGAGCGGCATGAGGTACTCGAAGAGCGTCGCGCTCCACGACAAAAGCGCCGGGTTCCCTCGCACACCCGTGACGGCGCGGCCGAGGTGGAACCAGTGCTTCTCGGGGACGTCGCCCTTCGCGATCGCGACGAAGCTCGCGAGGCGGGCCTCTGAGGCGAGCAGGTCGTAGTGGGCAGGATCGAGCCTCCCCGCATTCTCGGCGTCGCCGGCGCGGTAGCCGATCGCGAAGAGGCTCCGCTGCGGATCGTAGAGGAACCGGAAGCTCATCCCGTCCGCGAACGCGGCGGCGCGCCGCGACAGACCGAGGAGCCGCTCGCGCGCGTCGTCCCCCGCCGCGTCTCCCGGAGCCTCCTCGCGCCCGAGCTGGCCGAGCCCCTCGGACAGGGCGACGAGCGCGCCGGCAAGGTTGCCGCTGTCGACGGTCGAGACGTAGCGGGGCAGGAGCGGCGCGAGGCTCACCGTGTCGTACCAGTTGAAGAGGTGCCCCTCGATCCGCTCGAGCCCCTCCATCGTGGTGAGCGTGGCGTCGATCCGTTCGACGAGCGCGTCCAGCGGGACGAGGCCGAGATCGTGGGCCGCGAGCGTGGAGAGGAGCCCCATGCCGATGTTAGTCGGCGAGGTCCGGTGCGCCGTCCGGTCCGGCGCCTCCTGAAAGTTGTCCGCGGGCAGGAAGTGATCCTCCGGCCCCATGAACGTCTCGAAGTACTTCCAGGTCGTGCGCGCCACGCCCAGGAGAAAGTCTCGATCCTCCGGACCGAGCTCGGCGTCACGCTCCGCGATCGGCTGGGAGAGCCGGTAGGCCACGAGCGGCGCCACCGCCCATAGGGCGAGGAGGGGCGCCGCCGCGGCGAGCGCGGTCGGGCGCATCGCGACGACGGCGAGCGCGCCGCCGAGCGCGATCGCGGGGCTCGCCGCCATCGCCAGGAGGAACGAGCGCGGACCGGTCGCCCTCTCGAGCCCGGCGCCGCGCGCAGCGCTCGCCGCGGCGGTCTCCCACTCGAGCAGGCGGCGCCGCGTGACCGCGAGGCGGACGAGCGTGACGGCGATCGCGTGGACCATCGCGTAGGCCTGGTTCGCGAGGAAGGCGAGCTGCAGGAGGATGCGCTCCAGCGTCCCCGTCGTCTCCTCCCCGACCGCTCGCAGGAACGCCCTCAGCGGCTGGTGCGACCTCGGCCCAGCGAGGGCCTCGAGCGCTAGCGGGTACAGCGGGAACGCGAGCGACGCCGCGACGGCGGCGGTCCAGACCGCGGGGCTCCCCGGCAGCAGCGTCCAGGCGAAAAGGAGCAGCACGACTGTCGCGGGCGCGAGCAGCGCGCGCCGCAGGTTGTCGAGGATCTTCCACCGCGAGATGACGGGGAGGCGGTTCCGCGCCAGACCGGCGCGGGTCTGGACGAACGGCAGAAGCCAGCCGAGGATCTGCCAGTCGCCGCGGGTCCAGCGGTGCTGGCGGCGCGCGTGGGCGAGGACGCTCGACGGATAGTCGTCGACCACCTCCACGTCGGTCACGAGCCCGGTGCGCGCGTGGAGGCCCTCGAAGAGGTCGTGCGAGAGGAGGGCGTTGTCCGGGACGCGCCCCTCGAGCGCCGCCGTGAAGGCGTCGACGTCGTAGAGACCCTTGCCCGTGAAGCTGCCCTCCCCGAAGAGGTCCTGGTAGGTGTCGGAGACGGCTGTCGTGTACGGGTCGACGCCGGTGTGACCGGCGAAGATGCGCGCGAAGCGCGAGCCGGCCGCGCTCGCGGTGGTGACGCTGACGCGCGGCTGCAGGATGCCGTAGCCCTCGACCACGCGGCCGGAGCCCGGATCGAGGCGAGGGCGGTTGAGCGGGTGCGTGATGATGCCGACGAGCTTCTTCGCGCCGTCGCGCGGGAGGCGCGTGTCCGCATCGAGGGTGATGACGTAGCGCACGCCCGGGAGGACTGAGAGCGCGCCGACCTGGACGTCGTAGCTCGTGTCTGTGGCGCCGCGCAGGAGCCGGTTCAGCTCGTCGAGCTTCCCCCGCTTCCGCTCCCATCCCATCCACGCGTCCTCCGCCGCGTTCCACTGGCGCGCCCGGTGGAACAGGAAGAACCGATCGGCCCGCCCCTCGCCCAGCCGCGCGTTCAGCGCCTCGATCCCGCCGCGGGCCGCCGCGAGGATCGCGGCGTCGTCGGGCAGGTCGCGGGTCGCCGCGTCCGCGAAGTCGCCCAGGATCGCGAAGTGGACGTGGGCGTCGAGGTTCCCGAGGGCGAGGACCTCGAGGTGCTCGAGCTGGCGCTCGACGTCCTCGAGGCTCGTGAGCAGCGTGGGGACGACGACCAGGGTCCGAGCGTCCTCGGGAATCCCGGCGGAGAGGTCGAGCCGCGGCAGCCGCCGCGGTGGAGCGAAGCGGGCCGCGAGGCGCTGGGCGAGCGCGATGGCCACCTCGCTCGCGGGCACGAGGAGCAGGAGGGCCACCCCGACCTGCGACCACGTCGAGCCCCCCTCGTGCCGAACGTACCCGACCCCGGCCGCGACGAGAGCCGCCGTCGCGAGTGCGATCGACCCGAGGTAGGCCGCGGTGGCGTGCGCGAACGCGAGCCGGCGCAGCCGCTTCCCGGGCCCGGGGCGCCAGGCCACGTCGGCCTCGAGGTCGCGCCGACCCTTGCCGATCAGGTGGTGCCCCACGTGCGCGGCGCGCGCCCCCGGCCCCTCGGTCTCGGCCGCCTGGCGAGCGCTCTCCACCGCGCGCAGGGCGACGCGCACCTGGGCCTCCCCGGTCCGGTCGGCGAGCTCCTCGACCGCCTGCCGGTACCGGTCGCGGGAGAGAAACTCCATCCGCCCGTGCACGCCGGCGGGATCGCGCTGGAGCACCCGCTCGACGAGGCTCACCGCCTCGACATAGCGGGGCCAGTCGAGCGTGGAGCAGAGCCGCAAGCTCCCGACGACGTTCGCGACCGACACCTGATCGGCGGCCTCGCGCTGGTGCTCGCCGCGGACGGCCTCCTCCTCCGTCTGCCGCTCGGCGGCGAGGTGCTCCTCGAGCCCGTCGCGGACCGCCGCCAGGCGCGGCCCATACTCGCGCACACGCTGGAGGAGCTGCACCACGAGCGCAGGGTGGAGCGCCCGCGGCAGCGGGGGAGGCAATCCCTTCCCCGCGGCGTCGATCAGCGCCACGTGCGCGTCGGCCGCGCGACGGGCGGCGCGGGCGGCGAGCGTCTCGTCCGCGAGGCGCCGGAGGTTCTCGACGAGCGCCAGCTTCAGCATGCTCGGCCACGCCCAGAGCTCGCCGATGGTGAGCGGGGCGACCGTCTGGAAGGCGTCTAGCCAGCGCACGAGCTGAGGGCGGTCGAGCCGGCTGTCGCTGTGGCGGATCAGCTCCACCGCGAGCGCGTAGACGCGGGCGCTCCGCGTCTGCTCGCGCGCGGCGAGCTTGGGCAGCTCGCGGTAGTAGCCGCGGGGGAGGTTCTGGCGAACGTCCCGGATCTCGGAGGCGACAAGGTGGAAGTTATCGAGGACCCACTCCGCCGCCGCCGTCACGAACTCGCCCCGGTGCACGTCGCCGGCGAGCGTGCGGTACGCCTCGCGCAGCAGGCGGACGTTGTCCTCGAAGCGGGGGAAGACGCTCCGCGCCGACCGTCGCGACGGGTCCACCGTGAACCGGGCCGCGAGCGAGCGCGCCCGCTCGTCGAGGCGCTCGACGCTGAGGAGCTCGTCCCGAAACGGCTTCTCGGGAGCCGGAGGCGCGCCGCGCCGTCCGCCGAAGAACGCCGAGTCGAGTCTCGATGCCACGAACACGCACCCTCCCGGACGGGAGTCAGCGCGTCATCGGCACGATGCGTTGGGCTGGCTCGCCTCGGGATCTAACACGGCGGACGCCGCGGCGCCCCTCCGCCGGACGCAGCCGGCTCCGCCGAGGCCGTCGCGTCGATCGCGGACGCGCCCGACGCGCGGATTGGAGGGGATGGCGGGGGGTGTCGAGCGGACGCCGGCCGGAGGTGGTATGGATAGACGATGAGAGCCCTGCTCGTCTCCCTGCTCACGATTGCGGTCCCGGGGTGGCGAGCGCTGGGCCGCCGCTCGTGGTGCAGGAAGCAGCGGAGCCGCCTGCGGGGGCTCGCCTCCGAGATCGTGTGGATTCACGACGGCGAGAAGATGCCGTGGGCGTTCTGGGGCGCCGAGAACGGCTTCTTCGAGCTGGAGTGGGCGGGCCGGCTGCCGTACCTGCGCGCGATACCGGCGGCGGGGTGAACGCGCGCTCGGGTGCGGGGTGTGGACATGCAGACCACATCGATGTCATGGGCGGCGCAGGGCGAGCGCGCGTGGGCGATGCGGTTCGGCGAAAGCGGATCCGACTGGATCGAGGTGGAGCGCTCGAACGAGGTCAGCTCGGAGGGGAGCTGGGCGTCGTCAGCAGCTTAGGCGGCAAGCAGGTCCGGATTCGCGACGCGTTCGGGACGAAGGAAGCGGCCCAGGGCAGCGCGCTGCTCCTCGCGATGCGACGGCTCCCCGGCCGTCGCGACGCCCTGCACGAGCAGCTCGACACGATCCCGCGAGCGTGGTGGTGGAAGATCATGTCACTCGCCGACGCGAGCGCGGAGAGCCGGTCGATCTTCAGCGAACCGGTCTCGGAGACGGAGGAGTCCGCCGAACGACGCGGGCGCGCCGCCGGCGCGGGCTGGTACCTGTACGTCTACGGTCCGGGCTGCGCGCGCGTTCGGGCGGCTTCCCGCGTAGCGCGACCCAACAGTCCCGAGCGGCGGCGCTGCCGAGGATGTATGAGGGAACATCGGCGACCTGGGTCTCCACGTCGCCGTGAACGACACGGCGGCCTCCCAACGCGCCACCCTTCGTGCCTCGACGAGCCGCACGCGCCCTCCGGACGCGCCAGGGGTCGCGGTGCGTGAGCACGAGCGCGACAACGAATCAGGGACAGGCGGGCGAATCCATGGATACCGATGCTCTGCGGGTGTTCGTCGAAGCGGTCGATCGCGAGATCTCGAGGCTCCCGGGCCCGTCGGACGCGGGGCAGCCGCAGGAGTTCCAGGGGCTGCGGACGTCATGGGGGAAGCTCGTGAATTGGCTCGCGCTCGGTCCCGCGCCGCAGCTGCGCACTTGTCCGAAGTGCGGGCACTCGGGGATGCGCGACGCAACGCTCTGCGGCTACTGCTGGGAGAAGCTGCCGAAGCTCCCCCCGCTCGCCGCGGGGTGAGGGCGCTCTCCCGGCGAAGCTCTGCCAAGCGGACGGACGAGCGCCGCGAGACCGACGGGCTACGCCGTCGCCTGGCGGGCATCTTCGGTCCACGAGGAGGTGGCCGGCGGCTGGTCTTTTGCCGCCGGTGCATCCACATTCACTCCTCGGGGTGCCAGCGGAAGGAGAAGCTCCGCGCCCTGTACCGCTGCCGCCCGCGGTCGGCTCCCGAGCACCTGCGCGCCTGGCTCTCCTGGGCAGGCCGGTCGAAGGCTCGCGCCCGTCGTGAAGCTCGGGCAGACCCCGCGTCAGTACCGGGATGGCATCCTCGCTGCCATTCGCCTGCGCCTCTCGAACGGGCGGATGGAGGGGCTGAATAACAAGATCGGTGTCCTCAAGCACCGGGCTACGGCTTCCATTCCTTCGCGGTTCTCGCGTCGAAGGTCTTCACTTTGCTGCATCGATCTTCAGCTCAACTTGCCCATTTGATGTTGGGAAGAGGCTAAAACAAAAGACCGACCGCCGACCTTCCCTAAAGGGTCATAGTCGGAGCTCGCCATAGACTCTACGAGCAAAGTTTTGTGACGGCTCGCCGCGGGATGCGGGGGACCCGGGAAACGTAACGCGTCCGAGCATTTGCATCCTGATGGACGGCCGTCGCTCGCGCAGTTTGTCCCGAGGCGCGAGCCCTGAGGCACATCTGCCGACCATCCCCTAAGGGCAGTGGTCGGACTCCGCTTCAAACGTTAGCCTCCGCACCGGTGCATAAGGCGTCGGCAACCACGGGTGATGGGGATCCGATGGAGCACCTTCGCCGGTAACAACACCACGAACGGATCAACTTACTTCCTCTTCTACAACCACATCTTCTACTTCGGCGAGAAGAAGGGCTCCTGATTCCGAAACTATCACCGGAGGTGTACCCATGATCGTCTCGACCAAGGATCATTTGCGATTGGTAAGGGTTCTCAGTGCTGTGCTGCTGGCGCTGCCCATTCTTGCGGCGGCAGCACCGGCGGCGAAGCCGAATGTGGTTTTCATCCTCGCCGACAACGTCGGCTATGGCGACATGGGCCCGTACGGCGGTGGCGAGTTGAGGGGCTATCCGACGCCAAACGCCGACCGGCTGGCCAGCGAGGGGCTTCGCCTGACGCAGTATCTGGTGGAGCCCTCGTGCACGCCGTCACGCTCCGCGCTGATGACGGGGCAATATTCGATCCGCAATGGGTTATCGCTTGCGACCGTGCCCGGCACGCCCAACACGCTTTCGGGCAAAGCCTACACGATGGGGCAACTGTTCAAGGACGCGGGCTATGCGACGGCCGTGTTCGGCAAGTGGCACCTGGGCATCGAGCCGCAGAGTCTGCCGGGCGCGCACGGCTTCGACGAGTTCTACGGCATCCCGCCGGACACCTCTTGGGATGACGT
>Ga0335078_10013797_pt1 | contig 11972 bp, 11 predicted proteins | sample Lox_Sample_32_FD_206711 | JGI IMG/M metagenome (GOLD analysis project Ga0335078, IMG submission 206711) | Soil microbial communities from Loxahatchee National Wildlife Refuge, Florida, United States - Lox_Sample_3.2 | ecosystem: Environmental > Terrestrial > Soil > Wetlands | place: USA... | reverse complement strand
TCCATGCCTTGTAGTTCGACGTGCCGATGAGCTTCAGTCCCTTGCTGATGAAGGGCATCATGGAGAGGTTGCAGGAGTACTGTCCCACCAGCCCGCAGGTCACATAGGTCCCGCCGGGCGTGAGCATCTCCACTCCCTCAGGCACCACCTGGGGCGCCGAAGCCACGACCTCCAGCACCACGTCGGCTCCCTTGCCTTTGGTCAGCTCCATCACCCTCTTGATTCTCGCCTCCGGCGTCGGATAGTCCTGGGCGTTGATCGTCTGGTCGGCGCCGAAAGCGCGGGCGAGCTCCAGCTTCTCGGGGACCATGTCGACCACGATCACCTGCGCGGCGCCCATATCCTTCGCCATGGGGGCGGCATTGAGGCCGAGACCTCCCGCGCCCTGGATCACCGCGGTGGAGCCGAGGGGGAAGCTTACCTGATGGAGGGCAAAGGCAACGGTCGAGGCTGCGCAGTCGACGTACACGGCTGACTCGTCGGGCACCGAGTCGGGTATCTTGTAGATCCACTGGCCCGGGCTCAGGTAGTAGTATTCGGCATATCCCCCCTTGAAGTGGGGGAAATCGTCGCTGCTCGCGCCGGTGTGGGCATGCCTGTTGGGGCACGGACCAACGCCGCTGACGCAGGCGGGGCATCTTCCGCACGGCACATAGTAACACCATGCCACCCGGTCACCCTCCTTGAGGGGCTGGCCTGTCGTGTCGGTTTTGACGTTTGAGCCCATCTTGTATACGCGGCCAACGAACTCGTGGCCCCCTATTTTCGGTCTCTGAATTCCCGGCGGGGCGCCGAAGTCTCCCTTGTATGCGTGAATGTCCGACCCGCATATCGAGCTTAACGTCATCTTCGTGACGATGGCATTGGCTTCCGGATCGGGAACGGGGTATTCCTTCAGCTCCCACGGGGTACCCGGCCCGCAGTTTACCATCGCTCTTCCTTTTGCGCTTGCCATGTGATTACCTCCTTGGTCTTCTCGCAATGCGGCCCCATCGGCCTCGGGAGCGGCTGAAGGGCGCCCAAAAGTCTATGTCGCGCTGAGCACGTCGGTCTTTACCCCGAGGGGCAGTCCGCCTGACACGAGCAAGACTTCCCCTGTCACGTACGAGCTCATGTCGGAGCAGAAGAAGAGCGCAGCCTGGGCGATCTCGTCGGGGTCCCCGACCCGGCCGAGGGGTGAGACGATCCGGCCGAAGCCCGCGAAGAAGTCGTCCTTTTCCTTGTCCGTCATGGAGCCCGTATGAAAATCGAAGAAAGAGGTGCGAATGGGTCCGGGCATGATCGAGTTTACATAGATGCCGAAGGGGGCGAGGGTGAAGGCAAGGTCCTTGGTCAAGCCCATGACACCGCCTTTGGCAGCGTGATAGTGGGGAAGGTGGTCCGGTGGGTGGATGGCCCCTAGAGAGGAGAAGTTGAGAATCTTCCCGTATTTCCGCGCCTTCATGTGGGGCACGACGAACTTGCAAAAGAGGAAGTGGCTCTTGAGGTTAAGGGCGATCATTCCATCCCACTCGTCTTCCGACATGTCTTCTATGGGCGACCTGTTGAGAAGCGCCCCCGCGTTGTTCACGAGAATGTCGATCTTGCCGAAGGCAGAGAGGACCCTTTCGACCGTCTCCTTGACCTGGCCGATCTTGGTGACGTCGCATTGAATGGCGAGTCCCTTCCCCCCCTTTTTTGATATCTGCTCGACCGTCTCCTTGGCCTCACTAGCACTGATATCCGCTATGGCCACCGCGCAGCCTTCATCTGCGAACCTGAGGGCCATACCTTTCCCCATACCTTTGGCGCCACCGGTAATTATGGCAACTCTATCGGCTAGCAGCATCGATACTTCTCCTTTTCTTCTCGTTGAAATAGGCGGGAAAACTCCGTGCAATTCCAGTAAAGCTTGCCCGGCCCCGGGTTGTCAAGCCTTTCGAGGGACGGGCCTAACGACCGCCCCCTTGGGCCCGCGCCGATCCATCCGCAGGTGAACATCTCGAGCGTTCGGCTGTTGGCCCTGGCCCGTCCTTCCCGGGAAGAGCCTCACGCCGGCTTGAGCACGAGGCCTCCGAGAGGGGGCAGGTCGAGGACGAGGGAGTAGGGGCGGCCGTGCCACGAAACATCCTCTGCATAGCGCCCGCCCTGGCTTCCTACATTGCTCCCCCCGTATATCTCGGAGTCGCTGTTGAGCGCCTCCCGGTAGAACCGCGATTCCGGGACGCCTATGCGGTAGTTATGCCTGGGCACGGGGGTGAGGTTGAAGACGAAGACGAGGTAATCTCCTTTGTTCCTGGCTCTTCTGATGAAGGATACGACGCTTCGCTCATAATCGGAGAAGTCGATCCACTCGAAGCCTTCGTGGTGGAAGTCCACCTCGTGCATGGATGCTTCCTCGCGGTAGAGCATGTTGAGGTCCCTCACGAAGGCCTGCAGCCTCTTGTGGGGCTCGTACTGAAGGAGATGCCAGTCGAGGCTCGTGTTCGAGTTCCATTCCCACCACTGGCCTATCTCCCCGCCCATGAAAGTGAGCTTCTTGCCCGGCTGAGCGTACATATACGTGTAGAGAAGGCGGAGGTTGGCAAACTTCTGCCACAGGTCCCCGGGCATCTTGTCGAGGAGAGAGCGCTTGCCGTAGACCACCTCGTCATGGGAGAGAACGAGGATGAAATTCTCGGTGAACGCATAGAGCAGCGCGAAGGTAAGGTCGTTTTGGTGGAACTTCCTGAACACGGGGTCCAGGGAGAAATAGCGGAGTATGTCGTTCATCCACCCCATGTTCCACTTCATGCTGAAGCCGAGCCCGCCCAGATAGGTCGGGTGGGAGACCGCCGGCCACGCAGTCGATTCCTCCGCTATGGTGAGCACGCCGGGGTGGCGGCCGTGCACTATCTCGTTGAAGCGCTTCACGAAGGCAACCGCTTCGAGGTTCTCATTCCCGCCGAACTGGTTGGGGATCCACTCGCCCTTCTTCCTCGAATAGTCGAGATAGATCATGGAGGCCACGGCATCCACACGCAGGCCGTCTATGTGGTATTTGTCGAGCCAGAAGAGGGCATTGGACAAGAGAAAATTTGCGACTTCGTTCCTGCCGTAGTTGAAAATCAGGGTCCCCCAGTCCCGGTGCTCCCCCTTCAGGGGGTTTTCATGCTCGTACAGGGCGGTTCCATCGAAATAGGCCAGGCCGTGGGCATCCTTGGGGAAGTGGGCCGGCACCCAATCCATGAGAACCCCTATCCCTGCTTTGTGGAGGTGGTCGACGAGGTACATGAAGTCGTCCGGCGTGCCGTGCCGGCTCGTCACCGAAAAGTAGCCTACGGTCTGGTAGCCCCAGGATTCATCCAGGGGATGCTCCGTCACGGGCATGAGCTCCACGTGGGTATATCCCATCTGCTTCACGTAGGGAACGAGGGAATCCGCGAGCTCACGGTAGGTGAGCCATCTTCCCTCTTCTTCGGGGACCCGCCTCCAGGAGCCGAGGTGCACCTCATAGATCGACACGGGCGACTCGAACCAGTTTCGCTTTTCCCTCGCCTGCATCCACTCTTTGTCGGACCATTTGTATCGGTCCAGGTTCCAGACGATGGAGGCGCTTTTCGGACGGACTTCGGAGAAGAATGCATAAGGATCGGCCTTCTGCGCGAGGAAGCCTTTAAACCGTGATTTCACCTCGAACTTGTACTGGGTACCCTGCCGAAGGCCGGGGATGAATATCTCCCAGATTCCCGTGGCTCCCCTCACGCGCATCATGTGCCTTCTTCCGTCCCACTGGTTGAAATCGCCTATGACACTCACCCTGATCGCATTGGGAGCCCACACAGCAAAGAGCACGCCCTCCGTACCCTGCACCACCATTTTGTGGGCGCCGAGCTTTTCGTACTGAGTCTCATGGGTACCTTCGGCCATCAGGTAGAGGTCGAATTCCGTGAGGACAGGCAGGAAGGAATAGGGATCCTTGAATTCGGAGGTCCTCCCTGAGCCGTCTTTCGTTCTCAATCTGTAGGGGAAAACCTCCTCCCTGTTCTTGATGATTGCCTCGAAAAGGCCTTCCTTGTGAATTCTTTTCGCAGGATAGATCTGCCCGTCCTCAGGATCGACGACAGTGACTTCCGTGGCATCGGGTAGAAACGCGCGAACAGCCACGCACTCCTTGTTCCCCGACTTGACGATGTGGGCGCCGAGGACCGCAAAGGGATCGGAATGGGCGGAATGGACGACTCTCTCCAACTCTTCTTTCAACACCATGCCGGCTGCCCCTCTTTTAGCTTTTCCTTGCTGAAGATTATTATACCTTTTCCCCTTCTTCCGCAACCGAAAAGGGAGGAACCGCCGGTTGCACTACCTTGTGGTGACGGCGAAGAGCCGTGAGAATTGCCCATCGCTCCTCATGTCCGCCCCTCACCCCCATGCCGCAACCAGCCTCTGGTCTGTGCAGCCGTTGAAATTTGGGGTTCCTCTCGTGTATGTTAATGTGTTGCGGGATGAGGAAAAGTTCATGGCGATAATGTACAAAAGCACGAACAATACCGCGGAGCGGGTCAATTTCGAGACAGGTCTCTTGAGGGGTCTGGCCCCCGATTACGGGCTCTACATGGTGGCAAGGCAGGATATCCCCCGGCTCCAACCCGACGTGGTGAAGGCCATGGGGAAGATGTCTTACAGCGAGATAGCCTTCCAGGTGCTGCGCCCTTACCTTCTTTCGGAGGTTCCCGATAAAGAACTCGCCCCGCTTCTGGACGATGCGTATCGGCCGGACAGGATCCCCACCGAGGTGCAGCGAGTCACGGATGACACTTATGTCATGTGGCTCACGAAGGGGCCCACCTATTCCTTCAAAGATTACGCGGCTCGTTTTCTCGCCCGCATGCTCAATTACTTCCTGGAGAGGCGGGGTCTGCGAAGGGTGGTGGTTGTGGCTACGAGTGGCGACACCGGGGGCGCCGTAGCCGATGCCCTGTCCGGCCTGAGCAACGTCGACAACGTGGTTTTCTTTCCAAAAGGCCTGGTGAGCGATGGACAGAGAAGGCAGATGACGACCCTCCAGGGGAACGTCTATGCCTTTGAGGTGAATGGCGACTTTGACGTATGTCAGGCCCTGGCGAAAAGCCTGCTGGGAGACAAAGCGTTCGCCGAATCCCTCTTCGGCGACCCGCAGAGGTGCACGTCAGCCAACTCGATAAGCCTGGGGAGGCTGCTCCCCCAGGCGGTCTACCCGTTCTTCGCCTATTCGAGGATCATCGGCAATGAAGCTCTGTTGATCGCGAGCATACCCTCGGGGAATTTCGGGGACATGATGGGAACGGTAATAGCCAAGGCCATGGGCCTTCCCGTGTCGCGCATCGTGTGCGGCGTCAATGAGAACCGGGAATTCCCCGATTTCCTGAGCACGGGCATTTACTCTATCCGGCCGTCGATACCTTCGCCGTCCTCTGCGATGATCGTCTCCCATCCGAGCAACTTCGCACGGCTCATAGATTTCTACGGCGGCCACCTCGTCGACGAGCGCGACCCCGCCACAGGGACCGTCCTGCGACCCGGCGTCATGAAGAGACTGCCCGACCTCGAAGAAATGAGGCGCGACCTTTACTCGGTGAGCGTGAACAATCCTCAGCACTATGTGACCATGAAGGAGGTCTTCTCCCGCTACGGAGTGATCCTCGACCCTCACGGAGCAGTGGGCTGGCGGGCCCTCGAGCTTTACCGCGCCGAAGGCAACGAGGGGCCTGCGGTGATATACGAGACGGCAGATCCGGGGAAGTTCCCCCTCGACGTGGAAAGGGCCCTTGGCATCGTACCCGATGCGCCCGCGGGTATGAAGAAGCAGGAGACTCTTCCCGAGCGTATCTACACCATCGCCGAGGAGCCCATCTCGCAGAACGGTGGCAGGAGCCTCAGCCCCAATCAAGTCAAGGAAGCCAAGGAAAAGCTCGCGTCCATCTTTAGGTGAAATGTCCGGCCCGTTCAGAAACCCAAGAAAAAGACGGCCACCTCTCTATCGCGGGGTCGGTGGTGCAGTCCCTACCTCCTTGTGGCTCGCCTTCACACAATGAAGATAACAAGAAGCCCTAAGCCCTCCTTATTCCCTACCGACGTTCCTCGACCCGTGGTCCCTCGTTCGCGAGCTGCGCCCCGTCTCCGACCCGTTTAATCGCCTCAGAGCGAATGGCCGGACCGGCCTGGCTTGCATGTTTACCCGGAGCTCTTTTTCCGCCACGCCTGCTACGTCGAGCGGGCAGAGCCCGGGACGACTTAGGGTGGGCACTTCGCGCAGATCGATCTGAACTGCATGACGCTGAGGTAGCGGTCCCCCCGGTCGGGCATCACCACAACCATGGTGCCCTTGGTCATCTTCTTCGCCACTCTCAAGGCGCCGGCCATGGCGGCTCCACTGGAGAGGCCCACGAATATCCCCTCCCGCTGGGCGAGGAACCGGGTCATTTCAAAGGCCTCACCGTCTTCCACCACGACCTTCTTGTCAAGCTTATCGGGATGGTAGATCTTCGGGACTATGGCCTCGTGCATATTCTTGAGCCCCTGAATGGCATGGCCCAGGGTGGGCTCCACGCCTACTATCCGTACCCTCGGATTCTGCTCCCTCAGGTAATCGCCGGTACCCATGAGGGTCCCGCTTGTTCCCATGCCTGCCACGAACACATCGACTTCTCCCCCCGTTTGCCTGAATACCTCGGGCCCGGTGGTCTCGTAGTGGGCGAGCACATTGCTCTCGTTGTCGTACTGGTTGGGCATGTAGTACTTGCCGGGCTCCGCATCGAGCAGCCGGTGGGCCCTCCGTATGGCACCGTCGGTCCCCTCCTTTGCAGGGGTGAGAAGTACTTCCGCCCCGAGAGCTTCAAGGATTATCCGTCTTTCGGTGCTCACGCATTCGGGCATGAAGAGCTTGATCCGATATCCTTTGGCCGCGGCTATCATGGCGAGGGCGATGCCGGTATTTCCGGAGGTCGGCTCCAGAAGGACCTTGTCCTCAGTGAGCTCTCCGGTTTCTTCGGCCCTCCTGATCATGTAGAGGGCGGGCCGATCCTTAACCGAGCCCCCGGGGTTGCACCCCTCGAGCTTCGCGAGTATCCGGACCTTGGGCCCGTTGCCCAGGTGCGTCAGCTCCACGAGAGGGGTGTTGCCTATGGCAGAGAGTATCGACATGCCTTACCTCCGAAACAATCACTATCGAGCCTATATATCATAAACAATAGCAGAATGGCCGCCTGAAAAACAAGATGGGGGCGCCAGGGAGGCGGGAGGGAAATGCGGTGCCCCGCGCCGCCGCGTCATGGGGCCTTCCGCATCGCTCGTTCATTGGAGGCGGGAGTCCCCCTGCGGCAGCGAAAGCAGCTACAGGACCCGCCGAAAATGGGAGAAGTTCTTTTTCCAGTAAGGGGCGTCGATACTGTCTATGGTGACCCCCCTCGATTTTGACGCGTGGATAAACTCGAGGGTGTTGATCATTATTCCCACGTGGCGGTCCCCTTTTATGGTGAAGATCGCGAGGTCGGCTATCGTAACGTCCTCCCTCGACACCTCGCGGCCCACCTTGCTCAGACCCTCGGTGGAGACGGGAACGGTCACGTCGAACCGGCCGTACACAAAGTAAACATAGCCGCTGCAGTCGAAGGCATCGGGACCCTTAGCTCCGTTTCTGTACGGCCTTCCCAGGAGGGTTGTCGCGTAATCGACGAGGCTCTCCCGGAATGCCGCGTCAGGAGGAGGTGCCTGGTTTCTTACGGCAACGGAGACGCAAGCAGAGAAGGCCGCCAACAGAGTAAGGGTGAGCAAGCCCCGCAGTATCCGAAAGCCTATCCGCGCTCCTGACGGGCTCTCTCCCATCCGCACCTCATGGCCGGAGCACATCGACTATGTCAACGAAAGAGCCGTTATGGAAGGCATGATCCACGATGCCGGCTACCTTCTCGTTCGGGTGGCAGCCGATGGTCAATCCCACTTCCTCGAACATGTCCAGGTCCCCCTCCCCGTCGCCAACAGCCGCAGCCTCGCGCCTTCTTAACCCTAAGCTTTTCAGGATTTTCCTGACCCAGAGGCCCTTCTTGTCGTGCTCCACGTTGATGCGGACATTCCCTGTCACCACGCCGCTCTCGACGATCAGCTCGTTCGCCTTGGCGTAGGTCATGGCGAGGTCCCTCTTTGCCCGGTCGACCAGGGCCGCGAGGCCCGTGGAGAGTATGACAGTGACGACACCGGATGCGCGTAACTTCGCCATTGCCTGTCTCACGCCATGGCGGTACCCGATCTCTTCCATTATCCCGAGGATTCTGCTCTCGGGCAGGCCTTTCCACAGCGCCGCATCCCTGCTGCAGAACTCGTGGTAGTCGATCCGCCCTTCCCTGAAGAGGCGCTGATACTCGTCGGCGTTCTCATCCCATAGGCCGAGTCTCTCATGGAGGTACTGCCAGCTGCTCTTGACCTCCGTGAGCGTCCCATCGCAGTCGAAGAAGACGATCTTCACGCCCATGGTCACCTTATAGCATGGCAATCGCAAAAAATCCATTTCTCGCAGGGGATTTTCACCTTATAATAGGGTATGCCTGTGCTCGACGCCCATACCCATGTTTTCCCTCCGGAGCTGATAGCGAAGAGGGAGCTCATAGCCTCGACGGATGGAGGCTTTCGTCTCATTTATGGAAGCGGGCAGGCCCGGATGGCAGATGGTCCTGCGCTCTTCTCCTACATGGAGAAAGAAGGGATCGACGGGGTGGCTGCCGCCTGCTTCCCCTTTGAGGATGGCGGGCTCATCCGCGCTGCCAACGACTATGTGCTCCAAGTGGCAAAGACTGACCATAGGGTGATCCCCCTTGTTACCGTCGATCTCCAGGGTGGAGAAGGGGCCGTGGCCGAGGCGGAGCGCTGCCTCGAATTAGGGGCCAGGGGCGTGGGGGAGCTTGCTTACTACGAAGAAGGCTTTGGGGAGAGGCAGCGAAAGGGTCTCGAGGGGCTTGCGAGATTCATGGAGCAGAAAGGCATGGTGCTCATGCTCCATGTGAACGAGCAGGTGGGCCACGACTATCCGGGGAAGGCGCGGATCGATTTCGCTCAAGTGGTCTCCTTCGTCCAGGCCCATCCCGGGCTGAAGCTCATCCTTGCCCACATGGGGGGCGGTATCTGCTTTTACGAATTCATGCCGGAGATAAGAAAGGTCTTCTCCTATGTCTACTACGACCTCGCCGCCGCTCCCTTCCTCTATTCCCGTGAGCTTTACGCCTTTGCGGCCAAGTTCCTCGCAGGGAAAGTGCTCTTCGGCTCCGACTACCCTCTATTGACCCTCGCCCGCTACAAGGCGGACCTGGAGAGTCTCGACGACGAGACAAGGGGGAAGCTCCTTCACGACAACGGGAGGAAGCTTTTTGGAGCCTGATTGGGACCGGCGGTACCGGGAGCAGCCTTCGGAAGGGCTTAAAGAGGCCCACGAGCTTGTCCGAACGTATGCTCCCCTCATGGGCCGCGACAAGCCCGTGGTCGACGTGGCAGCGGGCAGGGGCCGGGATCTCCTGTTCCTGGCCCGGGCAGGGTTTCGGGTGTGCGGACTGGAGAAGTCCCTCGAGGCGATCAGGCTTGCCCGCGAGGCTGCTGCCCGGGAGGGGCTGGATGTGTGGCTCGTTCGGGGGGATGCCCTTTTTCTCCCCTTCAGAGAAGGAAAAGCAGGGGCGGTTCTCGTTTTTTACTTCTTGGAGAGGGGTATCATGGATAGGCTCGTCGACCTTCTCGCGCCCGGCGGTCTCATGCTCTACGAGACCTTCTTGAAGAAGCAGAACGAGCTCGACCGGAAGAGGGACCCTGCCTATTTGCTGGAGGACGGGGAGCTGCCCGGGTATTTTCGGGATCTGGAGACCCTCAAGCACGAGGAAGGCGTCTTCGACATCGGGGGGCGGCAGCGGGCGATTGCCCGGTACGCAGGGAGGAAGAAATGATCATCGAATGGAACCCCGCAAGGCCCAAGAAGAAGACGACGGCCTTTATCAAGGAGAGCCTCGAAAACGGAGCCATCATCGGATACCCGACGGATACGTTCTATGGCCTGGGGTGCGATCTCTTCAACATCAAGGCGATAAAGGCCCTTTACGCTATGAGAGGCCTGAGCGAGAAGAGGCCCCTCAGCCTCATTTTTCGCGACATAAAGGACATAAGCAACTATGCTGTCCTCACCGATTTCGCCTTCCAGGTCTTGAAGAGCACGCTCCCGGGTGCTTACACCTTCGTTCTGAACGCGAAGAGAATAGTGCCGAGGCTGCTCATGACCGCCAAGAAAGAGGTGGGAGTCAGAATGCCCGACCATCCCATCCCGCTGTCCCTTGTGAATCTCCTCGGGAGGCCGATCATCAATACCACCGCCAGGCTCATCGGTCAGGAGGCGCAATACGACCCGAGGGAGATAGAGCGCCATTTCGGGACACAGATCGCCTTCGTGATTGACGGGGGACTCATAGTCGGAGAGCCGTCCACCGTGATAAGCCTCGTCGACGACAGGGTGAACGTGCTGAGGAAGGGGAAAGGGCCCCTTACAGATCTTCTTCGGAGTTAGAGTCTCCGTGCGCCATTGCCTCTTCCATCTCCTCTTCGAACCCTTCGCCCAGCTCCTCGCCCAACTCGCCGCTCATCCTCTTCATCAGTCTCTCCACTGACCGCGGATCATCTTCATCGAGGTCGCCGAGCGTGCCGGGGTCGAGGAGGCTCTCCATCCTCTTTTCCTCGCTCCTGGGCACGCTTACACGGGAAAGGATCCTCTTTACGTTCCTAGACTTGCAGTACTTGCAAAAGGGTTCGATTTCCTCGCTCGCCCTGAGGAGCAGGAACGACGATGTCTTCTTGCAGGCTTCGCAGTAGAATTCGTAGATAGGCATGTGGGATATTCTAGTTTTTTCGTTTTGAATTGTAAAGGCTCTGGGCTATATTGTAGGGGCTAAGAAAGAGGGGGCCATGAAGGTACAACCCCGGTGCAGGGACTGCCTGAAGGATCTGGCCAGGCAGGTAGTGACATTGTCAAAAGGGGGCGACGGACTGCTCGCCGCATCGATCAGCCTCATCGAAAGCCTATTCTCTGCCGACCGAAGTCCCACGCTCATCTCCAACCGGCTCCTCAGGCACGTGAGGCAGGAGACCGGGGTCGATGACCCCTTTGCCGGCCTCAAGGAGATGGAGTTCCGGCGCGCCACGGAAAGCGCGACTCGCCTCGAAGGCTTCTTCCCCGAGACCCTGCAAGGGGCCTTGCAGTCGTCTGCCTTCGGGAATGGGGGCGACTTCTTCGTGGAACACAGCTACGACGTCGGTTCTTTCGCCTTAAGCGGCGACGTAGCCAATATAGAGGCCCGGGTTTATAATAGTACGAAGATTCTTGTGCTCGGGGACAATGTCGGCGATTTCGTATTTGACTTCCCTTTGGTGAAGTTTCTCAAAACGCTCGACAAGAAGGTTTTCTACGCAGTGAAGGCGCGGCCGGTGCAGAACGATATCTCCATGCCCGACGTTGAGAGATTCGCATCCCGTGAGATGGAAGGCGTGCTCATCTCCACCGGGACGGACGAAGTGGGCATAAGAAGGGAAGATATGTCAGGAGTCGTGCGGGAATGCTGGGAGGACTCAAGCCTTATCATCGCGAAGGGCATGGGAAATTATGAGACCATTTCGGAGTTCCACGGGGAGCGCCCCGTCGTCTACGTGATGAAGGTGAAGTGTGGAAGCGTTGCCGCGAGCCTGAATCGGAAGGTCGGCGAATTCATCGCTATCGCAGGTGGAGGCTATGGCTAAAAAGGAATACTACGAGCTTCTCGGCGTACCGAGAACCGCATCAGAGGACGACATAAAGAAGGCATACCGCAAGCTCGCCCTCAAGTATCACCCAGACCGGAACCCGGGCAACAAGGATGCGGAGGAGCACTTCAAGCAGATCAACGAGGCGTACGCGGTCCTGAGCGACAAGGAGAAGAGGAAGGAGTACGACACCTATGGCATGAGCGGCTTCCAGCAGA
>Ga0335078_10013795_pt1 | contig 11973 bp, 7 predicted proteins | sample Lox_Sample_32_FD_206711 | JGI IMG/M metagenome (GOLD analysis project Ga0335078, IMG submission 206711) | Soil microbial communities from Loxahatchee National Wildlife Refuge, Florida, United States - Lox_Sample_3.2 | ecosystem: Environmental > Terrestrial > Soil > Wetlands | place: USA: Florida... | reverse complement strand
CGAACACCTGCATGGTGTGGGTCTTGTTGTTGATGAGCGAGTAGTGCTTGGCGCCGATCGTGAAGCTCGACGACCAGTCACCGAGCCCCCAGATGCCCCCGCCCACGTCGAATCCCTTGAGGTCCGCCGTGACCGTGACCTTGGTACCCGCCGGCCAGAATGTCGCGGGCCGGAAGTGCACGATCTGGGAGCTGAACCAATGCCACCCACCCAGCACCGCCGGCGTCGACGTGACCTGGATCCGCTCGAGGAGCGCCGCCCGCTGGGCCACGGGGATCGGTGTGTTGAACCGGAGGTCGATGGGCTCACCAACCCCGACGGTCTCGCCGTCGATCGGGGTCATGCCGGTGAGCAACCGGCTGGAAGCCACGAGCGTGGTGAACGAGGAGCTCGCGGTCGATGTCGAGCCGGCGCTCGTCGAGGCCGTTGCAACGACGGTGTAGTGAGCGCCCTGGTCGAGTGGCTGAGTCATCCTCCAGGTGCGTCCGTCGGGGGAGAGCACGCCCTGCGGCGCGGCGGAGGTGCCGGCCTCGGTGATCGAGACCGTGTCCAGGTGCCCGGAGCTGGCGGTGACCACGATCGGCGCGTCGAGCCCAACCCGCTGCGAGCGATTGGCGGGGCTGACCGCTATGGAGGGAGGTGGCGCGACGACAGGTGCGCCGGCCACGTTGACCTTGACCGCTCCGACCGGACCCTGGGTACCGGGAAGCGAGCACGATGTGAGCACCAATGCGCCGAAGGCGACACCGGCAACCAGGCCGCCCCGGCCCCGCCAAGTCTGGTCAGCCATGCAATTCCACCGTACCATTGTTCGGTCTGAGGGCGCGTTTGACGCTCCCGATCGATAGTGATAACGCTGTCGCAGCCACTCCGGTTTCGTCGCTGCGCAACACTGGGGGATCCTGCACCCATGGTATCGCTCCTGCACGATCGTCACGATCTCGCGTCACGGCTCGGGGCGGACGGCCCGCCGGTGGTGCTCGACATCCGATGGGTGCTCGGCGGGCCGCCCGGGATCGAGGACTACCGTCGCGGCCATATCCCCGGAGCGCGCTTCGTCGATCTCGACCGTGAGCTGAGCGCCCCGCCCGGACCGGGACGCCACCCATTACCCGACGGCACCTCATTCGAGGCTGCGATGCGCCACCACGGGGTGAGCGGTTCCCGATCAGTGGTCGTGTATGACGCGGCAACCGGCATGGCCGCCGCCCGTGCGTGGTGGCTCCTGCGCTACTTCGGCCACCCCGACGTCACCCTGCTCGACGGCGGGTTCGCAGCGTGGATCGCCGCCGGTCTCCCCGTCGTCGAGGGTGATGAGCCCGATCCTGCGCCGGGTGACTTCGAGGCGACCCCCGGTGGAATGCCGCTGCTCGACGCGGGCGGCGCTGCCGGTGTCGCGAGCCTCGGCGTCCTGGTGGACGCGCGTGCGCCGGAGCGGTTCCGCGGGGAAACCGAGCCGGTCGATCCGGTCGCCGGTCACATCCCTGGCGCGCGCAATCTTCCCGCGCCGCGGACGCTCAGCGCAGACGGAACCATGCTGCCGGCCGAGGAGCTGCGCACCCGATTCTTGGCGCTCGGCATCGGCCCGGGCACGCCGGTCGGGGTGTACTGCGGTTCCGGGGTGGTGGCTTCGCAGGGTGTGCTCGCCATGGCATGCGCGGGTATCGACGCCGCGTTGTATGCCGGGTCGTGGAGCGACTGGATCACCGACCCGCACCGTCCCGTCGCGCTGGGCGAGTAGCGCCGCTCGAGGGGCGACGGGGCCGGCGCTCCCCCGAACGCCGGCCCCCCTGGATGTGCGTCTCCCGCCCAACATCGCGAACGCGTCGCACGATGCTCGCGGGTCAAACGGAGAGTACTTCGCGGAAGCATCCCATGTAAAGCGGAGCCGTCGCCGCGGTGGCACGTTGGACCCGGCGGCTGTACGCTAGGCGACATAGCGGTTGAGTGGAGGTCGCCCTGTTGACCGCGGTTCTGCCGGATCGGTGGCTCAATGAGTTGCATCGAACGTCGCGCTCCCTGCGGCTCGTCCGGGGCGAGGGTGCGTACGTCTGGGACGACGAGGACCGCCGCTACCTTGATCTGACGTCGAGCGGCGCGAGCACGTTGCTCGGACACAGTCACCCGCGGGTCGTCGAGGCGATCGGTGCGCAGCTCGGAGCCTTCACCACCGTGCCACCGGGGTTCGAGCACGACCTCCGTGAGGAGCTGCTCGAAGCGCTCAGCTTCATCATCCCGGTGCGCTTGACGCACGTCAGCTTCACGTCCTCGGGGTCGGCGGCGATCGACCTGGCGATCGCCTGGATCGCCTCCGCGTCGGAGCGCGTACGTGTGATCACGATGCGGGGTTCCAGCCACGGATCGAGCCTCGGCATGGCCAACGGCATCAGCCGCCGCGGCCTCGAGCTCGTGGATGTGGCATTCGACAACCTGGACGCGCTCGACTCCGCACTCGACGAACGGGTTGCCGCGGTGATCGTCGAACCCGTCCAGGTCGAGGCGGGTGTCCGAGTGCCGAGGGATGGATACCTCGAAGCGGTCGCGGAACGATGCCGGCGGACCGGCGCGCTGCTCGTCGTCGACGAGGTCCGGACCGCGCTGCGGATGGGACCCACACTCGGCTCGTCAAGGCCGGGCATCGATCCCGACATCGTCTGCCTCGGTTCGTCACTCGCCAACGGACTGCCCTTCGGCGTCGCCGCTGTCGGCCCGTCGATCGCGCGGCGAGCCCGGCTTGCCCACCGCGATCCCGACGATTCCTGCTCTCCGCTGGTCTGCGCCGCCGCCAACGCCACGATCCGGACCGCGCTGAGCCCGACCGTTCGTGCCCTGGCCGAGCTGACGGGCGAGCGGTTGCAGGCGCGCCTGCGCGCGCTCCGCCTGGGCGAGATCCGTGAGGTCCGGGGATGCGCCTCCGTGGTGGGGATCGAGACCAGCCTCAGCCCCACGCCCCTGCTGCGGCATCTCGAGCGGCGCGGCATCCTCGCTCTGCCCGGCGGGCAGGGCAGCATCCGGTTGCTCGCCCCGCTGATCCTGGATCGACGTGAGGTGGACGGCATCGTCGAGACGCTGGCAGCGATCATCCTCGCGAGCCGGCCACCCCGGCGGCGTACCGATGCGGAGCCCGGGCATCGCCCTGACGAGGTCGAGGTGGGCCTTCCCGGGCGAGCGTCACGGCGCCGCGCCCGCGTCGCCGGCTAGACCGGAGCTGTCCCGCCGGCTACCCCAGGCGCTCCACGATCATCGCCATCCCCTGGCCGCCACCGACGCACATCGTCTCGAGCCCGATCGTCCCGCCGACCGTCTTCAGGCCGTTGAGCAAGGTGCAGAGGATGCGCGCACCGGTCATCCCGAAGGGGTGACCGAGCGCGATCGCCCCGCCGTGCGGGTTGAGGCGATCGTCGAACGGATCGAGGCCGATGCCACGCGCCGACGGGATCACCTGCGCTGCAAATGCCTCGTTGATCTCGACGATGTCGACGTCGTCGATGGTCATGCCGGCCCGGCGAAGCGCCTGCCTGGATGCCTCGATCGGTCCGAGTCCCATGAACTCGGGCTCGAGCGCCGTCAGCCCGGTGGCGACGATGCGCGCGAGCGGCGTGATGCCAAGCTCCTTGGCGCGAGTGTCCGACATCACGACGACGGCCGCGGCGCCGTCGTTGAGCGGACAGGCGTTCCCGGCGGTGACGCTCCCGCCCTCGCGGAAGACCGGCTTGAGCTCCGCCAGCTTCTCGAGGGTGGTCTCACGGCGCGGGCCGTCGTCCTTCGTGAGGGTACCGGCGCCGTCGGGAAGCGTGATCGGCACGATCTCGCGCTGGAAGAACCCGTCGTCCTGGGCGGCGACGGCGCGCTGCTGGCTGCGCAAGGCGAAACGATCCATCTCCTCGCGTGAGATCTCGTCGCGCGCGGCGACGTTCTCCGCGGTCTGACCCATGGCGATGTAAATGTCCGGGAAGCCCTCGGCGTTGCCCGGCTGGAGCCGGTCGTTCTTGCACTGCGACATGTCGCTCGTGCCGTTCATGTAGCGCGTGACGCATTCGACGCCGACGCTGAGGAAGACGTCGCCCTCGCCGGCGCGAATCGCGTGTGCCGCCATCCGTGTGGTCTGGAGCGAGGATGCGCAGTACCTGGTGACGGTGGTGCCGGGAACGTTGAGCCGGGTGAGGATGCTGATCACGCGGCCGAGGTTGAATGCCTGCTCGCCGCCGGGGAGCCCGCACCCGCAGATGAGGTCTTCGATGGTGCCGCGATCGAGCTGGGGAAGGCGGTCGAGGACCTGCGTCACGACACTCGCCGCGAGGTCGTCCGGCCGCACGTTGACGAGGGAACCTTTCATGGCGCGCCCGATGGGGGAGCGGCCGAGGGCGACGACGACTGGCTCAGGCATATCGGACACAAAGAATAGAGGGCCGGGTCATCGACCCGGCCCCCGTATGTCAGTCGGCGGTGGTGGTCAGTCGGCGAGTGAAGCGACGAGGTCCGGCGCCCAGATGGTGCCGAGCCCGCTTGCCAGGTCGTAGCCCGGGCCCGCGCTGAACCCGTGCACGGTGACCAGGTGGTCGCTCGCGTTGAAGAACTTGAAGGTGTTGTTGCCGTGGGTCACGTCCACCAGGCCCGAGTCGGGCTCGCCCTGGAGCGCATACAGCGTCGGGTTCAGGAGGCCAAGGTCGTGGCCTGCGGCCTGATCCGCGATTGCCACGATGCCCGAGAAGAGCGGTGACGCCTCGCTGGTGCCACCGAACAGGTACCAGCCGGGGCTGAGCGGGTCGAAGCTGAGGTAGACGAGCGCCGCACCATCGACGGCCGCGCTCATCGAGATGTCCGGCGTGCCGCGATGGGCGCCGACGACGTCAGCGACCGAGTTCTGGTACGCGGGGCGGGAGAAGATCACCGACTTGCCGCCGCCACCGCCGCAGCAGGTGGTCGGATCCGTCGGGTCGCCGTTCAGGACGCTGTTCGGGTCGTTCCAGACACTGTCGCGATACACCGGCGCAGCGCCGGTGCCGGAGGCGTTGGCGTGGATCCGGGTGCCGCCGAGCGACGTCACCAGCGGGTCACTGGACGGCCACGAGTTCACGGGGCGTGCATAGCAGCACGAGCCGTCAAGGAAGGCGTTGGTCGCGCCGTCGTCACCCGAGGACGCCAGCACGGTCACGTGGTGGGCCGCCGCGTTCTTGTAGGCGCTGCGGAGATTGAGGAGCGACTGGGCGGTGGGGAACGTCTCCTCGGTTGCCCCGAAGCTCTGCGAGATCACGTCACCGAGGTGGTGGTTGATCACGTAGTTCTCGGCCGCGACGATCTGCGGGAACCCGGTCACGCCCTCCGTCTCGGCGACGGGGGTCTCCACCAGGAGGATCTTCGCGCCGGGTGCCATCGCGTGTGACATCTCGACGTCGAGTGTGGTCTCCTCAGCCCAGCCGACCATCGTGTCGTCGGTGGGATCGAACGGGGGGATGGCGCCGACCGGATGGATGATGCTCAACGACGGGTTGGGCAATCCGAGCTCCGAGTCGAACGTCTTCAAGTCGGACCTGATCGTCGGCGAGCCGTACGAGTCGACGATGACGATGGTCCTGCCCTTGCCGTTGAGCCCCTCCGCGTACAGGTCGGGAAGGCCGTAATGGTTCTCGAGCTGGCGGCCCGAGAAGCAGGGGATGTTGAAATCGGCGAGGCACTCGGCGGTCGTCGGCACCTGGGTGCCGGTGAGATGTCCAACCATGTTGCCGGTGATCGCCGGGATGGGGACGGGTCCCCCGGCCGCCTGCGACAGCAGCGCGACCCCCGGGAGTGCGCTGCCCGCCGCGATCGCGCTGACCGCGCTCGTGATCAGCGCACGACGAATGGTTCCCTGACCCATATGCATTCTCCTGTGCCTCTTTGTGGTCCCCGCCCGAGAATGGTGGTCAGCCTAGCGACTGGGGTGACGGAAATCAAGGAACGCCGCGGCCGCGTCGAACCGCGCTCACCGGAGCCTCCTGTGGTCGCCGGGTTGTCGGCACGAGTGGGGGCTTGTGGCGGTCGCGTCGCAGGCCGACTATCCTCCGGCGCGTGAGTTACTTCGTCACCGGGGCGACCGGGTTCATCGGCCGCCAGCTGCTGCCCCTGCTCCTTGCCCGTGGGGGCAACGTCTTCGTGCTCGTCCGGCACGGCTCGCGCGTCCGGTTCGCCGCGCTGCGCGAGCAGCTCGACCCCGGTGGCAAGCGGCTGCACGCGCTGAGCGGCGACCTGGCCGAGCCGGGCCTCGGACTCACCCCGGACGACCGCGAGCAGCTGCGCGGCGCGCAGTGCTTCCACCTCGCCGCGGTCTACGACCTGCTCGCGCCGGCTGACGAAACGGAGCGCGCCAACGTGATGGGGACACGTCACGTCGTCGCCCTTGCCAACGAGGTCGGCGCGAGCTGTCTGCATCTCGTCAGCTCCATCGCGGTCGCCGGACGCTTCAAGGGTTCCTTCACCGAGGAGATGTTCGACGAGGGGCAGGCGCTCGACCACGCGTACTACAGAACGAAGCACGAGTCGGAGCGCATCGTCCGCGAGGAGGCGACGGTGCCATGGCGCATCTACCGGCCGGGCATGGTGATCGGTTCATCGCAGACCGGGGAGGCCGATCGCGTCGACGGTCCGTACTACGCCTTCAAGCTCATCCAGCAGATGCGCGACGCCTTCCCGCAGTGGGTGCCGTTCATCGGCCCGGAGGGTGGGCCCTTCAATCTGGTGCCCGTCGACTTCGTCGCAAAGGCGGTCGATCACATCGCGCATGCCGAGGGACTGGACGGCCGCGTGTTTCATGTCGTCGATCCGGCGCCGCTGTCGCTCGGCGACACCCTCAACACCTTCTGTCGCGCCGCGCATGCCCCCGAGTTCGCGCTGCGGATCGACCGGCGCATGGCGCGGATGATCCCGGGAGGCGTCGCGTCCGCGATGGGCTCACTGCCGGCGGTGAAGCGGATGCGCGAGCAGGCGCTGTCACGGCTCGGCATCCCCGAAGCCGCCTTCTCGTATATGAACTACGCGGCGACCTTCGACGCGACCGGCGCGCAGCAGGTGCTCGCGGGCAGCGGGATCACCTGCCCCCCGCTGCACGAGTACGCGTGGAAGGTATGGGATTACTGGGAGCGTCATCTCGATCCCCAGCTCCCGACTCCCGGCAACCTTCGCCGCGTGGTCGGTGGCCGCGTGGTGGTCATCACCGGCGCCTCGAGCGGGATCGGGCGCGCGGTCTGCAAGCACCTGGCCGAGTCGGGCGCCACGATCATCGGCGTGGCGCGCCGGGTCGAGCAGCTCGAGGAGATGCGCGCGGAGGTGGCGAGCGTCGGTGGCGACGCCCACGTGTATCCCACCGACCTCAGCGACCACGATGCGTGCGCTCGCATGATCGAGCGCGTGGTCGCCGATCACGGTCGGGTCGACGTGCTCATCAACAATGCGGGCCGGTCCATCCGGCGCTCGGTGCTCGACTCGCTCGACCGCTTTCACGATTTCGAGCGCACCATGAAGCTGAACTACTTCGGCGCGATCGCCCTCATCATGGCGGTGGTGCCGGGCATGCGTGAGCGCCACGACGGGCACATCATCAACATCACGTCGATCGGCGGGCAGGCGTACCCGCCGCGGTTCGCCGCATACGTGGCAAGCAAGAACGCGCTCGATGCGTTCTCGCGGTGCTTCGCTCCCGAGGTGGCGGGTGAGGGCATCGCGATCACCACGATCCACATGCCGCTCGTCCGCACGCCGATGATCGCGCCGACCGGCATGTACAAGAACTTCCCCACGATCAGCTCCGACGAGGCGGCCGACATGGTGGTGGAGGCGCTCATCAAGCGTCCGCACGAGGTCTCGACGCGCGTCGGGAAGTTCGGCGAGCTCGTGCACGCGATCGCCCCCGACGTCCATCAGCTGGTGATGGCCGGCGCATTCCACATGCTGCCGGACAGCGCGTCGAAGCCGGACGGTCAGCGGCGGGACGACGATCAACCGGTGACGCCCGAGGCATACGCGCTCGGCATGTTGATGCGAGGCATTCACCTCTAAGCGCGGTGACCGGGTGCGGCCGGTGGGGAGTACTTGGACCCTGCCAAATCGAGCCGTTGTCCCCTAGAAGGGGCACCGGTGACCGGGGCCACACTTCCTCTTAACGGCCCATAGGCCGAGCCGCGACGGTGGCCGGCCGCACCCGGAGAAATGCCATGGCCGATACCGCTCCAGTCCACATTGATGAGCAGGCGGTCGAGTCTGTCGAGACCACACTGCTCCCGGTCCCGGACTCAGCGAGGACCTCAACAGCGGCGCATCAGTTCTGGATCTGGGCAGGCGCGAACATCGCGCCGATCAACTGGGTCCTCGGCGCACTGGGCATCGCGCTCGGGTTGAGCCTCCTGCAGTGCATCCTGGTGCTCGTCATCGGCAACCTCATCGGGATGGGTGTCTTCGGCTTCTTCGTCCTGATGGGACAGCGCACCGGCGTGAGCCAGATGGTGATGTCCCGCAGCGCCTTCGGTCGCCGTGGAGCGTACTTTCCCACGGCCATCCAGGGCCTCATCTCCGCCGGGTGGTGCGCCGTCAACACGTGGATCGTTCTCGACCTCGTCCTCGCTCTCTTCTCGAAGCTCGGCATCGACGGCGGGATCGGCTTGAAGATCGGCGTCGTCGTCTTCGTGATGGGTATACAGATCTGGCTCGCGGCGACCGGGTTCCGCGCCATCGCCAAGTTCGAGCGGTACACGGTTCCGGTGACGTTCGCAGTGCTGCTCGCAATGACGATCGTCGCCTGGACGCAGAACCACGTGCAGTGGGGCTACACCGGGAGCGGCCTCCAGGGCACCGCGCTCCTGTCGGCGATGAGCACGATGATGACCGCGATCGGCATCGGGTGGGGCGTCACCTGGTTCGCGTATGCGTCTGACTACTCCCGGTTCCTCCCGAAGTCGATGCCCAAGAAGAAGGTGTACTTCGCGAGCGTGTTCGGTCAGTTCCTTCCCGTGGTCTGGCTGGGCATCTTCGGTGCGACGCTGGCGACCGTCAGCCAGCAGGTCGACCCGGGCGCGCTCGTCGTGAACAACTTCGGTGTCATGGCGATCCCGGTGCTGCTGCTGGTGCTGCACGGCCCGATCGCGACCAACATCCTCAACATCTACAGCTGCTCGCTCTGCGTGCAGACCCTGGACTGGCACCTCAACCGGCGCAAGATCGCGTACCTCGTCGGCGCCATCGCGCTCGCGTTCACGATCTACCTCGTCTACCAGGTGAGCTTCGCGAACACGCTCGACGGCTGGCTCAGCGGACTGGTCATGTGGATCACGCCATGGGCCGCCATCATGCTCATCCACTATTACGTGTTCCTCCGCCAGAAGGTCGACGTCGATGCGCTGTACGACCCGCCCAGGCACTCGCGCATCGTCGACATCCGCTGGCAGGCGATCGTGGCCTTCGTCGTCGGGTGCGTCGCTGCCTGGTGCTTCGAGTTCGGCATTCCAACGTTCCTGCAGGGACCGGGGGCCAACGCGCTCGGTGGGGTGGACCTCACCTGGCTTGTCGGCCCGATCGTTGCGGGCGCCGTGTACTTCATCATCGGACGGCCGTCGGTGGCACCGCTGTACACGAAGCCGGTCTCGGGCCCGGGATCCACAGGGCTGCGGGTCGGCGGCCCGGCGATCGTTCCGCCAGGACCGATTCCCAGGGGGCACGGGGCGTGATCGTCGCTGGGGCACCGGGCGGGCCGGTGCCCCAGCTGTCGCCACCTTGGAGCGGATTGCCGATTGAATGATCGGCGTAGGAGTTTGTGATGCAACTGGTTGTCAGGAACGCGCGACTGCTGGATGACGACGTGCCCGAGCGTCGCGTCGACATCATCGTCGAGGCGGGGGAGATCCTCGCCATCGAGCCGGCGGGCGTCAGCGTCGGCGCCGTCGAGACAGAGCTCGACGTGCATGGCGCGCTCGTCACGCCACCGTACGTGGAGCCACACGTCCATCTCGACACGTGCCTCACCGCGGGTGAGCCGCGCTGGAACGAGAGCGGCACGTTGTGGGAGGGCATCCAGCGCTGGTCCGAGCGCAAGGCGACCCTCACCCACGACGACGTTGTGAAGCGGGTGGAGGAGGTCCTCCGCTGGCAGGTGGCCAACGGAGTCCTGCATGTCCGGAGCCACGTCGACACCACCGATCCGACGCTCACGGCCCTCGACGCCATGATCGAGGTGCGCGAGCGTGTCCGCGAGGTCGTGAACCTGCAGCTCGTCGCGTTCCCGCAGGAGGGCATCCTCTCCTTCCCGGACGGCGAGCGCCTGCTCGAGGAGGCGGCGAAGCGCGGCGTCGATTGCATCGGCGCGATCCCGCACTTCGAGGACACGCGCGAGGACGGGGTGCGGTCGGTCGAGGTCGCCGTGGCGACGGCGATCCGATACGGATTGCGCGTCGATGCGCACTGCGACGAGATCGACGACGAGCAATCACGCTTCGTCGAAGTGCTCGCCACCCAGGCTGCGCGTTCAGGGCTGCGTGAGAAGGTGACCGCGAGCCACACCACCGCGATGGGCTCGTACAACTCCGCCTACAGCTACAAGCTCCAGCGCATCCTGGCGCGTTCCGGCATCAACCTCGTGTGCAACCCGATGGTGAACCTGCACCTGCAGGGTCGTTTCGATGCGTACCCCAAGCGCCGTGGCCTCACCCAGGTGAAGGAGATGCTGCGGGCCGGCGTCAACGTGGCGTTCGGGCACGACGATGTCATGGATCCGTGGTATCCACTTGGCACGGGCAACCCGATTCAGGTCGCGCATGTCGGCGCGCTCGCCACGCAGTTGATGTCGCCGACGGAGATCAGCGAGTGCTTCCACATGGTGACCTCGCGTGCCGCCACGGTCCTGGGACTCGGTGCGTCGTACGGCGTGCAGCCGGAGCGTCCCGCGAGCTTCATCGTCCTGCCGGCGACGGATGCCTTCGACGCCGTGCGGCGTCAGGTTCGTCCGTGGTACGTCGTGTCGCACGGGCGCGTGGTGGCCGAGACTCCGCCGAGCGCGGCAGAGCTGCGGTGGCCCGGGCGTCCAGTGGAGATGGTCGACTTCGTCCGCGACCGCGACGCCGCGAGTGCCACGTGGCGCGAGAGAGCGGAAACCCTTGACGCCGCTGCTGCCGCACGATAGGCCGGCGTAGCGGCTGGTGACCAGTGCCGGGAGCTCTGCTCCAGAGGAGAGCCCCCGGCACGAAGTCCCGACCCGCGAACGCTGCGGCCGGCACGCGTCGTCGGAGCGGTGCGCGCCGGCAGGTGCGAAGCTGCCTCCCTGTGACTGTGTCCGTCGTCCTCGTGCACAGCCCGCTTGTGGGGCGGGATAGCTGGGAGCCCGTTGCCGCGAGCCTGAGCCGGCGCGGCGAGACGGTGGCCCTGGCAGACCTGACCAGGGTGCTGGGGAGAGGCCCTCCCTACTGGCCCCACCTGGTCGAGGCGATCGTCGCGGTGGTCACGGGCCCGGCCGTCCTCGTCGGCCACAGCCGCGCCGGCCCTCTTCTTCCCGCTGCGGCACGGGCAACCAGCCGCGTGCGGGGCTGCGTGTTCGTCGACTCCCGGCTGCCGCAGCCGGGGACGAGCTGGTTTGCCACGGCTCCTGCTGAGCTGGCCGGACACTTGAGGAAGGGCCGCGACGGATGGGTCCCCCGGTGGTCGGACTGGTGGGGTCCCGACGAGCTGGCTCGACTGCTGCCCGATCCCCTGGTCAGGGCTCGTTTCGTCAGGGGTTGCCCGCGGCTGCCTCGTGCGCTCTTCGACGAGGTCCAACCTGAGGTGCCCGGATGGCAGGACGCACCGTGCGCCTATCTCCGGCTCAGCGAGGAGTACCGGGAGCCGTGTGAGGAGGCACGACGCCGTGGGTGGCCGGTGATCGAGCTGGCCAGCCACCACCTCGGTCTGATCACCGATCCAGAGACCGTCACCGATGCCATCCTTGATCTGTCGGGTCAGCTCAGGACGAGGGGATCCTGC
>Ga0335078_10013794_pt1 | contig 11974 bp, 9 predicted proteins | sample Lox_Sample_32_FD_206711 | JGI IMG/M metagenome (GOLD analysis project Ga0335078, IMG submission 206711) | Soil microbial communities from Loxahatchee National Wildlife Refuge, Florida, United States - Lox_Sample_3.2 | ecosystem: Environmental > Terrestrial > Soil > Wetlands | place: USA: Florida... | reverse complement strand
TGGCCAGGGTCGAGGGCGAGGGCGGCCTGGAAGTCGTCGTCCGCGACGGGCAGGTCACCGACGCGCGGCTCGACATCTATGAGCCACCCCGGTTCTTCGAGGCGCTCCTGCGCGGGCGACGGTACACCGAGCCGCCCGATATCACCGCGCGGATCTGCGGCATCTGCCCGATCGCCTACCAGATGAGCGGATGCCAGGCCATCGAGGACGCCTGCGGTAGCGAGGTCCCCGAGCCGATCGCCGCGCTGAGGCGGCTCATCTACTGCGGCGAGTGGATCGAGAGCCATGCGCTGCACATATACCTGCTGCACGCCCCGGACTTCCTCGGCTACGAAAGCGGCCTGCACATGGCCGACGAACGCCCCGACCTGCTGCAGCGCGGGCTGCGGCTCAAGAAGGCCGGCAACCGGCTGATGGAGGTCATCGGCGGCCGGTCCGTCCACCCCGTCAACGTCCGCGTCGGCGGCTTCTACCGGGCACCGGCCCGGAGCGAGCTGCGCGCCCTCACCGGAGAGCTGGAGCAGGCCCGCCAGGACGCCCTGGAAACCGTTCGCTGGGTGGCCACCTTCCCGTTTCCTGACTTCGACCGCGACTACACCTTCGTCTCGCTCCGTCATCCCGACGAATACCCGATCACCCGCGGGCACATCGTGTCCAGCCAGGGCCTTGACATCAGCGTTCGCGAATACGACGAGCACTTCACCGAATCGCAGGTCTCGCACTCCACCGCCCTGCACTCACAGCTCGCCGACGGCGGAACGTACCTGGTCGGGCCCATGGCCCGGTATAGCCTTAACCACGACCGCCTGTCCGGGCCGGCCGCCGACGCCGCGCGCGACGCCGGACTGGGACCCACGTGCACCAACCCGTTCCGCAGCATCATCGTCCGCGCCGTCGAGGTCCTCTACGCGTGCGACGAGGCGCTGCGCCTGATCATCGACTACGAGCCGCCCGATCCTCCGTCCATCGAGGTGACGCCGCGCGAGGCAGCCGGATTCGGCTGCACCGAGGCGCCGCGCGGCCTGCTGTACAACCGCTACCAGATCAACGCCGACGGCATCATCGCCGACGCGAAGATCGTCCCGCCCACATCGCAGAACCAGCGGATCATCGAGGCCGACCTCCGCGCGTTCGTCAGCGACCGGCTCGAGCTCCCGCACGAACGGCTCACCTGGGAATGCGAACAGGCCGTGCGTAGCTACGACCCGTGCATCTCCTGCGCGGCCCACTTCCTCGACCTGCGCGTCCAGCGGGCATAACACAGGGCGTCGTGGGGGAAGCTGGCGCAGGAACGGGTCGGCGAGGTGGTGGCTGGTCACGCGGATGCGGGCGTCCACAGCGACGGCGCTGTCCGGGCGGACGATAACGGGGTTGAGGTCAAGCTCGGCGACCTGGGGCAGGTCGTCGGCGAGCCGGGAGACGCGGAGCAGCACGTCGCGCAGCGCGGCGATGTCGACCTCGTGCTCCAGCAGGGCCCGGGCGGCGCGGATAGAGTGGATCAGGTCGTCGGCGTCGGCGTCGGTTAGGGGGGCTAGCCGGGCGGCGTGGTCGGCGAGCATATCGGTGGCGATCCCGCCGAGCCCGAATACCACCACCGGGCCGAACACCGGTTCCTGCACGACGCCGACGATGGTCTCGATGCCGCCGGTGATCATGGGCTCGACCAGCACTGCGGACATCCGCCCGCCGAGGCTGGAGTGCAGTCGGCCCATCGCGGCGCGTACCTCGTCGTCTCCGCGCAGGTCCAGTTCGACGGCGCCAGCCGCAGACTTGTGCAGCAGGCCTGGTACCTCGCCTTTGATCACCACGTGACCGCCCAGGCTGGCCGCCGCCTCGACGGCGGCGTCGGCGTCGGCGGCCCGGCGGAACGGCACCATGGGGAGGCCATAACAGCGCAGCAGACCGTCAGCCTCCTCGGCGGACAGCCACCCGCCGCCCGGCAGCCGCGCCAGGAACGAATCGACGATCGAGCGGGCGTCCGCCGCACGCACGTCGGTGAACTCGGGCACGGTGCCGGCCGCCCGGGACCGCCAGGAGCCGTACCGGGCGGCCCGGGCCAGGGCCCGGGCGGCCGCCTCGGGGTAAGCGTACGCGGGCACGGCCGGGCAGGCATCCTCGCCCGCCAGCAGCCGGACGGCCTCGGGCTGATCCAGCACCACCGCCGTGACCGGGACCGGCAACCGGGTGGCGGTGAGCACCGGGAGCACGTCAGCCGAGGCATTCCGCACGACCACCGCGATCAAGGCGGCGACGCCGTCGGCGGCGGCGAGGTGCAGTGCCTCGCCGAAGGCCTCCGGGGTGACGGCCGCGGTGGTGTCCACCGGGCCGGCGAGGGATGCCCCTGCGGGCAGCACGTCGCGCAGGCGGCTGCGGGCCTGCGGGCCGGTCGAGGCCACGACCAGGCCGGCTTCCGCGCACGCATCGGCCGCGAGCACGCCCGCGCCCCAGCCGTTGGACACGATAGCCACCGCGTTGCCCGCCGGTACCGGCTGGGACGCGAGCAGCACGGCCAAGTCAAGTAGCTCGCCGAAGCTGTCCGTGGCGATAATGCCCGCCTGCTCAAATAGCGCCTGCCGGGTGATCAGCGGCGAGGCGGCCGCCGCGGTATGCGAGGCGGCGGCCCGCTGGCCCGGAGCCGCCCGCCCGGCATAGACCGTCAGCACGGGAAATTTCGCGCTCACCCGGCGCGCGGTCCGCGCGAACCGGCGCGGGTTGCCGAACGACTCCAGGTGGAGCAGGGCCAGTTCGGTGGTGTCGTCAGCCTCCCACCACAGCAGCATGTCCGTACTTGTGACATCTAGCTTGTCGCCGACCGCGGCGAAGGAGGAGATCCCGATGCCCATCCGGGAGAACTGCTCGAGCAGCGCCGCACCGACCCCGCCGGACTGGACGATCAGGCCGGTGCGGCCCCGGGGAGGATGGCGCCCGGCCGGTGTGGCCGCCAGCCCGATGCCTGGCACCACGATGCCGTAGGAGGCCGGGCCCGCCAGCCGCATGCCTCCCCGCCGGGCGGCCTCTATCAGCCCGGATTCCTGCGCCGTCGTCAGGCCAGCGGTAATCACTGCCAGCGACTTGACCCCTCGGTTTCCGCACTCCCGGGCTACCTCTACGACACGTGCCGCCGGCACCGTCAGCACCGCCAGGTCGGGGGCCTCGGGAAGCTCAGCGACCGACGGGATATACGGAACGCCCGCGACATCGCCACCGCCCGGGCTGACCGCGTACACCGTGCCCGCAAATCCGCCATCGCGGATGTTGAGCAGGATCGTCCGGCCGATTGAACCGGGACGGCGGCCCGCGCCGACCACCGCAACCGACCGGGGATTCAGCAGCGGCTCCAAGCTGGCCACATCCGCGTGCCGGTCCCGCCCGGCCACCGCATCGAGGTAGGCGCTGGCCTCACCCAGGGCGGCAACTCGCGGCACCGGCATGGACAGCTCGACCTCGCCATTGCCCAGCCTGCGCCGTATCGCGAGCCCCGAGTCGGTCAGCACGCGCAGCACGGCGTAGTTGTCCGCCAGCACCTCGGCGGTGAAGGCCGTCACGCCGTTTGCCCGGGCCAGCGACACCAGGTGCTCAATCAGCAATGTGGCGACACCGCGCCGGTGCATGTCGTCGGCTACCGCGACCGCGATCTCCGCCACTCCGTCGCCGACGGGCTCGTAGCTGGCCACTCCCACCAGCTCGTCGCCGAGCAGGCCGATCAGCGCAGCCATGCCCGGCCGGCCTTCCAGGCACACCCGCCGGGCCTCCCGTTCGGCCGATATCCGGCTCGCACTGAAGAACCGGAAGTACAGGTTCTCCGGCGACATCGCCTCGTGCAGCCGTCTGACGGCCTCGTAATCCCCGGGGTCGGACGGCCGGATGGTCAGCGTGGTGCCGTCGGCCAGCAGCGCATAGGACCGGCCGTCCTCCGCTCGCCCGGTCAACTATCACCTCCGGTGAGGCGGACGCGGATGTCGGCGACGACGGCGCCATGCTGGCGGACGAATACCGGGTTCAGGTCGAGCTCGGTGATCTCGGGGATGTCCTCGACCATGGCGCTGACCCGGTGGAGGAGCTCGGCGAAGGCCGCCACATCCAGCGGGGGGGACTGGCGGTAGCCGGTGAGCAGCCGGTAGGAGCGCAGCGAGCGGAGCATCTCATCGACGTCGGTGTCGCTGAGCGGGGTGATGCGCACCGCGACGTCGCCGAGGACCTCCACGAACGTGCCGCCGAGGCCGGCCAGGACGAGGGGGCCGAAGGCGGGGTCATGGGTTACGCCGACGATCATTTCGACGCCGTCGCGGATCTGCTCCTGGACGAGGAATTCCGCTGCGTGCTCGCCGACGTCGGCTTCGGCCACGATGGCGCGGATCGCGGTCACCGCCTCGGCTGCGGCCTGCGGGCTGTCGATGCCGAGGACGACGCCGCCGACGTCGCTTTTGTGGATGGCCGCAGCGATCTTGACTGCGACCGGCCCGCCGAACTCGGCCTGGGCGGCGGCGGCCTGGGCCGGCGTGCGGACCAGGCGGGAGCGGGCCGTCGAGATGCCGTAGGCGGAGAGAAGTTCTCCGGCCGTCTTGGCGTCGGCCCACCCGCCGCCCGGCTGGCTGGCCAGCATCCCGTTGACCACGGTCCGCCCGCGGCCCGGGTCGATGCCGGGCGGTGTCACGACGCGGCCCGCGGGCCGGGCGCGCCATTCCGCCCACCTGGCGATGTGGCCGAGCGCGACGGCACCCTGTTCGGGGCGGGTGAACACGGGGATGCCGGCCTCGGGCAGGCCTGCTGGCGGGGGCCCGGCCGACATAAAGACAGCGATGACCGGCTTGCCGGGCACGCCGGCCGCGGCGGCGGCGATTTCCCGGGCGAAGTCCTCGGCGAAGGTGGCATCAAGCGGGATGAACACGGTGATGATCGCGTCGATCTCCTCGGCCGCGCCCAGCAGGCGCATCGTCTGCCCGTACTGCTCGGCGCTGGTCCCGGCGACAACGTCCACCGGGTTCGTGACGGCGGCCTGGGCCGGCAGGCCGGCGCGCAACGCGGCCTGGGTGTCGCGGGACAGTTCGGGTACCAGCAGTCCGGCTGCTTCGCAGGCATCGGCGACCAGGATGCCCGGCCCTCCGACGTTGGTGAGAACCGCGACCCGCCGTCCCGCGGGCACCGGCTGGGATGACATCACGGCGGCGATGTCGAACATCTCCTCCAGCGTTCCGGCCCGGATCACCCCGGCCTGGTGGACCAGGGCCTCGACCGCCGTGTCCCGGGCCGCCATGGCTGCGGTATGGGAGGACGCCGCCCGGCGCCCGGCCCCGGTACGGCCGGATTTCACCACCACGATCGGCTTGTGCCGGGACAGGCGCCGAGCGATCCGGGCGAACCGGCGCGGATTCGGCACCGACTCCAGGTAGGCCAGGATGACGCTGGTACCGGGGTCCTCGTCCCAGTACAGCAGCAGGTCGTTGGGGGTCAGGTCGGCGGTATTGCCGACCGACACGAAGCCGCTGACACCCAGCGAAGGGCCGGTGAACAGGGAGAGCGCGGCCAGCCCGAGGCCACCGGACTGTGACACGAACGCCAGGCGGCCTGGCGGCGGGAAGACCGTGCTGAAGCTGGCATTGAACCGGGGATCGGGCCCGCCATTGAGCAGCCCCATGCAGTTGGGCCCGATGAGCCGTACCCCGGCGGCCCGGGCGCGGAGGCGCAGTTCGTCCTGGAGGACCCGGCCTTTGCCTCCCACCTCGGCGAACCCGGCCGAGATCACGCACACCGCCCGGACTCCTAGCCGGCCGGCCTGGTCGACGACCCCGGCCACCAGCGGCGCGGGAACGGCCACCACCGCCAGGTCCGGCGGCTGCGGACACGAAGCCAGGTCCGGGTAAGCGGTCATCCCCTGGATGAGGAGATGACGAGGGTTGACCGGGTACACCGGCCCGGCGAACCCGCTGGCAACCAGGTTGGCCAGCAGCAGAGCGCCGATGCTGCCGGGCTTGTCGCTGGCCCCCACCAAGGCGATGGACCGGGGGCACAGGAACGGCGTGACCGATACCCGCGCCGCGGCTCGCTGGTCGGCCAGCAACGCGTCAAGGTAGGCATCTATCTCCTGCACGACGAAGCTGGCGTGCACGCTCGCCGCCGTCGCCTGCTCCTCGTACTCCAGGCCCAGTTCCTCCAGCAGGCCCAGCATCGCTACATCGCTCCTGGGCACGTCACCGGCCAGCAGCCGCACCCCGGCGTGCCGGGCAGCCTCGGCCAGCCGGCGCAACAGCACGGCGCCCAGGCCGGTGCGCCGCCAGGAGGCGTCGACAAACACCAGGGCCCTGGCAGTATCGGCTGCCGTGCGCTCGTACCGCGCGATACCGACGACCTGTCCCTGCGGGTCCGCCGGGACAGCGACGATCCCGGCCGTGCGACCGGGTCTTGGGACGGCCACGTCACCGGGACGGTCGGGCGGCAGATGAGCCAGGTTGGTAAACAGGCGCCGGGAGGGGGCGTCCAGGCGGCGCCACAGCACCTCAACCCCCGCAACGTCATCACTGCGCAGTGACCGGAGGACCACCACCCGGCCATCACGCAGCGTCTCTTCCCAGACCGGGGCACTGGCCGTGGTCACGGCCCACCCCACGGGGGCAGCGCGCTTGCCGAGCCCGCCGCGTCGAACGAAAGATACGGTCCCTCCTCGCGGTGATGTACTGCGAGCCCGTTACCGATCAGAGCAGCCGGTAGAGCAGCGTTGATCATGTACCGAGCTTGACGGACCGATAGTGCCCGGAACAAGGTCTTTGGTCCCTTAACCCACCGTGATAACGGCAGATGCCGTCCGCACCACACCGGATGACCCGGCTGCGGGCTTGTCACCAGCCAGACCATCGCCGGGGATGCCTGACCGGACGGGACCTTCGCCTCTGGAGCGGGTAGATCCGGATCCAGGACAGTGGCGTTAACGGCCCGGGCCAAAGAGGTGGTGGGCAATGTTCCCGGATACGGTCCAACGGTGGCTGTACCGGCAGCGGCACGCGAGCGGTCTGGCCAGGCTCCTGAACGCGGCACAGGCCCGGCTTGCGGCGGTCGGCGTGGGGCCGAGGTGGCTGGTCATGGTGGAAGTCACCGGACGTCGCACCGGCAGGACGATCTCGTTTCCGGCGGTCATCGCCGATTATGACAACGGCCGGTATCTGGTTTCCATGCTCGGTGAGGATACCAGCTGGGTCCGCTTCATCTCGGCGACGGAGCGGTCGGGGGCCAGCGGCTGCTGTCTGCCGAGTCCGCCGTCGCGATGCGCACCCTCACTATCAGGGGCACCAAGCTCACCACCGGCCTGGGCTGGTGGCGGCGGCATGAGGCCGACGACGGCAGCGGGCTGGTCGAGCACATCGGCGGTGGCGGCGCCTACCGGAACCTGATCCGCCTCTACCCGGCCTCCGGGAGGGCAGTCGTCATGTTCGGGAACCTCACCAGCTATCCCGTGGAGCACCTGGCCGCCGCAGATCTCCGGACAGACCCGCCATGCCCATGACCTGCTGGCCTGGCTGGATGACATCCGGTTGTTGTTCAGGCTGCTGCAGGCGACGAAGGCAGGCCGAACCGGTCCGACAACACACGGGCGAGAATCTGGTCAAGTTCCGGCAGCGGCGGCAACCGCCAGCTGCCCTGCACCGCCATAAGGGCAGCCGAACTGTCAGCATTGGCCTCCAGCCAGGCATGTCCGGCCAGCCTGGCGGTGATGACGACCAGATCACGCAGCAGCGCGGGAGGCGCCGTAGCGAGCCCGCCGAGGCTGGCATGGCATTCCACCGCGGCCAGCGTCAGCAGCAGGTCACTGGCCTGACTGCGGATAGCGGGAGGGCAGCCGGAGCGGCGCAGCTGATCGGCCGCGCTGATCATACCGGGCATCGCCACAGGCAGTCGTCCCACCGAATCACTCCTGATCTTGAGCTGATCAACCAGCCCCGCCAGCCAAGACGCCGGGGATAGCCGCGCGCAAGGTCCGGGCACGGGCTGGCCGAGCCTGCGGGTGGTCTCCTTCACCGCCATGACCCTGATCGGGCGCGGAAAGGGACCACGATCCCGCCGGGACACTCCGTCCCTTCGTCCTCCCGGTACCGACCGCACCCGTTCGGGTTCAGAGCCCACCCGCACGCTCGTGACGCCACCGTCCTGGCCTGGCCCAGTGGGACTCTAGGGCCGAAGGTCCTGCCAGCAGCGGGACCAACGGCCCAACCCGGCAGATGCCGACCGCTGACAGCCTGGCTGGTCAGCGACGAACGCGGGCGCCGCGCTCGACCAGGCGGTCATGCGCCGGGTCGCCACGGCCACGATCCGGGCCTTCCTGCACCATATCGCCCTGGCCATCGCCCACCCCGCCAGCGCCGCCGGGCCAGAAGCCGAAGCCCTCCACCCGGAGCCCCCCACGATGCCGGCCGTGCCGGACACGCCGTAGCACCCGCACGGTCCCCGCGCACGCGGGTCACCAGGCAGGTCGGCCCGCGTTCAAGGGCAGGCCGGTCACGGCGGCTGCTCCCAGCGCTCGGCCATCTGCCGTGCCTGATCGGCCAGGGCCCGCCACTTCTTGATCTCGGTCGGATAGTCGATGCGCCCTGGCTGGCCGAGAAGGTCAGCCCGCCGCTCCAGCAACGCCGCGGTGCCGGCCGCGGCGGACTGCACGGCTTGCGCCGTCTGCGCCAGGTGCCTTTGCAGCAATCCCGAGCGGTTCTTGGCCCGTGCCGAACGTTCCAGGACGTGCGGCGGAGGCCTCCGGGCCAGGCCGGGCCCGGCACTCTGGCCGCGCCCGGCGAACACGTGATCACGGATGTCCAGCACGACGTCATCCAGGCCGCGGAGGGCTTCGCTGATCCGCTGCGCCGTGACGTCCGGGGGCAGGTCGATGGCGGCCTGCAAGATCAAGCCGGCGCCGAGGATACCGGCGACCGCCACATCCACCAATTCCTCCGCGCGAGCCACGGGATCTGCGGTCCGGGTTCCTTGCTCGCGGCGCCCGGCTCCGGCGGCGATGGCGGCGTCCAGGTCCGGGTAGACCGCGACCAGGCGGTCCAGGCCGTTGAGGCTCAGCACGCGGCGGATGACCTCGGCTGTGACCACCAGCCGCAGCTCGGTCCCGCTCGCCACGGCGCGGTGATGGGCACGGGCCAGAGCGTCCGCGCCGGAGTAATCGCACGAGATTGTCCCGGCGAGATCCGCGATCAGCACGGCCGCGCCGCGGTTGACGATCCACAGCAGCTGCTCGCGGATCTGGTCGGCATTGGCGATATCGACGTGCTGCGGAAGCGTCACCACCGCCTGCCGGCCCGTCCACTGCACCCGGTATGCGTCGTTAGCCATGACAGTTACCAGGGCGGACGTGGTCGGCGGCACAGGCCGGGATACCCGACTGTCCGGCATCGGGGCGGGGCGGATCACAGCGCCGCGTCGCGGTCCCGGCTCCAGCGGGCCGTCGCGCAGCTAGCGTGCGTCCTGCGCGCCCGTACGCCATGGTCACCCTCACGGTTCAGGCCGATGTTTCCCTCTCAGCGTCCCGGCGTAATGACACGAAGCGTAGGGTCCTTGGTACTTGGCGCCTGGCCCGAACGGCTCACGGGTCTACCCCCGCCAGGCCCAGTCGCGGACGAGATCATCCGGGCCGCCGCCCGGGCGGCACTGTCGGCCTGGCCTCGTGGAGCCCGGACGGGTCCATCGGCCAGATGTTCGGGGTCATCACCCGGCACGTGCCCGGGCCGCCCGGCGTCGCGTCGCCGCTGCTGTGGGGCACCGAACAGCACCTGTCCGGCCTGTTCGGCGCGTCGGTCGCCGATGCCGAATCCGTGCGGCGCACCTGCACCTGGCGGTTCACCTCCGCCGAGGTGGCCCGCAATCGCGACGCCCGGGCGCGACCACAACGGCCTGGTCACCGTGCTGTTCGTCGCGATCGGCCGGCATCACAAGGCGCGTTTGTATCACGATGTCGTCCGGATGGCGCCCGACGTCGGCGACGGCGGCCTGGCCAGCTTGGCGATCCGCCGGAGCTGCGCCGTCTATCCCGGACGCATCGGACCATAGGCCCGGCAGGTACTGACGGCCGACCCTATTGACCTGGGAGCGCCTGGCATGGACTCGGATCGAGGAGGATCCGAAAATGTGCGCTCCGGATTCCAGAAGGAAGTCGCGGCATGCGCTACTGCTGGTTACGGCGGTAGTCGTGCTGCTGGGACCGTTTATCCCGGTACTGGTTCCGGCCGTGTCCGCGGCCAGTCCGGCTGTTGCCAGTTCTGCTGCTGCCCGACTGGCTGTCGAAAGTCCTGCTGTTGCCAGCTCGGCCAGCGCGAATCCAGCCGCCGCGAGCTTGGCTGCCGCCCCGGTCGTTGCAGCATTTCCTCAACCTCGCCGGGATGAAGCAGACAGTTCTCGGGCCCGGCGGCTATTGGGGCCTGACTCAGATCACGGCGCATGACGAGATGCTCCTGCTGCGGCTACTGCTGACCGCCAACACGGTGCTTTCCAGCAACTCGCGCGCCTACGCGCTAGGCCTGATGGCGCAGGTCATCTCTTCCCAACGGTGGGGCGTCCCCGCGGGCGCACCGCGAAGCGTCACCGTCCACGTGAAGAACGGATGGCTGCCCCGCGCCACTCATGGCTGGCGCATCAATAGCATTGGCGGCTTCACCTGGTCCAAGGGCTGGTACACCATCGTGGTGCTGTCCATGGACAACCCGACCATGTCCTACGGGATCACCACCGTCGAGGCGATCGCCCGGGTCATCCACCGTGACCTGAACCCGACCGTGAAGACAGTGATCCCGGCGTCCGCACCGAACCCGGCCTGGGGGACGCCTGACGAGCTGATCCCGGCACTGCCCGCCATCCCGTAGCGACCTGAAAGTCCGGGTAGCCGGCGGTAGTCCGCGGCGTTATGCTCAGCTCAGGCTCCGGTTCGGGTTCTGGCAGCGCAGAAAGCTTGATCTCACTGCAGGTGCGTGCGGAAGAAACGTATGATGCGCCGCCGCGCGTCTTGGGCTGACGGCTCGTGGTAGCCCGCGGGTCCTGCGAACTTGCCCATCACTACGAAGATCAGCGGGTTACGATCGCCCGCCCCTTCGTGATCGTTGAGGAACGCATGCCCAGCGTCTGGGTACTCCTTGATGTCGTGATCCACCCCGAGCGCGGTCAGCACCTGGACGAGCTTTGGGGCGGTCCCCCGATTGGCCCGGTCCATAGCGCCGTAGCTGCCGACGATCGGGCAGGCGCCTTCCAGGGACGGCTCGCTGTAAATGTCCTTGGGGACGCCCACGCCGTAGTTCACGCTTGAGGCCGAGAACCCGTGGGCGGGGGCGAGCAGCAAAGCGAACCCGCCGCCGATGCAAAAGCCTGTAACGCCGATCTTGCCGGTGCACCCATCCTGGCCGCCCAGCCAGCTGCGCACCGCTTCCACGTCCTCGAACGCCCGGCCTTTCCGGGCACGCAGGTCGTTGCCGAGGGCACGCAGGCACCTCATCGTGCCGCCCCAGGAGAACAAGTCGGGCGCCACCGCAAGGTATCCCTCGCGCGCCAGCCAGTCGGCCTGGTTGCGCAAGTCCTGGCTCATGCCCAGGGCATCGTGGATGACCACCACACCGGGCCAGGGTCCCGGCACCGGTGGTGTCGCCAGGTAAGCCGGCACCGGCCCGCGCGGGCCCGGGATGTCCACGTCCGTCATCACGCCTCCAGATCTGCGCTCTGACCGGCAGCGCTCCTTGCCGGTCCCACTGGCGCGGCTTCGAGGTGCTCTTTCAGGCTGGCCCATATCCGCTGCTCCTGGCGAATCCCGAGCCACGTGATCAGCGGGCCCAGCAGCCGGAAGGCGCCCTTGGGGCGGACTTGACACCGGGGCCGACATGAGGGTCACCGCGCTTGTCGTCGTGGTGGTCGCCGAAGACGCGGACCGCGTAGGCGGCCGCCTGGGTCCGCCGCTCCATGCCCAGCTTGGCGAACAGCGCGGACACGTAGTTCTTCACCGTCTTCTCCG
>Ga0335078_10013792_pt1 | contig 11974 bp, 11 predicted proteins | sample Lox_Sample_32_FD_206711 | JGI IMG/M metagenome (GOLD analysis project Ga0335078, IMG submission 206711) | Soil microbial communities from Loxahatchee National Wildlife Refuge, Florida, United States - Lox_Sample_3.2 | ecosystem: Environmental > Terrestrial > Soil > Wetlands | place: USA... | reverse complement strand
CAACGAAGTCGGCAGAGGTCAGGTCACCCAGGGCGTCGAGGGCTCCGGCGAATCCGACGATCAGCACGGCGACCGCCACCAGACCCCACCCGTTCAGGAACATGCGCGGCGTGAACGGCAGCGCCGCGGCCGTGACGTCGGGCACGGCGGTGACGCACTTCGTCGCGCGGCGTTCCATCAGGCCCTCGCGGACCCACGCCGTGACCGTCAGCTCACCCGGCCGGTCTGCTATGAGCAGCAGTTCGTCGGGGTGAGCCGGATCGGGCGACTGCGCCAGCGGGCCGCCGCCGGCCGCCCACGACACGACCTTCGGCGTGCCGGAGCGCCGAACTCGGTAGCGGGCCTGCTCGCCGGCCACCACGGTGTCCGGGCCGTCAATGACCACCACAGGCGCCGAACCGGCGGTGGCTGCGCCATTCCCCCGCGCGGCGGGGGGCTCGCCCGCCGGGGCCGCCACGGCGGTAACGACGACCTGGCGGCGTGCCAGTTGCTCGGCGAGCCGGATCTGACGCACGTGCACGCTCCAGGCCATGACCACTACCACGGCCGCGAGCCCTGCCGCCCCGAGCCCGAGCAGCGCGGCGACCGCAGGATGGCTGGCACCGGCCGCTAAGGCTGCGACCATGGCTCCCCACCTTCCGATGTCGTGCGCCACCTCGCTGCCCGGAACACGTACCCGCCGTGTCACGGTGCCGCCATCTGATTCAAACATACAATCGAATGAACGGGAAACCGGCCCGGCCGCCGCGGATTGCCGCGATTGGCGGAAGCCGCCGTCACCGGGGGGCGGGCTCGCCGTCGCGGGGCGGGCTCGCGCCGTCACCGGGGGCGGGCTCGCGCCGTCGCGGGGGCGGGCTCGCGCCGTCGCCGGGGGCGGGCTCACGCCGTCGCCGTCGCATGGGCCCGGCCTGGCATCACGAGCCGCCCGCTCGCTCGGCGTCCTTCCCGTACAGGTCGAGGAGCCGGATCCGGGCGGACTGCAGCCGCTGGTACATCACGGAGGTGACCCGCTGCAGCAGCCGATAGCCGAGTTCCGCATCGCTGTCGCACTTGGCGCGCAGGCAGCCGCCGTCCAGGGCGATCGCGCTGACCGGCGTTACCGCCCTGGCATCGCCGAAATAACGGTACGGCGGGACGAGCCACGACCATCCGAGCACCTCGCCTTCGTTCATGGTGTCGATCACGAGACGCCCGCGCCCGGGTGAGTGAATCTCCAGCGCGACCCGTCCGCGGCGGATCACGTAGAAGCGACCGGCGGACTCTCCCGCGCCGAAGATGTAGTCTCCTTCCCAGAAGTGCACGTTCGACGCGCATCCGGCGATGAGTTGCATCGTGGCTGCGCCGAGCCCGGTGAAAAACGGGTGGCTGCCGAGCAGTTCCTCAACGGTATCCATCTCTCCCCCCTCAACTTTCGTTCCGGACCTCCCCTCAGGATCTTCCCCGGATGGCTCTCAGTCGCGATGGAACGGCAGGGCAAGGCGCGCGGAATACCTCCCGCCGCAGCCCGTTATACGGGTAGGGGTATGTCCTGGCCGAGTGAGGAGTGACGGAACCGCATGAGCATCGTTGAACTGACCGAAGACACATTCACCGACACGGTCACAAAGCCCGGGATCGCCCTGGTCGACTGGTGGGCCGCGTGGTGCGGGCCCTGCCGGATGTTCGCGCCCGTCTTCAAGGCGGCGAGCAGCCAGCACCCGGACATAACCTTCGGCAAGGTCGACACCGAGGACCAGCCCGGCTTGTCTGCCGCCGCGCGTATCGGCTCCATCCCGACGCTGATGGCCTTCCGCGACGGCATCCTGGTGTTCTCCCAGCCTGGCGCGCTGCCCGCCGCGGCGCTGGAGCAGGTTATCCAGGCCGTCCGTGATCTCGACATGGCCGAAGTCCACCGCAAGCTCGCCCAGCGTGAAGCAGAGGCCAGCCGTTAACCCAGCACCCCCAGCAACCCCAGTAACCCTCGCAACCCGAGCAACCCCCGCAACCCGAAAAAACCGAGCGACCCGAAAGTAGTGCACTTCACGCTGTGATCACAGCAGGAAATGCACTACTGGTGGCGAAAAACCCGAGCGACCCGAAAGTAGTGCACTTCACGCTGTGATCACAGCAGGAAATGCACTAGTTGGGGGCGGGGGGCAGCGTTGGGGGCGGGGGGCAGCGTTGGGGGCGGGGGGCAGCGTTGGGGGCGGGGGCGGGGGACTGATGGCCCTATTGGGGGCCGGGGGGGTGCAGGCATGCTCGTGGGGTGGAGAAAGCAGACGCGGGAGACCTCCCCCGGCAGGTGCTTGACGAGCTGCTGGCAGCCGCGGTGGCGGCACCGTCGAAGCACAATACCCAGCCATGGCGGTTCCGGGCGGACAGCGCCAGTCACACCATCGAGGTTTACGCCGACCCGGCGCGCACGCTGCGGTACGCCGACCCGGAGGGGCGGGCAGCCCACATCGCCTGCGGCGCCGCGCTGTTCAACCTGCGCCTAGCCGCCCAGATCGCGGGCCGCCAGCCCGTGGTCAGGCTCCTTCCCGACCCGGATCAGCTGCTGCTGCTAGCCACGGTCCGCCTCGCAAGCCCGTACCGCGCCGAGCCTGCCGAGCGTGAGCTGTATGCGGCCATTGCCCGGCGCCACACCAGCCGGCAGCCGTTCAGCAGCCGGCAGGTGCCCCCGGACGTGCTGGCGGAACTCGCCGAGGCCGCCGCCGTGGAAAGCGCCATCCTGCACGTTCTTGACCAGGATGAGGCGGCCCGCGTGCTGCGCCTGGCCCGGGACGCCGAGCGCGAGCAGCTCGCCGACCCTGCGTACCGCGCCGAGCTCGCCCGGTGGGCAGGCGGGGAGCGCGACCGCGACGGCATACCCGACAGCGCGCTGGGTCCCCGCTCCGCCGAAGGCCGCCCGCTGGTGCGAGACTTCAGACCAGCCCAGCCCGGCCCGCGCAGCTACGCCTCGTTCGAGCAGTCGCCCCAGCTCGCGGTTCTCTCCGTTCGATTCGGCAAGAGGGCTGACTGGCTGTGCTGCGGGCAGGCGCTGCAGCGCGTGCTGCTCACCGCCACCTGCCGGGGGATCTCCGTGAGCCCCCTCACCCAGCCGCTCGAGAGCACCGACGCCTGGCTGGTCCGCGATCCGCGGTCCGGCAGCGAGCGGCCCCAGATGATCCTGCGGTTCGGCTACGGGCCGCCGGTGCCGGGAACCCCGCGCCGCCCCGTCTCGGAAGTGCTGGACGAGCCCTAATTGCCGCGCCGGCTGCCCGACGGCTCCCGGGTGTTCACGCAGTTTTTGCACAGGCGACATGGCGCTAACACAGACGTGCTGAACGATGGTCCCGGGCATGATCACGTCTGACCAAGGCTCACGGCTCGGCGGAAGAAGCGCCGGAGAGGAGCGGACAATTGATCAAGATAGCAAAGCCCACTCGGAGCGGCGAGGTCCGCGTCACCTTCGTGCTCCCGGCGACCGAGCCATCCGGACCCGTGTCCGTCGTGGGGGATTTCAATGAGTGGGATCCCCATGCACACCCGCTCCGCAAGCGCGGAAACGGCGTCCGGAGCGCCGTGGTGACCATTCCTGCCGGCTCCACGCTTCACTTCCGCTACCTGGCCGAGGGCGGGGTCTGGTTCGACGACGAAACCGCGGGGGCGCGGGATGCCCATGGGTGCACCTTCACGGTCCCGGGCTGAGCCCCACGCATGTCACGGGACCGGGTATATACCAGGCTTCGCGCGCCAGCGTGAAATAAGCCGCCGTCTCGGCGCTCATCGGCCTATGGGCGGCTTTATGGGACCACCCGGTGACCGGTCGTTCCTGCCGTGCCATCGAGCCGGCATTGTTGATGCATTTTGCCTGGATGGATCGCGGTCGTTCGTTTTGGGCCTGGACCGGGCGAAGCGGAAGCGCGCAATCAGCACTAAGGCCGCGAAGCCGCCCGGCGGCGGATAGCCAGCAGCTATCGGTATCCTCGCGGCGTGCCGCATTTGACAGTGGCTTCTGCTGACCCGGAGTATCGGGGCATGTCCAAAAGCGTATCGGTGATCGTGACCGACGATCTTGATGGCTCAGAGAACGCCGAGACGGTCTCGTTCAGCTTCGACGGAGCAGCCTACGAAATCGACCTCGCCAAAGCAAACAGGGCCAAGCTGGAAAAGGCACTTGCCCCGTTCATCGGGGCGGGCCGACCAGTACCCCGTGGCGGAGCTCGCCGTGACGGGCGCCGTGACGCGCGCCGTGGCAGGCGCCGTGACGGCTCCGGGCGCAGCGCCGGGCGGCGCCTGGGCTGAGCCGACGGCGCCTGGGCTGAGCCTTCCAGGCATGAGCGATCGGGAACGTTGCCGAGATCGGGCGGGCCGGCACCGCAGAAAACGCGGGCCTGCCGCCCCCCGCCAGTTCGCCGCTAAAAATACTGCGATTACGGACTGCGGAATAATTCCCGAAAGGTACCCAATGACCCGCGACATACGCTGTCCGCAGCTTGCGAAAGACGGGATATGTGACCGGGCCCGCGCTATAGTCCGGGATTCAGGGTGCCAGCAGGAGCGCGAGCAGGCCCTCTTCATGCTGATATCCCCAGGAATGGGACCGGTCAAAAGAAAGGACCGAAAAGTGAGTTCGACCGCGAGCACCAAGCGTGCAGCCGGCGTCGGTGGATCCCCCGGCACCCGGGACGGGGCACCGCGAGGCGGCCGCATCCGTCCGAGCGCAGGGGCGGCCTTAGCGGCAGCGCTGTCCGCGGCGGTCGCCCTGACCATGACCGGACCGGCGGGTGCCGCCAGCACGAGCGGCGCCGGCGCCGGCGCCGCTCACGGCGCTCCCCCCGTTCACCTGACCCTGCGGGCAATGCCGGCCGGAACGGTCACCTTCGGCCGAGGCAGCCATGGCCGCCTCACGGCGCGCGCAGACATGTTCGGGCTCACGCCCGGCTCGTCGCACAGTGTGGATCTTCTCAGTCCAGGTCGCGTCGCAGCCATCCGGTTCAGCCAGCTCACCGCTGACAGCGCCGGCCAGGCAGACGCCGTCCTCCAGAGCAACTTCACCGGCCAACTGCTGCGGGGGAGCCGCCTGGTGATACGCATGGGCGCGGCGAGCAGCAGGCTCGCCAGCGCGCCGATCGCGCAGACCAGGCTGCTGAGCCGCCTGAGCGGCAGGCCGGTCCGGCTTGTCGCTGTAGAGGTCACCCCGGCCGGCATCAGCTACGGCACACCGCGCGGCCGCGCCACCATCTCCTATAACCGCAGCCGCCATACGCTGACCGTCACGGTGAACGCCAGCGCAGTCACTCCCGGGCCGCACGCCGCCCACATCCACCTCGGCAGTTGCCTTAGCCAAGGGCCGGTCAAGTACATGCTGCCTGACCTGGTTGCCAACCTCCATGGCAGGATCGTGCACGCAGTACGGGTCTTCACCAACGTGACGACGCCGGTACCAGCCAGCGGCTGGTACCTCAATATCCACCAGGGAAACAGCGGTGACATCCTGAGCAACGGCCAGCCCACCATCTTCTTCCGCCCGCTCATTTGCGCAGACATCGCCACGGCTCGTTCCGCTCGCTCTGAAGCGGGCGGCGTGGCCGCCCGCGTGCGCGCTGCGGTCGGGACCGTCACGCTGGCCGGCGGGATCCTGGCCGGGATGACGGATCAGCCAGGAGCGGGGTCCAGCCGCCGGCCTTCGGCCTCTCAGCGGGCCGCGGTCCCGCAGGCCGCTCAGCCCGCCATGCTCTGCCGCCCGACTCGGGCGCGACCTGAGTGCTTCAGCACGGTCGACCGCGCAAGCGATCACGGGCACCGTCTCGCACGCCAAGAGGATTCCCTCCGGTGATCTCCGCATCGGTGCCGGGTTAGCCAGCTTCCGCCCTGACCTTCACCTGTTGCCCTTTCGTGTTGAAATGCTCATAGTCGGGCGCGTAAATCCAGGTATGCCCTCCGCCTAGCGTCGTCAGGAGGACATAGCCAGGCGTGCGCTCAACCGCTTGCTCGATGACCGGGTCCGTGCTGAGCAGGGAAGTCCGGGTGACTGAGATGACCGCGAACACGTGAGCGTAGATCGCGGCCTGGTAGCCCGCTGAGCCTTCCAGATACATGCAGCCGGGCTTGATGCTGGTGCAGGTCTTCCCCTGGGCCAGGCCCTGCCAGTCGCCACCGCGCCCGGGAATCGGGTACTTGACGTAGTTGTCGTCAATGAGGCGATACCACGGGAGGCTTACTTGATCGTGGTAGAGCAACCCGAAATCGTCCAGCCCGTCAAGAAGGTAGAAACGCTTGGTGTCAGTCACATACGGACGCAGGAACCCGTACAGCGGATCTTGCTGAGGCTTATTATCCGTATCATAGCCCGACGCCTGGTAGTAGGTGCTCGGCAACTGACCATAGTGCGCCCACGAGGTAACTATGATCAGCCCACCGAGGGCCATGTCGGCAACGGCCATCCAGTCACGCCGGCTCAGCCGGCAAGGAAAGCCAAGGACATAGCCGCCGGCAATGGAGCCGAACCACGCGGCAACGTCATCATGCCGGTGCATGGACTCGGAAGTGTGCAGGTGCAGAGCCTCGATAGTAACGACAAGGCTGGCAAAAAGGCAGAGCACCAGCACGCACACATCAGGGGCACCCGCACGGCTTATTACTGCGACAATGACCGCGAGGACAGCCAGGGCAATGGTTATGCCTATCCAGTCCCAGGTCTCCGCGACGATGCCGCTGGCATTAGTGGGCTCGGCAGCTAGCAGCACGTTAGCTCCTGCCTGCCTGGCAAGAGTGGTGAACTCGATGCCCTTGAGATAGGCGTCGCCCGCGATAAAGACCGCGACTCCGAGCAGAGCCACTGTCATCATTGCCAGCGCTATGGCGCGGCGGACCATCTCGCGAACCATCGTCTCTCGCGTCGCCGCGATCCCGATCACGACCGGGTCAAAGACCACGGTCATGTACTTGGTCGCGTTGGCGAACAGGAGCACGACCGGCACGAGCAGTAGCCGGCGGTCGCCGCCCTCGTCCGTCCGGGCCGCGCAGTAGGCGGCGGCACCGGTCAGCATGAAGGCCATCGCGTCGTAGATAGCGTTGCGGCCAACCACTTGCGTGGGACCGAGACCGGCGAAAAGCCCGGCCGACAGCACGCCAGGCCAATACCCGAACAGCCGCTTGACCGTCAGGTACAGCAGCAGCGTGGCGGTGAGCATGAAGACTGTGCTCGCCATCTGGACCTCGACGATCCCGCCGAGCGAATCTGCTACGGCAGCCAACGGCGAGTAGATAACCGGCGCACCCGAGAAGTACGTGTCGTAGAAGGGACTCCCGCCACCGTGGAATAGCTCGTTAATCAGCTGGTGGCCAACGATGATGTACCGCGCTTCATCGTCCGAAGCGAAGCCCAGGGGGATGAGGCGGATGGTATAGACCGCCTGTGCCACCAGCACGGCGAGGACGGGCAGCCATTCGCGGTGGCGGTACCAGGCACTCGTCCGTGCCAGGCTGGCCCTCGCTGTCGCGGGGCGCTCGACCACAGCCGTAGCCATCACGGCACCACCTGCGCGAAGCACTGCTCGATGGCCTGAGCGCCAGCGCTGTACGCCCAGCCGCCCTGATCTGCGAGCGTCGGCCGACTGATCTTGCCGAGTCCGATATCCCAGAAGTAGATCCCGCCGAGGTGCGTCGCCAGCGCGGCACGGCAGGCATTGGAAAACCACGTCGCCTGCACGGCGGGATCGAGTACGCTCGTCGGCCAGGAGGGCCGGTAGGGGGCCCGGTACGCGCTGCTGACGGCCGCGATGCCCACCTCGGTCTCGACGGTGCCCGCCGGCAGAGCGCGGTCGAAAGCCTCCCAGGCCGGCAGCAGAGGCGGCGACAGCGGAGGGTAGGCGTCCACGGTCTCTATGACATTGCCGCCCGCGCCCTCCAGAAAGGCGCTGCCCCAGTTGTTGGCGAACGCCAGCGTGCCGCTGTAAACGCGGCTCAGCGCGGCATCGAGCGGGGCCCAGTAGCGGGAGCGGGCGAACCGCGAGAACTCGGTGCCCACGACGAATTCCTGGATGTGGTCCGCCTGTGCCATCGCGGCATAGGGCAGCAGGAACGTGCGGTAGCTGGCGAACCAGGCGCCCTGGTTTGCCGGCGACCACAGCGTCCTCGAGGTGTGCAGGTTCCCGTCATCAAGCAGCGGGCGGACTACGACGTACAGCCCAGCGTTCTGCGCATCCGCCACGATCACGGCGAGCTGCTGCGGGGTCGGGGTCGCTGGCGTGGCGTGCACGCTCACCGAATCCGGGCTGTCCATGAAGAACGGGAACGATATCACCACCGAGTTCGCGTGCAGGCCGGTGATGTACGCGATGTCCTGCTGAGCGGCCTTGGCCACGTCCTGGCCCGGGTAAGTGTAGCCGTCGATTTCAACGCCCAGCTGGACGGCAGGCAGGACCGCGGGCACCCGCAGCAGCGGTGCCTGGGGAGGTGTCGCAGGCTGCAGCGCCTTGATGTGTGACGCCCCGGTACAGCCCGCGACAATCACGGCGAGCGCCGCGACCGCCAGGCACACTCTGTAGATCGTCTTCATAAATCCCTCTTTGTCTTGGCGATCACGCTGAACGAGCGGGGATCGCCCTCGATCAGCGGGATGACGATCGCCGCGATGGTCAAGACCAAGGTGGCGGGCATCATGGCGACTGCCGCGACGCCGGCGAGCAGCCGGGAATCGCCAGAGCGCGCGGTGCCCGCGCCGATCCACCCGCAGGTGAAGAACAAGCCCAGCCACGACAAGGCGGACAGCTTCGCCCACTCCAGCGCCCCGGAAGAGGCGGGGATGCGCTCGATGGCCCGCAGGTACAGCCCCGCGGCCGAGGCCACCAGCACCGTGACGCCGACGAGGTACTTGGCGAGCACGAGCAACCGCGCGCTGGTCGGCATGACACCGGGGTGGGTCATAGCGTGAATGTCGCCCCATAGCCAGCGCCGGCGCTGTACCAGGTAGTCTCGCAGCGTCCACGGCGACGTGACCTCCGCGTATTCGTGGAACCAGCCCCACAGCAGATGGGCTGCAACGGCCCGCTGGCCGAATACGAGGTCTTCCGATGCAATCACCGGCCAGTCCCACGTGACGATGCTCTCGGCCGCGCCGGTCACTACCAGGCCCTCTCCGTGGACATGAAGAGGCCGACGCAGGATGCCCTGGAACACCGAGCAGTACACCAGGCAGGCATGTGTGCGGATATCGTCGGCGTGACTGGCGAGGAAGTGCCCGAACGGGCGCACGGCGTAACGCGTGCGCGGAGCTATGACGCCCTGGCAGACGTCGTAGTCAGCGGCGAAAGCGCGCTCGATATAGCCCTTGGTCAGGCTGACGTCGTCGTCATTGAAAATGATTTTCACGTCGGGCCGGTCCAGGCCCAGATAGACGCGGACGCGGCGGGAGTATTCGAGAGCGCGGGCCTTTTTCCGGGACCGTGCCCGGAAGTTCCCTGGGACTACCAGCACCCGGTCGGCGAGCGGGTAATCGGTGCGGACGCCGGGCTCAGTGACGACCCATATCTCGTGCGGCATGGCGAGACCGTAGCCGCGGATCTGCTTGATGATCTCGTTGACCCGCGCATGCTCACAGCCTGCGGTGGTCACCTGGATGATCAGGTGCAGGAATGTTCCCGGCGGGACCTCACGGAACCGCCAGCGGTAGGCAAGGTGCCCGGTGACGAGCAGCCCCAGCTCGGCCAGCGGCATCAGCCAGGCGCCATAGACCAGCCAGTGCGCTTCGGGCCAGCGGGCGATCAGCCACACGGCCGCGGCGGGCAAGATCGCCACCAGGGCGCAGGCGGACGCGCGCCGCTGGGTGACATGGCCGCGACGATGCCGCCCCGTGGCCTGCACCGCACCGGCGCTCGGAGCGCGGACGGCTTGCATAAATTCCTCAGGTCACCGCCCGCCAGGCGCGGGCGCACTTGAAGAACTACGGCGGGCCGCGCCGCCAGGCTTCAGAAGCCACATGGCATGCGGCTTCTGGTCCCGCGAGATCCTCGCCGATGCGTTCATACGAACGGCGCGGCAACCACGGCCCGTACGGTCCGGCCAAACGGCAGCGAAGCGGGGGCAGTTCTGGGCGGCCTCAGGCAGGCCTGCGGGCCAGGTCGTCGGCAAGACTCACGGCAATGACGCTAGCGTGGCTGGTCCAGCGGAGGTTCCTGACGCGGGGCCGCACGCCAGGAGGACCGGTGGTCAGCGCGCGTATTTCAGTACCAGGCCGCCGACGTTCGGGAGGGCGGCCTCGACATGCCTGGCGGCACCTCCGCGGACTGTCCCGTACGCCCTGATGACCGTCGGCCGGCCGGAAGCCGCCGCGCGGGCGTCAGTCACCGACAGCAGGGCCTGCGAAACCTCCCCGCCGCGCTTGGCCAGGTAGTCACCGAACTCCGAGCCACCGGAGGCGTTGAAGTCCGTCCAGTACGGCTCAAGCTTGTCCACCATCTGCGGAAGCAGGACCCCCACCATGTGCCGGACATGGCCTGGCATGAAGGTGGTCACCGTCTTGTAGGCGAGCTTGACCGCGTTCCCCGAGATTCCGGACATCTCCGATACCTGCTGCTCAATCAGCGTGTAGCAGTCGGCGCTCACCTTTGGCTGGGTGTCCGGCGCGAGCAGGATCTCCTGAAGAGTTGCTGCCATGGGTATGTTCTCCTCTTTACCGATGGGGCGGTGCCCTTGGACTCCGCGCGCATACTGCAAATGCGCCGTCCGTAACTAGACGGCAGCCTTCCAGCCGCGGTTTACCGCTTCCCGGCATGACCAGGTGAAACGGCCAAGCGCCGGGTTACCCTGGAGCCCGTGCCGTCCGGGCCGTCACGAGAGCAGGGTGCCGGCGACTCCGGCCGCCCAGGCGCGGATTTCGGTTTAGTCGCGGAAGTCGCCCTCGGCGGCGCGGATGGCTGAGGCCGTGGCGCGGTCGGGCAAGCTGAGGCGCTTCCTGGCCAGCTTGCCCGGGAAGGTCTGGTGGCGGCGAGGCGCCGGGCGACTGCGCACCGCTGCGGCTGGCGGCCCAAGGACGGATGTGACAGCGAAGCCGGGTATCCGGCGACACGGCAGACAGCACGAGCTGCGCCGCATCCGCCAGACGGCTCGGGTGCCGGTGGAACCGGCCAGCCCGGCGGACCTGATGCAGCTCGCCATGGATGTCGGGCCGGCGCCGATGCACGTCGGCGCGGTGCTGTTGCTGGGCGCGGGGTCGGCTTGTAGGTTCAGCACGCCCGGCAGCTGCTGGGTGAGCGGATCTGTGCGGATCCCCGGCTGCGGCGGCGGTACCGGGCGCCTCCAGGGTGCGGCCGGCCGTTCTGGGCCGACCACCCGGCCTTTGACCTGCACCGCCACGTTATGCAGTTGCCGTGCCCGGCACCGGGTGACCGGCGGGCCCGCCGACGTGATCACCGCTGACCTCACGCGACCCAGATCGCACGAGCTCGGGGGCATTGCGCCCGCCTACGCTGAGGCCATGCCAGACAGCGACAGCCGGCCTGCCAGGGTCGAGGACGTACACGAGCTTGCCCTGGCCATGCCACATGTCACCATTGAGCACGGGAGCAGCGGCAATCCAGTTTACCAGGTGGGCGGGAAGTCGTTCATCTTCTTCCGCAATCCGCGGCCGGATGCGGTCGATCCCAGGACCGGGGAACGCTATCAGGATGTGGTCATTTTCTGGGTTGCGTCCGAAGGAGACAAGCAGGCGCTGGTGCAAGACAAGGCGTCGCCGTTCTTCACCACCGCGCATTTCGACGGCCACCTGTCCGTACTGCTGCGGGCAAGCCATATCGGCGACCTCACCCGGGACGAGCTGGCGGAGGTGGTTCAGGACGCGTGGTTGTCACGTGCATCAGCCCGCCGAGCAGCGGCCTGGCTCAATGCTCATCCCCCGACGTGATCACGTTTCACCCCTGCTGCGCATGCCGGCGCCGGCCCGGTGCGCGACCAGCGCAAGTCGAGGTCGACCGGAGCCCGCGCCCGGTTCCTGCTCGATCCGGCGCGATGT
>Ga0335078_10013791_pt1 | contig 11974 bp, 8 predicted proteins | sample Lox_Sample_32_FD_206711 | JGI IMG/M metagenome (GOLD analysis project Ga0335078, IMG submission 206711) | Soil microbial communities from Loxahatchee National Wildlife Refuge, Florida, United States - Lox_Sample_3.2 | ecosystem: Environmental > Terrestrial > Soil > Wetlands | place: USA: Florida... | reverse complement strand
TCCACGTGCTCGACATTTTCCACCGCATGACCCAGGAAACGCGCTCCGAGGCGGCGAAACTTCTCGACAGAGTCGGTGGCGAAAAATTTCAACCGCGGCAAAGCACGGCGTTCCTCCTGCTCAGTGCTCGCCAGGCGAGCGCCGCGCAATTGCTTCACGACCGCGGCCGCGGTCGATTCTGCCGAATCCACAATGTTCACATGCTCGGGCGCGGCTTTGCGCAGCACAGATTTGAGCAGCGGGTAGTGTGTGCAGCCCAGCACCAGGACATCGGCGGATTGAAATCCGTCGGAGAACGCTTCCCCAAGATAAATCCGCGCGATCTCCTCGGTGACCGCGTGTTCGATCCAGCCCTCTTCTACCAGCGGCACCAGCAGCGGACATGCTTTTTCTCGGGCCTGCACGCCGCGCGCTTCGAGAGCTTTCAAATAGGCGTGACTGTTGACCGTAGCTTCAGTGCCGATGACCACTACCTTCTGATTCTTGCTGGCCGTAGCAGCCCGCTCCGCCCCGGGTTCCACCACCCCCACCACCGGAACCGTGGCCGCTTGCCTGATCTTGTCCAGTGCTAACGCTGTTGCTGTATTGCAGGCGATCACCAGCATTTGCGCTCCGTGCCGCTCCAGGTAGTGCGTCGCCTCCACTGCATATTTTGCGACCGTTTCCACCGACTTAGACCCGTAAGGTAGCCGCGCGGTATCCCCGAAGTAGAGGTAGTCGGCATCCGGCAGAATTTTCAGCAGGGCCCGCAACACGGTCAGCCCTCCGAAGCCCGAATCGAAGACTCCGATGGTGGTCCTTCTGGTAGTCATGATGATGGTTCGATCATACCGGATCGCCATCCGAACCAATGGCATGGCGTGTGAAAGGTCGGGCAGCGTATTTCTTGATTGTTGCCGAAGAGCAATAACGACGAGAAATCAGCGGTTGAGATTCGTTTCACCGCGAGACAGGAGTCGTGGTATCGGCCAACTTCTCGCTGGCCGTGGGCTTTCCGCAGCACGCGCCCGGCGGAATCGGAGCTCCATGCGGGCAAGTCCGCGGGTGTCCGAGGAAGGTGCAGATCTTGTCGGTCGCCTCAGGGGAAAGAATGTGCTCGAATTTGCACGCTTGCTGCTCGATTTCTGTCTCGCTGTCCATGGCGAGGCTGTCCGTGAACAGCCGCTCCGCCAAGCGATGACGGCGAATGATATCGGCAGCCCGCTGCCGCCCGCGTGGAGTGAATTGCACAATCATGCTGCCATCGCCAACCGAGACGGAATCCGGCTTCAAGGCATCATGGCAGGGGTTCACGAACGGCTTATGATCGTGCCGCTCCGGAGGATGGGGAGTCGCGGTCACTAATCCCAGGGCCATCATTTTCTCCACCGCCAGGCCGACTGGCAGAGCCCCGTGGACTTCCATGCGCCCGACCTCGGCAATCTCTCCATGTTCGCCGATGGCCCACAGCTCTTCCAGCACTTCGTCGAATTGCTCCTCATCTGCCATGGAAAAAACTTCCTGAGCCGCGATCTTCCCGTGATGCAGTTCAAGGCGCCGATCCGCCAACCGCGCCACCACCGGGTCATGCGTAACCATCACGATGGTCCGCCCTTGCTGGTGCAACTCGCGCAATAAGCGCAGCACAATTTCTTCATTGACCGCATCCAGATTCCCGGTTGGTTCATCAGCCAGCACGATCTTGGGATCATTGATCAGAGCCCGGGCGATACACACGCGCTGTTGCTCTCCTCCGGAAAGCTGGGAAGGAATGTGATGGGCACGCTCCTTCAGTCCCACCCGCTCCAGTGCTTGCAGCGCTTCCTGCTCATCGGTCATGCTGTGGATGTACTGCGCCAGCATGACGTTCTCCAGCGCCGTCAGATAGGGAATGAGGTGGAACTGCTGAAAGACGAAACCGATCTTTTCCGCGCGCACCCGGTTCAGCTCGGTGGCTGAGATATTGGCGACATTCTCGCCGTCCAGCCAAATCTCGCCCGAGGTAGGTCGGTCCAGGCATCCAATCAGGTTCACCAGCGTCGATTTTCCCGACCCGGAGGGGCCCATAACTGCGATCCACTCTCCGGCATCGACCTGCAGGGAGAAACCATCCAGCGCCCGGATCGCTCCGCCGCCGTTGGCTTCTTCCTTGGCGGGATACAGCCGGCTGACGTCCTTCAGCTTGATCATCTCATTCCCCTCGCAGAATCACCGCCGGCTGCACCCGTTGCAGCAACCACATGGGAAGCGCGGCAGAGATCAGGGCGACCGCGACGCTGCCTCCAAGTATAATCGGCAAAACATTCAATCGCGGTACCACGGGCGCATGAAAATTTACCCGTCCAATCCACGCCGCGACGCCGACTCCCACGCCGAAGCCCAGCACCGCGCCCGCTGCTCCCAACACCGCCGCTTCGGCGGCGAAGAAACTGCTGATCAGTCGCTCCGAGGCGCCCAGCGCCTTCATGATGGCGAAATCACGCCGGCGATCGAACACCCAGCCCATCAAGGTCGACAACACGCACAACGCCGAGGTCAAGATAATCAGTGCCGAGGCGGCCAGCATCGTAGCCCTGGTCTTGCCCAGTACCCGCGCCTCGCCCTCCATGACCTGACGAACCGGCTGGACCTGCGCCGAGGGCAGCAACTGCGTCAGCTTTTGTACGATTCCACCGATCTCCTCAGGCGAACCCGCCGCAGCGATCTCGATGGTAGAAGGCGACACCCCGGTCCAAGCCTCAAAGTCCGGCAACGCCATATACACGCGACTGTCTTCCGACGCGCCCGTGCGCAAGATTCCCGCTGGATTCAGTTGCACATTCCGTCCCTGGAAACTCAGCTCGAACAGCTTACTGTTGGGATTTACAACTGTCACAGCTCGGGCGCCGACCAGCGCATCGTTAGATGCGTGGGGCCAGGCGGTCACCGACCACCAACGATCCAGCTTGCGAACTTGCTCAAGATCTGTTCCTGCCACTACAACCGACTGTCCCCCAGGGGTGCGCGCCACCACGTAGGCGAACGGCACCGCCAACCCTCGTCCACCCAGCGCGGATTGAACGGTCGCCAGGGCGTCGTCCGGAAGCCTCTGGCCATCCTTGACCACCGCTACTACATTCGCTCCGTAGTTACGAAACTCCTTGCGCAGCTTGGCTTGCATGTCGACATATAAATTCAGCATGGTCGTAGCCACCGCTGCGGCCACCACCATTGCAAGCAAAGCTGAAGCCGCCCGTCCCCGGCGCAAGACGGTCGCCCGGACCAACATCCGCAGAAACATCGAAGGGTGCCTCACAGCCGCACGCCGGCTCGCCGCCTGCGGAACCACGGTCATGCCTCACCTCGCAGGGCAAATACCGGATCCAGCTTCACCGCCCGACGAATCGCCAGTGCGCTTCCCGCAAAGGTCACGGCCACTGCCATTGCCAGGACCAACGGGAACAGAACCGGATCAATAGTAATGCTCGAGTTGAAGATCGACTGACCAATCACCCGCGCCAGCAGAGCTCCGCCGGCAAAGCCGGCGGAGCCGCCCAGTAACGCCAACAGGGTGGCTTCCGCTAGAAAAAGGCTGGCGATTGCTGCCCCGCCTCCGCCCAACGCCTTCATCAGGCCAACTTCACTCCGCCGTTCGAAAATCGCAGTCGCCATGGCCGCCGACACCGCCAGCGCAGAGGCAATCAGCGCCGCCAGCGTTACCAGCAGCATGAGTCCTTTAATGCGCGAGAGCACCGTTCCCTCGTTCTGCGCGACCTGCCGGATTTGTTCAGCATGAGAATGCGGTATAACCTCCTGTAGCTGGTAGGCAATCGATTGCACGTAGGGGGAGCAGTACCAGCGGTCAAACAGTTCCGGATTCATTGTCTTCGGGTCGCGTCGCGCCAGCGCATCTTCCGGTTTGGTCATAGCGCTGACATAGAGACGCCGTACTGCACCGGGCTTGCCCAAGATCTGCTGCGCCAGGCTTAAAGGTGCCACAATCTGGTTGTCCTCGGCCCCGCCCGTCGAAAGAATGCCACTGATCCGGTGTGGTATGCCGGCAATCTCGACCGTTTCTCCGACGTTGCGCTCAAGCTTGTTCGCCAGATTCTCTCCCAGCAGAACATCCTGCGAGTCGTCGGCCGGCCACGCTCCCTGCATTTTCCACCACGGATGCGTGATCTGAACCCCGGTCACAAAACTTTCCTTGCCAAACGTTAGCTGTTTCGCGAAATAAGTCCCCAGCAGCGTGACACTGTCAGCAGGGCCCCTTGCCCGTACCTGAACGTTCACCGGCAGCATGGGCGAAAAACCGACGATGTTGTGATGCCAGAAGGTGCCGCGAATCTTAGGCAGGTCGGCTTCGCTCAGATAGGCGCCGTCGCTGGGTGGCTTCAGGTCTACCCCGCCAATCTGCAGATCCAACGTGTCATCCTGCGGCGTAACCAGCAGGTTCGCCCCGTAGCTGCGCAGCTCGCGGCTGATCTTGTCTCCGATGTCTGTCGCGACCGCGATCATGGCGGTAGCCACGCCCACGCCCAGGGTGATGGCAATCCCGGCTAAGAATTTTCTTCGCTTTTGCCGCCGAAACGACTCGTAGACCAGGCGCACAAACATGGGCTATTGCTGAAACAGGCGGCTGTGGGCCGCGATGTCCCCCTCCCGGATAATGACTGCGTCTGACGTCACTTCCGCTTGCAGGGGGATTGGATTACACCCCCCCTTCATTCCCACCGATTGCGGGTTGATCGGCGCAGCGCAGTTCTTGCAAATGACCGTGTTCCCCTTTTTGTAGAAGCCAACCGCGCCGCAGATTTCGCAAGCATCCAGCACGCTGGCGATTTTCCCATCCGGCTTCTGATAAAGCCAGAAACGCACTTGCGTGCCGTTCTCGCTTGCCTGATAACGGTGCAGGTCGCCGTCGTAAATCTGCTGCAGCGGGATACTTACTTGCCCGTTCACAAAGGTTACTTCCGTCGCCGGTGATAGCGCACTCACGCTCTTGGTGTAAATGAATTCCGCTGTGACCAGCGCGATAAATACGAACGAACTGGCGTACACCGATGCCATCCATAAACGCTCACGCCGGGCGTGCCAGGCCGCCTTCCGACGTTCCGCAGCCGATTCCGCTACCGCGACCGGTTGCCGCCTTTTCACTTCAAACAGCACCATCAGGGCTGCCAGCGCCAGAATCGTCACAAAGAAGAACAGATCATTGCGCACGATCGGCCCCACGATGGCCATCTCCCGCTTCGAAGAGGGCAGCACTCCGTTCTCCGAGAGCTCATGCAATCCCGAAACGATCAGTTGCGCAGCCACAAAAAACAAAATGACGGTAGTCACTCGGAAGAATTTCTGCAGGTTAATGCGCACGCTGCCCTTGACGAACATGACTCCGAACACAATGGCTGCGCTAACTCCCAGCACAGTCCCCATGAAACTCAGCAACGCGGTTGAATTCAGCGAAACCGCCGCCAGAGCGAGTACGGTTTCCGCTCCCTCGCGCAACACCATCAGGAAGACAAAGGCGAACAGGCCGAGCCATGCGTCATTACCGGCCAGCAGGCCGACCTTGCCTTCAATTTCACCTTTCAGCTTGCGGCCGGTCTTCATCATGAAGACGATCATGGTGACGACAAAGAAAGCTGCCGCCAGCATGATCCAGCCCTCGAAAATGTCTTGATTCCAGTGGGTTCGAGAAAGCAGCACTGCCCCGCCAATGCTTCCCAGGAAGGCCGAGATCAGGGCCGCGTAAACCGCCCGGCGTAACTCCGGCCGCCCGATTTTCGCCAGGTAAGCCAGCGTAATGCCCACGATTAGCGCGGCTTCCACGCCTTCCCGCAATGTGATGATGAATGCCTGCAACATTACAAACCGCCCTTATCTCCAACCACGATGATTTTGAAAATGAATTTCAATTTCAACTTTATAGGATAGCCTCCGCCTTACAACGGGTCAACGCAGGAGATCACGAAGCCAGGTGATTTGCATCACACGGGGAAATCGTGCATTGAGCGGTTAAGCCCGCCATCACAACCTTTTCAGGATTAGCTTGGCCTGGCGCAGATGGGGGAACAGTCTCTCCTCTGCCCGGAACTCCGCGGAGTGCACACAACGCCGGCCTCCACGCAGCTTTACCGGGTGCTTCAGGTGCAGCATTTCGTGATACACGATGTATTCCACCCCGTAGAGCGGTACTCGCGGATCGTCGAACACCCGGCTTACCACGATGGCATTGTGCGCCGGATCGTAGTGGCCCAGGCTGTTGCGGGCGTGATCGCGGCTCCAGGTCATCCGCGGACGAGCCAGCAAGCCGTGGAAAAATCGGGCGTTGAGATCATCAAAGATCGTCTCCAGATCGTAGGTTTGACCCCGGGCACTCTCAATTCTCTTCCGTCCGCGTATCTGCCGCACCAGATGCGCCTTACTCGTGAGGTCATGGCTGGAGACGTAGCGGCGATAGCGGAGCGCATGTTCACGCCCGATCGGCTTTCGATACATCTTGGCCAGCAAAATGTGCGCAATCGCTCGCAATACTCCCTCCGGCGCACCCTCCAGGAGATCCGAAACTCGCGCCAGGAGCTTTCCCTGGCGCATGCGGATGGTGTTGTTAATGTTGGCGTAAGCGAAGAATTCGACCGTCAGCTCCGGCACCGGCGCGCGGGGTCGCAACTCACGATAAGTTTCCTGAAAAATGTGCTGAAGCCCGCTGCTCACGTCGGCGCTAGCTTAGCATGAGATTCCTCTGTGTAACCCTGTGCCCTCCGTGGTTCATTGGATCCCGCTCAACGGCTAAGCCTCACTTCTTCTTCCGTCGGGCCGCTTCCTCCTCAGCCAATAGCTGACCATGATCCCGCACGCTGCCGTCTACTTCGTCGACCGCATTGTCCAACACGAACTGATAAACACTGGATTCCGGGCCCGTCTCAGCCGAGCTCTTCAGCGCCCGCAGTTTAGCTTGAAATTCGTTGTCTGCCTCGATCACTGCCTTCATCGGCTTGCGCAAATCCGCCTTGCGCTGAACGAACGTATCGAGGTTGTCGTTCAGTTCATCGTAGATGTCGAGGAACTCCTGCAGCTTGTCATGGGTCTGTTGGGGCTTGTCGGTCACCTTGGGATCGGCACGCAACTGCTCCAGCGAAAGCAGGCGGGTACGGGCAAATTCAATGAACAGCTTGATGCGGGCCGTCGGCTCCTGCGCGGCGTCGCGTAATTCATCGATTTCCACCTGAGTCAGCGGCTCGCGCTGATGCTGCTGCCATCCCACGACCGGCGGGGCGATGCCAAGCCACACCCCCAGGATCGCCGTGCACGTCCGCCTGCGCCAAACCTTTGTCATTTGCCTTTGCCAAACATTTTGGACAGCAAATCGTCCGCCAGACTTTGCAGCCGTTCTGCCGCCGCCTGCACAGGCGGTTGGTCATCAAAGTTCAAAGTTTGCTTCAGGCTACGCAGCCTCATCGACATTTTCCGCTCGGCAATCTCGGTGGGCTTCAGCCGCTTTCCCGACTGCACTGCGGCATCGTGCGCCTTTTCCGAGTAGGTCACTACGTCCTTGACGGCAGCGCGGGCGTCATCGATCTTGCCGGCGTTGTAGAAATCATCGGCGGCCTTAAGTTGCCGCTCGGCAATATCCACGTACAGGGCCGGGCGTTCCCCCATGGGCGCGGATTCTGCCCGCCTGAGGAGATCGGCTAACGGCGCCTCATCCCACCCCACGGCAGCGGATGACAGAGACAGGACTAGGACCACAACTACGCAGCAGGTACGCATGACGTTCATTTCTTGGGCTCGATGGCGATTAGCCGGTGACGCGCCTGCCACTCCTGGTCCGGATATTCGCCCTTCGCCACATCCAGAAACTTGTGGTAATTCTCCGCCGCCAGCTTGTATTCATGCAAGTGATCGTAGGCGCTGGCACGCAGGAAGTAGCTCACTGGAATCTCGGGCATGAACCTGGCTCGGGCGTCGGCCGCCTTGATCGCCAACTCGTAGTTCTTGTTCTCGCTCGCCGCTACCGCCAGGTCACCATAGGCTGGTCCGAAATCCGGTTTCAACTTGACCGCGGAAAGAAATTCCTGTTGTGCGTCCCCATATTTTTTTTGATTGAGAAGCGCGACTCCGAGCCCATGATGCAACTCCGGGTCATTGGGGTGCGCTGCCAGCAAGGATCGGTATAATGCCTCAGCCTGCGCATATTTTTGGGTCTTCGTATATAGCGACGCCAGATCCCGCTGCAGAGTTGCATCTGCCGGTGCCAGCTTGGCAGTGGCCTCCAGTTGGGCGAGCGCATCGTCATTCTTGCCTTCGGCTTCCAGGACTCGTCCTAGCTGCAAACGGGCGGCAACATCATCGGGACGCAGCGCCACCAGCTTGCTCAAGGCCTCGGCGGCTTCCGGGAAACGGCGGTCGCGCATGGAAACGTTGGCGAGCCCGGTCAACGCATCGCTGGAGCCAGGATCAATTGCCAGGGCGAGTTTGTATTCCCGCTCGGCCTCGGCAAGATGGTTCGCCCTCTCCAGGAGAGCGCCCGACTCAAGGTGAGGCTCAGGATCGCTGGGCGCGAGGGCGGCCGCTTGTCTGTAGGCTTCCAGGGCTTGGTCCGGCTTGCTGTTTTCCAGCACGCGCGCCAGCGAAAGCCATGCCCGCAAATGGCCTTCCTCCACATTCGCAGTCGGTTTCAGGCCGGTCGCCGCCCGCAGATACTGCTCGGCATCGGGTTCACCCTTCTTCGCAAGCGTGAGGCCGAGATTCAAATTGGACTCAAACACATCCGGCTTGGCGGCTACGGATTTGTGATAGGCCGCAATGGCCTCCTCTGGTCTTCCCAACGCGCTGTAGATGAAGCCGAGATCAAACCAAGCCTGAAAGTTGCCTGCGTCCGCGGCCACCACTTTCTTCAACAGCGGTTCCGCTCCGGCGTAATCCTTTTTCTCGATGGCATTCTCCGCCTCGGTCAACTCGGGAGGGAAAGAGGAATCTTCTACGGCAATCTTGTGATGGCGAATCGTCTGGCCGGTAGATTGCGCGGAAGAGTGTATGGCAAGTGCGAGTGCCAGCAACACAAACCCACTCCGAACCAGAGTGCCGCCCCGGAATTGTCCACCCCGCAACACGGTCGCCTATTTGTCCTCGTTTTTCCGCGCCGCTCCGTTCCCGTGACCGTTCAACACCCGCGCCAGAAATGTTCCGGTGTACGACTTTGGCAGCTTGGCGATCGTCTCCGGTGGCCCGGACCCTACCACATAGCCGCCTCGTTCGCCCCCCTCCGGCCCCAGATCGATGACCCAGTCCGCGGTCTTGATCACATCCAGGTTGTGTTCGATTACCAGAACCGATCCCCCTGCTTCGATTAGACGGCGAAAGGCCGACAGTAGTTTGCTGATGTCGTCAAAGTGCAATCCGGTCGTGGGCTCGTCGAAAATGTACAGCACATGCCGCCGAAACTTCTCACTGGAATCTTTAGCGCGGCCGGACTCCCGCGTGGTGGGCTGCAGGTGGGCCGCCAGCTTCATGCGCTGCGCCTCACCGCCGGAGAGCGTCGTCGCCGATTGCCCCAGCCGCAGATATCCCAGGCCCACTTCTTCCAACACCCGCAACTTTTCAGTGATCTTGGGAACGCCCGAGAAGAAGTGCAATGCTTCCTGCACCGTCAGATTCAGTACCTGCTGAATATTCTTGCCTCGATAGCGCACATCCAGAACCTGCGGTTTGTAGCGGGCTCCCTTGCACTCCTCGCAAACCAGCTCCACGTCCGCCAGGAATTGCATCTCTACCGTGACCGTGCCGTCACCCTGGCAGGTCTCGCAGCGTCCACCCGGAATATTGAAAGAAAAATGCCCCGCCGTAAGCCCGCGTTTGTTGGCCTCCGGCAGAGACGCAAACAGATCGCGGATGCCGTCGAATGCCTTGATATAAGTCACCGGATTCGACCGTGGCGTGCGTCCGATGGGCGACTGATCTACCAGCACCACCTCATCGACATACTCCGCACCCTCGACTTCCTCCCATAATGTAGGCGCGGGTAACGATCCGTTCGGCTGCTTCTTGGCCGCAGCCAGAGCCCGATACACCACGTCATGCAGCAACGTCGACTTTCCCGAGCCCGACACTCCGGTGATCGCCACCAGCATTCGCAGCGGTATGGTCAGGTCGATATTCTTCAGGTTGTGCGCTCTTGCTCCCAGAATCCGGATCTGCTGCATTCCGGGCTTGCGCCGAGTCGCCGGAATCTGGATGCGAATCTCCTCTGAAAGATATCGGCCAGTCAGGGAAGCCGGAACCCGCGTGATCTGGTCGAAGGTCCCCGCGGCAATCAACTTCCCGCCGTTCTCTCCAGCTCCCGGCCCCAGGTCGAGAATGTTGTCGGAGGCGCGCATGACATCGGGATCATGCTCGACCACCAGAATGGTGTTGCCGAGATCACGCAGGTCGTGCAGAATCTTGATCAGGCGGTGGGTATCGCGGCTGTGCAAACCGATCGAAGGCTCATCCAGAACATATAGCGTCCCTACCAGTCGTGATCCCAGCGACGTCGCCAGTTGAATGCGCTGCGCCTCGCCTCCCGACAGCGTGGAGGACAACCGGTCGAGCGTAAGATACTCCAGCCCAACCTCGTTCAGAAACCGCAACCGCTCCTGGATTTCCTGCAGCAGCTTGTCCGCGATCCCTGCTTCTTGTTGCGTCAGCTGAACGGCCGAAAAGAAAGCGGCCGCTTCTTCTACTGTCATGCGGCAGACATCGCAGATGTTCATGCCATTGATTTTCACCTGCTGCGCTTCGATCCGGAGCCTTGCCCCGTGACAAGCGGAACAGACGGAGTAACCGCGATAGCGGCTCAGGAAGACGCGGACGTGCAGCTTGTACTTCTTGCGTTCCAGATGGTTAAAGAATCCGCGGATGCCAAAGAATCGTCCTTCGCCCTCCAGCACCCGCCGCTGTTGCTCAGGCTCCAGTTCCGACCAGGGCACATCAAGGGGAATTCCTCCCTGCCGGGCGAAGCGCTTGAGTTCCGTGTTCAGCGTCCGATACTTTGGCTTGGTCCAGGGTTCGATCGCGCCTTCATTCAGAGTCCTCGACTTGTCGGGGATGACAAGATCCAGATCAAAATCAATGGTATTGCCGAAGCCCTGGCAACGCGGGCAGGCGCCATAAGGATTATTGAACGAGAACAGCCGCGGCTCCGGCTGTTCGTAGCGAATCCTGCAATGTTTGCAATCGAAGCGCTGTGAAAATCGCAGGCGCTGCACGTTCTGGCCGTCCGCCGGCGCTGTCTCAAAAATGACTTCACCCGCCTCGCGATACGCAATTTCGACTGCGTCGACGATTCGCGCGCGGGCGTCCGGTGCCACTACCAGTCGGTCCACCAGCAGGAACACCGGGTCGGCAAAGTTCACATCCAGCAGTGATTCCGGCGTCGAGAACTCAAAAATCTGCCGGTTCTGGTACAGCCGATTAAACCCGCGCGTTCTCAGGTCCAGAAGCCGCGCCTTGAGCTGTTCAGAAACAGTTTTGTCGGACTGCGCGCTCTTCCCCGAGCGCCCGCCCTTCTTGCGAGTCTTGCCCTCGCGCGGGGCAGCAACCGAACTCTGCAGAGGAAACAAGGCCTGCAGCCGCGTCCCCGCCTCCATCGCTAGCACTATTCCAGCCACTTCATCGACCGTGTCCTTCTTGACCTCCTGTCCGCACTGCACGCAATAGGTTCGTCCGATTCGTGCAAACAGCAGCCGGAGGTAGTCATAAATCTCGGTTGCGGTTCCGACCGTGGAGCGCGGATTGCGTGTGCTGTTCTTCTGCCGGATTGCAACCGCGGGAGCGATGCCATCAATCACGTCCGCATCCGGCTTTTCGATCCGTTCCAGGAACTGCCGGGCGTAGGCAGAGAGAGACTCTACGTAGCGGCGTTGTCCTTCTGCATAAATCGTGTCGAAGGCTAGGGAAGACTTGCCCGATCCCGAGACGCCGGTCACCACGGTCAGCGAATTGTGGGGAATCTCAAAATCGAGGTTTTTGAGGT
>Ga0335078_10013790_pt1 | contig 11976 bp, 10 predicted proteins | sample Lox_Sample_32_FD_206711 | JGI IMG/M metagenome (GOLD analysis project Ga0335078, IMG submission 206711) | Soil microbial communities from Loxahatchee National Wildlife Refuge, Florida, United States - Lox_Sample_3.2 | ecosystem: Environmental > Terrestrial > Soil > Wetlands | place: USA... | reverse complement strand
GGTCAGGATGATCATGGCCAGCGAGTCCATGAGGCAACCGAGCACGATGTACATGACCATGATCAACGCCAGCACGCCGTAGCGGCCGAGACCGAGCGCCGTGAGAAAGGCAGTCACCTTTTGTGGGGTCTGCGTCACAGTCAGGAAATAACCAAACAGCAGCGCGCCAATTAGCACGGTCAGCACGGCGGCGGCGGTGCGCACGGCCTGCAACAGCGAGCGGCGAATTTCCAGCCGCGTCAGTTTTCGGCGCGCCACGCCGATCAGGAGCGCGCCGACCGCTCCCATGCCGCCCGCTTCGGTCGGCGTAAATAATCCGCCGTAGAGTCCGCCAATGACGAACACGAACAAGAGCAGCATCGCCCAGATGTCGCGCAATCCGGCGAGCCGCTCGCTCCAGGAGTGACGCGGCGTCGAGGGAAGAAATTGCGGCCGCAGCCGCCCGATAATGACTATGGTGCAAACGTCCATCATGGCGGCCAACAGGCCGGGAATAATGCCGGCGATGAACAGCTTGCCGATATCCTGCTCGGTGATGATGCCGTAAACGGCAAGCACCGTCGAAGGCGGCAGCATGGCGCCGAGCGTGCCGCCCGCCGCGATTACTCCAGTGGCGAAGGATTGCGGATAGCCGTAGCGGCGCATTTCCGGATAGGCGACGGTGGCGAACGTTGCCGCGGTGGCGACCGAAGAGCCGGAAATCGCGGCAAATCCGGCGCACGCCGCGATGGTTGCAATGCCTAATCCGCCGCGTAAATGCCCGGCAAACGCATTGGCCGCACGAAACAGCTCGCGGCTCATCCCGGAATTGGACACGAACGCGCCCATCAACAGAAACATCGGAATGACGCCGAACGTGTAGTCGGTCACGGTGCGCATCGAAGTGTGACCGACGATTTTCAGCGCAGGGGCGCCGCCGACGACCCAGGCAAAGCCGCTGACGCCGACGAGCCCCATGGCCATGCCGACCGGCACGCGCAGGAGCATCAGCGCGAACAGGGCGATGAAGCCAAGGACGGCAATGATGTCGGTGCTCACGAACGGCTCATTCGACCGGCTTGATTTGATAGCGGCCACCCAAAAGCTCGGGGTGGAATATCAAGCGATAGGTGCGCACCGCGATCAGCAGCACCGCCGAAACGTCGCCTAGCCAGGACACCAAGAAGAACGGCCATACCGGCAAGCGCAGGTCGAACGTCAGCACGCCCTCGGCGCGGGTGCTTACGACCTTGTCGAACAAGGTGTAGGTCTGAACGGTAACCACGAACAGCAGCACCAGTGTGGCAAAGACGTCGATGAATCGCTGCATGCGCGCACCGACATTGGCATAAACAAGATCGACGGTGATGTGGGTGCCGCGATAGGAGGTCGCCGCGATCCCCCAGAAGATGAGGATGCCGAGCAGGAGGCGGCCGAAATCGTAGCTGTCCGGAATCTGGAAAGCAAAGAAGTAGCGCAACAGTACCGAGACGAAGATATCGAGAGCCACGACTCCGGCAAAGAAGGCGGCGACGAGTTCAATGCCGTCAATGAATCGATCCATTGCGTTGCGCGATCGGATCGCACCAACGAATGCGGGCGGCACATCAGAGGGGCCGGCACCCCCCGACGCTGTCTCGCCCGGCGGCGACGAAAGATTCGTCATCGCTCCGCGCGCCCTCTAGAAGCCGGCCGAATATTGCGTCAGCGACGCCTGCAATTCTTTCCAGATCGTTGCCGGGTCACCGCCAGCCTTCTTCACGGCAGCCGCCCACTTCTCCTGTAGCGGCTCGGCCGATTTCTTCCACTCGGCGAGTTGCGCGTCGGTGATCTTGTAGACTTCATGCTCCGGTTCGGCCTTGATCTTTGCCAAACCGTCGTGCTCGAAATCGACCCAGGGATCGGCAAACCGGCCGGCCCATTCGCTGGTGCAGTGCTCGTCGATGACCTTCTTCTGCGACGTCGACATCGCGGCGTACACGCCCGGATTGATCAGCCACTGAAAGGTGACCGACCCGAGCGGTTCGTCCATGTCGTATTTGGTCACCTTGTCGATGCCGAACAACAGCATCGAGCCCCAGGGAAAGGTGACCGCATCGGCAACGCCCTTCGCTAAAACATCGCGGACTTCCGGCGCGCTGGACTGCACGTTAGTGCCGCCGAGTTGCGTCACCCACGCGGCGATCGTGCCTTGTGCCGGCCGAATCTTCATGCCCTGGATGTCGGACGGCAACACGATCTTCTTGGCGGTCGAATGCCACGCCACGGGATCAAGGACGAACGAGAAGCAATAATGCACGTCCTTCATCTCGGTCGCGGCGTATTTGCGATACCATGCGTCGATGGCACGATTGCCGCCCTTGGCGTTGCCCACCAGGAATGGCAGCTCGCCGGCCGAGATGATCGGGAAGCGGCCCGGTTGGTAGCCGGGATTGACGTACACGACATCGGCGATGCCATCGCGCACCATGTCATAGTGGTCGAACGCTTTGCCGAGCTGCTGTGCGGGAAAAATTTTGTAGGTAATCGTTCCGTTTGACGCCCGCTGAATGTCGTCGCCCCATTCTTGCGCCGCCTTCTGCAGCGGATGCGATGGCGGCACCCAATGGGAGATTTTCAGATCGAAGGTCTTGTCCTGCGCGCAGGCGCCGCCGAAGCTAAGGACAAGTCCGAACAGGGCAAGCCCGTAAACCGCAATGTGCCGGGTCCCGCGCATCAATTCCTCCCTGAAGTTACAGATCTTAAAGACAGTAGCCGCGATCGAGGCTCAATATCCGGAATTGTACTTCGCGAGCTCCGCCTTGAGATCTTTGAGGACCTTATCCGGATCGCTACCGGTCTTTTTTACCGCGGTGGCCCATTTCTGCACCACCGGGACGGCCGCATTCTTCCATTCGTCGAGCTGCGCATCGCTGATCGGATAGACCTCTTGACCGGGCTCCGCCTTAATCTTGGCAATGCCGGCATGCTCGAAATCCGCCCACGGCGACGCAATCCTCTCGGCCCACTGCGTCGTACAATGATCGTCGATGACCTTTTGCTGCGCCGGAGACATCTGGGCATAGGTCGACTTGTTCATTACCCAGACGAAGCTCGTGGAATAGAGCGGGACTTCCATATGATACTTGGTGACCTTGTCGATGCCGAACAGCACGATCGATCCCCATGGGAAGGTCACGGCGTCGGCGACGCCCTTCTCAAGTACGTCGCGTACTTCGGGCGCCGAGGCTTGCACATTGGTGCCGCCGAGTTCGGTCACCAATGAAGCCATGGTGGCGTGCGCCGGCCTGATCTTCATGCCTTTGATGTCGGCCGGCACCATGATCTTCTTGGTACGGGAGTGAAAACTGCCGGGATCGTGGGCAAAGGCAAAGCAGAATTTGACGTCTTTCATCTCCTTGTCGGCGTAGTCGCGATACCACGCGTCCAAAGCTGCGGAACCGCCCTTGGCGTTGGCCAGCATGAACGGCAAATTGCCAGCGTCGAAAATCGGGAAGCGGCCGGGCTGATAGCCGGGACTGACATAGGTCACGTCGGCGATGCCGTCGCGCGCCATGTCGTAATGATCGAATGCCTTGCCCAGCTGCTGGGCGGGGTAGACCTTGTATTTGATGGTGCCGCCGGAGGCCTGCTCAATCGAAGCGCCCCAATCCTCCATGGCCTTTTGCAGCGGATGCGATGGCGGGACCCAGTGCGACAGCTTCAGTTCGAAGGTCTTCTCTTCGGCGGACGCCGGACCAATGCCGAGTGCAAGCGCAAGGATTGCAATGCCACACCATTGTAACGACCACAGCGGACGCATCATCTCCCTCCGTAGCAATTAGTTTCATTACGAACTTTTAAATTTAAACGCAAAAACACGCCCCGCACAACAACGGCGGGCAAACACGTTCGATAAAATTTTCTGGAATCGCGTGACGGCTCCTCAACGCTGACTCCGATTGCTCGCGCGCATCCGTTTTCTTTTAACGCGGTTGCAGGAGCCGCCGGCTTATCGCTCTCCCGAAACAAAAAGCCCGGGGGCCATTGGCGCCTACGCGGGTCGGGGACGGCGCGATGTTCGGCAAGTTTGCGATCCGTGGCATTGCCGTGTTGCTTTTTCTATTACCGCATATTTGCGGCATGTCGCAGGCGCTCGCGCAGTATCAAGTCAACGTCAGCGTCGCCGCGCTGCCGCCGACGCCGATCCCGGCGCCTGCGGTCGCCGAACCATTCGGGCTAAAAGCCGTGCCGGTCACCGGCGGCGGGTTACTGGCAAAGTGGGAAGGCGTCACCGGCGAAATCCGCGCTGAGAGCGACGTTCTCGCCCGTTGCCGCGTACACGCGTCGCTGTGCCCCGCGGCGGCGCAGAAATTTCTCGCGGTGATCGCCGAAGGGCGTGCACATCAAGGACGCGCTCGCCTCGGACTGATCAACCGCGCCATCAACATGGCGGTTGTTCCGATGAGCGATCTCGCTCAGTGGGGGGTGCCGGATCACTGGAGCGCTCCACTCGAGACCCTGACGACCGGCCGCGGCGATTGCGAGGATTACGCCATCGCGAAATACGTGGCGCTACTGCAAGCAGGGGTCGCTGCCGACGACGTTCGGCTGGTCATTGTGCACGACCTTGCGTTCGCGCAGGACCACGCCGTCGTTGCCGCCCGTCTCGATGGGAAATGGATCATGCTCGACAATCGCCGGCTGGTCTTGCTGCAAGACGTCGAGATGCCGAGTGTGCAGCCGCTGTTCGTGCTCGATGATTCCGGCGTCAAACAATTCGCGCCGATCGATTTCGCGGGTGGGGACGATTTGGCCATTGCCGCGCCGGGATCGGTTGATTTTTAGCTCGTCCTGTTGCTTGCGGATAGTGGTTACATCTGAAGTGCGGAGAATCCACAATCAGCGGTGCCGGAAAATGGTGACCGTGGCGACGAAGGCTGGCACCGGCACCGACGCCACTGGTTCAAACCCTGAATCTTGTCTGATCGCGTCGATCCGCCCCGACAAGGCATCGTAGCCGGGCGCCGGTATTTCACCGGATCGCGCGTCGATGGCGACGATAAGGTCAAGCGGGGTTTGCTTAAGCCATAGGGCGGTAGCGCCGCGATACTGCTCGCGAGACCAGGTCGGGTCCCACGCGGGAGCGTACGCTTTCGCCTCACAGCGACAGTCTTCGCGCAATGTCCACCCATAAAAGTTGTTTTCGGTCAGCGTCGTTAGAAAACCGATCTTTTTTCCGCCACGGACATAGGGAAGGTAGGCTTGCGCGAAATCGAGGTCGCTCGGCCCATCCGGCCGCGGATGTGACGCGGCGGCATAAGCCATATCGGTCCAGCCATACCGGCTCTCGATGGCAGCAATTCCCGCGACCGAAGCCGCGGCGATTGCGACGCGCGAAAACGGTCCCAAACGCGCCGTAAGTAATGACAGGATTAGAGCGCCGCCAGTCCCAGCTAGAATCCATACCGAGAAAATCCAGCTGGCCTGGAATCTCCATTCTTGGTTCGGATGCAAGATTACAGCCGCTCCTGACAGAACGGCCAGGAACAGTACCGGCCGTGCGCCGACGCCTAGGCGGCCAAGACTGATCGTACTCACCACTGCCAGGCCTAATACCAGTATGGCGATCCATGGCGTGACGTGAAAGCCTTGGGAAAAGCCGAGCCATTGCCATGAGACCGCATGCAGGGGATGAAATGAAAATGGCTTTTGCCCCCAGTTTGCTCCAACGAACCAAAGAACATCGCAAAGGCGTTTCGGAATTAGAAAAAAAATGCCGATGGGAAGGAGATGCCAGTAAAACACTCGGCGTCCGGCAAATCCCAGCGCGGCATCGAAAGGCTCGCGGTATTTTCGCCACAGCAGAACAGCGCGCACAAATAACACCGCCCAAATAGCCGTTGCCACATCTTTCCACGCGTCTCTGACAACGAGGCGGACACCGAATAGCTCAACGTCCGCAGGACGGATGGCAATAATGCTAACGTCAAGCACAACGAGACAGGCGGCTGCGACAATAAATGGATCGCGGATTATTGCGCGAGCCGTATCGGGCGTGGCCATGGCGGCGAGACTGCTAATCCATCTCAGCCAGCCCGATAAATCCTCGGAGAAGTAGGCGATTGCGAGCGCCAGCGCGATCATTAGCCAATAGTTGTACTTTTCGAAAAACAGCACAGTTAAGGCGATCGCGAGGATGCCCCACCAACGCTCGCTCTTGGCCGCGGTTTTAGCTCGGGCACGGATATAAGCGTAAAGGCAAAATGCGGTCAGTGCGGCACCGGGTCCTTCCAGCATAACGTCGGCGCTGATCAGCCTGAAGGCGGGACTAGCCAATGCAAACGTGACGGCAAGCGCGCCGGCAACGTTTCCGGTCCACTGATCGGGGAATAGGCGCCGAGCGATCAGAAAAATGAGCAACGTCGCGCATGTCCAGCTAGCGAGAGCCGGCAGGATTGCGAGCCTCAAATCCATCCCACCGAGGATCATAACCACCGCTAGCGACAGGTCAGCAGCAGGCGGCCAAATATGAGGCTCAAGAAGAAGCCCTAAAAACGTCGGGATATCGAAATTTCGCAGTGCCACAGCCAACTGAAGCGCGGCGTCGAAATGGACGTTGCGGTCTTGCAACAGGCCGCGCCACAGCTCTCCGGGATTTGCCGCGTAATCGACCAACATCGAAGCCGCGAATATGGAGGCGACGACGAGTACAATTACGACCGGGATCGCGTCGCCGGCTTGGTTTCGCGGCAAGGTTTGCGGTGAAAAAGCGGGGTCGTCATCAGACAGGTGATGATCAGAGCCGAACGGCGCAGCGAAGAAACCGTCAGCCATCAACCACCGTCGTCGCAGGCGGCGTTGACCAGGAAATTCCCGAGAGTGCCGATGACGACCACCCAAGCCGATGCTTCCACGCAGCATAGCCGATGTCAGCGATTGAGTCAGGCGTCGGCGAGATTGAGCAATTGAGTCCCGGCGAGAACATCTAGGCGCGAGAGCGTGCTCAGCCTTCCCGATAGGCCCATTGCGGATCGGCGTGCGCCTGAAGACGCAGCGCCGCGGCATGCGCAAAGCGCAACATCACGGCTTTGCGCCGCGCCGGCACGAGCCGGTGCTCTGGAGCATCGCTGACGATCGATCCGCCGAAAGCGTCGGCGACGATCAAGCCGGCATCGGCGGGAAATATGTTACAGGACACATCCGGACAGGTTGCGAAGAACAGGCGGTCGCAGTGCTGCCTGTATTCCATCCACTTCTGATCGGCGCGAAAATCGGCGACCGACGATTTGATTTCGACGATTAGAATTTCGCCGTAGCCGCCGAGCGCGACGAGGTCGGCGCGGCGGCCCGACGGCAGCGGCAGCTCGCTCACAACCGCATAGCCCAGCCCATGCAGGAGGCGGGCGGTGCCGCGCGCAATGGCGAAGGCGGTTGGCGATTGCCGTCCATCGAGCGGCGGCGCCGGCAACAAGTTGACGTTCATGGTCAGAATTCCGGGAAGCGGCAAATTGCCCGAGTGCCGACTTTCGAGCTTACGCACGTCACTTTTCCCCCACTGCACAACCGACGGTAGTCGAGGGTCATTCTGCCGCGCCGGCGCGTTCGGGGAAAGCCCTCTCGAGGGCGGAGCGCGATGGTGCGATGATGCCGCGTTCGGTGATGAGTCCGGTCACAAGCCGCGCCGGCGTGACATCGAAGGCGTAATTGGCCGCCGGCGAACCGTCAGGGGCGATTTTTACGGTCTCGATGCGGCCATCGCGCGCGCGGCCGGTGACGGTTGCCACTTCGTCGGCGTTGCGCTGTTCGATCGGTATTTCGGCGATGCCGTCGCCGATGGAAAAGTCGATGGTAGGTGAGGGGAGCGCGACGTAGAACGGCACATTGTTGTCATGGGCCGCCAGCGCCTTCAAATACGTGCCGATCTTGTTGCAAACGTCGCCGTTGGCGGCGACGCGATCGGCGCCGACAATGACCAGATCGACCAGACCATGCTGCATCAGATGCCCGCCGGTATTGTCGGCAATCAGCGTGTGCGGCACTCCATGCTGTCCAAGCTCCCAAGCGGTCAGCGAAGCGCCTTGATTGCGCGGGCGCGTTTCGTCGGCAAAAACGTGAACAGCGACACCTTTGTCGTGAGCGAGATAGATCGGAGCGGTGGCGGTGCCGATATCGACTGTGGCCAATGCGCCGGCATTGCAATGGGTGAGCACGTTCACCGGCTCGTTCGGCTTCTTTTTGGCTGCTGCCGCCTCGATCAGCGGCAAGCCGTTGCGGCCAATCGCGGCGTTAATGGCGACGTCCTGCTCGCAGATTTCCGCGGCCCGCCGGTAGGCGGCTTCGGATCGTTCCAACCGCGGCCGGTTGCGCACCGCCGCCATCATCTCATCGAGCGCCCACTTGAGATTGATTGCCGTCGGACGCGTAGCCATGAGCGCAGCATAGGCCGCCTCCAGCGATTCATCGGAGGCATCTTCACGCAGCGCGAGACACATGCCGTAGGCCGCGGTGGCGCCGATCAAGGGCGCCCCGCGGATCACCATGGCGCGGATCGCATGCGCGGCTTGCGCAAGCGTGGTGAGGCGCGCCGTCAGGAACCGATGCGGCAGCGCGGTCTGATCGATGACGCCGACCGACCAGCCATCCGGCTCGAGCCAGATGCTGCGCATGGATTTGCCTTCGACGTTCATCGGCAACCTCTGTTCGCAGACGTTTTATGTCGCGCCGCTTGCCCGTGCAACGGCATTGCCGCAATGTCGTAATATCCGCCGAGGCAGCAAAATCGCCGAGTCACCGATGCCAGCGATCGACTACAAGTTCGAATACGATGTGCGCGCCCGCGTGCCGGAGCACGCGGAGATCTTCGCCGAGTGGGCGCGACAGGCCGAAGATTACCGCGCCGAGGCGCTCAAACGCGACTGTGCCGAACTCGGCCTCTCCTATGGCGATACCCCGCGGCAAATCATCGACCTCTTTTTGCCGGCAGCAAACGCGGCGACTCCGCTGGCGTTGTTTATCCACGGCGGATTTTGGCGGGCATTCGATCCTTCCTCGTCGAGCCATTTGGCGCGCGGCTTGAACGCGCGCGGCATCGCCGTCGCGGTGGTCGGCTATGACCTCTGCCCGATCGTCACCATCCGCGATATCATCGTGCAGATCCGGCGTGCATGTATTTTCTTGTGGCAACGTTTTAGCCGGCGCCTTGTGGTCACCGGCCATTCGGCCGGCGGCCACCTCGCGGCAGCGATGGTGGCGAGCGATTGGCAGGCACTCTATCCGAAGGCGCCGGCCGATCTCGTTCCGTCTGCCTATGCGATTTCGGGCCTGTTCGATCTTGCACCGCTTCTCGATCTCCCGGTGAATCAGGATCTGCGGCTCGACGCTGAAGGCGCGCGGCAAGTCTCGCCGCTGTTCTGGCCGCTTGCCCGCGGACTTGTGCTCGATGCGGCCGTTGGCAATCTGGAAACGAGCGAGTTCAAGCGCCAGAGCTCGACCGTCGTAGAGACTTGGCGCGGCCGCGGAGCACAAACGCTTTACGTGGAATTCCCGGGCAATCACTTTACCGTTCTTGATGCTCTCACCGATCCGGCAAGCGCGATGGTTGCCCGTATCACCGATCTGGCGAACGCGATCAAACCCTAAACCGCCGGAACGCCATTGCCGGAATCTGCGCGCAAACCGATGCGGCGAAGATGAAGGCGAATCCGAGCGTATCGGAGGCCGTCGGCCGCTCGCCGATAATGAGGACAGTGGAAAGGACGCCAATCACCGGGATACCGACTATGCCGAGCGTTGCGGTCAATGCCGGCACGCGTCTGACAATGGCGAACCACATGGCATAGGCGACGGCGTTGCCCAACGCACCTGAGAACAGGACCCCAAACAACGCGCCCGCATGCGCGGCGCCAAATTGCAAGCCGCCGTCGAAGATCAGCATGCAGGCGGCGATGATGAAGAAGGCGATGGTGATTTGCCAGCTGGCCAATCCGATCGGATCACCCTCGATCCGCGCCCATTTCAGATAGACGGTGCCGGCCGCCCAGCTAAAGCCCGATCCGACCGCGAACAACAATCCCCAGGGAGCACCGGTCGTCGCCATGGCCACCGGACTGATCAAAATGGCGATGCCTACCGCGCAAAGTGCGATGGCCGCGGCCTGCATCCGCGACGGCCGCTCGTTCAAAACCATCCAGCCGAGCACCAGCGTCCAGATCGGCATGGCATAGGTCAGGATTGCCACCCGCGAGGTGGCGGTGGCGATCTGCGCAAACGCGCTGAACAGGCTGAACCCGACCATATTGAGTACGGACGCGGCGAGCACATGCAGCCAGGCTTTGCCGAACGGCACCCGTAAGCTGCTGCCGGATATGAGGCAGATGGCGAGCAGCGTTACCGCTCCAACGAAGGCGGTGCCAGTGCGCATGCTCAGCGGCGGAATCTCGTTGAGCGCAATTTTCATCATCGGCCAGGTGAGGCCCCAAATCAGGCAGAGCGTCACTAGCATCAGCCGCGCGCGTACATCGCCGGCCACGCCCGTGCGCACTTCTTGTATCTGCTGCTCGACCGTCATGGTGCCTTCGGTCCGGTGGCAACGTACCAGTCGGCGATTTGACTGCCGGTCCAGAACTTGACGCCGTCGTTTTTGCGAATCGCCGCGAAGGTTTGGCGCAGATATTTGAGGCGATGCGGCGCACCCATGATGTAAGGGTGCACCGACATAGCCATGACGCGCGCCGAACTTTTGGCATCGGCATAAATCTGCTCGAACTGATCGAGCGCGCGGTCGCGATATTCGGCCGCGCCGTGATGTTGAATGAGCATCATCGCGACATCGTTGCATTCCTGCGTGTAGGGTACGCTGATAATCGGCGCGCTGCGGGTTTTGAGCCAGACCGGCTGATCGTCAAGCACCCAATCGGCGACATAATCGTAGCCCTCCTCGACCAATAGGTCGGGCGTCTCCCAGGTTTCTGTCAGGCCGGGGCCGAGCCAGCCGCGCGGCGGCGTGCCGGTCAGTTTGGCGATGACCTCACGCACCTTGCGGATGTCGGCGCGCTCGTCATCGACCTTCTGCATGTTGCGCTGGGTAAAGCCGTGGCCCATGAATTCCCATTTGCGGGCAAGCGCCGCGCGCACGATCGGCGGATATGCGGCAATGGCCGAGCCATTGATGGCCAGCACCGCAGGAATTGAGAACTGGTCAAATAACTCGACGAAGCGCCAAAAGCCGACTCGGTTGCCGTATTCGTGCCAGGCCCAGTTCGGCACGTCCGGCATCGGCGACCCGCCGGCTGGCGGCGTAAGCACCGTGCGCGGCATCGGCTGGGTGAAATCCCATTCCTCCACGTTTATGATGACCCACACCGCCATGCGTCCCCCATCTGGCAGCTTGAGCGGCGGGCGTTCGGTGATCGCCGAGTAGGCCAAGCGGTCGGCCGGCAAAAATCGCTTCGGCGCCGTTTTGGCGCGTGAATTTTTCGGCCGCATTGTCATGGCCTCTTTGAACTCGCCAGTAAGGTTGTAGTCGCTGTCTGCGGCCGAAAGCGCGACACGATAGCACCCAGCACCGCCAGCGTCATCGCGCAGACGCACAGCGGCACGAACGCGGTCCACGGTTTGCCGGTTGCGTCCCACAACGCGCCGCAGATGGTCGGAATAATGATTGCACACGTGTAACTGACGGTGAACATTCCGGCGGCGATGCGCGGCACATCCCCGGGCGCGGCGAGCAGTGCCGGCAACGCGAGCGTCGGTGTCATGGTCAGCGCCGTGCTGATGCCAATCAATCCCGTGCAGACGATGACCGCGGCCGGCGATGGCAAAAAGATTAGACCGAGAAAACCCGCCAGCATGCACGGACCGCAAAGCAGGAATGGCCACGCCCGCTGTGTCAACCGATCCGCCATCAGGAACAGGACGGCAAACGCAAAAATCTGCGCGCCGTTGAGCGATGTCAGCGCCAAACCGAGGATCCGTCCCGAGCCTTCGCTGACCAGATAGTCGCCGAGAAAGGCATTT
>Ga0335078_10013789_pt1 | contig 11976 bp, 13 predicted proteins | sample Lox_Sample_32_FD_206711 | JGI IMG/M metagenome (GOLD analysis project Ga0335078, IMG submission 206711) | Soil microbial communities from Loxahatchee National Wildlife Refuge, Florida, United States - Lox_Sample_3.2 | ecosystem: Environmental > Terrestrial > Soil > Wetlands | place: USA... | reverse complement strand
GACATTTTCTCGGGGAGGGGGTCCGGGCGTGGGGTGCCAAGATGGTTTTGGCCCCGCGTGCGGTCAAGCGCAAATGACGGAACCGGGACATTTCGATCTGGCGCCCTCATCCTGGGTCGCGCGCTTCGCGGCCCTGATCAGGGCCGGCGGGCGCGTGCTCGATCTCGCTGCGGGCGGCGGCCGCCACACGCGGCTGCTGCTCGAGCGCGGCTTTCGGGTCACGGCGGCGGATCGCGACACTGCGGCGCTCCAGGCCGCGTTCGGCGGCCATCCATCCTGCCGCGTCGTCGCGCTCGATCTCGAGGACGGCAGCCCCTGGCGGCTCGGTGCCGGTTACGACGGACTCGTCGTGACCAATTACCTTTTTCGCAAGGGCTTCGCCGACCTGGCGGGGTGCCTCGCGCCGGGCGGCGTCCTGATCTACGAGACCTTCATGCTCGGCAACGAGCGCTTCGGCAAGCCGAGCAATCCGGACTTCCTGCTGCGCCCCAACGAGCTGCTTGAGGCCTTCGCGCCCTTGCTCACGGTCGCCGCTTTCGAGCAGGGGATATGCCACGCGCCCCGCCTCGCCGCGATCCAGCGCCTGGCGGCGGTCAAAGGCGCTATACTCCCGCTCGATTGAAGGAGGCGCCCATGGCCCGCAGGTTCAAGCTCAATGTCGGCTGGCACGACCGCCTGATCCGCGTGCTGATCGGTCTCGCCATCATCGCCGGGGTGTGGATCTGGTTCGCCGACGCGCGCTGGCTGGCGCTGGTCGGGATCATTCCGATCCTGACCGCGATCGGCGGCTGGTGTCCGGTCTACGAAACGCTCGGCATGACCACCGACACGACGGCGACGCCCGAGGCTTAGTTTCCTATTCCGCGGCGGCGATGGTACCCGGCCGCTTGGGCGCGGCGTAGAGCCGGTCGTGGCTCAGCGACGGGATCGCGGCGCGCGCCTGCGCCACCTTGGCCGGATCGATTTCGGCGAGGATGAGACCGACGCCGTCCTCGGCCTCGGCGATGACCTCGCCCCACGGATTGACGATCAGCGCGTGGCCATAGGTGCGCCGCCCGCCGCCGTGGTCGCCCCATTGCGCCGGGGCGAAGACGAAGCAGCCGTTCTCGATCGCCCGCGCGCGCAGCAGCACCTGCCAGTGCGCCTTGCCGGTCGGCACCGTGAAGGCCGAGGGCACGGCGAGGAAATCGGCCCCCGCCTTGGCGAGCGCGCGATAGAGATGCGGAAACCGCAGGTCGTAGCAGACCGAGAGGCCGAGCCGTCCCCACGGCAGCTCGGCGACCACTGCCCGGTCGCCCGACTTGTAGGTCTTGGATTCGCGGTGGGTTTCGCCGGTCGGCAGGTCGACGTCGAACATGTGGATCTTGTCGTAGCGCGCGGTCACTTCGCCCTGCGGCGACACCAGGAACGAGCGGTTCGACAGCTTCTCGGCGTTCTTGTCGCGCACCACCGCCGAGCCCAGCAGCAGCCAGGCGCCGGTCTCTTTCGCCAGCCCCTTGAACGCCGCCAGCATGGCGTGGCTCGCCTCGGGCTGCGCCTTGTCGAGCGCCAACGCGCGCTTGGGCTCGATCATGTCGCTCACTTCGGGACTGAGGATCAGCTCGGCGCCCTGGTCGCGGGCGCGGCGCACCAGCGCCGAGACCGCTTCGATGTTGGCGTCGATCGCCGCGCCGGAGGTGACCTGGAGGCAAGCGACCTTGAACGGTTGGCTCATGATCCCAGCCCGAGAAGCTTGTCGAGCTGGCCCGCGCGGTCGAGCGCCGCGAGCTCGTCGGAGCCGCCGATGTGTTTCCCGTCGATGAAGATCTGCGGCACGGTCATGCGCCCGTGCGATCGGGCCACCATCTCTTCGCGCATGCCCGGCTCGCTATCGACGTCGATGTCGGTGAAGGCCACGCCCTTCTTGGTCAACAGGCTGCGCGCCCGCCCGCAATAGGGGCAGAACATGGTGGAATACATCTCGACCTTGGCCACGCCCGATTATCTTGGCAAAGCCGCCGCCAAATCAATGGCGGCGCGGCGCGCCGGCGCCTAGAAATCGGGCCGCACGGTGCGCGACGCGGTCAGCACGTCGACCGCTTCCGCGCCGGAGTCGAGCAGGACGCGGGCGCATTCGGCGGCGGTCGCCCCCGTGGTTAAGACGTCGTCGATCAGCAGCAATCGCAGGCCATTGACGTCGCGGCCCGGCTTGAGGGCGAAGGCGCCGGCGACGTTGCGCCGCCGCTCGGCCCGGCCGCTGCGGCCCTGCGAGGGCGTCGCGCGGCGCCGGCGCAGCCAATCGGCGCCGACCGGCTTGGCGGCGGCGCGGCCCAGCGCGTGCGCCAGCACCGCCGCCTGGTTGTAGCGGCGCGCGAACAGGCGCGTCCAATGCAGCGGTACCGGCACGATCGCGTCGCAGTCGCGCAGCAGCTCGCCGCCCGCCTGGCGCATGAAGCCGGCCAGCGCCGGCGCGAGCTGCAATTTGTCGCCGTGCTTGAACCCGAGCACCAGCGCGCGGCTCTCCTCGTCGTAGCGGAAGGCGGCGCGGGCGCGGTCATAGGGCGGCACCTCGCGGGCGCATTGGCCGCAGATGGTTCCGGCCTCCATGGGGAAATCGAACGGCAGGCCGCAGCGCGCGCAGCACGGCTCGGCGATGAACGCGACCTTGCGCCAGCAGGCGGCGCACAGCGCGCCGTCGCCGCCGGTCTCGGAGCCGCAGCGCAGGCAGCGTGGCGGCAGCAGGAAATCCAAAAGCGCGGCGCCGAGCCGGCGCGGACGGAGATTTTCGGCGATTCTCGCCATGGCGCGATCAAGCGGCGCCGGGGCTCGGCTTGTCAATATCGGCCGGTGGGCGCGATGATGCGCCATGCAACCCGGCAATCCGCTGACCGTGTTCGACGCCCGCGCCTGGCGCCGCCATCGCGAGCGCGCCTCGCGGCGCGGCACCGGGGCCGAATATCTGTTCGAGCTCGCGGCCGACGGCCTGGCCGAGCGGCTGGGCGAGATCAAGCGGTCCTTTCCCGCGGCGCTCGACCTCGGCTGCCGCGGGGGATTGATGGCGCAGCGCCTCAATGGCCGCGGCGGAATCGAATGGCTGGTCTCGGCCGATCCGGCGGAGGGCTTCGCGCGCTCCGCGCCGCGCCCGGCGCTGACGGTCGATCTCGAGGCGCTGCCGTTTGCGCCCCGGAGTTTCGATCTGGTGCTGAGCCCGCTGGTGTTGCACTGGGTCAACGATCTCCCCGGCACGCTGCTGCAGCTGCGCCACGCGCTCAAGCCAGGCGGGCTGCTGCTGGCGTCGGTGTTCGGCGGTACGACGCTCAACCAGCTGGCGGCGGCGCTGATCGAGGCCGAGCTCGAAATCGAGGGCGGCGCCAGCCCGCGGGTGTCGCCATTCGCCGATCTGCGCGATCTCGGAGCGCTGTTGCAGCGCGCCGGCTTCGCCGAGCCGGTGGTGGACAGCGACCCGACCGACGTCCATTACCCGGACGCGCTCGACCTGATGCGCGATTTGCGCGACATGGGCGAGACCAACGCCCAGAGCGAGCGACGGCGCGCTCCGACACGGCGCCGCACCCTGGCGCGCGCGGTCGAGCTCTACCGGCGGAAATTCCCGGCGCCGGAGGGGCGGGTGCTCGCGACCTTCGACCGCATCAATCTGACCGCCTGGGCGCCGGAATCCTGACCCGCTGCGTCACTGGCAGCGGTAATAACGCACGACGTGTTGGTTCCCCACCATTTCGGTGCCGTTGGGCACCATGAGCTTGCCGTAATACTGGCAGTGCAGGGCCGCCATATTGTCGGTGTTTATGGCGGCGCCGACCCGGTAGGCGATGCCGTTGGCGTCGCGCGAGACGGTTTGCGGCGGGTCGTTGGCGGGAATGCTGCAGCCGGCAAGCAGCAGGGCGGCGGCCAGCGCGCGGGCGAGTTTCATGGCCGGAGCCTAGGGGCGGGCGCGGCGCGCGGCAAGGCTAGAGCAGGTCCTTGAGCGCCGCGACCAGCGGCTTGTCGGCCGGCGGCATCGCGTAGTCGCCGAACCGCTCCTTGCGCACCCAGGCGAGGCGCTGGCCCTCGCGCGGCGTGACGTTTCCGCTCCAGCGGCGGCAGGCGTAGAGCAGCAGCAGGACGTGAAACTCCGGATAGCGGTGCGAGGCGAAGCTCACCGGCGCGAGGCAGGCCTCGGCCACGTCGATGCCGAGCTCCTCCTTGAGCTCGCGGATGAGCGCCGCCTCGGGCGTCTCGCCGCCGCCGAGCTTGCCGCCGGGAAACTCCCACAGTCCGGCCATCGTCTTGCCTTTGGGCCGCTCGGCCAGCAGCACGCGGCCGTCGCCGTCGATCAGCGCGACGCACACGACCGTTAGCCCGGCGTCAGCTCCGGTAGCTGCCATTGATGTCGATGTAGCGATGCGTCAGGTCGCAGCTCCACACCGTCCAGCGCCCCTTGCCGATGCCGAGATCGACGGCAATGCGGATGTCGCGCCCGGCCATGTGGCGCGCCACCGGTCCTTCGTCGTAGCCGGGAACCGGGCCGCCCTTGGCCGCGATCTTGACGCCGCCGATCGATATCGTCAGCCGGTCGCGGTCGGCTTTCTCGCCGGCCTTGCCCACCGCCATGACGATCCGGCCCCAATTGGCGTCGCCGGCGGCGATTGCGGTCTTGACCAGCGGCGAATTGCCGATGGCGAGCCCGACCTTGCGCGCCGCAACGTCCGAGGCCGCGCCCGCGACCTCGATGGTGACGAATTTCTCGGCGCCTTCGCCGTCGCGCACGATCTGCTGCGCCAGGTCGACCAGCACTTCGTCGAGTTTGCTGCGGAAATCCTTGAGCGCTGCGTCGTTCGCCGAGGCGATCCTGCGGTGCCTGGCCTGGCCGGTGGCGCACAGCAAAACCGTATCGCTCGTGGACGTGTCGCCGTCGACGGTGATCGAATTGAAGGAGCGCTCGTTCCCCGCGGTGAGCAGCGTCTGCAGGACGCGGGCCGGAACCGAAGCGTCGGTGAAGACATAGGCCAGCATGGTGGCCATGTCGGGCGCGATCATGCCCGAACCCTTGGCAAAGCCGCTGATCGTGACGGCGACGCCGCCGATCCGGGCATTCCGGGTTGCGCCCTTGGGGAAGGTGTCGGTCGTCATGATCGCGCGCGCGGCCTCGTTCCAGCCGTCTGCGCGCGCCGCCGCCGCCGCCGCGGGCAGTGCGGCGATGATCTTCTCGGCCGGCGGCGGCTCGCCGATCACGCCGGTCGAGGACATGAACACCTCATGCGTGCGGCAGCCGGCGATCTGCGCCATGGCCCGGGCGGTCGCCTCGACCACCCGGCGGCCGGCGCGGCCGGTGAAGGTATTGGAGTTGCCGGAATTGACCACCAGGGCGCGCGCCTTGCCGCCCTTCAGGGCCTTGCGGCACCAGTCGACCGGTGCGCCGGCGGTGAGCGACTTGGTGAACACGCCGGCGATCGCGGTGCCGGGCGCGAGCAGCGCCACCATCAGGTCGGTGCGCCCCTGATAGCGGATGCCGCAATGCGCCGCCGCCAGTTGGACGCCGGCGATGGGCGGCAGATCGGGGAAGCGTGCCGGCGCGAGCGGCGAGACGTCGGCCATGGTCCCCCGTGCTTTCCGCCGGGCCTATTGCTGGAGGTTGAGCTTGCCGGGCGCGGTGTCGGGCGCGAGCGTCGGCGCGCCGGGCGCCGCCCCGCCCGCCGGCGGCTTGGCCGGGCCGCTCGTCGGCAGCTTGCTGCCGTCGAGCGCGAAGATCTCGACCTTGCTTTGGGTCCCGAGCTGCTTGACCCGCTCGCCGATCACCTGCGACGCCATCTGCTGCGCGAGCCGCGGCGCCATCTGCTCGTAGGGCAGCACCTTGGCCGGCCGGCGGTCCTCGAGCTTGATCACGTGCCAGCCGAACTGGGTCTGGACCGGGGTCTGGGTGAACTCGCCCTTTTTCAGTTTGAACGCGGCGGCCGCGAACTCCGGCACCATGTCGTCCTGGGTGAACCAGCCGAGATCGCCGCCCGACGCCTTGCCGGCGGGGTCGATGGTCTTTTCCTTGGCGAGCGTCGCGAAATCGGCGCCCTTCTTGAGCTGGGCGATGATGTCCTGCGCCTCCTTCTCGCTGCCGACCAGGATGTGGCGCGCGTTGATCTCTTCCTTGGTCGGCGCGGCCTTGGCGTAATCGGCGTAGGCCGCCTTGAGCTTGGCTTCGGTCACCTCTTTCTTGGCGAGCGAATTGAAATAGGCGTCCTGCAGAATCTGGTCCTGCGCCAGCGCCAGCCGCTTCTTGGTGATCGGATCGGCGGCGACGCCGGATTTCTGCGCCGCCTGCGCGACGACCACCATCGAGATCAGCTCGTCGATGATCTGCGGGTAGGCCTGCTCGAGCGTCACCTGCCGCCGCACGTCGGGCGCCAGCGCCTGATACGCCAGCTCGACGTCTGTCCGGGTCAGCGCAAAACCGTTGACGCGCGCGACCACCGGATCGCCGGCGGGCTTGGCGCCCTGGGCCAGCGCGGGTCCGGCCGCGAAGACGAAAATCAGGCAAGCGAAGAACGCGCGGCGCGCCGTCATGACGATTTCCTTTCGGTTCCGAGCGCCGCGGCGGATTTCCGGCGGCGAACGCGGCGCCCATAAAGCACATCCGCCCGCCCGGGAACAAGCATTCCCGGGGTTAACCGGACGATTCGCCGCCGTTGGCCGCCGCTTTTCCGGGCGGGGCGAATTGACACCCGCATTATATGCCCCTATCTCTCATTCCGTCGCCGTTGCGGCGACGATTTGCCTGCCATCCCCCCGAGGTGTTGATGATTGGCGCCCTGGCCCGGCGACTGTTTGGTTCAGCCAACGATCGCTACATCAATAGCTTGCAACCGGCGGTCGACGAGATTAACGGGCTCGAGCCGCAGCTGGTGGCGCTGTCCGACGCCGATCTGCGCGCGCGCACCGACGCCTTCAAGCAGCGGCTCGCCGGCGGCGAAACCCTGGACGATCTGCTGCCCGACGCCTTCGCCACGGTGCGCGAGGCGGCCAAGCGCACCCTCGGCCAGCGCCACTTCGACGTGCAGCTGAAGGGCGGCATGGTGCTTCACCGCGGCATGATCGCCGAGATGAAGACCGGCGAAGGCAAGACGCTGGTGGCGACGCTGCCGGTGTATTTGAACGCGCTCGCGGGCAAGGGCGTCCATGTCGTCACCGTCAACGACTACCTGGCCAAGCGCGACAGCGAATGGATGGGCCAGATCTACAAGTTCCTGGGATTGTCGGTCGGCTGCATCGTCCACGGGCTCGACGACGCGCAGCGGCACGAGCAATACGCCGCCGACGTCACCTACGGCACCAACAACGAATTCGGCTTCGACTATCTGCGCGACAACATGAAATACGGGCTGCAGCAGATGGTGCAGCGGCCGTTCAACTACGCGATCGTCGACGAGGTCGATTCGATCCTGATCGACGAGGCGCGCACGCCCTTGATCATCTCCGGCCCGACCGAGGATTCCTCCGAGCTCTACCGCGCGGCCGACAAGCTGATCCCCCGCCTCGCCGCCGAGGACTACGAGAAGGACGAGAAGCAGCGCTCCGTCACGCTCACCGAAGCGGGCGTCGAGAAGGTCGAGGCCATGCTGCGCGAGACCGGCATGATGAAGTCGGGCACGCTCTACGACATTCACAACCTGGCGCTGGTGCACCACGTCAACCAGGCGCTTCGCGCGCACAAGCTGTTCGCGCGCGACACCGACTACATCGTGCGCGACGGCAAGATCGTGATCATCGACGAGTTCACCGGCCGCATGATGGAAGGGCGGCGCTATTCCGAGGGCCTGCACCAGGCGCTCGAGGCCAAGGAAGGCGTCAACGTCCAGAACGAGAACCAGACCCTCGCCACCATCACCTTCCAGAACTATTTCCGCCTCTTTCCCAAGCTCGCCGGCATGACCGGCACGGCGATGACCGAGGCGACCGAGCTTTCCGAGATCTACAAGCTCGACGTCATCGAGGTGCCGACCAACGAGCCCTGCATCCGCAAGGATTCCGACGACGAGGTCTATCGCACCGCGCGCGAAAAACACGACGCCATCCTGAAGCAGGTGCTCGAATGCCGCGAGCGCAAGCAGCCGGTGCTGATCGGCACCGTCAGCATCGAGAAGTCCGAGGCGCTCGCCGAGATCTTCAAGAAGAAGAAAATCCCGCACCACGTGCTGAACGCGCGCTATCACGAGCAGGAAGCCTTCATCATCGCCCAGGCCGGCAAGCCGGGCGCGGTCACCATCGCCACCAACATGGCTGGCCGCGGCACCGACATCCAACTGGGCGGCAATCTCGACATGCGCCTCAAGCAGGAGCTCGAGGGCATCAACGATCCGGCGGCGCGCGACCGCCGCGCGGCCGAGATCCGCGCCGAAATCAAGGCGGCGCACGAGGAAGTGGTCGCTTCCGGCGGGCTGTTCGTCGTCGGCAGCGAACGCCACGAAAGCCGCCGCATCGACAACCAGCTGCGCGGCCGCTCCGGCCGCCAGGGCGACCCCGGCGCCTCCAAGTTCTTCGTCTCGCTCGAGGACGATCTGATGCGGATCTTCGGCTCCGAGCGCATGGACGGGATGCTGCAGAAGCTCGGCCTCAAGGAAGGCGAGGCGATCATCCATCCCTGGATCAACAAGGCCCTGGAAAAGGCGCAGCAGAAGGTCGAGGCGCGCAATTACGAGATGCGCAAGCACCTGCTGCGCTTCGACGACGTGATGAACGACCAGCGCAAGGTGATCTACCAGCAGCGGCGCGAAATCATGTCCGCGACCGACCTGCCGGCGATGTTCGACGACATGCGTGTCGAGGTGGTCGACACCATGGTCGGCCGCTGCGTGCCGGAAAACGCGCTGCCCGACCAGTGGGACACCGCCGCCTTGCACGAGGAGGCGCTGCGCGTATTCAACCTCGACTTGCCGGTGGCCGAGTGGGCCAAGGAAGAGGGCATCGCCGACGCCGAGCTCAAGGACCGCATCGGCAAGGCGGTGATCGCCAAGATGGCGCAGAAGGAACAGACCTACGGCGCCGACATCATGCGCCAGGTGGAGCGCAGCCTGTTGCTGCAGATCCTCGACCAGCAGTGGAAGGATCACCTGCTGGTGCTCGACCACCTGCGCCAGGGCATCAATCTGCGCGCCTACGCGCAGCGCGATCCGCTCAACGAATACAAGCGCGAGGCGTTCGAGCTGTTCCAGCAGATGCTGGTGACGTTGCGCGAACAGGTGGTGAGCAACCTCGCCCATGTCGAGCTGCGCGTGCAGCGCGGCGAGGACCCTGCGCAGGCCGCAGCCCCGCCGCCGCCGCCGCGCGGCATCGAGACGCGCGACGACCCGGCGCTGGCGCCGCCGCCCGGGGTCGCGGCCCATCCCGCCGGGCCGGCCTCGCCCTGGGCACGCACGCCGCGCAACGCGCCCTGTCCCTGCGGCTCGGGCAAGAAGTACAAGCACTGTCACGGCCGCGCCGGCTGACATCGCCACTGAATCGCCGCATTTCCATTAAGACGATGTAATTGCGCCGACGGGTCGGCGTAATCCTCCGCCGTGCAGAATGCGCGCCGGATTCCATTCTCGACGAGGTTCCGGCATGACCGTCTCCCGCTTTCCCGCTCCGCGCCGTCTCTGGCTCGCCGCTCCCGCGCTGGCGCTGGCGCTCGCCGTCGCCCCGCTGGCGTTCGCCGACGCGCCGCCCGCCGCCCCGGCGGTGCAGCTCCCGAGCTTCGCGCCGATCGTCAAGCGCGTGATGCCGGCGGTGGTGAACATCTCCGTCACCGAGAAGGCCGCTGCGGGCGGATACGACCTCGACGACGACAGCGGCCAGGACTCGCCCCAGGACTTCCCGCCGTCGCCGTTCGACGAGTTCCTGCGCCGCTTCTTCCAGCAGCAGGGCCATGGCGGCATGGGCCAGCTGCCCGAGGGCAAGCGCATCGCGCTCGGCTCCGGCTTCATCATCGATCCCGCGGGCTACGTCGTCACCAACAACCACGTGGTCGAGAACGCCGACAGCGTCACCGTTGTCTTCCAGGACAACAGCCGCCATCCCGCCAAGGTGATCGGCCGCGACCCCAAGACCGACCTGGCGCTGATCAAGATCGAGAACAAGGAGCCGCTGCCCTACGTTACTTGGGGCGACAGCAACGCGGCCGAGATCGGCGATTGGGTGCTGGCGGTCGGCAATCCCTTCGGTCTCGGCGGCACGGTCAGCCCGGGCGTGGTCTCGGCGCGCGGCCGCGACATCCACGCCGGCCCCTACGACGACTTCCTCCAGATCGACGCCTCGATCAACCGCGGCAATTCCGGCGGCCCCGATTTCAATCTGAGCGGCGAGGTGATCGGCATCAACACCGCGATCTATTCGCCCAACGGCGGCTCGGTCGGCATCGGCTTCGCCATCCCCTCGAGCCTCGCCAAGCCGGTGATCGAACAACTCAAGACCCACGGCAAGGTCGAGCGCGGCTGGCTCGGCGTGCAGATCCAGAGCGTCACGCCCGAAATCGCCAAGAATCTTGGATTGCCCAAGGAAGGCGGCGCGCTGGTCGCCGACGTCACCAAGGACAGCCCCGCCGCGCAGGCCGGGTTCAAGCAGGGCGACGTGATCCTGAGCTACGACGGGCACGACATCGTCAAGCTGCGCGACCTGCCGATCGCCGTGGCGCAGACCCCGGTCGGCCAGAGCGCGCAGATCAAGGTGTGGCGCAAGGGCGCGGCCGCGACGCTGTCGGCCCGGATCGCCGCCATGCCCGAGAACCAGCCCCAGGTGGCGGAACAGGAAGGCGCGCCCGCGGCGCCGACCGCGAGCATGGGGCTGAAGCTGTCGCCGCTCACGCCCGAGCTGCGCCGCCGCGCCCAGGTGCCGAAGGGCGTCAAGGGCGTGCTGGTCACCGACGTGGCGCCGGATTCGCCGCTCGCCGAGATCGGCGTCGCGCCCGGCGACGTCATCGTCTCGATCAACCAGCAGGCGGTGGCCACGCCCAAGGACGCGGCGCAAAAGCTGGCATCGGTGCGGGCGCAGAAGGGCGCCGACAAGACCTTGCTGCTGCTGATCAACCGCCAGGGCGTCAATCAGTACGTCGCGCTGTCGGTGCAATCCGGCAAGGGCTGAGCCGGGAGGGTCCGGTGCATATCCTGCTGATCGAGGACGATCGCGAGGCCGCCGACTATCTGGTCAAGGGCCTGACCGAAAGCGGCCATCGCGTCGACATCGCGGCCGAAGGCCGTCAGGGCCTCGACCGCGCGCGCAAGGGCGGCTTCGACGCCATGATCGTCGACCGCATGCTGCCCGGCATCGACGGGTTGTCGATCATCGCCGCGCTCAGGGCCGCCAACGACCTGACGCCGGTGCTGGTCTTGAGCGCGCTGGGCGACGTCGAGGACCGCGTCAAGGGACTCAACGCCGGGTGTGACGACTACCTGCCCAAGCCCTTCGCCTTCACCGAGCTGCTGGCCCGGCTCGAGGCGTTGAGCCGCCGCGGCGGCGCCAGCGCCGAAACCCGGCTGCGCGTCGCCGACCTCGAGATCGACTTGATCGGGCGCAGCGTGGTGCGCGCCGGGCGCGCCATCGAGCTCCTGCCGCGCGAGTTCCGCCTGCTCGAATACCTGATGCGCAACGCCGGCAACATCGTCACCCGCACCATGCTGCTGGAGAAGGTCTGGGATCACCATTTCGATCCGCAGACCAACGTCATCGACGTCCATGTCAGCCGCCTGCGGCAGAAGATCGATAAGGGCTTCGACAAGCCGCTGCTGCACACGGTGCGCGGCGTCGGCTACATCCTGCGCGCGCCCTAGAGCCCGCGCGTCCCCATCTGCAGGAACTTGGCGCGGCGCGCGGTCTTGAGCGCGGCGCCGTCGAGCTTCAGCAGCGGCTGGAGCGCCTTGTCGATGGCGTCGCCGGCGGCGTGGATCGCCGAATCCTGCCCGCGATGCGCGCCCCCCAGCGGCTCGGGCACGATCGCGTCGATCACGTTGAGCTTCAATAGGTCCTGCGCCGTGAGGC
>Ga0335078_10013788_pt1 | contig 11977 bp, 8 predicted proteins | sample Lox_Sample_32_FD_206711 | JGI IMG/M metagenome (GOLD analysis project Ga0335078, IMG submission 206711) | Soil microbial communities from Loxahatchee National Wildlife Refuge, Florida, United States - Lox_Sample_3.2 | ecosystem: Environmental > Terrestrial > Soil > Wetlands | place: USA: Florida... | reverse complement strand
GATCCTCGCCATGCTCGAGAACTATCGCACCGGGCTCGTGTGGCGCATCATGCAGCGCAATGAGCATATCCGGCGTGGCCTCGAGCGCGCGGGATTCCGGGGCGGCTGGCTGCAGAATGCCCCCTAGGACCTGGCGCGGATCCGGGGTAGGGTGGCGATTTCCCGCGGTGCTCGCGGCGCTGCTGTGCGCAGGCTGCGGCGCCTCCTCCTCCGCGCATCGCACGCTCACCGTGTGGGCGGTGGGCCGGGAGAGCGAGATCATCGCGAAACTCCTGCCGGAGTTCTCGCGCCGTCATCCCGACCTCGAGGTGCGCGTGCAGCGGCTGCCATGGAGCGCCGCGCACCAGATGCTGCTCACCGCGTTCGCGGGCGATGCGACCCCCGATCTGTGCCAGCTCGGCAATTCATGGCTTCCCGAGTTCGCCGCCCTCGGGGCGCTCGAGCCGCTCGAGGAGCGGGCGGCGCGTTCGGCCGTCGTCCAGCCGGCCGACTACTTTCCCGGCATCTGGGACACCAATGTCCTCGGCGGCCACCTGTACGGCGTGCCGTGGTACGTGGACACGCGCCTGCTCTTCTATCGCCGCGATCTGCTCGCGCAGGCAGGCTTTGCCGCGCCACCGCGCACCTGGGCCGAGTGGTCCGGGATGCTGGCGGCGATCAAGGCGCAGGTGGGACCGGAGCGCTACAGCGTGCTCCTGCCGCTCAATGAGTTCGAGCCGCTGCTGGTACTGGCGTTGCAGCAGCCCGACCCGCTGCTGCGTGACGACGGACGCTTCGGCAACTTCGAGAGCGCCGGATTCCGCCGCGCACTCGGCTTCTACCGCGAGGCCTTCGTCCGCGGCTGGGCGCCGCCGGTCGCGAATACCCAGATCTCGAACGTCTGGGACGAGCTCGGGCACGGCTATTACTCGTTCTATATATCGGGTCCGTGGAACATCGCGGAGTTCAGGCAGCGGCTGCCCCCGGAGCGGCAGGGGAGCTGGATGACGGCGCCGATGCCCGGTCCCGACGGCCCCGGTGCCTCCGTCGCCGGCGGCTCGAGCCTGGTGGTGTTCCGCCGCTCGCGACACCGGGAGGATGCGTGGCTGCTGCTCGAATTTCTCTCCGAGCCCGCGGTGCAGCGGCGCTTCTACGAGCTGAGCGGGGACCTGCCGCCGCGCCGCAGCTCCTGGGATGATCCGCGGCTCGCCGACAACGTCTACGCGCATGCCTTCCGCGAGCAGCTCGAGCGCCTGCGGCCGAGCCCCAAGGTGCCCGAGCTCGAGCGCATCGTGACCGAGATGCGCCTGGTCGCCGAGCGCGTGGTGCACGGCGATCTCAGCGTCGACGAGGGCGCCGTCGATCTCGATCGTACGGTGGACGCCATCCTCGCCAAGCGCCGCTGGATGCTGGCGCGCGCCGCGGCGACACCGTGAGAACGAGTCTTGCCGGCTGGCTGTTCGCGGCGCCTGCGCTCGCCATCATCGGGGTGTTCTTCTTCGTGCCGGTGCTGGGCGCGCTTGCGGTCAGCCTCACTGATTTCGACCTGTACGCGCTCGCCGACATCCGCAACCTGCGCTTCGTGGGGCTCGAGAACTACCGCCACCTGATGCACTCGCGGGATTTCTGGCGCGCACTCGGCAACACCAGCTACTTTGTCGTGCTCGCGGTGCCGCTGTCGCTCCTCACCTCGCTCGCGGCGGCGCTGCTCGTCAACTCGCGCCTGGTACGCTGGCCGGCTCTGTTCCGCACCGCCTGCTTCGCGCCGGTGGTGGCGACGGCGGTCGCAGTGGCCCTGGTGTGGCGCTATCTGCTGCATACCCGCTACGGCCTCCTCAACTGGGCGCTCGGCGGGCTCGGCGTGCGTCCGATCGACTGGCTGGGAGATCCGCACTGGGCGATGCCGGCGATCGTGCTGTTCGCGGTGTGGAAGAACTTCGGCTACAACATGATCATCCTGATCGCAGCGCTGCAGGCGATCCCCGAGGACCTGCACGAGGCCGCGCGCCTGGACGGCGCCGGGCCGTGGCAGGAATTGCGCCGCGTGACGCTGCCGATGCTGCGCCCGACGCTGGCGCTGGTCACGATCCTGACGGTGGCCGGCTACTTCCAGCTGTTCGCCGAGCCCTTCGTCATGACACAGGGAGGGCCGCTGCAGAGCACGATGAGCGTGCTGTATCTCATGTACGAGGAGGGCTTCAAGTACTGGAACCTCGGCACCGCCTCGGCGGTCGCGTTCCTGCTGTTCCTCATCGTGCTGATCCTCACCACGCTGCAGATGCGTTTCCTGCGCCGCGCGGAGGCGGCGTGAGGCGGCGCGGCGCGCAGCTGCTGCTGCACACGGCGCTCCTCATGCTTGCCGTGGGGGCGCTGCTGCCGCTGCTGTGGATGGTGGCGGCCTCATTCATGCCGGCGGGCACCGCCAGCGTCTCGCCGCCGCCGCTCCTGCCGCACCACCCGACGACCGCCAACTACCGGCTGCTGTTCGCCAGCCAGGGCATGGGACGCTATTTCGCCAACAGCCTGTGCCTCGCGCTCCTCTGCACGGTGTCCTCGCTCCTGTGCAACTCGCTCGCCGGCTTTGCGTTCGCCAAGCTGCGCTTCGCCGGGCGCGAGGCGCTGCTGCGGGTGCTGCTGGCGGCGCTGGTGATCCCGAGCCAGGTGGCGATGATGCCGCTGTTCCTCATGATGAAATGGCTCGGCTTCGTCAACACCTACGCAGGCGTCGTGGTGCCGGCGGCGGCCAGCATCTTCGGGGTGTTTCTGGTGCGGCAGTACGCGCTGTCGATCCCGGACGAGCTGCTCGAGGCAGCGCGCATCGACGGCGCCGGCGAGGGGCGCATCTTCCTGCGCATCGTGCTGCCGGTGCTGCGGCCGATCCTCGCGACGCTCGCGATATTCACCTTCCTCGCGAGCTGGAACGACTTCCTCTGGCCGCTGATCGTGCTCACCGATCAGAGCATGTATACGCTGCCGGTGGCGCTCGCGACGGTGTCGCGCGAGCACGGACAGGACAACGAGCTCATGATGGCGGGGGCGGTCCTGACGGTGTTGCCGATACTGGCGCTGTTCCTCGCGCTGCAGCGCTATTACCTGCGCGGCATCCTCATGGGCAGCGTCAAGGGCTGAGCGCGCAGGTGCCGGGGGGTGCGGCTCAGCAGCTGCCGAGCACCCGGCCGTTGCTGGCGATCACCTTCGAGTAGAAGTCGGCGCTCGCTTTCGGGGTGCGCCGCTGGGAGCCGAAGTCCACGTGTACGATGCCGAAGCGCTTGGCGTAGCCGAGCACCCATTCGAAGTTGTCGAGCAGCGACCAGACGAAGTAACCCCGCACATCGACCTGCTGCCTGATCGCTGCCTGCACCGCACACAGGTGCGAGCGCAGGTACTCGACGCGCACCGGATCCTCGAGCCGCTCACCCGCGATGCTCGGCGGCTCGTGAAGGGCGGCGCCGTTCTCGGTGACGTACAGCGGTATCGGGCCGTAGGTATCCCTGACCCAGCACAGCGTCTCGGTGAGCCCCGGCGCGTAGATCTCCCAGCCCATCTCGGTGTAGGTGGCGGTGGGCTGGCGCACCGCTGCCGACTTCAGCGGCAGCGCCGCGGCATCGGACTGCGTCACGCTGCGCGTGTAGTAGTTCACGCCGAGGAAGTCGATTCGCTGGCCGATGAGCCGGAAGTCCTCGTGCGGCCACTGCGGCCAGGCGCTGCCGAAGATTTCGGCGAGCTGCGGCGGATAGCGGCCGAGGAACACCGGATCGAGGTACTGGCGGTTCATGTAGGCGTCGGCGCGCTGCGTGGCCGCGAGGTCCTGCGGGCGGTCGGAGGCGGGATGCTTCGGCTCGAGATTCACCACCAGACCGATCGAGTGTTTGCCCTCCGAGCGGTACGCCTCGACCGCCGCGCCGTGGGCGCGCAGCAGGTTATGGCTGACGACGGCGGCCTCGGACAGGCTCTTGTGCCCCGGGGCCAGCGCGCCCTGCAGGTAGCCGCCGTCGGCGATCACCCACGGCTCGTTGATCGTCGTCCACAGCTTCACGCGGTCGTCGAGCCTCGCGTACAGGACGCGCGCGTACTCGGCAAACCACTGCGCCGAATCGCGGTTGAGCCAGCCGCCGCGCTCGTAGAGTGCGGCCGGCAGGTCCCAGTGGTGGAGCGTGACGACCGGCTCGATGCCGTGGCGCAGCAGCTCATCCGTGAGGCGCTCGTAAAAGGCGAGGCCGGCGGGGTTCACCGCGCCGGTGCCGAGCGGCAGTACGCGTCCCCAGGCCACGCTGAATCGATACGCCTTGAGCCCGAGGCGCGCCATGAGCGCGACGTCCTCCCGGTAGCGGCGGTAGTGATCGCAGGCGACATCCCCGGTGTCCCCGGCGCTGACGCATCCGGGCGTATGGACGAAGCGTTCCCAGATACTGGGCGCCGCGCCGTCGGCGAGCGGCGAGCCTTCGATCTGGTAAGCGGAGGTCGCGCAACCCCACAGAAAGCGATCTGGAAAGGCGATGGGACACCTCGCGACGGCCACCGGAAAGAATACCCGCATGACGGGCGGAAGAAAACGTTTTCCTTAGCCGCCGCCGGCCGCTGTGCGGCACTCCGGGGGCGCCGCCCCGCCGCCGCGCCGGGTATGATTCCCGCGCGGTAACCGATGCGAGTCGAGGCTTGTGGATGGCAGCCGTAGCGCTGGAGCGGGTGGTCAAGACCTATGAGGGCGGGCGGGTGGCCGTCGCCGGCGCGACCTTCGAGGTTGCGGACGCGGAGCTCCTGGTGCTGCTCGGCCCCTCGGGGTGCGGCAAGTCGACGCTGCTGCGGATCATCGCGGGCCTCGAGACGCCCACGGCCGGTACCGTCCGCATCGGCGAGCGCGTAGTGAACGAGCTGGCGCCGAAGGACCGGGACATCGCCATGGTGTTTCAGACCTACGCGCTCTATCCCCATATGACGGTGGCGGAGAACCTCGGCTTCAGCCTGCAGCTGCGGGGAGTGTCGCGCGCCGCGCGCGCCCAGCGGGTGCGCGAGGTGGCGGCGCTCCTCGGCCTCGACGGCCAGCTCGACCGCTTGCCGCGGCAGCTGTCCGGCGGGCAGCGCCAGCGCGTGGCTCTCGGGCGTGCGCTGGTGCGCGAGCCGCAGGTGTTCCTGCTCGATGAGCCGCTCTCCAACCTCGACGCGCGGCTGCGCCTCGCCATGCGCACCGAGATTGCGCGCCTGCATCGGCGCCTCGGCACCACGATGATCTATGTGACGCACGATCAGGTCGAGGCGATGACTCTCGGTGAGCGGATCGTGGTGCTGAACGGCGGCGAGATCCAGCAGATCGATACGCCGATGCGGATCTACGAGCGACCGGCGAACATCTTCGTGGCCGGGTTCATCGGTACGCCGCCCATGAACTTCCTGCACGGCCGGCTGTTGCGGCAGAGTGAGCCGCAACTCGACCTCGGCTTCATGCGCCTGCCGCTCGGTGAGGCTCACGGAGCGACCCTTGCCGCGCATGATGGGGCGGAGCTCGTCGCGGGGCTGCGCCCCGAGGATCTGCATCTGGCAGCGCCCGGGCAAGGTCCGGGAGCCGGGCCGCAGCTGTCCGCGGCGATCGAGCTCATCGAGCCGGTCGGCAACGAGACCTTCCTGACGGTGCGCGCCGCAGAGGTCGAGCTGGTGCTGCGCACGCCGCCGCAGAAGCTGCCGCAGGTCGGAGATCCGGTGACCTTGAGCTTCACGCCCGAGCGGCTGCACCTGTTCGACGCCGCGAGCGGGCGCCGGCTGTGAGCTCTCAACACCTGTCGGTGGGGCTGGACACGGGCGGAACCTACACCGACGCCGTGGTGCTCGATGGCGCGGAGCGCGTGGTGGCGAGCGCCAAGGCGCTCACCACCCACTGGGACCTGTCGATCGGGCTGCAGGCGGCACTGCGTGCCGTGCTGGCGGAGCTGCCGGCGCGGGCGCAACGTGAGCACATCTCGCTGGTCTGCGTATCGACGACGCTCGCCACCAATGCCGTGGTGGAGAACCGCTTCAGCCCCATCTGCACGATCCTCGTCGGCTTCGATGAGCGCATGGTCGAGCGCACGGGACTGAAGCGCTCGGGGGGCGGCCTGATCGTGCGGGTGCGCGGCGGGCACGAAGCGACCGGGGAGGAGTCGGCGCCGCTCGATGAGGCGGCGGTGGATGCCGCGGTGCGCGAGATGGCGCCGCAGGTCGAGGCCTTCGCGGTGGCGGCGATGTTCTCGGTGCGTAATCCCTCGCACGAGCGGCGGGTGCGCGAGCGCATCCGCGCGCTGTGCGCCAAGCCGGTCACCTGCAGCTACGAGCTCTCCTCGCAGCTCGATGCGCCGAAGCGCGCGCTCACGGCGGCGCTGAATGCGCGCCTGACGCCGCAGATCCGCCACCTGCTCGATGCGCTTGCCGGGGTGCTGCAGCGCGAGGGGCTTGCGGCCCCCGTGATGATCGTCAAGGGCGACGGCACGCTGATCGCGGCCGAGGTGGCACTCGAGTACCCGGTCGAGACCGTGCTGTCGGGTCCCGCGGCGAGCGTCGTGGGCGCGGGGTTCCTCAGCGGCCTCAAGGACTTTGCGGTTGCCGACATGGGCGGCACCACGACGGACGTCGCGATCGTCGCGGGCGGTGCCCCGGTGGTGCGCGGCGAGGGGGCGGTGATCGGCGGCTGGCGCACCATGGTCGAGGCGATCGACGTGCGCACCTGCGGCCTGGGGGGCGACAGCGAGGTGCATCTCAATCGCGACGCGCGTCTCGCCGTCGGACCGCGCAAGGTGATGCCGCTCAGTCTCCTCGCCGCACGCTTCCCGCAGGTACTGCCGCAGCTGCGCACGCAGGCTGCCGGCGAGCGCGTCGCGCAGTTCGCGGCGCATTTCGCCTTTCGCAATTCACCCGCAGATCCGGGCGTGCCGCTCGACCGGCTGGAGCTGCGCATCTGGGAGGCGCTCGCCGTGGAACCGCGCCCGCTCGCCGAGGTGACACGCACCGCCCAGGGAGCCGAGGCCGCGCGGCGTCTGGTCGATCGCGGGCTCGCGACGGTCGCAGCTTTCACGCCGAGCGATGCGATGCACGTGCTCGGCCGGCAACAGGGCTGGAGCGCCGAGGCCGCGCGGCTCGGCGCTGCGGTGCTTGCCATCGAAGAGCGCAACGCCGGCGCGCGCCGCGGCCTGGAGACACCCGAGGCCATCTGCGAGCGCGTCTACGCTCACGTGGTGCGCGAGGCCACGCGCGTGTTGATCGAATGCGCGCTCGCGCACGATCCGGGGGTCGAGGCAGTGCACGGACACTGGGGTCCGCTCGGTCGGCTGATCGAGGATGTCGTCAACGGGCGGCGCTTCTCGCAGCTGCTCGATGCAGGGCTGCGTCTCGGCACGCCGCTGGTGGCGATCGGCGCGCCGGCGGGGGCTTACTTCCCGGAGGTTGCGCGCCGGCTGGGGGCGCGACTCGAGGTGCCCGAGCACGCGGCGGTGTGCAACGCGATCGGCGCGGCGGTCGGGGTGGTACAGGGAAGCTGCGAAATCCTGGTGAACCAGCCGATGTTCAAGGTGTTTCGGGTGCACGACCCGGCCGGGAACCGCGACTACGCCGATTCCGGCGAGGCGCTCGAGGCAGCCAGGCGCCTCTCACGCGAGCTGGCACTGGCCGCGGCACGGCGCGCGGGGGCTATCGATCCGCAGCTCGAGACCTGGGTCTCCGAGCGGCGCGCGCGCGGCGGATCGGGAGACGAGGGCGACTATCTGGCGGAGGCGACGGTGCGCTCGAAGGCGACCGGAAGGCCGGCAGCGCGCAGCGCCTGAGGGACGGGCGGGAGATATGGGCGCAGCTGACTACGACGTGATCGTGATCGGGTCCGGACACAACGGGCTGGTCTGCGGGACCTATCTTTCCAGGGCGGGACTCAAGACCCTGGTCCTCGAGCGGCGCGAGATCGTCGGCGGCGCGGCCGTCACCGAGGAGTTCGCGCCCGGCTTTCGCGCCTCGCGCTTCTCCTACGTCATGAGCCTGCTGCACCCGCGCGTGATCCGTGATCTGGAGCTCGCGGCTCATGGCCTCGAGGTGCTGCCGGCCAATGATCTCTTCTGCCCGCTCGGCGGGGACGAGTACATCATCTACAGCGACGATCTCGCACGTACCCAGGCCGAGTTCGCGCGCTTCTCGAAGCGCGATGCCGACATCTACCCGCAGTTCGCGCGCCATCTGGACGAGGCTGCGCGGCTGGTGCGCGGGCTCCTCTTCGAGACGCCGGTGGATCCGACGCGCCGGCGCTGGCGCAACTTCCGCGAGTCTGCGGCGCTCCTGTGGCGCCAGCGCACGATCGGCGATCGCATGTACCGGCTCATCGATCTCCTCACGCAGAGTGCCTACGACTATCTGTCGGTGTGGTTCGAGAGCGATGTCATCAAGTCGGTGCTCGGCTACTACGCATGCATCGGCACCTTCGCAGGTCCGCGCTCGCCGGGGACCGCCTACGTGATCCTGCACCATCTCCTCGGCGAGCACGCCGGGGCGGGCGGCTGGGGCTTCGTCCGCGGCGGCATGGGAGCCATCACGCAGGCGATCGCCGCCTCGGGCCGGCGGCACGGCATGGAGGTGCTGACCGGCGCGCCGGTGGCCGAGGTGCTGGTAGCGGATGGCCGCGCACGCGGCGTGTGCACCACGGACGGGCGGGAGTTCCGCGCCCGGGTGATCGCTTCCAACGCCGACGCCAAGACCCTGTTCCGCCGGCTGCTGAGGCCCGAGCATCTGCCGGCGGAGCTGCTCGCGGATATCGATGGCTTCCGCACCTTCTCCACGGCCTTCAAGATGAATATCGCCGCCGAGGCGCCTCCTGCCTACCGCGCCTTCGACCGCGGCCGCGCGGGCTTCGACTATCCCACCTACGTGCACATCGCACCGGGAGTCGACTACCTCGAGCGGGCCTATGACGATGCCAAGTACGGCAGCTTCTCGCGTCAGCCGTTCCTGACGCCCGTGGTGCCGACCATCGTCGATGACTCGCTGGCGCCGCCCGGCAAACACGTGATCAACATCTTCGGCGGGCACGCGCCCTATGAGCTCAGGGGCGCGGACTGGGAGCAGGAGAAGCCGAAGCTCGAGCGTGCGGCGCTCGCGGTGATCGATGAGATGGCGCCCGGATTCTCCAAGCAGATCATCGGGCTCGAGCTGCTGGTGCCGCCGGATCTCGAGCGCATCGTCGGGCTGCCGCAGGGCCACATCTTTCACGGCGAGCTGAGCACCGATCAGCTCTTCTGGCAGCGCCCGGTGCCGCACTGGGCCGACTATCGCACTCCGGTACGCGGCCTCTACCAGTGCGGCTCCTCGAGCCATCCTGGCGGTGGCGTGTCGGGGATTCCGGGGCACAACGCCGCGCGCGAGATCCTGCGCGACTGGAAGGGCCTGAAGTGACGGCCGCCGTGTCGGGCGCGGCCGTGGACACCCGGGGCGCGGACCGCGCGTAGTGGCTCAGCTGCCTGTGAGCGGATGACGCCGGCGCAGTCGCGGAAAAATCCGCAGGTTACGCACCAGGATCACGCCGACGAAAATGACCGCCGTGCCGAGGAGCTGCATGGCGTCCAGCCGCTCATCGAGCAGCAGCCAGCCGGCGAACACCGCCACCAGCGGGTTGACATAGGCGTAGGTGCCGATGCGCGCCGGGGTCTCGTGGCGCAGCAGATAGGTGTAGGCGAGGAAGGCGAGCGTCGAGCTGAAGACGGCGAGGAACACCATGGCCGCGAGCCCCGAGGGCGACCAGACCCAATGGCTGGCATCGCCGGTTGCGATCCCGACGGCTGCGAGCATCACGCCGCCGAGGAGCAGGTAGGTGGCGGTGAAGGGGAGGGGATCGCAGTCGGGCTGCGACTCGCGGATCGCGGCGGTGGCAAGCGCCCACGCGAGCGCGCTGCCGAGCACTAGCAGCTGCCAGCCGAAGCGCGCGTGCTCGCCGAAGCCGTGCGCCGAGACGAGGATGGAGACTCCCGCGAACCCGACCGCGAGCCCGGCCCAGGTGCGCTTGCTCACCGGGCTCGGGTGGCGGCCATACATGCCGGTCCAGGCGATCCAGAACGCGGAGCTGGCGCTCACCAGTGCCACCTGGTTGGACGCGACGTGCCGCAGCGCGAGGATGTTGAGCCCGTTGCTGACGACGATGCCGAGCAGGGCGGCCGTGCCTGCGAGGCGCCAGTCGCGCGCACGTCTCGGGAGCGTCAGGCCGCGGTAGTAGATGAGGCCGGTGAGCACCGCGGCCGAAAAGCAGAAGCGTGCGCCGGCCGCGAGCAGCGGCGGCAGCTGCGTCGCCATGATGCGGCCCACCGCGTAGCTGACTCCCCAGACGAGGTAGATCGTCAGGAAGCACAGCTGGACGAGCCGCAGCTCGCGGTGGGTACGGGGCGTGACGGGTGCGAGCGCAACCCGGTCGCCGGACGGGGAATCGCTCATCAGTAGTCCGTGGCGCGAACTTCCAGCAGCGTCGGACCCGGAGCGCGCAGCGCCGCATGCAGGGCCTCGGCGAGCGCGGCGCGTCCGCGAACCCGCTCACCCCTGGCGCCGCAGGCAGCGGCAAGAGCCGGAAAGTCGGGATTGCGGCCCTGCACGCCGAGCGGCTCGATGCCCGCGGCGAGCATGTCGTCACGGATCTGGCCGAGGGCGTCGTTGTTCCACACCACGATCGGCAGCGTCAGGCGCTGCTCGACCGCGGTCATCAGCTCCTGCAGCGTGAATTGCAGGCCGAAGTCTCCGGCCAGCGCGACCACCGGGCGCTCGGCCTGCGCGAGCTTCGCGCCGATGGCCGCCGGCAACGCAAAGCCCAGCGTGCCGTAGCCGCACGGATGGAACCAGCGCCCGGGGCGGTCGGCCGGGAAGGCGTAGTTGCCGGCGTAGGCGACCTGCGTCATGTCGGTGAATACCACGGCCTCCGCCGGCAGCGCCGCGGCGAGCGCACCGACGAACTCGAGACAGGGGGCCGAGTGCTTGCGGATCTGGGCCTCGACTCTCTCACGTGAGCCCGCGGCGTGGCCCGCGGAGCTGCGCCAGCCGCGGCGCGGCGCGATGCCTCGCGCGAGCGCCTCGAGCGCCGCGCGCGAGTCGGCTTGAATTGCGACCTCGGCACGGTACTGACCGGCGAGCACCGCGGGGTCGATGTCGATGCGGATCAGGCGTCCGGGAATGGCGAGCCGCATCGTCGTGTAGATGTCGGTCTCGGCGAGCTCGGTGCCGACCGCGAGCAGCACGTCGGCCGCGGCGATGAGCTCCTGCGTGGCTCGGTAGGGGAGGCTGGCTCCGAGGTTAGCCGGGTGCTGCTCCGCGACGACGCCCTTGCCCGCAGTCGTGGTGACGAGGTACGCATCGAGCGCCTCGGCGAGCGCGGCGAGCGGCGTCCCCGCATGCCGGGCGCCGCCGCCGGCGACGATCAGCGGGCGTTCGGCGCTCTCGAGGAGCTTACGGGCCGCCCCGATTGCGGCCGCGGACGGCTCGGGCGCCGGAGCCGCGGGCGCAAAGCGCTCCGGTCGGAGGTCCGTCGCCTCGGCGAGCAGATCGAGCGGAATGCCGAGGTACACCGGCCGCGGACGGCCGCCCCGCAGGCTGGCGAACGCGGCCTCGAGATGCGTGCGCACCATCGCGGGGCTGTCGGCATGCAGTGCCAGCCCGGCCGCGCCGGCGGCTAGCGCGCGCTGATCGCCGAGCTCGTGCAGCACGCCCCAGTGGCGGCCGAGCGAGGCGCGCACCGGCGTACTGGCGATGACCAGCAGCGGTACGGAGTCGGAGGCGGCCTGCGCGATCGCGGTGAGCGCGTTGCTGAGGCCCGGACCGGATATGACGAGCACCGCGGCGATGCGCCCGCTCGCGCGGGCGAAGCCGTCGGCGGCGAACGCCGCGTTCTGCTCGTGGCGGGCGAGCACGTGGCGCAGCCGCGCAGCCCCGACCCCGCGGTACAGCTCGATGTTGTGTACGCCGGGAATCCCGAACGAGGTGTCGATGCCGTTCGCTACGAGTGTCTCGGCGACGTAGCGTCCGA
>Ga0335078_10013787_pt1 | contig 11978 bp, 11 predicted proteins | sample Lox_Sample_32_FD_206711 | JGI IMG/M metagenome (GOLD analysis project Ga0335078, IMG submission 206711) | Soil microbial communities from Loxahatchee National Wildlife Refuge, Florida, United States - Lox_Sample_3.2 | ecosystem: Environmental > Terrestrial > Soil > Wetlands | place: USA... | reverse complement strand
AAGCTTGGCGGGTTCGTTCCCGTAAATCTCGAAATGGGTCGTTTTGTTATTCATTTTTTGCGGCAAATGCTCTCTAATTCTGCCAATTCAAACGCGATGAGGAAATTGGAGGCCCTCCCCATTGATACTTCGCCAGCAGCGGCTTCGGCCACTCCGCCCGACACGAGCAGGCCCTAGTTTCAAACACCGCTTTGTGGTTCAGATATATTGTACTTTGGGGAAACACTTCGTTGACGAATTGATATTGAGTACCGGACGTTTGTTTTGGGTGACGGCATGGCGCGGCGGTTTGAACTTTTTGCGGCAGTGCTGCTTTGGACCGTCGCAATGCTCGACGGCGCCCTAGCGTCTCATAAACGAGTTTTGCTGTTGGAATCATTCGGGCGCGACTTCGCGCCGTTTAATCGTTTCGAATCAGATTTCCGCGAAGAGCTGTCTTTTCAGTTCAAGGGCACGATCGAATTTTTTGAAGTACCACTCGCAACCGCACGCTATTCGGCGGGTGCGCACGAAAGCGCCTTTAGCGAATACCTGCAATCACTTTTCGCCGAACATCCGGCAGACCTAATCGTTACGATCGGCGGACCAGCGGCACGCTTTCTTGAGCAACATCGGCAACAACTCTTTGCGTCAACTCCAGCGCTACTAACCGCTTTGGATCAAAGACGGGTCGATGCCACGACTCTTACCGTGAATGACGCTGTGGTTGCCAATACAATCGACCTCGGAGCGGCGATTGACAACATACTCAAGACACTGCCCGAGACCGACAACATCGCTGTTGTGATCGGCGATTCGCCCAACGAGCGCTTCTGGGTCGACGAGGCGCGTCGAGTATTTCAGAGGTTTGCGAACAAAGTGCGGTTCACTTGGCTAAACGACTTAGCGTTTGATGAAATGAGCCACCGAATAGCGACGCTGCCGCCGCACTCAGCAATTTTCTTTGGGTTATTTTCCGTAGATGCGGCGGGCGTAGCTCACGAGGGTTTTGGCGCGATACGTGAAATCCATGCGGCCGCGAATGCGCCACTCTTCAGTTGGGTTGACACTTACTTCGGAATGGGAATTGTCGGAGGGCCTCTCCTTCCTACACGCGAAATAGCTCGGCAGGCGGCCAGCACGGCGACACGCATTTTGGACGGAGAGAAGCCGGAGAATATCGAGAGCCGTGCTATTGGATTTGCGCCGCCGGTGTATGACGGGCGTGAACTACAGCGTTGGAAGATAAAGGAAAACAACTTGCCTTTGGGCAGTCAGATTCGGTTTCGTCCTATCACAATATGGCAACAATACTGGTGGCAGCTGCTTTTGATCTGGGCGGTTGTCCTGCTTCAAGCCGCTTTAATCACGGTGCTACTGATCGAGCGGCGACGACGGCAACGTGCCGAGTTGGAGTCACGTCATCGACTAATCGAGGTGGCACATTTAAATCGCACCGCAACCGCCGGCGCGATGTCGGCGTCCGTCGCTCACGAACTCAATCAGCCTTTGGGTGCAATATTAAATAATACGGAAACTGCCGAGTTATTGCTTGGTGCAGATCGGATCGATGTTTCACAGATCCGAGAGATTCTCGAAGACATACGTCGGGACGATCAACGGGCAGCCGAGATTATCAGAGGTTTACGCGCGCTCTTGAGGCGGCAAGGGGGAGTTGAGACTAAGGAGTTTGATCTCAATGATTCAATTAATGATGTAATGCGGATCGTTGAGCCGGAGGCGAATGTTCGCGACATCATTGTAACTAGAGAGGGTGAGCAGCGTAGACTTCCGATACTCGCCGATCCGGTTCACGTGCAGCAGGTCATCCTGAATTTGGTCCTTAATGCAATGGAGGCAATGCCCACCAGTGCCGACAAACGAATTTGGATTCGCACTGTATTAGTCACCAAAATGGAAATAACGGTGTCGGTCGCGGACAACGGACCAGGAATCCCGAGTGACCAGCTCAACCGTATTTTTGACCCATTCCATTCGACCAAATCACAAGGAGTCGGGTTGGGACTATCCATCGCCCGCACAATTTTAAACCTCTATGGCGGAAAGATCTGGGCTGAGAATAGTCCCGCGGGCGGCGCCGCGTTCTCCTTCACGCTGCCTTTGCTGATGGCGCACGCAACATGAGCAGCAGCGCACCAATTATTCACGTCATTGACGACGACGCTTCGTTTAGGGCCGGAATATCACGTCTTCTAAAGGCCTGCGGCTATCAGGTTGCGGTATACGAATCAGCGCATGAATTCCTGCAGAACCCGACCGGAGATGGACCGGGTTGCATCCTGCTTGATGTTCGCATGCAGGGTCTAAGTGGCCCGCAACTGCAGGCACATCTGGCCGGCACGGGCAATGATCTGCCAATCGTGTTCCTGACAGGGCAAGCTGATATTCCGACAACGGTTCAAGCGATTAAGGCAGGGGCTGAGGATTTCCTGACGAAACCCGTGTCTAAGAGAATCTTGTTGCCCTCCATAGAACGCGCACTCGCTCGACGCGTCGAGCTCAAAAAAAGGAATGCATTGCTTGATAATCTGAGGGCGCTGACCGGATCCTTGACACCCCGAGAGCGAGAGGTGTTCGCACTCGTGGTCCGTGGTAAGCGAAACAAACAAATCGCGTATGAACTGGGAACCTCTGAACGCACCATTAAGGCGCATCGCCACGCTGTCATGGAGAAGCTGCACGTGAGGTCCGTAGCTGAAGCTGCTGCTATCGCCGAACGGTTGGGTCTGTTAGCCGACTCAGGGAACTCATCGCGATAACGTCGTTTTCGTGGGGATTGTCCATAAGGACGATATCCCTGGCGCTGTTTTTAGCTCAATGTGTCAGTTGGCCGGATTGGGTCCTAGACCTTCCTAAATGCAATGGCTGAGCGAAGACTCATAGCAATCGTTGACGACGATCCGAGCATGCTGAGCGGTATTCGTCGTCTTCTCAACGCGAACGGGTTTGCGACTGAAGTCTATGATTCGGCTGAGGCTTTTTTGAAACGCAGTGCCGATACTAAACCACACAGTCTTGTTCTCGACATTCATTTAGGCGGAATGTCAGGCTTTGGGTTGCGAGAGAGGTTGCAGTCGATCGGCTCTGCGCTACCGGTTATTTTCATAACGGCAGATGATGATCAAGCAACTCACAATCTGGCGATACAGGCTGGGTGCGTCGCCTGCCTGCGGAAGCCATTTTCGGCCAAGCAGCTGCTTGAAGCAATAGAGCGGCGAGCCGACTAGCACTATCGGGTGGAGATTTCAGATGCAAACCAGAAATCCGCCGAAACGGTTCATCGGTAAACGAGCAATCGACGAACTGAAAGAGTTCGTCATCATCGCGGCCTATCTATACGTCTGCTTCACAGCGATCCTTTATTTGAAAGCCTCTATTTTGCGGGCGCACGGTATTGAGTTTGCGCCTTTCGGTTTTGCCTTTGTCAAAGCTCTCATCTGTGCGAAGTTCGTGTCACTAGGATACATCCTCCGCGTTGGCGAGCGGTTCAAATCTCTGCCGCTCATCTGGCCAACGCTATATAAGTCATTTGCCTTTTTAATCCTGTTGCTCGCCTTGAACGTCCTCGAGGAGATTGTCGCCGGTCTCATCCACCACCGAGCTATCGCGGATTCTCTTGCCGAGTTTGGCGGCGGCACTCTCGATCAGCTGATCGCGACCAGCGTCGTCGGTTTGCTCATATTAATTCCGTTCTTCGCGTTTCGCTCACTTGGCGAACTCGTCGGAGAACGCAATCTCGTAAGAGTATTTTTTTCAGCCTCGATGCCGAATCGATAATTCACAACTTAAAATTTACAATCGGGACTATGGCAATGAACCGGTTTGGCGTCGTCGCTGCATTGCTTTGTTCCACGCCAATGTTCTAAAACTTTCAAAGATCTCAGCCGCTCGGAACCTCTCCGACGCTCCAGATTAGCCAAAGCTCGCCAACAAGAATTGCTTCCCTAAAGTACAATACATTTCAGCACGTAATCGATGTTTATGTAGCGCGTACCCCCCGCGGAACTCCGCAACGGTCGGGAGCTGTGCTGTGCGTGTCGAGTTTCCAGCCCCGATTGGTCTTCGTGATTTGCTATTCCATGCTTGAGCCGGTGGAGCAATGATCCGATGAACAAATTTCGGACCGCAGCGATCGTTGGGTGCACCGCCGGGATTATGCTGCCGGCCGCCGCTCAGGCGCAGTACATGGTGAACATGTCCCTCGTCACGTGTGCACAATACGTAGCCATGCCATCGGATCAGTCGCGCATTTTCTCGGCTTGGATGAGCGGGTGGTTCAATCGGAAACTTGGCTACACCTACATAAACATCCAAGCATATGAACGAAATGTGCAAAATGTGAAAGCGTGGTGTGCGGATCATCCGGCCGAACTGGTCATGACCGGCTTGGAACGTGCTAGCCGCGACGCCAAGTAAGAGAGAACATCATGTCCAAAGCCAAAAGAAGAATATTCTACACAGCGGTTGCGGCGGTCGTTGCGATCGCGGGCGGCTATGGCCAAGCGCGGGCGCAATTGATACTCGAAATGTCGATGCTCAAATGCAAGGATTATCTGGAAGCGCCGCTCGATCGACAGGAATGGATTGCCGCTTGGATGAGCGGCTACTTTAATCAAGAGAGAAATATGCCGACGGTGGACTTTAAGCGGTTTGCAACTAACAAGCGCCTGGTCACCAACTACTGCCAGCGTCGCAAGAACGACAATTTAATGTTTGCCATTCGGAAGGTGGCATTCTAAGGGTTAGTTGGTCGCATTTTTTAGTCAGCCGGGGGCAGTTAAAATGAAACGGATAGTATTCGCAGTGCTGCTAAGCTTTGGTGCGTCAACTGTCGCGTTGGCCGCCGATCTTCCGCCTCCGCCACCGCCGCCGCGAGCACCGGCGACCTACGTTCCGGTTGCTGTTCCGCCCTACAATTGGACCGGCTTCTATCTCGGCCCAAATGTTGGATGGGGCTGGAACTCTGTTAGCGTCACCGACAGCTTCGGCCTGAATTACAATAATTCAACTAACCAAGGCCAATTCGCTGGCGGCGGTCAGGTTGGTTTCAACTACCAGTTCTGGGGTGGCGTCGTTCTCGGCGTTGAAGCAGACTTCGATTGGCTTCCAAATGCCAGTAACACCGGTAACGGAACCGTGGTGCCGGCAGCGGGAGGCGATACTATCCAGGTGACTGGCAACAATAGGTGGCTGACGGATGTTACTGGCCGCCTGGGTTATGGTTTTGATCGTTGGCTTGTGTATGGCAAGGGCGGTTGGGCTTGGGTTGGAAGCAGCAATAACACCATTACCAACGCGACGACGGGTGCAACATTCACCGGCGGTGGCAGTTCCAGCAACGACGGCTGGGTAGCGGGGGCCGGCGTAGAATGGGCCTTCTGGGGCAACCTGTCGGCGAAAGTCGAATACGATTACATAAGACTGAACAACACGAGCTTTACTATTCCGGCAGGGACAGTCGGCTTCACGGCTGCCGATACCTTCAACATCAGCAATCGCTCAATAAATATCGTCCAGATTGGACTTAACTACAAATTCGGCGGCTGGTGATTCATCTAGGCGGGCTTGGAGAAGCCTTTCGGGGGCTAAATGGATCGGGGCGCATTGATAGCACCGGGCCACAAGGGGGCTATTCAGGCTCTGTTGTGGGGGATCAAGCCGCTGATCGAATTGCGCGGTTCGATCCCGTTTCCCTATGTACTGGCGTTTCTCACGGTGGCTGTGGAGGAGGGCAAACCCGTGGGGGCCTATGCGCGGGAAATGAATATCAACCGTTTTGTTATGAGCCGGTATATGCGTTGTATCGGCGACCGTGCGCGCAACGGCGGAGTCGGCCTCGGATTAGTTACCGTAAAACGAACCTCCAATTCGCCAACGAGAACGGCGGTATTTTTGACCGATAAGGGGCGCGCGATCGCGGCCGAGGTGTATCGTAATTTAAGGCGCCCTGCCGAATAGATCGACTCGTCGTTTCGGATGCAGCGATTATGGGTGACAAATTGGTTCTTGGTCCGAGCAGCGAAGCCGCATGGCGGTGAATTCGCGACAATGGGTCGGCACGATTGAGCGATGAGTTTTTCTTGGAGCGTCGAAGGCTTTACGACGGCGCTACATGTACTACAGAAGTTAGCGAGCAAACCTTCGGAGGGTGACAATGTCGCAGATCTTTCGGGCAATGAAATTCGCTGCAGTTACTCTGGCAATGGCTTTATTGTTGTTAGCGGCGTCGGGGCCGTCTCACGCGCAAACAGGCACCGTGCATCTAAAAGTCGTCAAGGCCGGTTTCATTGTCGGCGTCGGGGGCGGTAGCGGAACGTTGACGTATCAGGGACATGTGTATCGGCTAAGCGTCGGTGGTATTGGCATTGGCAGCCTTGGCATTGCCGGAGCGGAGTTGCGAGGCACCGCGCTCAATTTGCGAAGCCCGTCGGACATTGCCGGCACGTATGGTGCTGTGGGCGCTGGCGGAACCTTCGTTGGCGGTGCGGCGGTGGCGCGGTTGCAGAACGAAAAGGGTGTTGTGCTTGAATTGCACGGTGTTCAAATGGGCTTTCAAGTTTCACTCGGTCTTGCAGGAATGACCATCGCAATGCGCTAGGTTTTGCTCTCGCCGCGGTTTGAAAGGGGCCGGGGCCTCCCCGCGGATGCTTGTCGGCCTCAGCTCGGACCAAGGCTGATCTGACCTAAGTTCTTGCCGTGCCAGTGTGCAGGCTAATGAAGACCGCAAATCTTTGCTTCTCGATTGCGAGGCTTTGCGTTGTCTATCTTCTGTTTCTCGCAGGTTGCGCCACATTTAGTCCGCCGGCCAATGAGCCGCTGGCGCCCTCTGCAAATCCGATGGGGCAACTAACCACGCCGGACGTCGGCGGCGACACCGCGATTGCCTTGGCTTTTTCCGGCGGCGGGACGCGTGCGGCGGCGTTTGCCTACGGTGTGCTGCGTGGTCTCGATGACATTCCGACGAAAAACGGCAAAAGCTATCTCGATCAGGTTGTATTTGTTTCCGGAGTTTCAGGAGGTGCCGTCAGCGCAGCCTACTTCGGACTAAAAGGGCGCGCTGGCCTCGCCGATTTCCGTGAGCGGTTCCTGCTTCGCGATGCAGAAGAAGATTTGAAGACCAACATCAGCCTGGTGAATCTAGCGCAAGGATTGTCTGGCGGAGTGAACGATGCCAGCAGGCTTTCCGGTTGGCTGGACCGCAACCTGTTCGGCGGCGCGACACTAAGCGACCTGTTTCAGCCGGGCAAACCGGTCGTGTGGCTCAACGCGTCCGATCTTTACAACCGGACACCATTTCTTTTCTCACCGTTGACATTTGCCGCACTTTGCAGCGACATTAAAAGATATGCCGTGGCGCAAGCGGTCGCAGCATCCGCTGCGGTGCCGGTCCTCTTCGTACCCATTGTCCTCGAAAGCTTTCCTGCCGCCTGCAACACACCACTGCCGGCCTGGGTGGATGGCGTGTTGGCCAAGCAAAATGCCGGGGCGCAGGTGCAGGCTTTTGCTCGCGCGCTCAAAAACTACCGCTCCGGTCAGGTTCAGTATTTGAAGCTCGCCGATGGAGGTATCACGGACAATTTCGGCCTTTCCGGTCTAGTGATTGCACGCGCCGCGGCCGACAAGCCGTATATGCCGCTCACGCCGGACAAAGCAGTCAAATTGCGCCGTTTGGTTTTCGTGATCGTCAACGCCGGTCAAGGCCCATCGGGTGATTGGTCGCGCACCATTGAGGGGCCGTCTGGGGCAGATTTGCTTGGTGCTGTGACCACCACCGCCATCGATTCGGCAGTGCGGAGCGGGTTCGATGCTTTCCGCCTGAGTGTTCGCGATTGGGAAGAAACAACACGTAAATGGCGATGCGGTCTGTCGAGAGCCGAGGCGCACAGGCTAGGCGCTTCGGCTGATTGGCGCTGCAGCAACATCCGCTTCGAAATCAACGAGGTCGCGTTCGCACGGTTCGGCGCGGAACGCGCCACCAGATTGAGCGCGATTCCGACCCGATTCAACCTCGCCGCAGATGAAGTAGATCTTTTAATTAAATCGGGCCGTGAGGCCGTTCTGGATCAGACCAGTTTAAAGGCGTTTTAGCTCACTCGGAAATTGATAGACAGGTCGGCCAATGCGTTTAGTGCACCACAACAAACTCGAATGACTTCGGACATGGATCATTGATGCCGTTTGGCCACATTTTGCGCCTGTCCGATTCCCCGCTGATTCTTCAAAGAGCCGGTCGCCGGGTGGGGTGTCGCGTCCAACCAGCGTGCAGCAAAAATTTCGAGCTAGGAATGATTCCGCAGCCATGTCGGCGATGCGCTCAACTTCGGACAATCCGAGCAGTCCGCAAAACTACGCCCGTCTGCCATTACCGGAAGTCGGGCAGACGGTCGCGCGGGCCTACGGCGCAAGTTCGTCGAGCAATGCCTTGGCCTCTTTCAGATCGAGCGTGTCGAAACCTTGCGTGAAAGAGCCGTAGATTGGAGCAAGAAGTTCGTGGGCTTCCCGGCGCCGAGCCCGATCCCGCCAAAGTTTGGCGAGTCCGATGGCAGCACGTAGCTCCGGCAACAGAATCTTTTGCTGCCGCGACACTTTCAACGACTCGGTGAACGCGTGCTCGGCTCGCTCATCATCGTCAGCGCTGACGAGCGCAAGCCCCCTCTCGTAAAGAATCTGAGAATGCCATCGAGCCTCTCCTTGCATTTGGCTGATCTGCAACGCCTCGTCCAAGGTCTTCAGTGCCGCCGAAGCGTCACCGACTAGGCGATAGACAGCAGCCATCATGCCCAGTTGAAACGACTGCCGCGCGTAGCCACTGCCCCTTAGTTCCGCCACGCCCGCTTCGGCCGTCAAGCGTCCCTCATCGTGTCTACCTTCCGTGGCGATCGCCCAACCCGTCAAGATTTTCGCGGTACTGCCAAAATGCCCGAGCGCAAGCTGATGGCGCGCCAAGAGCCCCTGCAACGCCGCGCTGCGGGCGATTACGACTGCGGGCTCGCGCCTCAGCGCAGCAACAGTACCGCCGAAACTCAAGGCCATGGCCCAACTGAACGGCTCGCCGAGCATGCGGCCGAGTTCGATGGCGGCCGCACTCATCTCGGCAGCGAAGGCGGGAAGGCCGGAGAACCACGCGGCCATGCCGCCCATCATATTCGCACACACTCCAGGGTCATGGCCGCCATAGCGCGTCGCGTGATCCCGATGAGCATCGAGATCATAAATCTCGATGCCCTTTTGGGCGTGGCTCAGAGCCTTCTGGTTCTCTCCCGCCACGAATAGGGACGTCCATGCGGAATGGTGCGCCTGAAGCAGCAGTGATGGCTCGCCGCTTACCTGTGCGACGTCAAGCAACTGCGTGGCCCAATGATGAGCGGCTTCAAACCGGCTGTGATGATGCTCGGTGTTCCAAAGACCCCATTTCGCCGCAAAGAGCTGTGCTGGCTCGGTTTCGTCTCGACACAGGCTATGGGCACGACGATATACCTCCTGCACCTCCTGGGAAGCGAGCCCGCGCACGGTCATCAGGATGGGACCGAGTTCAAGAAGGAGATCAAGCTCGACTTTTTCCCTTGCTGCGGTCTCCGGGAGCTGGCTAGCCAATTTTAGACTACGAGTTAGATGCTCTGCTGCTTCGGCGTTTGCCCAACGGTTGATGGCAGCTCGCGCCGCCTTCCGCAGATAAGTGATGGCGCGATCCACAAGGTTCGCCTCGGCTAAATGGTGTGCGATGATTTCCGGTCGCGCGGCCGCGTCGTCCGGATACCGTTCGAGCGTCTCGGCGATCCGGGCGTGCAGCTCTCGTCGTGTCTCGCGCAGCAGCGTGCCGTAGGCTGCATCCCGCACCAGAGCGTGCTTGAGCAGATAGGTCGCGTGCGGCGGCACGCCCTGCCGGAAGAGCAAACCGGCTTCGACGAGACGGTCCAGTCCTGCATTAAGCTCCGCCTCCGCCTTGCGCGCGACGACAGAAAGCAGCGCGTGCGAAAACTCGCGCCCGATGGCTGCCCCTATCTGCACTATTTCCTTAGCCGCCCCGAGCCGGTCGAGCCGCGCCATCAGCGAAGCGTGCAAGCTCGCAGGTACCACGACTGCCGGGGACGGAACGGCGGCCGCAGTCCGCCGCGCCTCGCCCTCGCTCTCCGCCTCCAGCACCGCCTTGGTCATCTCCTCGACGAACAGCGGGATGCCGTCGGTCCGCTCAATGATGTCTTGTCTAATGCTCTTTGGCAGCGCTTTGTTGCCCGTCACGCGGTCAATCATCGCAGTGATTTCGCGCTCACCGAAACGATTAAGGGTAAGTGTGGTGACATTGGGCCGACCAATCCACGGCGGTTCGAACTCGGGTCGATAGGTGACAATCAGCAATACACCGAGTGTTCTCAGCCGATCCACCGTGCGGCCAACAGCTTCCAGGCTCGTCGGGTCAATCCAATGCACGTCCTCGAAAATCATTAGGACCGGCTTGGCCTTCGCCAGCGCTTCCAGTTGCGCGGTAAGCGCCTCCAACGTCTTCTGCCGCCGCTGCTGTGGCTGCAGTTCAAGCGTTGGATAACGTCCGTCGTTCGGGAGCGAGAGCATGTCAGCAAGTAGTGCTGCATCCTCAGGCGGCGTGAGGCTTTTTGCCAATAGAGCATCGAGCTTGTTGAGCTTCGCCTGCGTGGTGTCGTCGTGCGTGAACCCCGCAGCCCGCTCCATCTGGCTGATGATCGGATAAAGGGCACTGTCTGAATGCTGAGGCGAGCAGAAGTAGCGTAACCGCGTGTGTGGCTCATTAGCGAGCCGTTCCATTAGCGCGGCGGTCAACCGCGACTTGCCGATGCCCGGTTCGCCGCTGAGCAACACGACTTGGCCTTCGCCGCCGCTTTTCGCTTTCGACCAACGGCGCAGGATGAGTTCAACTTCCTCTTCACGTCCGACAAGCTCTGTGAGAGCGCCTGCGTGAAAAGCGTCGAAACGGCTTTCCACAAAAGCTGGACGCAGCACCAACCAACAGCGCACAGGCCCCGCGATGCCTTTGAGGTCAGTCGCCCCAAGGTCCCCAAGCTCAAAGAGGTCGCCTATTAGCTTTCGCGTATCCTCCGCAATGACCACTTCGTTCGGTTCTGCGAGGCCCTGCAGGCGTGCTGCAAGGTTTGGCGTCTCTCCTACGATGGCTTGCTCTTGAGAAGCACCCGACCCGATTAGGTCACCAACGACGACAAGCCCCGTAGCGATGCCGACGCGGGTTTGTAGCGAGACAGGAGCTTTGATGGCGGTGACCGCTGCGATCAGTTCCAAGGCGGCGCGAACCGCCCGTTCGGCGTCATCCTCATGCGCCTGCGGATAGCCGAAATACACGAGTACGCCGTCGCCCATGTACTTCGCCACGAAGCCGCCAAAACGACCCACGGTTTCCGCGACGCGCTTCTGATAGGCCGAAATGATTTCCCGCAAATCCTCAGGGTCCATGCGGGCGGCAAGCGCGGTCGAACCCACCAAGTCCGAGAACATCACCGTGACTTGCCGGCGTTCGGCGCGATCTTCTGTAGAAAGGCTTGGGGCAGCGGCCGAGGTCGCATGGTCAGCCGACGCCCCTTTGGCGCCCGCGTCGGTGCGCAGAGCAGCGATGGCGTCCAGCAAGATACGGCGATGCCCGAGCGCCGTGACGCCGAGCTCTTTTAGGTCCTCCGCCGTTAGGCTCGGCAGAACGCGGTCGTTAATCTCGTTCTCGCGGAATGCCGCCTCGTACCGTTCAAGGCCAAGGCTCCGCAGCCAACCCCCGAGGTCCATGATGGCGCCCTAAATCCGGTGTCGGGCAACGTAATCTTCGTCGAGGCGAGACGGCGTGTCCAGGGCCGCTTTGGCTCACGAACACCATTGTCGACCCTACCTAATCGTGTCCGCTTAGCTCCCGAGAGCGACTGAGATGCGGACATCACGGGAGGTCGGCGGAGTGCCAATTTCAAACATGACCTCGTTTAGGCAAAATCTCTAGCTCAGAAGCAGAG
>Ga0335078_10013786_pt1 | contig 11978 bp, 12 predicted proteins | sample Lox_Sample_32_FD_206711 | JGI IMG/M metagenome (GOLD analysis project Ga0335078, IMG submission 206711) | Soil microbial communities from Loxahatchee National Wildlife Refuge, Florida, United States - Lox_Sample_3.2 | ecosystem: Environmental > Terrestrial > Soil > Wetlands | place: USA... | reverse complement strand
GCCGACACCGGACACCTCGAAGGCGTGACGCCTTTCGCTACGCCATGCAATCAGCCCCCGTCGAGAGCGGGTGCGCCGGATTCGCCTGATTGAGACGCGACGTGGAGGCCGAGTAGGCGGAAGATTGACCGGCATCGAGACAATTTGATCTGGGGATGGCAGACGAGGACTTCGCACCATCCTCTGTTTGTCCTTAATATCGGTATGTCGCAGTCAACCTGCGCGTTCCGACGGCTATCTGATGATGGCGTCTTTCTGGCGACCCGACCGTGCTTGTAGTTCATTGCATTTATGGTCAACAACGAGGCTCCCGCTCCCGAAAGGGAGACGGCGCGTCCGTCGGGACTCCGGAGGAGTGGAAATTGAGCTCGTCTGCTCGATTCGTTGGAGAAGGAAATCGCCGCCAGGCCGGCTGTTGTCCGGGCCTTGGCTGACCAGGCAGAGGAGGCGCATATCCAAGTTGAGCACGCGTCCCAGATGGCGCACCTGAGCGAGGAACAGGCCGCAGCCGTAAGCGCATTTCTCGACCGACTGCTGGAGTCCCGGCTCGGGGCGCTGGAACGCCAGGCCCGGCGTCGCGAATGGGTGCTTGCTACAGTTGTAGCCCTGGTCATCGGGTCGCCGCGATTCTCGTTTCCACTACCTGGTGGGTTTTTGAGCTCCAGAACCGGATGCTCTGCGTGGCGACGGCCCCGCGGCCCGGCCTCCCGGGTTCCGGCTGTCCCTGGAGGTACCCCTGCTGTTCACTCATCTCGCCACCGCCGAGATCCGCCAACGGCAAGGGCTCAGTCGCCGCGGGTGAACTCTCCGGCGGCCAGGCGCGAGACGTCGCCGGGACTTAGCGGCCCGGGCTGGCCGTGGCGGACCTTGACCGGGACGCCTGCGCGGGCGATCTGCCCGGCCAGGTCTTCGGCGTCGGCGCAGGACAGTGCCAGCCGCTGGTACTTCTCAGCGCTGATGTCGACCCACAAAGACGGGAGGCCGCTACGGACCCGGCGCAGCTCAGGCAGGCGCGGCCCCCAGTGGGTGCGGCTCTTGACGGGCAGCGCCGGCCGGGCCGGGCGGACGTAGACACGCACGATCTTGCTGACCGGCACCTCCCACTGCCAGGAGAGCTGCCAGCACACGGCGAACGCGTCCCACCCCGCCAATCGCACGTGCAGCCTGCCTTCGCCTGTGTGCACGTCGATCACCGAACTTGGCCCCTTCCCGATCAGCAGACAGCCCGGACACCCAGGCTCTCATCCCGCTGTCCGCCCGCCTCGTCCGCGACCTCGACGGGCCAGGACCGCTCCAGTGCATCATCGGCGCGAACGACACGAACGCTACCTTCGGGTTCCGTCAGATGCGCGAGGACGAGCGTTGGAACCATCCCGGCCTCGATATCTACAAGCTGGAGAAGCCGGTCGTAATCGACATCATGCCACCCGTCCGCTGACGATTTGCGCATGAACCCCATCCCGCACCACCGACCACTGCGGCGGTGTGGAACCCGCCGACCCGGCGGGCGGCGGCCACCTCACGGGCAACCCGGCGGCGGAACTCCGGGTCGCTGGCCTAATGCGGGTGCACCACCTTGACCGCGACCCTGCGCCCGCCGCGCGACTCGCCCAGGAACACCCGGCCCATCCCGCCCTCGCCCAGGCGGCCAAGCAGCCGGAATGGGCCGATTTGGCCGGGGTCACCGGCCTGCAGCGGATCCACCCGCGCCGGAACAAGCTGATCTGCGCTCAGCCGGCACCGCACGACGCCGGCCGAGACCGCCGTCCATACTCGGCAGGGCGTCATGTGGCTCCCGGCAGTCTGGTCACGCTGCGTCGTCGGTCCTCTTTGCGGCTGACCCGCTGAGGGCCGTTGCAGGTGTCGCATGCGCACTCCGGAGACCGGATGCGTCACCGCTTGGTCAGGGCGCGCCGGCGGACTCGGGCCGAAGGAACCCGAGGCACCGCCGTACGAGGGCGCGTTCCGCTGAGCCCGCGGCCATGCCATCTCACCCGGAAACATGGCAATTCAGCCTTAGCCGCCACGGCAACGCGCCGAAAACAAGACTGGCGTGCCGGATCAGCGTGGCTCAGCCGGGGAATACACGCGGCAGCGATAGCTTTGGTCTTTTAACGAGAGCTGATAAGGAGTCCGCATATGGCCCAGCAGATCCAGACGTTGTTTATCGACGACATCGACGGCGGGCCGGCCGAGGGCACGGTCCGGTTCGGCCTGGACGGCACCGACTACGAAATCGACCTGAGCGCCGCGCACAGCGGGGAACTTCACAAGGTGCTCGCCGGGTACGTCACCCATGCCCGCAAGGCCGCCGGAACGGCACGGCGCGGGTCCCGGGGGCGCCGGCCCGCTGACCCGCTCGACACGCGCAAGGTCCGCGAGTGGGCCAAGGCCGAGGGCATCGACATCAAGGAACGCGGCCGGGTGCCCGCCGAGGTCATCGAGAAGTACAAGGCCGCCGGGGCATAAGCGGCAGCGATCGATAACGGCCTTTATGGTCGGCGGTTCCGCCGTCAGATGACCGCTTCCGCCGTGTCCTGAACTGGTGATTCTGCATGCGGCACGCGACCGTGGCGGTATGCGCGCCTGACGCACGAATCGGCGCTTTCCGGGCTCGGCGGGGGTCATCGAGGCTTATTCAGGGGCTCGTTTCGTGATCATTTCGTTACCTGGCCGCCCGGCGGGCCTGCGTATTGCCCAGGCGATGCCCGCATGCGGCCAGGGTTTCGAAGATAGTGGATGTTCGGGTACACCCGGGTGTACCCGAACATCCACTATGACAGGACGTCCGCAGGCTGCGCGGCGATATGCCCGGATTGTCCGGTAACGCCGCTGGCGCATCCCTCATGGGCCGTGAATAACCTTCATCGCGTCTCGTAATCGGCGGGAATGCGGTGCCTGGTTCTTCGTGACCTGGATGGGCAGCATCCCGGATCGGGGCCTTTACTAGTCCGGCACTGGTCTGGGCCGGGACCTGCCCGCGTCCCCGCGCTGGTGGCCGGCTACATTCTCGGCGTGTTCGCCGCCTCGGTCTTCGCCCGGCGATCGGGTCGCTGGTTAACGAGCCGTTTCCCACCACGGTCCGGGCATCAGCGGCTGGCTGGTCGCTGGCGGGGGGCGTGCTGGGTGCCGTGGCCGGCCGGTGAGCCAGCCCTCCCGCCGGTCCCGCCCCGGTAGGCTGGGCCGATGGACGGGAACCTGGGCCAGCGGGTCGCCCGCCACCAGGGGAACGGCGGCACGGCGGCCACCCTTGCCGGCGGCGTCCGTCTTCGCCGGGTCATCTCGGTGGCGGAAGGGCTGCCGGACGTGCGGCGGCTGGCGTGGCCCGTGATCGCAGCCGTGACGGGCGTCGTGGCCGCGTCCTTCATCGGCAGCACCTGGTACCTCGCGGAGAAGATCCGCTCGGAAGCCCTGGCGGTCGCGCCTGGCCCGGCCATGCCCGCGTTCGACGACGTGCAGTTCGCAGCCCTGCAGCCAGGGAAAGCCCAGCTGCGGGCCATCGGCGACCAGCCGGCCCTGTTCAGGCAGGGACTCTGCGCCATTGCCTGGCTGGGCGGCATGGGGCAGCCAGGCCCCATGGCAGCCGTGTCGGGCGGCCTGGTCACGCGCCCGTTGACCGTGATATCGGGGCCGGCTCCCAGGGCAGGGCAGCTAGCGGCGCTCGATGCCTCGTGCTTCCTTGGCGATCCTGCAGCGGCGCTGGGCATCCCCATGCAAGACGTAGTCGTGCCGGGCCCGCTCTCGCGGTCACCTACCGCAACGACCTCGGCGCCCCTCGCGACCCATCGGGCTACCACCGGTACGGCCAGGCAGAATGGAGCGACATCGAGGCGGCGGTGCGATGGGCTCTCGCCCGGGGCGCCCGGAGCGTTGTCCTGGCCGGCCAGTCCATGGGCGGCGGCGTGGTCGCGGCGTTCCTTGGACACTCGCCGCTTGCCCAGAAGGTGACCCGCGTGGTGCTTGACGCGCCAATGCTAGACCTGCACCCGGCCGTCGGCCACCAGGCCGACCGGCACCTCCGCCCGGTCATCGGGCGCCTCCGTGCCCCGCTGATATGGACGGCCAAGAAGATCGCCAGCGCGCGCTTCGGCGTCGACTGGCCCGCTACCAGCTACCTCGACGAGACGACCTGGCTAAAGGTCCCTGCGCTAGTGACCCACGGCGAGGACGATCCCCGGGTGCCAGTCTCGATCAGCATCAGGCTGAGCGAGCTCCAGCCCTCCCTCGTCACCCTCGAGCAGTTCCCGGTGCAGGCCACCTGGAGTCGTGGAACATCGACAGGGCCCGCTACACCTCACTGGTGGAGTCGTTCCTGGAGCCAGCAAAGTCGTGACGCGCGCGGCGCTGGCGGGTGACGGTGAAGGCGGCGCTGGCGGGTCAGCGTGGAGGCGGCGTTAGCGGGTGAGGGTGAAGGCGGCCGGGTCGCGCGGCGGGCGCGGCGGCGCCGGGGCGGCCGGGTGGCCGACGGCGACCGCGCCCATCGGGAGCCAGCCGTCGGGCAGGCCGAGGGCGTCCGCCGCCACGTCCTGGCAGAACAGGGCGGAGGAGATCCAGGCCGAGCCGAGGTTCTCCACGGCCAGCGCGACGAGCAGGTTCTGCACCGCCGCGCCCATCGAGACCACGAACATCTCGCGCTCGGCGCGGGTACGGCGCGCGTCCGGGTAGGCGTGCATCGCCGACAGCTCCAGGCACGGGACGACGATGAGCGGGGCGTCCCGCAGCGGCTCGCCGCGCTTGAGCCTGCGCGCGATCTGCTCCTCGGTGAACCCGTCGCCGCGCAGGTCGGCGACCCACGCGTCCGCCATGGCGTCGAGCAGCGCGAGCCGGGCGGTCAGCGATGACACGACCACGAACCGCCAGGGCTCGCTGTGGTGCGGTGCCGGGGCGGTCAGCGCGGCGGCGATCGCCCGCTCGACCGCGGCGGGGTCGACGGGCCGGGCGCTGAACGCGCGGACGGTGCGCCGCGCGGGCAGCACGTCGGCCGCGCCGAGCCGGAACATGTCCTCGCTCGACGGCCGCACGAGCACCCGGGCTCCCGGGCCGTCGGCGTCCGTGACGAGGTCGGGCAGCCCGCGCACCACCGCCACGGGCACCTGCAGTGCCTTGCCCTTCACCAGGTCGCCCGCGGCCGCGATCTCGTCCGCGACCGCCGCCACCGTCACGTCGAGCACGTTGCCCCAGGCGTCCGCCTCGCCCCGGTGGTCGCGCACCGGCAGCATCCCAGCCGCGCCGATCGCGGTGTCGGTCTGGCCGGCCCGCCAGGGCCGGCCGAAGGTGTCGGTGACCACGACCCCGACCGTCACGCCGAGCCGGGCGCGCAGCCCCTTGCGCAGCCGCCGCGCGGACTCGTCCGGGTCTTCGGGCAGCAGCACCACGGTGCCAGGCGCGGTGTTGGACTCGTCCACCCCGGCGGCGGCCATCACCAGCCCGTGCCTGGTCTGCGCGATCGTCATCGCGCCGCGCCTGGCCACCACCCGCACGGTTTCCGCCGCGATCGCGTCCTCCCTTGGCATCGCGACGACCCGGCCCTCGGCCTTGCTGACCGCCTTCGAGGTGACCACGAGGATGTCGCCGTCGAGCAGCCAGGGGCCGCCGGGTGCGACCGCCGCCTCGGCGATCAGCGCCGCAAGGTCGGCGCCCCGCGTGATCTCCGGTATCCCGGCGATGCCGTGGATGTGCACCGGGTCGGGTGTCTCCCATGGGGTACGGGGGGTCGCACCCCCGGGAGACGACCGCGTCATCGGGTCAGCTCCGTGGCCAGGTCGATGGCCGCCTGGGCGATGGCGGCCGACGACAGCAGGTCCCGCATGTAGAGCGGCAGGGCGCGCACCGCGATGCCGTCGAGTGCCGGGTCGTCTGCGGCGGCCTTGTCCTGCTCGTCGACCAGCCAGCCGTCGATGAGGCCGGCACCGTAGTGCGCGGCGACGGCCGCGGCGGAGGTCTCCACGCCGATCGCGGCCAGGCAGGCGTCGGCCATGCCGCGCACCGGGGCGCCGCCGATGATCCCGGAAACGCCGACCACGGTCTTCGCCGCCACGGCGGTCCGGATGCCGGGGACGGCCAGGATCGGGCCGATGGACACCACCGGGTTGGACGGCGGGAAGAGCACGAAGTCCGCGTCCCCGATCGCCTCGAGCACGCCGGGCGCGGGCGCGGCGACGTCCGCCCAGGCCGGGGTGATCGCCTCCGCGGGTACGGCAGCGTGCAGCCGGACCCACCACTCCTGGAAGTGGATCGTTTCCCTGACGGGGGAACCAGGCCCACGTTCTGCATCACTCTTGAGCGTGACCTGGGTTTCCACCCGGTCGTCCGACATCGGCAGCAGCCGGATGCCGGGCCGCCAGCGCTCGCACAGGATGCGGGTCACCTCGGACAGCGGCCTGCCCTCGGCGAGCAGCTGGCTGCGCCGGATGTGCGTGGCGAAGTCGCGGTCGCCGAGGGTGAACCAGGCCGGCCCCGCGCCGTACGCGGCGAGCTCGTCCCTGATGCTGAAGGTCTCGCCCGCACGGCCCCAGCCCTGCTCCTCGTTGCTGCCGCCGCCGAGCGTGTACATCACCGAGTCAAGGTCGGGGCAGACCCGCAGGCCGAACAGGGTGATGTCGTCGCCGGTGTTGCCGATGACGGTGATCGTCGCGTCGGGGGCAGCCGCCAGGAGGCCGCGCAGGAAGCGCGCGGCGCCGATCCCGCCGGCAAGCACGGTAATCCGCATAGTTGATTATCTCCGGTGGAGATGACCCGCCGCACCGCAATTCATGTCACTCATAGCGATCGAGCATGCGCGATGCGAAGTTTTTTGCCGAGACTTACCACGCATCCTGGACAAGCCGGGGGCCAATACCACCTTCCTCGCTTGACTTAAAGCAAGACACGCGGGTGTAATTTCATTGGTGTGATTCTCGCCGCTACGGGAATGGCGGTGAGCGTCAAGGGGGCTCCTAGAGGGAGGATGCGCTATGACTGAGGTCATCGTCCCGCTAACGCAGGTTGAGGTCCGTCCTGAGGACATGGAAGACCTGGGTTGGCAGGACCGAGCGCTCTGCGCGCAGACGGACCCGGAGGCGTTCTTCCCAGAGAAGGGCGGCTCCACCCGGGAGGCCAAGCGGGTCTGCCGGAGTTGCGAGGTCCGCGCCGAGTGCCTTGAGTACGCGCTCGAGAACGACGAGCGGTTTGGCATCTGGGGCGGGCTGTCCGAACGGGAGCGCCGCCGCATCAAGCGGGAAGTCGGCTAACGCGGGCGCCGGGTGATACCGGACATACGGGAGATATAGCCGTAATCATGCCGTGTGCATGCACTGGCTGTATTGTTCACAGGGTCCCTGTGGGGAGGGCTGACCGTTCCGGACTGCCGTCTCGCGGGACGGCCACCGTCACCGACCTGCGCTGGACCACTTGTCTACAAACCCGCAAACCCGGCATACCGTTACCGCGATCATCGTCTCGCATGACGGTGCTCGCTTGCTGCCCGGCCTCGTCAAGGCGCTCCGCGCGCAGACGTACCAGGTCGAGCAGACGGTCGCCGTCGACACCGGAAGCCGGGATCGCAGCGGGGCCGTGCTCGCCGGGCTGATCGGCCATGACGCGGTGTTCGGCATGGACAGGTCGACCGGGTACGGCGAGGCGGTCACGGTCGCGCTGCGGCATGCCATGCGGCGGCGGTCCGGGATGACCGACCCGAACCTGGCGCGCGTCGAGTGGATCTGGCTGCTGCACGACGACTGCGAGCCGGCACCGGACGCGCTTGACCAGCTGCTGCGGGCGGCGAGCAAGGACCGCACGATCGTGGTTCTCGGGCCCAAGGTGCTCGACGGCCAGGACCGGCGGACGCTCCGCGAGGTCGGCGTGTCCATCGACCGTGCGGGCCGCCGCGTCACTGGCATCGACCCTGGCGAGATCGACCAGGGCCAGCATGACCACAAGCGCGCCGTGCTCGCGGTCGGCTCGGCGGGCATGCTCGTCAGGCGCGACGTATGGGACCGGCTCGGCGGGTTCGACCCCCGGCTCAGGTTTTTCCGCGACGACGTCGACTTCTGCTGGCGGGTCCAGGCGGCCGGGGCGCGCGTGCAGGTGGTCACCGACGCCGTGCTGTACCACCACGAGCTCGCCGGGCGGCGGCGCAGGCCCGTCGACGGCGCCAACGCCCGCCGTCTCGACCGGCGGAACGCGCTGTACGTCCTGGCCGCCAACCTTCCGCTGCTCGCCATGCTCCGGGTGGTCGGCGGCTGCGTCGCCGGGTCCCTGGTGCGCGCCGCCTACTTCCTGCTCACCAAGCAGCTTGACCAGTCCGCCGCGTACGCGTTCTCCGTGGCGTGGCTGTTCGGGCACCCGGTCCGGCTGCTGCGTGCCAGGCGGCGCAGGGCCAGGGGCATGGCGGAGGGGTATACCGCCGTGCGCCTGTTCATCCAGCCCGCGCGCACCCTGTCCAGGCTCGCGGAGAAGATCGCCGGGCTCATGTCGAACGGCCCGCCGCAGGCTTCGGGCGGCCGGCACCAGGCGACCGCCGAGGAGTCGGAAGAAGACGAGCAGTTCGACGACACCCAGTCGCTGATGCGCCGCGTCATCGGCCACTCGGGGGTCCAGTTGTTCACCGCGCTGCTGCTCGTCTCGCTGATCGCCGAGCGGAGGCTGCTCGGCGCCGGCCCGCTCGGCGGCGGCGCGCTCGTGCCCGCCTGGGGCGGTGCCGCGGCGCTCTGGCAGGAGTACCTGGCCGGGTTCCACGCGGTGAGCGTCGGCTCCACCGCGTCCGCCCCGCCGTACCTGGCGGTCGTGGCCGCGCTCGCCACCGTACTCGGCGGCCAGGCGTGGCTCGCCGTGGACGTGCTGCTGCTCGGCAGCGTGCCGCTGGCCGGCCTGACCGCCTACCTGGCCAGCCGCAGGCTGGTCACCGCCACCCCGGCCCGGGTGCTGCTCGCGGCGTCGTACGCGCTGCTGCCCGTCGCCACAGGCGCCGTCGCGGCGGGCCGCCTCGGCACGTCGGCCGCGTTCGTCCTGCTGCCGCTTATCGGCCTCAGCGCGGGCCGGATGGTGACCGCCGCACCGCGGCAGGCCCGCCGCGCCGCCTGGGCGACCGGGCTGCTCATCGCACTGGCGTCCGCATTCGCGCCGCTCATCTGGGCGCTCGGCATGGTGTTCGCGGTTGGCGCGCTCGCCGCCAGGCGTTGGCTCGCCGCGGCAGACTCGCGATGTGCGGCCATCGTGATCGTCACACCGTTCTTCGTGCTGTTTCCCTGGTCGCTGCACCTGCTGGCCGACCCGGCCGCCTTCCTGTCCGAGGCGGGCCTGGCACCCGGGGGGCTTACCACGACGGGACTGACGCCGGCCGCGCTGCTCGCGCTCAGCCCCGGCGGCCCAGGCATGCCGCCGCTGTGGGTGACACTCGGGCTCGGGCTCGCCATCGTCGCGACCGTGCTGCACGGCCGGCGCACCGGGCTTGTCGTCGCGGGCTGGATCGTGGCAGGCACCGGCCTGCTCACGGCCACGCTGGTCAGCAGGGTCAGCGTGACGCCGCCCGCCGGCGGCCAGGCATCAGACGGCTGGCCGGGAGTCGCGGTGGCGCTCGCCGCGCTCGGGCTGCTGCTCGCGTCCGCGCCCGCCGCGCAGCGGCTCACGGAAATCGTGACGAACTCCGACGGGATCGCGGGCCCCGGCGGGCAGCCAGCCGCCGCACCGCGCCGGCCCGCGGCGCCGCGGGCCGCCGCGGCGCCGCGGCGGCCCGCGGGGTACGGCCGCTCCGCGCGGCTTGCCGCCTGCGCCGCGCTCGCGGCCGCCGCGACCGCCCCGCTGCTCGTCGCCGCTTACTGGGTCAAGGACGGCGTGCAGGGGCCGGTCGGCAGCGTCACCGCGCCGGTGCTCCCGGCCTTCGTGGCCGCGGCCTCCACCTCTGGCCAGCAGTACCGCACCCTGATCCTGCGGACGGGCGACAGCGGGCTGGCGAGCGGCGGACTCGACTACACGGTCGTCCGGCAGGGGGATCCGGCCCTTGGCGAGCCCGAGTTCGGCATCGACTCGGCCGCCGGAGCGGCACTGAGCCGCCAGGTCGCGGCGCTCGGCGCACCGGACGGCGCGGACGCGGGCGATCCAGGCCTGGTGCTCGGCGAGTTCGACATCAGGTGGGTGCTGCTGCCCGGCCCTGTCAGCCCCGTTCTCGCCCAGCGACTCGACGCCGCGGTCGGCCTTGTGGCGCTGAGCAAGGCGCCGACCTACGACCTGTGGCAGGTGACGGGACCTGTCGCGCGCGTCCGCGCCATGGCGCCGGATGGCACGGTGACCGCGCTGTCATCGAGCACACTGAACGAGGGCGCGATCACCGTACCCGCCAACGGCGGCACCCTGCTGCTCGCCGAGCCGTACGGCGGCTGGACCGCGAAGCTGAACGGCCGCGCGCTCAAGCCGCTCGCCGCGCCTGTCGACGGCTGGGCGCAGGGGTTCGTGCTGCCGCCGGGCGGCGGCCTGCTCTCGGTCACCCACGACGACCTGGCCCGCGAGCTTTCCCTGTTCCTTGAGCTCATCGCCTTGCTCGCCGTCTGCCTGCTCGCGCTCCCCGGTAAGCGTGCCGACCCTGCGGAGGAGGCCGAGGCGCTTGCCGCGCTTCGCGAGGCGAGGAACGGCAGGCGGGCGTCCTCCGCCCGGCGGGTCGTGCGGCCCGCTCTGGTCCCCGGTGCCTTGATCACCGGTGCGCTGATCCCCAGTGCCCTGATCCCCGATGCCCTGAGGCGCGGCGCCCTGACCCGCGGCACCGGGCACCGGGCGGCGAGCGACGGCGACCGGCCCGGGCCCGTCCGCGGGCGCCGTTCCGGCCAGCTGCCCGTGGCCGAGGCGGGCCCGGGCGTGGGCGAGCCGGACGGAACCGGGGCGGAGGCCGCGGTCGGCGTCGTCGACAGGACGCCCGACGAGCCGGTGAGCGCGCCTGACCTGCTGGCCGGCGGCCCGCACGATGTGCCGTGGGACATGGCAGGCGACTGGGGCAGCGACCACCGGGCCGCCGCGACGGACGCCTGGGGGACCGCCCCGTTCGACAACGCGTGGGGGACAAGCCCGCTTGAGGAGGCCGGGCGGCGCGGGGCACGCGCCCGGCTGACCGGACAGCAGCCCCCCGTCAGGGAAACCCCGGTGCCAGGCGCGGAGCCGCCGGAGACACGGGCGCCGTGGGAAACCGGGCCGCAGCGCGCGCCGTGGGAGAGCGGCCCGCAGCCGCCCGTGACGCCCCAAGGGACAGGCTCGCCCGGTGGGCGCTCTGCCGGGGCACGCTCTGCCGGGGCACGCTCAACCGAGCGGGCGGACGCCCGGCCTGCCGCGTCGGCCGGCCAGGAGCCCGTCCCCGTGCCGCCGTGGGAGTCCGGCGAGTGGCCGGTGCCCGGCGACTCGCCCCCGGCCCCCGGTCACCGGGACGCCCGGGCGGGGTCAGGTTCCTGGCCGCTCGCCGCGCCGTCGTCGTCCAGGCCCGAGCGGCACTCGCACCGCGCGGCGAAGCACGGCCGCCCAAGCCGCTGGCGCGGAGCGGGCAAGCGTTCCGGCGGGGACGGTGAGTCCTGATGCGCCGCCTCGTCCTGCCGGGGGCGGTAGTGCTCGCGCTCCTTGTTGTGTTCCTGATCGCCTGGGTGACCCAGCCAGGTCCGGCCCGGCTCACCGTCCAGGGCGGCCAGAGTGCGGCGGTTGGCTCGGTCACCAGGTCCTGCCCGCCGTCCGCGGCGGGTACCGCCACCGGGCGGATCACGATGATCGCGCTGCCGCCGCGCGCGGTGGACGACGCCTCGGCAGCCGCGCGGGTCACGGCCGCCACGCCGGCCGGCGGCGCGACGTTCCGCGCGGTCGTCGCCGCGCCCGCGGCAAGCGGCGGTACGACGGGCGGCACGGCGTCCCAGGCGGGCACGGCGTCCCCGGCGGGCACGGCGTCCCAGGCGGGCACGGCGTCCCCGGCGGGCACGGCGTCCCCGGCGGGCACCGCCTCCCCGTCGGGCACGGCCTCCCCGGCCGGCAGGCCG
>Ga0335078_10013783_pt1 | contig 11979 bp, 10 predicted proteins | sample Lox_Sample_32_FD_206711 | JGI IMG/M metagenome (GOLD analysis project Ga0335078, IMG submission 206711) | Soil microbial communities from Loxahatchee National Wildlife Refuge, Florida, United States - Lox_Sample_3.2 | ecosystem: Environmental > Terrestrial > Soil > Wetlands | place: USA... | reverse complement strand
CCGGACGGCGGCATGCACCATGTCTGCTACGAGGTCGACGATATCCGCGCGGCTCGCGACACGCTCAAGGCCAAGGGAGCCCGCGTGCTCGGCGACGGCGAGCCGCGTGTCGGAGCACACGGCAAGCCGGTGTTATTTCTCCATCCCAAGGATTTTTCGGGCACCTTGGTCGAGCTGGAACAGCGATGACCGGCTGCGCGCCAGTGGACGTCCAAGGCCGTCATCCGGAAGCGCCCTCGAAGAGCGAGCCGGAATGCCGGCCTTCGGGCGTTCCGATGACAGGCTCTCTGTGCTGCGAAGGAGCGTCATACTAAGGTATTCACAATGCCGATTACGACTGCGGTGGCGGTCTTTTTTCTCATCTGGTGGGTGGTGCTGTTCGCGGTGCTGCCATGGGGCATCCGCAGCCAGCACGAGGGTGGCGAAATCGCGCCCGGCACCGACCCCGGCGCTCCGACGATACCAAATCTCAAGCGCAAGCTTTTATGGACCACGCTTGTGTCTGTGGCGGTCTTTGCCGCCTGTTACGTCGTCTATGTAAACCGCCTGGTGACCATCGAAGGCTTGAGCCGTCTTTTCGGTATGAATTGATTGCTGCAGCGATGCTGCGCAATAAACTATTTAATATCAATTGCTTATTGTAAGGCGAAACGTACGCCACGCGGCCCGGCGCGGCTATCCTGATCGCAAAAGCTATCCTGATCGCAAAAAAAGAGCAGGGCCAGGGCCCTGCCATAAGATTCCTCGTCCAGTCCTCGATCCGCGCCGTCTCCTCGTGCTTGTCAGCTTGTCGGCGTGGCGGCTGCGTTGGCTTCGCGCCTTCGGACTTTCCTCCCAAGACTTGGACCGCCTTCCCGGCAACCAGGACAAAACGCGCGGCTCCCGGGCAGCGCCGATCGTTCGTACTCGATCTTTAGTCCATTGTCATCATCGTACCGGTATCCAACGACAAAAAAATTCCGCGCCGACCCTGCCACGGTCTCAGCGGATCGTTAAGGTTCCCGCATCCCTCCTTGGCCCTTGTATTTCGGGCGTCGTTGCGGCTTGTGTTTGCGGCCCAGAAGCGACCGCGGCCGAGAAGAAATTTCATGCGCCTTTCCCGTTACTTCCTCCCCATCCTGCGCGAAACGCCGAAAGAGGCGGAGATCGTCTCGCATCGCCTAATGTTGCGCGCCGGGATGATACGTCAGGAGGCGGCCGGCATTTACGCGTTCCTGCCGCTCGGTCTGCGCGTCCTTAATAAGGTGTGCCGCATCATCCGCGAGGAGCAGGACCGCTCCGGGGCGATCGAACTGTTGATGCCGACCATTCAGTCGGCCGAACTGTGGCGCGAGAGCGGCCGCTACGAAGCCTACGGCAAGGAGATGCTGCGCATCGAGGATCGCCACGAGCGCGAAATGCTCTACGGGCCGACCAACGAGGAAATGATCACCGAGATCTTTCGCGCCTACGTTCGTTCCTACAAGGACCTGCCGCTCAATCTCTATCACGTCCAGTGGAAATTCCGCGACGAGGTGAGGCCGCGCTTCGGCCTGATGCGCGGGCGCGAGTTCCTGATGAAGGACGCGTACTCATTCGACATGGACTTCGCCGGCGCGAGGCATGCCTACAATCGCATGTTCGTCGCCTATCTGCGCACCTTCGCTCGCATGGGACTGCGATCGATTCCGATGGTGGCCGAGACTGGCCCGATCGGCGGCAATCTTTCGCACGAATTCATCGTGCTTGCCGACACCGGCGAAAGCGAGGTGTTTTGTCATCGCGACTATCTCGACTTCGAGGTTCCAGGCGCCGATGTCGATTTCGCGAGCGTTCCGGGGTTGCAGACGATCGTTGACCAATGGACCCGGCTTTACGCGGCGACTTCGGACAAGCACGACCCGGAGGCCTTTGCCAAGCTGCCCGCGGAGAAGCGCCTTTCCGCGCGTGGCATTGAGGTCGGCCAGGTCTTCTATTTCGGCACCAAATATTCCGAACCGATGAAGGCCATGGTGACGGGCCCCGACGGCGCGGAACGGCCGGTGCACATGGGGTCGTACGGCATCGGACCGACCAGGCTTCTGCCCGCGCTCATCGAGGTTTTTCATGACGAGGCGGGGATCAAATGGCCCGAGGCCGTCGCCCCCTTCCGCGTCGCCATCCTCAATCTCAAGCAGGGCGGCACCGACACCGATGGCGCCTGCGAGCAGCTCTACGCCGCGCTCACTGGCAAGGCCATCGACACGCTCTACGACGATCTTGATGAGCGGCCTGGCTCGAAATTCGCCACCGCCGATCTGATCGGTATTCCGTGGCAGATCCTGGTGGGTCCGCGTTCGCTCGCCGAGGGCAAGGTCGAACTCAAGCGGCGCGCCGACGGCTCGCGCGAACTCGTCAGCCCGGCCGAGGTGCTCGTTCGGCTCGGGGGATGAACCTGTGCGTGGCCGGAGCCCGGCGACGGTTTTGCCGGCTTGAATCCGCCAGAATCATGTGAAACTCGGTTCGTTCGCGGGGAACCGACCCTTGATGCGAGAGCCGACCGGCACTCATCCCTTTGCGCCGTTCGAGTGGATGTTGTCGCTGCGCTATCTGCGGGCGCGGCGCAAGGAAGGATTCATCTCCGTCATCGCCGGCTTTTCCTTCCTCGGCATCATGCTCGGGGTTGCTACGCTGATCATCGTGATGGCGGTGATGAATGGCTTCCGGCAGGAACTCCTGGAAAAGATTCTCGGCCTCAACGGGCACCTCCTGATCCAGCCGCTTGAATCGCCGCTCAACGATTGGGACGCGGTCGCCGGCCGTATCGCCCAGGTTCCCGGCATCCGGGTCGCCGCGCCCATCGTCGAGGGCCAGGCGCTCGCCTCTTCGCCATTCAACGCCTCGGGCGTGCTGGTACGCGGCATCCGCGCGAGCGATCTTGCCAAACTCTCTTCCGTCGCCAGGAATATCAAGCAGGGTACACTCGAGGGCTTCGACGAAGGCCAGGGGATCGCGATCGGCATCCGGCTCGCCGAGCAGTTATCGCTGCGCGCCGGAGACAACCTGACGCTGGTCGCGCCGCGCGGCGCGGTCACGCCGATGGGAACGACGCCGCGCATCAAATCCTACCGCATCGCCGCGGTGTTCGAGATCGGCATGTCGGAATACGACGCCGCCTTCGTGTTCATGCCGCTCACCGAAGCGCAGGCCTATTTCAATCGCGCCGGCGACGTCACCGCAATCGAGGTCTATACCGACGATCCGGATCGGGTCGATCGTTACCGGGCGCTGGTGACGGAGGCTGCCGGACGGCCGATCTACATGATCGATTGGCGCCAGCGCAATGCGACGTTCTTCAATGCGCTTCAGGTCGAGCGTAACGTCATGTTTTTGATTCTGACCCTGATCGTGCTGGTGGCGGCGCTCAACATCGTCTCCGGCATGATCATGCTGGTGAAGGACAAAGGCAGCGACATTGCCATCCTGCGCACGATGGGCGCGACGCAAGGCGCGATCATGCGCGTCTTTCTCATCACCGGCGCCTCGATCGGCGTCGTCGGCACGCTGGTCGGCTTCCTTCTCGGCACCATTGTCTGCCTCAATATCGAGTCCATCCGCCACTTCCTGTCGTGGCTTACCAATACCGAGCTGTTTTCGCCGGAGCTTTATTTCCTGTCGCGGCTTCCCGCCGACATGAACGCCGGCGAGACAATGGCCGTCGTGGTCATGGCGCTCGGACTGTCGCTCCTTGCGACGCTCTATCCATCGTGGCGGGCGGCGCGGCTCGATCCGGTCGAAGCCTTGCGCTACGAGTGATCACGCGCGATGGACGACACCACAACGACAAAGCAAACCGCCACGTCGAGCGCCGGCGAAGAAGAACATCCGATCCTGGTCCTGGATCGCGTCAGCCGGCAGTTCCGCCAAGGCGATAGCACGCTCGACATTCTCAAAGGCGCCGAGCTTGCGGTGTGGGCCGGCCAGTCGGTCGCGCTCGTTGCGCCGTCCGGAGCCGGAAAATCAACGCTGCTCCAAATAGCCGGGTTGCTGGAACACGCCGACGCCGGCGAGGTCTTTGTCGACTCGGTCGCTACCTCGCACATGAGCGATGCGCAGCGCACGCGCATCCGCCGCGCCGACGTCGGCTTCGTCTATCAATTCCACCACCTGCTGCCGGAATTCTCGGCGGCGGAAAACGTGATGCTGCCGCAGATGATCCGCGGCCTCAGCCGTATGGAAGCAAACGCGCGCGCCACCGAGCTTTTGAGCTATCTCGGCCTCAAGGATCGCCTGCACCATCGTCCGGCAGAGCTGTCGGGCGGCGAGCAGCAACGCGTCGCCATCGCTCGGGCCGTTGCTAACGCTCCGCGCATCCTGCTGGCCGACGAGCCGACCGGCAACCTTGATGTGCGTACGTCGGAGCGGGTCTTTGCGGCGCTCAATCAACTCGTGCGCGCCTCCCGCGTGGCCGCGATTGTGGCAACCCATAATCTCGATATTGCCGTGCAGATGGACCGGCGGGTGACGATCCGGGACGGCCTCGTAGTCGAGATTACCTGACCGCCCGCACGGTCCCGAAAATACCGGCAGAAACGGCGAGGCCGCCCAGCGGGCGGCCTCGTTAACGGCAGTGTGGTCCTGGCGGCTTGTCAGCTCCCGGCACACCGGCAGCCCATCCGCCGCGACAGGATCACCGGCAATGTCAGCACGGAACACACCGGCACCGGCGCGGGCCGCAGACCTTGTGGAAGCCGGGCAAGCAGGCGCCCCTCAAGCCCATGCAGGCCGCCCTCGTGATGGGCGTTGCGTTCTGCGCCAGTCCGTGGACGCTTGCAGCGCCGGGCTGCAGGGTTTGCGCGTTGGCGGTCAACACCATCGAGGCCAGCAGGACGACGGCTGCCAAAGCAATTCCGGGCTTACCCATGAGACTCATCTCCTTTGATCCTTTGATTATGATGATAGCAAAGCACACTTCGTAGGCGTCATCTGTCCTGGCGGCGCGTCAATGCAGTGGCAACAACACCCCTATCGGCCGCGACGCCGCGACAGGATCAGCCGGGATGTCAGCAGGGACGGCACCAGCACCGGGCCGGGCCGCAGACCTTGTGGAACCCCGGCCGGCAGGCGCCTCTCATGCCCATGCAGGCCGCTTTCGTGATCGACGTCGCGTTCTGCGCCAGTCCGTGGACGCTTGAAGCCCCCGTCTGCAGGGTTTGCGCGTTTGCAGTGAACGCCATGGAGCCCATCAGCACGACGGCCGCCAAGGCGATTGCGAGCTTACCCATTAGACCCTCACCTCCTTATCATGATGATACCTGAGCCAGGAAAACACTCAGTACCGCGACATAGATATTATGCATGCTTCCACAGCATCAGTCGATGGGCTCCTGCTATTGCGCAAGGTTTCTCCAATGAAACTATTGCTGCGAATGCGTAACGAACGGCCCTTGGGCCATCGAGTCATTATTGACCATTGACGAATGGGTTTCACCCACCGGCGGATTTTGGGTGATGGGGTCAGTTTGAATAACTTTGAATAACGCAGACCAATTGAAAGCGGCCCTTTACTTGGAACAATAAGTGAACTATGTTCCTCTTTCGTTCGATAGAGAACGGGGAGCAAAACATGGTTCGCGCTGTCGCCGAAGAGGCCTTCGCACTGGCATCGATCAGCTTGTTTCTGGCCATGGTCGCCATCTGGGTGCAGGTGCTCGGCGTGATTTGACCGGCGTGGCGGTGATTGCAGCGCTGCCGCGAAACTTCCTGTGCGTGGCGCCCGGGCCGGAGTGCGGCGCCATGGACAGGGCCGGCTGCAATCCCACATCTTCGATCACGGCGGAATCATATCGACGAGACTTGATTGGCAATGCCCGGCGCGAGCGATCCCGGCTTCGTGCACTTGCACGTGCACTCCTCCTACTCGTTGCTGGAAGGCGCACTGACCATCGCGCGCCTTGCAGAGCTCGCCAAGGAGGACCGCCAGCCGGCCCTGGCGCTGAGCGACTCCGACAACATGTTCGGCGCGCTGGAGTTTTCCGAAAAGATGGCGAGCGCCGGCATCCAGCCGATCATCGGCTGCGCCCTTGCGGTTGATTTCAGCGACCAGGAGACTCGTAGCCCGGCGATTGCCGAGGGGTGGCCGCGCCTCGTACTGCTTGCCGCACGGGAGGACGGTTACCGCGGCCTCCTGCGGCTGACCTCGCGCGCCTATCTCGACACCGCGCAGACTGATCGGCCTCAGGTCAAGCTTGCCTGGCTCGCCGAGGAGGCGGGCGGACTGATAGCGCTCAGCGGCGGTTCGGACGGACCGCTTGGCGGTGCGATCGTCGGCGGGCAGGACGCACTCGCCGCGAGCCGCTGCGAGATTCTGCAACGCCTGTTCGGCGACCGCTTCTACATCGAACTGCAACGGCACGGCATGGCCGGCGAACGCACCGCGGAGCCGGCCTTGATCGAGATTGCGTATGCCCGCGGCATCGCGCTCGTCGCCACGAACGAGCCGTTCTTCGCCACTCGCGACGATTACGAGGCGCACGACGCGCTGCTGTGCATCGCCGAGGGCAGGTTGCTTGCCGACGGCGACCGCCGCCAGCTCACGCCCGAGCACCGCTTCAAGAGCCGGAGCGAAATGATGGCCCTGTTCGCGGACCTGCCCGAGGCGCTCGCGACCACGGTCGAGATCGCCGAGCGCTGCGCTTTCCGGCCACGTACACTTCCGCCAATCCTGCCGCGCTTCTCAACCGGCGGCGTCGACGTGGCGCAGGATGCGCAGCCGAGACCCGAGGCCGATGAAGCTGAAAAATTGCGCCGTGAGGCGCAAGCGGGGCTTGAGCGCCGTCTGGCACGGCACCCCATCGCGCCAGGCCACACCGTGGAGGACTATCGCCAGCGCCTCGACTTCGAGCTCGGCGTCATCGCGAGCATGAAGTATGCCGGCTACTTTCTCATCGTCGCGGATTTCATCCAGTGGGCGAAGGCGCAAGGGATACCGGTCGGCCCGGGGCGCGGCTCGGGCGCAGGCTCCCTCGTCGCCTACGCGCTTACCATCACTGATTTGGACCCGATCCGTTTCGGGCTCTTGTTCGAACGCTTCCTCAATCCCGAACGCATTTCGATGCCGGATTTCGACATCGACTTCTGCCAGGAGCGACGCGATGAGGTGATTCGCTACGTCCAGGAGAAGTACGGCCGCGCGCAGGTGGCCCAGATCATCACATTCGGCACGCTACAGGCGCGCGGCGTGCTGCGCGACGTCGGGCGAGTGCTGCAAATGCCCTACGGGCAGGTCGATAAGCTCTGCAAGCTCGTCCCGCAGAATCCGGCCCATCCTGTCTCGCTCGCACGCGCCATCGACGACGAGCCGCGGCTGCAGGCCGAGCGTGACCGGGACCCGGTGGTGCGGCGCGCTTTCGACATCGCGCAGCGGCTCGAAGGGCTCACCCGCCACGCATCAACCCACGCCGCCGGGATCGTCATCGGCGACCGGCCGCTAACCGAGCTGGTGCCGCTCTACCGCGATCCGAAATCGCTCATGCCGGTGACCCAGTTCAACATGAAATGGGTCGAGCCCGCGGGCCTGGTGAAATTCGACTTCCTCGGCCTGACGACGCTCACAATCCTCGACGTTGCGCAGAAGCTCGTGCGCCGAAGCGGCATTGATCTTGATCTGTCGCGCATACCGCTCGACGACGCCAAGACCTACGAGATGCTGGCGCGCGGCGAGACCGTGGGCGTGTTCCAGGTGGAAGGTCAGGGAATGCGGCGCGCGCTTGTGGACATGCGCCCCGACCGCTTCGAGGACATCATCGCGCTGGTCGCACTGTATCGGCCGGGACCGATGGCGAACATACCGACCTATTGCGCACGCAAGCGCGCGCTCGAAGCGGCCGACTACATCCACCCGAAGCTCGAGCCGATCCTGCGCGAGACCTACGGCGTCATCGTCTATCAGGAACAGGTAATGCAGGCGGCGCAGGTCCTCTCCGGCTATTCACTCGGCGAGGCGGACCTACTGCGTCGCGCCATGGGCAAGAAGATCCGCAGCGAGATGAAGGCGCAGCGCGACCGCTTCGTCTCCGGCGCGATCGAGCGCGGCGTCGAGCGCAGTCAGGCGGAAGCGATCTTCGAGCTGCTGGAGCGCTTCGCCGACTACGGCTTCAACAAGAGCCACGCCGCCGCCTACGCGCTCGTCGCCTATCAGACCGCCTATATGAAGGCGAATCACCCAGTCGAGTTTCTGGCCGCTTCGATGACGTTGGCCATGGGCAACACCGACAAGCTCGCCGAATTCCGCGACGAGGCGGAACGGCTCGGCATAAGAGTCGAGCCGCCTTCAATCAATCGCTCCGGCGTCGAGTTCGCGGCCGACGGAAATACGATCCACTACGCGTTGGCGGCGCTGCGCGGCGTCGGCCGGCAAGCCGTCGAGAGCATCGTTGCGGCCCGCGCCGAGCGTCCCTTCGCCGACCTCGCCGACTTCGCCCGCCGCACCAATCCTCGTGGCGTTAACAAGCGCGTCCTTGAAAGCCTGGCGGCCGCCGGCGCCTTCGACGCTCTCGAGTCCAGCCGTGCCCGCGCTTTCGCAGCGATCGATGGCATCCTCGCCGCTGCACAGCGCGCGCACGAAAACGCCTCGGTCGGTCAATCGGAGTTGTTCGCCGGGCCGGCGGGCCCCGAGCCGCTGGTGCTGCCTGCGGTCGAGCCGTGGCTTCCGGCCGTGCGTTTGCAGCGGGAGTACGAGGCGATCGGCTTTTTCCTGAGCGGCCATCCGCTCGATGATTACGCCGCCGCGCTCAGGCGTCTGCGGGTGCAGTCATGGTCTGAGTTCGCGCGCGCGGTGAAGGCCGGCGCCGGCGCCGGCCGTGTCGCCGGCACGGTGGTGGCGCGCACCGAGCGGCGCACCAAGAACGGCACCAAAATGGGCATTATCGGCCTGTCCGATCCCAGCGGCCACTACGAAGCCGTGCTGTTCGCCGAGGGTTTGGCGCAATACCGCGATCTCCTCGATCCCGGCAGCGCCGTGCTCCTGTTCCTCACCGCCGAGGTGCAGGGCGACGATGTGCGCGCCCGCATCCAATCGGTCGAGCCGCTCGACCAGGCGGCGGCGAAGGCGCAGAAGGGCCTGCGCGTGTTCCTGCGCGACCAAGCTCCGATCGACGGCGTGGCACGACGGCTCGAGCCGCTGCAAGGCGCCGCCCGCAACGGGGCGGAACACGGTGAGGGCGAGGTCACCGTGGTGCTGATGCTGGAAAACGGCAATGAGGTCGAGGTGAAGCTGCCTGGCCGCTTCAAGGTCTCCCCGCAGATCGCCGGCGCCATCAAGGCAGTGTCCGGCGTGGTCACCGTCGAGGCGCTTTGACGGCGCGGCATTATTGCGCCGGGCCGAGCCGCCCTATATAAGCCGCACAACTTCACACGCGGACCTTGGCCCCAAGGGGGCCGTCCGGTGTCCGGCCGAAAGGGTCGGGCTCATCGGTTCGCGGCGGATCAACCGGAGAATCTTCATGGCGCTGCCCGACTTCAGCATGCGCCAGCTATTGGAAGCTGGCGTTCATTTCGGCCATCAGGCCCACCGTTGGAACCCGAAGATGGCCGAATACATCTTCGGCAGCCGTAATAACATCCACATCATCGACCTGACGCAGTCGGTGCCCATGCTTCACCGGGCGCTGCAGGCGATCAGTGACACCGTCGCGCAGGGTGGACGCATCCTGTTCGTCGGCACCAAGCGCCAGGCCCAGGAGGCGATCGCCGAGGCGGCGAAGAAATCCGCGCAATATTACGTCAATTCGCGCTGGCTCGGCGGCACGCTCACCAACTGGAAGACCGTTTCCAATTCGATCAAGCGTCTGCGCACGCTCGAGGAGATGCTCAGCTCCAACGAGGCGCAGGGCTACACGAAGAAGGAGCGCCTGACGCTGCAGCGCGAGCGCGACAAGCTCGACCGGGCGCTGGGCGGAATCAAGGACATGGGCGGGCTGCCCGATCTCGTCTTCGTCATCGATACGAACAAGGAAGATATCGCGATCAAAGAAGCGCGGCGTCTCGGTGTGCCGGTTGCCGCTGTCGTCGATACCAATTGCGATCCGGACGGCATCACCTTCGTGGTACCCGGCAATGACGACGCGAGCCGCGCCATTACCCTCTACTGCGATCTCGTCGCCAAGGCAGCGATCGACGGCATTTCGCGCGCGCAGGGCGAGCACGGGATCGACATCGGCGCAGAAGCCGAGCCGATCGTCGTCGAGGAGTTGCCGGCGGAGACCGACAAGCTTGGTTTCCAGGCGCTGTCCGGGCCGCGCGGCGTCGCCGACGATCTCAAGAAATTCCCGGGCGTCTCGCCGACGATCGAGAAGAAGCTCAACGATCTCGGCATCTTCCATGTTTGGCAGATCGCCGAATTGTCTTCCGTCGCCGCCCACAATATCGGGGAAGAGGTGGGCCTGCCTGGCCGGGTCGAAGCCTGGATTGCCCGGGCAAAGGAGCAGATGGCCACCGAGTGAGGCTTATTCCTGGACGCCCCGGGTAGCGCGTCGCGTCGGGAATGAGCTCGTCGCCAAGCCCGCATCGCCGGGTTCGCCGCTGGGCTTGGTGTTCGGCCTGGCCCCTTGGATAGGGACGCTGGCGCGAAATTTAGGGACCTGACGGAAATGGCAACGAACATCACCGCGAGCATGGTGAAGGAGCTCCGAGAGAAGACCGGAGCCGGCATGATGGATTGCAAGGCTGCGCTTACCGAGACCGGCGGCGATTCGGAGGCTGCGGTCGACTGGCTGCGCAAGAAGGGCCTTGCCAAGGCCGCCAAGAAGGCCGGGCGGGTCGCGGCCGAGGGACTGATCGGCATCGGGATCGCCGGGAGCAAAGGGGTCGTGGTCGAGGTGAATTCCGAGACCGACTTCGTTGCGCGCAATGACCTGTTCCAGGGTCTTGTGAAGATCGTTGCGAACGTCGCGCTCGATGCGGGTGCCGACGTGGACAAGATCCTTGCCGCGCGCGTCGGCGATCGCACCCTGGCCGATGCGATCTCGGAAACGATTGCCAAGGTCGGCGAGAACATGACCTTGCGGCGCGCCGCCGGACTTTCCGTCGGCAAGGGCGTGATCGCGAGCTACACGCACAATTCCGTGACCGACGGGCTCGGGCGCATCGGCGTGATCGTCGCGCTCGAATCGCCGGGCCAGCCCGATGAGCTCAAGACGTTCGGCCGCATGGTGGCGATGCATGTCGCCTCCGCGAATCCGCAAGCCGTCGATCCGTCTGGACTTGATGCCGCAGCCATCGAGCGCGAGAAAAATGTGCTTGCCGAGAAGGCGAGAGCGCAGGGCAAGCCCGCCGCGGTCGTCGATAAGATCGTCGAATCCGGCCTGAAGACCTTCTACAAGGAAGTCTGCCTGCTCGATCAGCCTTTCATCTTCGACGACAAAAAGAGCGTTGCGCAGGCGCTCAAGGAAGGTGAGGCAAAGGCTGGCGCGCCGATCAAGATCGCCGGCTTCGTGCGTTACGCGCTCGGCGAAGGCATTGACCGACCGAGCGGCGATTTTGGCGGCGAAGTGGCGGCCCTGGCCGGCGCTCAATGAGGCCGCGATCTATTGGGTTGCGCGAGCGAATGCGTTAGCCGTACGCGATCGCGCGCCGGGAGCGGCGAGAGGCGGACGATTCGATGGCGCGGCCGAAGTACCGACGGGTGATCGTCAAGCTCTCCGGTGAAGCCCTGAGCGGTCCTGAGAAATTCGGCATCCACCAGCCGACGATCGACCGTTTCGCCGCCGATCTCGTCGCCTGTCACGCCTTGGACGTAGGCCTCGGAGTGGTGGTCGGCGGCGGCAATATTCTTCGCGGCGCGCAGATCTCCGAGGACGGGCTGTCGCGGCCGACGGCGGACGCCATGGGCATGCTCGCGACCGTGATGAATGCACTCGTTCTCGAAGCGGCCATCGAACGCGCCGGGGTGAGCGCCCGCACCATGTCGGCGCTGGCCATGCCTCAGGTTTGTGAAACCTACGAGCGTCGGCGCGCTTTGCG
>Ga0335078_10013782_pt1 | contig 11979 bp, 17 predicted proteins | sample Lox_Sample_32_FD_206711 | JGI IMG/M metagenome (GOLD analysis project Ga0335078, IMG submission 206711) | Soil microbial communities from Loxahatchee National Wildlife Refuge, Florida, United States - Lox_Sample_3.2 | ecosystem: Environmental > Terrestrial > Soil > Wetlands | place: USA... | reverse complement strand
GTTCGTGGCGAAGTTACCTCTTAACATTCCTCGAACGATCGGTAGCTACCGCCAACTGATTGTGAACGACGCCGTGTCCGCCATGGTCGACGAGAATAGGTATAGTTTGGTCGTTAAGCATAGTTATTTTTTCGACCGAGAATGACTCGGATCTTAAGCGTCTCCTTAACTCACCTTCAAGCTCTACACCTGAGATTCCTGGCCTTGATTCAACGACGATTATTGCGAGGCGACTCAAATCTTCCAGCTTCCTTTCAACTCCAATTTTTGCTTGTTTCAATTTCACGATGTGGCGGAAACTCTAACGAGTCTGCAGTCATCAAAAGTAAGAGCCAAATACTCTCGAATCAGGAGCCCACATTTTCTGCACCTAACAAGCCTGATCGGTCTTCCGTCTCGATCCATATCTTCTCCAATCATCGATAGTCGCATGTGCTTGCATGGGACTTTTCTAGTACTCTGAGGCTTCGACAATCGGCCACTTGCAACAGGAGATAACGGATGATTAATGGATAGCGTCAATCTATTGTACCTGAATACGCTATCTGGGCGCTATTGGATTTATGTGAACTGGTACAATCATCAACGCGTTTCTTTCTTATGAATTTAAATGGATTGGTACAAGTCTCAAACTTCTCTATTGATTAGACGCTTGTACCAGACAAGCATCCGCTAATTATTGGCCATGAAAATTGTTCAGGTCGTCCCGTTTTCGTCCAAACTTGAGCATGCAAAGCTTGGGGTTCCCTCGTAGGCAGCTAACTGAGTTGAGGTCTTGGTCGGAGCATGATTGCTACGAAGAAGAGGCTGAGCACTACAAGATCGAGCAAAGTTCTGATTATGTCCGTCGATAGGTTAAGGCTGTAAGTTTGCGAAAGAATCCAGATTAATTCTTTCAGACCGAAAAGGAGAAACGCCGTCGTGACGAGAAGTAGTCCAAGTTGTCTGCGCCTGGACCAAGCGTACAGTGCGATAACGAAGAGGACAACTGCGAAAATTCCGACCGCAACATGAGCTGGGTATGCCCATGTCCCCACCGGTTGTGCCGCCTGAAGCACCAACGAGCGCGAAAAGTCGATCATCATTTTTACGCCTACTCTTTGTGTTCACTCTGAGAGTAGATCCGCCAGCCTATCTGCCCATCGTTCCCAGATAGTGGAGTGATAACTTCTAAGTAATGATAGCATTTCAGTGCGATTCACTCTTACGAGGTATCTAACCTTGGCACCTTGATGGATGATTTCAACCAGGCCCGATGTAGATAGTCTTTGCATATGCCAGTTTATTGAGCTTGGCGAAATCTTCGCGTACGCCGAAATGTCTTTTTGTGACGCATTCGGGTTCTGCATTAGAAAGAGAAGAATGTCTCTTTCAGTCTCTTGCGCTAGCACGTCCATAATCTCTAACTGTTTATCCCCGAACACAAGAGCCGGATAGAACCTTCTGTAGAACCCGCTTCTGCGAGAAACTATTCTTCTTTCCTTTTCCAGCCGTTCAAGGTGATACTGTACCAGGCCCATCGAAAAGCCTAACTCTCGTGTTATCATTCGCAGGTGGGCTGCTGGATGTTCGACGATAAAGGCAAGAATCTGCTCACGTTTTGATGAAGAACTCTCATCATCACTCGACACAAGCTTCCACCTTCAAAGCTCCTTTCGGGTATCAGTATCCAATTCTTTTTGACCTAATTGCCGGCTGTTGTTCGCTAAATTCTTAACACGCTGGCTATATTTGGCGATCGTGCTAGGGTTTGTCATCAGGCAAAAGTTTCTTTTCCAATTGGTCGAGTTTCTCGAATCTGTTTCCCCACCGTGTAACGAATTTTCTCTGACCAACCCATACGTATAGAGACCAAAGGACAGCCCCTAGTGCCGCTACAAGAAGGACGAAGTCGGGAAGAAATGGCGGAGGGCGAGGGTGGTCGCAGACAAATTGCCCGTGAGTAAAGGGCGGAGGACCATAATATCCGAACGCGAAGAGTAGGAAGCGTGAGAGCAGCAAGAGGAGAATTATTGAGCCGATTAAGTTAACTTTAGCTTGAAAGCGGAAACGTCGAAATTCTTTCGAAGCCTCTTCGAGGAATCGATGAAGGGAAGCTACGGGGTAATCCTCTCTTTTCTCGGTCATAGCGACTTCAGCCCATAGAAATCTGAAGTAGATGATTATAGGAGTAGTTCACCTGTGGTGTACCCCTAGAGAAGTGATGGAAGCGCTTCTCGAAGTTTCAAATAGACCTCTTTTCCAGAAGATGCCAATCGAAGACCTGAGCTCGTCCCCTCTACCAACCCCTTGCTCTTCATGTATTCTAAGTATTTTTGAAAATCATCATAAGAGAGCTGAGTCGCATGTCGCCATAGATTGGTTCTGTCAAGACGGGGGAGATGCTAGTTGCTCTAGGATTTTCAATTCCAACCCCATCCAACCAAACTTGACTCAGAACCCAAGTCGAGAGAATTCTTGGAAAGCGATTAAAGGAACGCGATAAGTGGCTGACCCAAAATGCGAAACTAGCACTCATTGCCCAGCCGGTTCTCCACCTAACCGAAAAGTCAATTTTTCTCTAGGCACTTACATACAATCAACTCTCTGAAGACTATGGAGGAGGTGATTTCGGTTGGATGGTAGAGGGTCGGTTTTCACTCTCTTGAAGGATTCTGAGCCAAATCGAGAAGGCTTCACGGAATATTACGATTTAGAGTCGCAGTGTTCTGATTGCTATGCTTATTTGATGCGTAACTGTGAACGATGTTCGCGTTGCGGATCGCCAGAATATGTTCGATGTCTTCACTGCGACTTAGACTTGAGGTAGAACAGGCAGTATGATGGGATTCCGAAATTCATCATGACCAAATTGCGACTACGCGTGTACTTCGAAGCAGCTGCGTAGTGTATTGGTTTCTACTGTTTGTAATTTACACTGCGATTGGGTTCGCTAGATCAGATGGTTTCAAATCACGCACGAGCACTTCAGATTAAGTAGCTTTAGCCACCATAATCGCAGCTCTTTACTGAGTGAACTTGACATCGTTAAGTTTCATTTCACTATCATTAGGTCGCGCGTTAGAGGTAGGTACTCGGGTATTGAGTAAAAGTGCTCAACCTCGATATGATGCGTGCGTACTTCAAGGGTGAGAAATCGCCTGTGGCATTCGTCAAAAGGACAGAATAACGTTCTATTCTCTTCAATGGTTACCGGTTTCTTCTGCGTTAGATCCTACACCTCAACTTTGGTCCTGACTGATTTCTCTACCGCGAAGTGTGCTCCGCAATAGTCGACGAACATGCCGAAGCATACCACACGCATCCTAAGCGGCAAGCGTATCTGGTTCAGGGGGAAATAGCGCTATCTCCTAGATACAGAGTTGCACGTGTTCAACAAAACGCAATAACCCGGCCAAAGCAAGACTTAGACTAAGCTGTCCTCCCGTTGAGCTTAGTATGTTGTCAGAAAAAAGGTTTTGACGAAACCTTTGGTGACCGTTTATGCGCTGTCGCGTGGCGAATAAGCGCGTCTACGAGAGAATAGCGCTGCGACTGCAAACCGCATTCGCTGAATTCACGAGCGCACTCATGTAGGTCGGTTCGCACGACCCATAAATCCTGAATCTGAATCCGATGCCAGACGCAACGTTGCGTTGCTATTCTCCGTTCCATTCTGGCCCATGTCAGACCGTAAGTAGTATATTCTACTACCTCGCAATATACCCCATGTTTTACACTTTTGCGGCTAAAGTAATTGCAGACGAAAAAACACTAGGAACCTTCGGCGACCTTGCAAAAAAACTTGGCATTAACGTATGTGCTAGACTGCATGATCCTGAGGTCTTAGACGGCTACATTGATCCAGACATTCTGGTACTCGGTTTACGAACGAAAGAAACGGAAAGGCACAGAAATGGTGAGGCAGAAGGATTATGGTACTACTCTTCTGATAAGCAACATTTGCAGGATGTTAGAAAAATGATTTCCGATTTTCTGCAGACGATGGAGAAACAGGTGAGTCTAAGTGCCATGGTTTCAGAGGTTTACGAGTTTACAAATGTTGTTCTACCGAATCAACTTATTTCAACTAACTTTCATAACTTTCGATTACGGGCATTGCGAGAGCATTCTTCAGAAATGAAGAGTCACTCACAACGGTCAGAACTCTGTGCAGCATCCTAAGTCCAATCAACATCTGAAAAAACAGCGAACGCTCGTATACGCGGGAGAAACAATTGAACTCTATGCTAACATGTGGGTTAGGTTTTGTTTCGAAAGTGGCAACTCAGAGACCCTAGGATTTGAGCGAGTCGAACTAGTTGTGTATAGGCGGGTACCTTGGTTTGAAAAGGGCTCTTACCAAAGAAGTCCAGTCGTCTTGGGATTGCTAGAAACCGGTTACACTTTGCACACATGTAATGTTCCGAAAAGTCATCAGTGGAATAGAAGATCATTTTCTCCCCAAACCCCGGGCAGGCGGGAATGGCGCTCTCCATTCTTTTCACTTAGGGAACTGTTATGCTCCGCAGAGATGGGTTCTCCGGTTAGTACCTTATCGCATGGAGATGCATTACGTGGTGCAGCAGTTCTGATCAAATCCCAGCTGGTCGAGTGCGAAAGGGAGTTATGCTTTATTTGAGCGGTTTCTTGGAACAATGAACATTCGCTTCTGCAATGACCAGTAGCCACCGTGCTCGCTAACAATCTCTCTGACAATTCTGAAGTCTTGGTCACGAAGACGAGTTTTGGTCCTTAGAGTTACTGAATCCGGTTCTCCTTGAATCAGCAACAGCGTACCTAATCCAGCCAGATCTTTCGTTAAGGCTTCAGTCAAGAGGTCGAGGGCAGGCGTTGAGCCTTCCCTGGCCGAAAGCTTCTTCAAGTCTAGGGTGAGTTTCGTGGCTGAAGCTTCGAGTTCCGTGATCTTCTTTACGATTTGCAGGTCAGAGAGGATTCTTTTCAGCTTCTCTTCAATTAACTTCTCAATCTTCTCTTTAGCGAGAACTTCGATTGGCACGGTCAACTTCCCCGTGCATAGCCTCGCAATCCCAATTCGGCTACCAGGTACTAGTTAGTTAGTCATCAGTTGCTCAAGCCTTTTGTGTTTGCCGGTGGCGGTTTCGATTGAACCCGTACTTTCAAGAAACTTAGGATGACGGCAAAATCCTAGGTCGTCAACTCTAGGGTAATTCGAAAAACCTTTCTCGCGGAGCTGACAATTCATTTAGGCGTACAAAGAATGGTAAATGAGGTTATGTGGAGAGGGAAAACAGTTTACGAGTGTGAACTATGCGGGTCCGCGTACGAGGACCTGGCAACGGCCGAACGTTGCGAACAGTACTGTTACAGTCATGGGAAACCCTCACCGAGAATAACAAAGCAGGCGGTCCGTGAACCACAAATGCGTCTAGACCCAGTGACCAGCTAAGAAAACAAACGCCTACCTTGAAACAATGCGCAGTCGAGTAGTCGCCTAAGGTAACGGGCCGAAAAAGCGATTGCGTCCTGCCGTCGTCTACAAAACTCAACGTAAGCAAGAAACGCGAATACTGCGAAGGGAATACCGCTAGCTAGGATTGAGCGTCGGAAGATGTAGCGAGCTTAGCTCTGTTGTTTGCTCAGAAACGTCGTTTTGATTTGAATTTCTGTCGCTCGTTATTCCTGAGTAGGTTGCGGGTGACCCGAGTGAATCAGGCTAGGTTGAAGTGGGTTCGATCGTGCTCATTTGTTGGAATTCTATTCTCTCTTTAAGTGCGATTTCGATTTCCCTAGTAATTTGATCAATTCCCATTCCCAAGGCGTGTTCCCAGACTTCCACCTGAGACTTAACTGGCATTACGTCTATGTTCTTGTCCTCTAAAACTTGCCATTCCTCGGCAGATTTCTCATGGTTCCATTGAGGTAAGAGAAATTTCCGGATTTTCACTTTCTTTGTTTGAGTTGCTGCGAGGAACTTGCCCGCACCCCTCCAACCTACTCCACCTACGGGGCCGATATTGCCTTTGATGTCTCCTTTCCCTGTCATCACGACGGTTGGGTCGACAACAGAATTAGATAGTTCTGAGATGGCTGCAACGCTGAACGTGGCTCCCAGGCTTGGACCGCTTACTCCCATGCCAGCTGCGCCCTCAAGTGGACTTATCACTTGAAATGTGAAATCGTATTTTGATGTGTCGATGTTCAGTTTCTCGCGGAGGTAGCTCCGTATGAATTCAATGACATTTGTTGCACTTTCGACGATGCTCACGTCTTCTACTGCAGTCGCGGGGCCGAGAACTGCTGATTTTGCTGCACCGGTAACAGTTACCTTTCCGGAACCTTGTTTGTTTACCGCGCATTCGGCCAAGAGGATTATGCCGCGTCTTCCTTGCGAGTCTGTTCCGACTCCGTAGGCGACGCCTTTCTCAGGCTTACTTAGCATTAGGCTTTCTTGAGCTTCTGTCAATTCCTTGTCGAGGTCTTGTTCGAGTTGCTCTGCCGCTTTCTGGAAATGGTAGAGGTGAATTTTGTAGTTTTCAGCGGATGTCTCCTCGTCTGAAATCGGGCTTTCTCCAGTACGACGGTGAATTTCCAAGACTCCTTTGAGTCTCTCCCTATCCTCTCTGAACATTCTTTCAGCGCGCAGGCGATGATCTTCATCTCCTTTGTGTGTCTCCCAAGCAGCGATTATCTCCTCGGATCTTAAGCGGTTGGCTTCTCGTATGATTTCAGCCATGACTCTGTACTCTGCTGGCTCAATTATGATAATTCCGAAACGATCCAAGAGGGCTTCAAAGATGCTTTTTGGTACTTTTGAATATTAATGCGCTGTCCAACTCTGGCCTAGACTTTGTCACCGTATGTTTCTGTACGCTAACATGTTGTTTAGTTTGGATTTTGCTTCCTGAACATAGTCGAATAACGTGTACCCCTCGTGGTTGTCAAACTCTAACCCCATTTTCCCGTAGAATTTCTGCGAAATGTTGATTCCAATAGTCTTCGCGCCACGCACGCCGAAAACGATTTCAAGCACATGCAGGAAGGTTTCTGTGCGACACGGAAGTTCATCACGCGTTATACCGTAATTATTTCTCAACCCAACATACAGAGCCTCGAGAACGGAACGTCCCAAAAGTTCGACTACCGTTTCATCAATAGCCGAACAAAGAGCGCCGTCAAAATCAGGTTGAGTGCGCGTAGACAAGAAGACACGTAATCAAGACTTCACGCGTGATATTTATGACTTCACTTTTTACATCAATAACTTTCAGGGCTCGTAACTATTTGTTTTTTGTTCTTGAATGAGTTACACGTCAGTTGTTGACAGAACCGAAGAGTTGATGCTAGCAAATACGAACGTTGATAAGTGATTGGGTGACCGCTAGTCGAAGCACTCTTCTTTGGACGGAGATTTGTTGATAGTCAACGACAAACCAATGAAGCAGCGCATTCTCAGCGCCCTGTCAGATGAGTGCTCCATTCAGATATTGAGTGCGACGGCAGAGGAAACGTTGAGTGCACTTGAGTTAAGCAAGAACTGTGAGATTCCCCTCGCTAAAATATACTACCGTATCGCGGAACTGGTTGATGCGGGCCTACTTGCAGTTGCAAAATACGGACGAACGCCCGACGGAAAGTGGTACGAGTTATACGCGAGCGCAGTGATACGCATTGAGGTAAACTTCGATCGTGTAGGCTTAAGGATGAATGTGGAGCTGAGCCATCGCTGCTCAGACGAGTTCACGCGAATGTGGACTTCAGCCTGTATTCCACATTGTAGACCTAACTTTACTCGAGAGCCTATCCCTGTAATTGAGAAACGTCTTGCCGGCTTCATATAGTTGTAAGTATTTTTTAGCGCTAAGCACGATACCGATGAGCACAATTATCCTCAATATGCGGATCTTTGGGGATTTAGCTCGGTTTCCACGTTTGTTTTGTCCGCGGAACATCCGCAAGAACTCAACTTGTCAGTTTGGTCCGTCGGATTGACCGATAGCTATCTTTTGAAAAGATCTAAATCTGCAAGGGCATTGCCTGTGCCAGTACCTATTCTAGGTACAACCTTCTGATACACCTGCAGACATCCAACGACATAGCCTTCAGTGATACTTGGAGCGAGCAACATACGCGGAACGCGACTGATGAATTTAGACTGGGGTAAACCGTAAACGAGAGGACTTGCTAGTAGTTGGGTTATAGTCCGAGTGCGGCTGTTGCAAGTTAGGAAAATCCAAAAGGTGGGATATTCCACCTTAACCGTTTCTCTTCCTAGAGATTGGGTTGAGGATGTTAAACTCATGCCGGGCGACATTATCTCAATCAGACGCGAACCCGATGGATCATTGAAACTCATCCCCGGAACCGAATACAAACACGAGGAAGGCGAGAGCTGCATAATCAACGCAGACCTATGTGACTCACCCCACCTCCTGACTCGGGCAATAACTGGAAACTACATCCTCGGCCACGATACGATCCAGATCACAACCAAAGAAGAATTAACCAAGATGCACCTCGAAGAGATTCGAACAACCGCGCGGCGTCTAACTGGCCTAAACATTGTCGAGCAGACACTTAACCAAGTAACACTACAGAGCTTTATTGACGCGACTCGATTTTCAGTATATGGCCTAATGCGCAGGCTGCACGTCATAATTTCATCAATGCTAGACGCCTCGTCTGAGGCCCTTCTGGAAGGAAATACTGAACCTGCAGCGGAAGTTACTCAGATGGAGGATGACGTGGACAGAATCTACTGGCTCATAATCAGGCAGCTGTTCCTAGTATTACGCGATCGAAGAAGGGCCACCGACGTCGGCGTAGACTCTCCTCTTCACATTGTTGGCAATAGAGTGATCGCGAAGACTCTGGAGGAGATAGCAGACGCTGGGGAGGAAGTTGGAAATGAAGTCTTGGTCTTGAAAGACCAGCACATTACCAGTGATACTTCGCGAAAGATCGCGAAGTTTGCAGTTCAGGTTAACACGATCTTGGAGCATAGTTTCACAGCATTTCTTACCGGCAATATCAAACTCGCTAATGATACTTTGGAATCGATTGAATCAGCCGAGAACGATGCGAGTGTCCTGACTCAGGAGGTCTTGATTCATCAGAAGAATGCGAGTGTTGCGGCGAGCGTTCGAATCATACTCTGGAATCTAAGCCAAATCGCTAGATATTGTAGAATCATCGGCGAAGTCGCAATCAACCGCACCATGGAGACGCCGTCCGAAATATGCGAGTTGCCGCAATAGCCGTAGGCCACACTGGATTGCTTTACGCAGTCGCGAAATGAGAGGCTGAGAGCAGCAATCGATTCAAGACGTTCAACAATTACAGTATTTCAAGTTCAAACTTAGGCTTGCGCAATCATTGCATAGTAGCCGTGGCTATGGAGTGTGCTCCAGCCGGTGAGGTGAGTTGCGCTGTGAGTGAGCGCGCGTCATGTTCGAGAGACTTTCCTCAAGGATGCGGCTACTGCCCAGAATAACTAGAGACACCGTAATCCAACTTGCTGCAGACCTTCAAGTGGATTGTCACCGCATCGATATTTCCAGAGAGGAACTTTGAATTATTCCTCTGCGGTACAGCAGCTGAGATCACACTTATCAAGGAAGTCGACGGAAGACCAATCGGGAACGAGGGTCATCCTATCACACGGAAACTCCAACAGTTCTACGAAGATGCTGTACACGGGCGAAACAAAAAACACGGAGACTGGCTGAACTTCTTGTCCTAGATACTCATCACGCAGTCATTGACGGTGAAGTTGTCGGAAAGAAGTGGCGGATTGCGCTTGAGATCAAATCAAGCCATGACCAGAGTTCACCAAGTCTATCCACAGTGGCGGCAGCATCCCCGTTGAAAAATCAATAGGGATGATGTGATTTCCGAGCATTTCGTGAGCGTTGTTCATTTCTGGTCTTACGAATTCACGAAACCCAGAAGAATAGTCTCACGATACTGAGAAGGGTCTGGTTTGCTGGCCGAGAATTGTTACTTGTGTTATGGAGAATAGTGTTGGTTTCAGATTTCTTGGTTCGAATTCAAGTTCCTCTTGAGATGCAAAATCTCTTGGACTAGAGCGTTTAGACTCCCCAGTACCTGCTATTAGGCCACGGCACGATCTAGCGGAGATTTAAGCCTGGGTTTCGTAGTTGACTGCGCGCGCTAGTTTACCGGGGAAAGCTACGGTCGTTTCCTACTCACGGTGGATATATACAAGAAAGTAGGTAACATCAGTTACCTTTCGCCCTTGGTAACTCACAAAGAAATCCGACGATTTTTGACAGACTCCTAAATCTGCCTCATCCGATGTAGACTTGACGTTACCCTCCTCCTTCCTATCGAACATCGTTCCTCGATGTTGTTGAATTTTGTTAGAACATGCTGATCGTAACTGGATGTGGAGAAACTTCAGGGAGCTGAAAGAACTTTCAGAGCAAGAGTTGGACGATACAGACTGATATTTTATGTCGACAAGAAAGAGAGAACAGTGTTCGTTACCCATCTTGGCAAAAAGAATCCATTTACGAAACCTAGAACAGGAAAAATTGAGAGCGGTTCATGATATTGAGGCGGCTGACAGGCACACGTGAAGCTGACCTGAACGGGAGATAGATTACACGTGAAAATGGGAATTGGACTTTTTTCTCGACTCCCATCCCCGGCTCCAAACAAAATGTCCAGATCCGCGGTTTGAGCAGGCAGGTCTTATCGGATGATTGCTTTGTAGTGTGTTAGTTCTTTGAGTGTGCGTACTTCGAGTTGGAGATCTTGGAGTTGCTGTTGTTGTTCTTGGATTTGTTGTTGCATTGTTTCGACTTTTTCTTGGTTGGCGGTTTTGTTGGGGTTGCTGAGTAGGTTTAGGTGTTTTTCGGCGGTTAGGTATTGGTTTCGTACGTAGTCTGTTTCCTTGTAGAATTTGTCGTATTTGAGGGGGTCGATTTCTCCTACTTGGCCGCACCATAATTTTACGCAGTCCATGTCTAGGCCTTCGGCTTTGGCTTGGACGTGGAGGTATGTGGTGGCGACGTCGCGCATTTCGTGGAGGTTGTAGCCGTATCTGGCTCCGAGGGGACCTTTGCGTTTTGATATTTTACCCATGTGGCGGAAGAGGCGTAGCCACATCTCCTCCATCGCGGGTTTTGTGAGTACTCTTGTGGGGTCGAGGATTTGTGTCCAGATTGGTTGCCCGGCTCTGGGCCAACCGCGTTCTTCCTCGAAGTACTTGGTTAGGGCATCGATCGCATCTTTGCCAAGATAGGTGTAGAAGCGGCCTTCTGTGTCGTTTTCTCCGCTTTTTCTTCCTGGGAGGTCCACGCGAACGGGGTGCACGCCGGTCTGGATTTGTTTCACGATCTGTTCTGCGCAGTATTTGTTTGCGTAGATGACTCGCTCATTGTCGAGAAGGGTTTGCCATTTGAATAGGATGATGCTTCGGTTGCGGACTCCGGCTGCGTGGCTTGCCTCGATTACGTCGTTGACCGTTAACCTGCCTTCCACGGGTGGGCGGTCGCCGCGGACGCGGAAACTAATGTCTTGCGGTAGGGCGCAGCGGTTGTGGGCGAAGTAGCTGCGTATCGCGGAGTACGCTTTACGCTTCGAACTCTTCCGTAAAATAAGCCCATTCACATACGACTGCACAAGATCCAAAACCACATACGGGTCCTCAGCCTCCAAATGCCTAACCAGCAACTCCCTCGGCGAAACAGTCTCCCAACCAGCCTGCCGATGCAACCAGCGCATAAACCGTTCCAGATTCGTCCGGTCCGGCCCGCGAGTCGCGGCATCCAAACGCCCCAACCAAAACCCAACAGGATCCTCCACAACCCGCTCCGGCGCACGCCGCAAAACCACCTCAACCAAACAAACCCACCCCCCGCGCGTGGAAAGTATACGCGAGAATCCAACATTAAGGTAATAACGGTACTTGATGGAGCCTCGGGCGGGATTCGATCCCGCGACCTGCCGCTTTCCTGGCTAAGGTTACAAGGCGGCCGCTCTCCGGTCCCG
>Ga0335078_10013781_pt1 | contig 11980 bp, 8 predicted proteins | sample Lox_Sample_32_FD_206711 | JGI IMG/M metagenome (GOLD analysis project Ga0335078, IMG submission 206711) | Soil microbial communities from Loxahatchee National Wildlife Refuge, Florida, United States - Lox_Sample_3.2 | ecosystem: Environmental > Terrestrial > Soil > Wetlands | place: USA: Florida... | reverse complement strand
ACGAGCCATTCATTCTGCACAACGTGGATGTGGTCAGCACGATTGATCTGGCGCGAATGCTGGAGGTCCACAAGGAACGGAAGGCCCTGGCGACTCTGGCGGTACAGGAGCGTGACACGTCACGGTATTTACTGTTTGACGAGAACGGTGAACTCTGTGGAAGGAGTGCAAAAGATCAGAGCCCGGAGTTGGTTCGACCGGCGTCGCAAACGAAGGCGCTGGCCTTCTCCGGAATGCATGTGATCTCGCCGCGGTTCCTGGGCATGATGAGTGAGGAAGGAATTTTCCCGATCATCACTTCTTATCTCCGAGTGGCGGGGCAAGGCCAGAAGATAGTTGGTTTTCGAGCGGACGAATGCTACTGGCGCGATCTGGGCAAACCGGAGAACCTCGCGCAGGCCGCGAACGACGCGGAACGTCACTTGATTCGGTTCTGAGCCTACAAGGCGGGAGACTCGATGAAAGTAAAACCACATCATGTGGTTGCTCTAATCATCACCGCCATTGCAGCGATCGCTATACTGGGGCACCTCATTGAAATCGCATGGCGAAGTGCACAATACCATGCCGTTCTGAAAAGCTATTCTGATGTGCTGAAGCCCGGCGCGAAACGGAGCGACGTCGAAAACTACTTCACCATGTCGAAGTATGTTTCGTTTAACCGTGCGGCATCCGAAGATATTGTGGAAGTTGCGCGCGAACGGGCAGGATGGATCTGTCAGGAGCAACTCGTCTACCTGGCGTTTGAACTTGATGCGACCGAACCGAATGAACCTGAGCCAACGGACAGGCTGCTTCGGATTTCCCTAAATCGGTCACTTTGTCTAGACCTTCCATAAAGGTGATACATAGCGAGGGGGTCAGACAACATAACTGTGAACTCCTCTTTCCACTTGCGGCCAGTCCGCCGCTTCGATACCATCTCTGCACCTCGAGAATTACCATGCAAAGCCGCGATCTGCACCGAATTTACGTTGTAGTCTGCCGGGTGCGACTTATCTGCCCGGGCCGGTGTGGAGGGAAGCGGTGAGCTGAAATACAGAAATTCTCCAAGCTCCCTCATCCCACCCGCCAGAAACGCTGGCACGGTGGGTTTTGTATTTTAGGGATGTCGGAAGGATGAAAAGAAGGTCCGTATGAGCGATAAGAAGACTATGACTGGCGCAGGCATCTTGTGGGAATGCATCGAGCGCGAAGGCGTGAAGCACGTTTTCGGATACCCCGGCGGAGCGATCTTGCCCGCCTATGACGCGCTGAAGCACAGCAAGCTTCATCACGTACTGGTGCGCCATGAGCAGGGTGCGACTCACATGGCCGACGGATACGCGCGCGCCAGCGGCAAGGTCGGCGTTGCGGTGGCGACCTCGGGTCCCGGCGCGACGAATATGGTGACCGGAATCGCGACGGCGATGCTCGATTCGTCTCCAATCGTTTGCGTCACCGGACAGGTGGGAAGCAAGCTGATCGGCTCGGACGCGTTTCAGGAAACAGATATCACCGGCGTGACACTGCCGATCACGAAACATAATTATCTGGTGACGCATGCCAGCGAGGTAGCCCGAACGATTCGCGAGGCATTCTATGTCGCGCGGTCGGGACGTCCAGGGCCAGTCTTGGTCGATATCACGAAAGACGCGCAGCAGAGCTCGTGCGAATTCGATTGGGATGCGGCCAAGCCGCAACTGCCTGGATATCGCCCCGATCTATCGCCCGCTCCGAAGGAATACGAGCAGGCGCTCGAGCTCATTCACAATTCCAAGCGTCCGCTGATTCTGGCGGGACACGGCATCATCATCTCCGGCGCGATGCAGGAAGTTCGCGAGTTCGCAGAAAAAGCGGGCATTCCTGTCGCGCTTACGCTGCTGGGGCTTGGCGCATTTCCCGCCGCGCATCCGCTCAACCTGGGGATGATGGGTATGCACGGTGAGGCATGGGTGAACCACACGATTCAGGAAGCCGATTTGCTACTGGCGTTCGGAATGCGGTTCGACGATCGCGTGACCGGAAATCTGAAAACGTATGCGCCGAATGCGAAGAAAATCCACATAGAGATCGATCCGGCGGAGATCAATAAGAATGTCAAAGTGGACGTTCCGTTGGTTGGCGATTTGCGCGAGGTGCTGCACGAATTGCTGCCGCACGTGGAGACGATTGACCGCAGCGAGTGGCTGGATTACATCGACAAGCTAAAAGGCGATTCGGCAGTGCGAGACATCCAGAACTTGCCGGACAGCGGGCATCTTTACGCCGCCCACGTGATCAATGATCTGTGGCGGGAGACACGCGACGGCGACACGGTTGTTGTCACCGATGTAGGTCAGCACCAGATGTGGGAGGCGCAGTATTACAAACATGAGAAGCCCCGGAGCCTCATTACTTCGGGAGGCTTAGGAACGATGGGCTTCGCGTTACCGGCAGCGATTGGCGCGAAGGTGGCGCGGCCGGAATCCGAGGTCTGGGTGGTTGTTGGAGATGGCGGATTTCAGATGACCATGGCGGAGCTCGCAACCATTGTGCAGGAGAAGTTGAAGGTCCACATCGCCATCATCAACAACGGATACCTGGGGATGGTACGGCAATGGCAGGAATTCTTCTATGACCGGAACTACGCGGCGACCCCGTTGCTAAATCCGGACTTTGCCAAACTGGGCGAAGCCTATGGGATTCGCAGCATGACCGTAACCGAGCGATCGCAAGTTGTGCCAGCCGTGCGGGCAGCACGTGAACATGATGGGCCGGTGCTCATTAATTTCCGCGTCGAGCAGGAAGATTCGGTTTACCCCATGGTTGCGGCGGGAGCGGCGCTACATGAGATGATCCGGCGGCCGAGCAAGATCGTCGAGACGGCCGCCGACGAGTAGAGAACAAAATGCTGAATACATATGTGGTGTATGTCGAGAATAAGCCTGGCGTATTGACGCGGGTGGCGTCGCTTTTTCGCCGGCGGGCTTTCAATATCGATTCGCTGACAGTAGGGCGCACCGAAAAGCCGGAAGTGTCGCGAATGACGATCACGGTCGATGCCGACCGCGACCAGTCGCGCCGCATCGAGGCGAATCTGTACAAGCTCGTGAATGTACTGCTGGTGGAGAACATCACCAATGAGCCCTCCATCGTGCGAGATCTGGCGATGATCAAGGTTGCGGCCACCCATGAGGCGCGCTCGCACGTGCTCGAACTCGCCAGCGTCTTTCGCGCGCGGGTCGTTGATGTTGCGCCGGAATCGCTCACGATTGAAATCACCGGCGCCGAAGACAAGATCGACGGCCTGCTCGAAGTGCTACGTCCGTATGGCGTGCTCGAGATGGTGCGGACCGGCATTGTGGCCATGCGGCGAGGAAAGGCATCATCGACACCGATTGCCGTGACCAATGGCGATGGCGGAATTACAGAAGAAGGGCTGTCGCAATCGGTGTAATGGCAGCAAGGGTCCTCATCCCGAGCTTGCAACAGCTTTTGTCGTTCCGGCGCAGCGAGGAATCTGCTTTTCCCCCAGCGCGTGACAAGCAGGTCCCTCACCGGACTTACCGCCCGGCTTGGAATGACGTCATTTATTTTTCGAAGATTGTGCGATGGCCATCTCGCGAATCTGATTCAGATATCCCACATAGACCGGAATCGGAATATCCGGCGAGTCGCCGTCGTTGAGAAAGTGTGACAAGTGAATCTCGACCGGAATTGATCGGATCACCTCGCCGAAGCGCGGCATCTGCAAATATTTTATCTTCCAGACTTCCAGCATCAGTGATCGGTATTCTTCGCTGATGAAGTCCAGCTTCCGGTTCTCCAGGTAAATTCCGTCAAAATGATGTTCGGCCAGAGTTTTTCGAATCGGATCATCAGGCGTCGAGAAAACATAGACAAGGTGAAAGACGTCGGCAAGATCGGCCCAAAGAACTTTTTCTTCGTAAGCCGTGAAGCGGAAGGTCTTGGCGATCTCAGGATGGAGGGTGTTGCGTTGCTGTACTGTCCGAGCGTGCTGGTCCAGCCACAGCTTCTGTCGTTTTAATTCATCCTTGAACCACTGAAGCCGTTCCACTGCCAGGTTGTGCCGCAGGAACTCCACTGCGTACGCGTTCGGCAAGTAGACCTTTGGGTCGTCATCCAAGCGCTTAAGCCACGGAGACCACTCTCGATTCCGCATGACGTCCAGCAATTGCAGTAGGTCATCAATCGTCACATCCGGGTGATACTTCACAGCCTGCCAGAAGTGTTCGGTTGAATCATAGGCCGCGCCATAAAGAAAAATGCCCTCCTCGATGGGATACCAGTTCGAAAGTACTCGCCCCGGGATCGACGGCGACGCGCTCCAGCAATTAAGGGATTGCTTCCATTTTTCTTGTACTTCGAGAAATGCCTGAGCGTAACCTTCGGGCGTGGGTTCTTTGACTTGAGCTAAAGCCTGCTCGAGTTCTGCCCCTGTGTGCGTGATAAGCGTTTCTAGCGGGCGCTCGTCGACCATAGAAACCACGCGGCTTTCGATCCCGCGGCGCAATAGTTCGTGGCGCAGCTCGTGGACTGTGGATTCGTCGAAATCCGGACCCGGCTTCCAACGATGCGCTTGGGAGTCAATGTAAGGGAACAGCTCGGCCAGCGTCCGGAATTCGATGAAACCGTGCAGGGCGAACGTGACCGGCTTGCCGTCTTTCACGACAACAGTCGAAGGGGTCACAAGTGCTTGTAATGAAAGTGGGCCGACCTGGCATGAGACGGGGGCCGCGCAGAAAATGGCCAACAGCCCGCAAAATGCGGACTTGAGCATAACCTTCTCCTTCCTTATGTTCAGGTTTGGCCTCCTCGCTAGAGATGATGCCACGTTTGTCAATCCCCCTTTTCACTCCTTTTCAGGTTACCGAAGTTTCGCGGAATTACTCCAAAGTCATTGTTTCTAAAGCCGCTTAGCTGATATCTAAGAAGGAACCGGGCTTATGCCCCGGCGGCAGTGTGCTTACTCGAATGTCCGGAGCCGCCAGCATCGCTGTTGGTCTGCCCGAGCGCTCACGCTCGTGGCGACAACTCTCGTTCGCCGCCAAAGTGTTTATCAGCCTGGTGGTGATCGCAGGACTGAGCACGCTGATCTACGGTGGTATTCATCAGAGCAGCCGAAATATTGCCGAGTTTATCTGCTATCTGGGAATCGCGATACTGGCATCGCGCCTTAAGGTGAACCTGCCGGGGATCACCGGAACGTTGTCCGTGAATTTCCTGTTCATCCTGATAGGAGTTCTGGAACTGAGCTTTACCGAAACGGTGATTCTGGGAGCGGTTTCGATGCTGGCTCAGTGTTTGTATCCGGATCGTCCCAGAGCGCTGCAGGTGACCTTTAACGTTTGTGCCGGTTGCCTTTCCACCGCGCTAGCCTACATCGTTTTCCATCATCACTGGACCAATGTCATTCTCGGCAGTCGTCCGATCATGCTGGGCGTCGCGGCGACGGTGTACTTCATCGCCAACGCAGGTTCGATCGCGACTGTGATCGCGTTGACCGAGCAACGCCGAATGAGCCGGATTCTGGTGGACTGCTACTTCTGGTCATTTCCCTACTATCTCGTCGGGGCCGGAATCGCCGGCATCATCGCCTGGCTGAACGAGACGTTTAATTGGGAAACGTCGCTGCTGGTTCTGCCGGCAATCTATCTCATTTTCCGTTCCTATCGCCTGTACCTCGGCAAGTTGGAAGACGAGAAGCGGCACGTGGAGGAAATGGCTAGCCTGCACCTTCGGACGATCGAGGCCCTCGCGCTCGCAATCGAAGCCAAGGACCACACGACGCATGAGCATCTCCAGCGCGTGCGGGTGTATGCCATCGAGGTGGCCAAAGAGTTTGGCGTGAGCGGTCCGGAACTCGAAGCGCTGCATGCTGCTGCGTTGTTGCACGATATCGGGAAGTTGGCCGTTCCCGAACACATCATCTCGAAGCCAGGACGTCTCAGTCCGGAAGAGTTTGAGAAGATGAAGATCCACACGCTGGTGGGAGCTGAAATTCTGGAGCGGGTGCGCTTTCCCTATCCAGTCGTGCCCATCGTGCGCGCGCACCACGAAAAATGGGATGGCTCTGGGTATCCCTTAGGATTGAAAGGGGCAGAGATTCCTATCGGCGCGCGCATTCTCTCGGCGGTCGATTACCTCGATGCGCTCGCCTCTGATCGCCAATATCGCCGAGCATTGCCACTGAAAGATGTAATGCGGAAGCTCGCCGACGAGTCAGGCAAATCGTTTGATCCAAAGATTGTCGACATTCTGCAAAAGCGCTATCAGCATTTGGAAAGGCTTGCCATCTCGAAGTCGGCCGAAGATCCGAACGCGCCACTCTCGACTTCCATCAAGATTGAACGTGGTCTCGAGCCTGCTGCCGGGTTCGAGAACGCCATCGCGCAGGATTACGCCGGGCGCGAGACAACGTTCCTTTCTTCGATTGCTGCCGCTCGCCAGGAGGCGCAGGCCTTGTTTGAGTTGAGTCAGGATCTGGGTGCATCGCTCAGCCTGGGCGAGACACTTTCCGTGTTCTCGGTCAAGTTGACGCCGATGGTTCCATACGACGCCATCGCAATTTACATCCAGCGCGAGAATGAACTTGTTCCCGAGTATGTCAACGGCGATAATTACCGCCTGTTCTCTTCGCTGCGTATTCCCATTGGGCAAGGGCTTTCCGGCTGGGTGGCGCAGAATCGTAAGCCGATCATCAACGGCAATCCCTCCGTCGAACCGGGATATTTGAACGATCCCTCCAAGTTCAGCACGCTGCGGTCGGCGCTGGCGGTTCCACTGGAAGGCGTGGCCGGGGTAATTGGAGTGCTGGCTCTTTACCGCAGCGACCGCGACGCATTCACTTCCGATCACCTGCGAATTCTGCTGGCAGTCAGCGGCAAGATGGCTCTCGCCATCGAGAACGCCCTCAAGTACCAGCAGGCGGAGAACTCGGCGACCACCGATTATCTAACCGGATTGCCGAATGCCCGTTCTCTGTTCCTGCAACTTGATCGCGAACTGGCGCGATGCAAGCGCGATGACTCGTCATTGACCGTAATGGTCTCTGACATGGACGGTTTCAAGCAGATCAACGACCGCTTCGGGCATCTGGAAGGCAACCGTGTGTTGCGCCTTTTCGCACAAGCGTTGAAGGACAGCTGCCGCGAATACGACTACGTGGCTCGTATGGGCGGTGACGAGTTCGTCGTGATTGCGCCGGGTTTGGCTGCGGATGCAGCCACCAAAAAAGCAGAACAGATGCGCACCTTGGCGCGTCAGGCGGGAACTGAAGTTTGCGGCGAAGAGATTCTCTCGCTCAGCGTCGGCCGGGCCGCGTATCCCGCAGATGGCAAAGATGCGGAGCAACTGCTGGCCGAAGCCGATCGCCGGATGTATCTGGAGAAGCAGAAGCAGATGTCGTACAAGGACCGCCGCGCTCATCCGCGCATGAAGTGCCGCGTGACGATCGAGGTGCACACCGAAGATGGGACGGTTCCGCTGTTTGCCAACCTCACTGATGTCAGCATGGGCGGCTGCTTCGTCGAAACCAGCACCATTCTGTCACCTGGAACCAAAATCAAGCTGGGATTCTCAATGGACGACCCCACTCTGGTTGCCGAAGGCGTCGTCGCGAGACTGGATCCGGGATCGGGCGTTGCCGTGCAATTCAAGGAGATGAACCGCGAGGCGCGCGAGCGGATGTTCAGGATTCTGGAATTTGTGCAGAAGACAACAACATTCTTCAATAACCGCTACCTGAATAGCTTGACCAAAACCTAGACTCAGGTCCGTGGATCGCAGGACACCGCTTGCTGGCTACTCGGGCCCTCCGTAAACTTGAATTATGCACGTCCACGTTCATGGTCCGGCGAGTCCGACCCGAGTCCTGAAGATTTCGCTCGGCCTGACCTTGGCCTATATCGTGCTGTTGGTCGTGGCGGGCATCCGCGCCCACTCGCTCGCGCTGCTTTCCGAGGCCGGACACAATCTCTCCGACTTTCTTGCGCTACTGCTGTCGCTGGTGGCGGTCTACTTTCAGTCCCGGCCGGCCAGTTCCACGAAGACTTATGGATACCAGCGCGCCGGCGTTCTGGCCGCGCTGGTGAATGCCGGTTCTCTGGTCGTAGTCTCGTTTTTCATTTTCTACGAGGCTTTCCGTCGTCTTCAGCATCCCGAGCACGTCCAGGCCAGCGTGATGATGTGGGTTGCCGCTGCTGGTGTGGTGATGAATGGCGTGATCGCACTACTACTTTATCGTTCGGGTGGCGACGTAAATATACGGAGCGCGCTGCTGCACGAAGTCGGCGACACGCTTTCGACGGCGGCCGTGATCGTCGGCGGCTGGGCGATCCTGGCGACGGGGAATTACTGGATTGACTCCGCTCTGTCGATCGGAATCGGTGCGCTGATTTTGTGGTCAGGATTCGGCATTGTGCGCGAGACTCTGAATATTTTGCTCGAAGGCACGCCGCGCGGCATGAAGCTGGAGAAAATCGAGTCCGCGATCCGCACCGTCGACGGAGTAAATGACGTTCACGATCTGCACGTCTGGAGTATCGGATCGGAAAGCCACGCGCTTTCCTGCCACATCTCGATCGCCGATATCCCGCCTTCCGTCAGCGAGCGTATTCTGCGTGACGTCAAGGAGAGGCTGCATCAAAACTTCCGCATCGATCACACCACGATTCAGTTTGAGCACGTGATCTGCGAAGTGGCGCACGGATGTGTGATTCCGGTGAGCGAGACGCAGGAAGAACATCACCACCACAGCCACTGATGCCGTCAGGCGTGCTGCGTTTCGTAAATTTTGCGCGCCGCCTCGATCGAATCGGCATCTTCGGCTGCCTTATCTCGCCTGAGCCGCACAATTCTCGGGAAGCGCAGAGCGTATCCGCTTTCGTGCCGGTCCGAGCGCATCATGTTGTTGAAGGCCACTTCCAGGACGATTTTCGGCTCGACGATGCGCAGGAATCCCCGATCTTCGATCGTATGTTCGAGGAACCACTGCGTCATGTCGGCGATCTCCGCATCGGTCAGTCCGGAGTAGGCTTTTCCGATGTTCACCAGACGATCGCCATCCCAGACGGCGAAAGTGTAATCGCTGAGCACGCCGATTCGCTTGCCGTGCCCATACTCGACTGCGGTCACAACCACGTCCAGCGTCGCCAGTTCGCGTTTCATCTTGAGCCACGACTTGCCACGCTTGCCAGGCGTGTACGCTGAGGCAAGATCTTTGATCATCAACCCCTCATTGCCGCGAGCGCGGGCGGCGACGAAAAGCTCTTCCAGTTCCTCGGGCGATGAGGCCTGGAATACGGGAGCGCGGATAATCGCGGCATCCGCCAGCGTCGCCTCGGATTCTGATTCGAACGCCAGCGCCCCCTGTGTTCCGATGGGTCCCCTGTTGTGAAGGATTTTTCGAGGCGCGCCCAAGAGCGCGTCTAAGACTTGGGCCCGCTCGTGCAACGGTCTTTCCAGCATCAACTTGCCATTGGCATACAGGACATCAAAAACCAGGTAAGCGACGGGAGTCTGCCGCAAGACCTTTTCGCTGACGTGCTTCCTTCCCAGTCGCTGTTGCAAAACGCTAAACGGCCGTGCCGAGCCCAGATTATCGGCTTTGGCCTCGCTCTCTTCCGACGCGGGCTCATCGACTACTTTCGTCGCGCTTTCGATTTGCGCCGGATACTCCCAGGCCACGATCTCTCCATCCAGAATCGCGTCTTGCTGCAGAGCGGCCAGCGCAGGCGGCAATTCGGGAAAGGACTCGGTGATCTCGTCCCGCGCGCGCGAAAAAATCTTCACCTCGCCCGCGGAGACATGGGCTTGTGCGCGGATCCCGTCGTATTTGTCCTCGACTGCAGCTTCGGAGAAATAACTCAGCCCGTCTTCCGGAGACTCGATTGGGCTCGCCAGCATGAATCCCAAAGGGTGAAACAGCCGCATGCGGGCCTCGTCCAGCTTGCGCTCGGCCGCCAGTCGCAGGGTATGGCCGATATCGCCCAGAAGCATGTTCGCGCGTTGCACATCCGCAAGCTTCGCGTCGTACGCTTTCGCGATTGCTTCCTCGACCAGATTTTCTTTCAGACCAATCCTTAAATCGCCGGTCATGATTTTGATGATGTACTTGGCTTCGAGGGGCGTCGCTCGCGAAAGCAGGTCGCGGACAATGGCGGACCTGGCAGATAATCCGCGAGCCGAAGCGATCTGATGGAAGGTGCTCTCAAGATCGCGCACGGTAATGCCTTGTCCAGCAACTTTCGGAAAAACCTCACCGGCAACGGATCCCAAGTCTCCATGTTTGCGGTATACCTTGCTGAGCGCGCCTTCGTCCCTGACTGCGAGTTCGGCGACGATTCGCCAGAGCGCACGGCCTCCCAGCTGTAAGGTCGTTTCTTCCCAGGCAGGAAAAGGCCGCCCGGAGAAGAAGACGGCCGAAACCGCGGCGTCATCTGTGATACACGATTTGAAGTAACTGGCCAGCAGCGAAGTTTTTTCGAGTTTCTTAGTCGTCGCGGCGATGGCCTCCCCGGTTTGCGAGAAGTTCTGCATAGCTGTTGGTAAATCGCTTTTCTGTAATAACTTACAGTCCGCCCGCGGCCGGTGCGCTTCGTTCCCTGTGTTACTCTAGTAGTTGCGTCGCAGCCTCGCCAGGAGCATCCAATACTCGTGCGCTTTCTGAGAAATTATCTTCGATTCCTTGCCGCCGTGCAGCTTTTGCCGGCGCTCGAAAGTGGCGAGGAGACCCTGGTTGGCGGACAGGCCGTGCTCGAGGGCGTTATGATGCGCTCTCCGCATGCGTGGTCGATCGCTTGCCGCAAGCCCTCCGGCGAAGTTGTGACCATGACCGAACCGCTGGAGCGTCCCTCCGAGAAGCACAAATGGATGGCGTGGCCCACTGTCCGTGGGGTCATCACTCTCGGTTACGCGATGAATCTCGGGTACCGTGCGCTGCGCTTTTCTGCAAATGTCGCGATTGAAGACATGATGCAGAATGAGGCGGAGGGAACCGGGGAACGTGTAGAGATGAGCGCTCCCGCTCCGCTAGCGGCAGAGAATTCAGCGATTTCTAAGATACACAATCGAGAAAAGGCGGCGACTCTGAGCAATTGGCTCGCAGTCGGTAACATCCTGATCTCGCTTGTATTTTTTATCTTTATGTACAAGTACCTGCCGCTGCTGGCTGCAACAGAGTTGAAGAAAATCGACCCGGCACTGGGCGGACGAATCATATTCAATCTGGTTGACGGTGGCATCCGCCTCGTATTGTTCCTGCTATTCATTTGGGGCGTTTCGCTGTGGAAGGATATCCGCCGCGTTTACGAATATCACGGTGCCGAGCACAAAACGGTTTTCGCTTTCGAGAATGGCGATTCGCTGAATACCGTTAATGTACAGAAGTACTCGACTTTTCACCCGCGCTGCGGCACGAGCTTTCTGATGACGGTGATGCTGATTTCGATCGGCTTTTACATGCTGATTCCGTTCACCACGTTCTGGGCGCGATTTGCATCGCGCATCGCGCTGCTGCCGGTCATCGCAGGTGTTTCTTATGAAATCATCCGCTTCGCGGCGAAGCACCGCGGATCGTTGTTCGCGCTGATCACGGCTCCCGGGTTGTGGCTGCAGAGGATCACGACTCAGCAGCCCACGGATGACCAGGCCGAGTGTGCGATTGCGGCCCTCGACCACGCCATGGCGCTGGAAAAAGAACGCGGCGGCGAGTTAGTAATCGCCTAGCGGGGCGCCCGCGAACACTTCTCTTCATCTTCTAATCCCAATACAATGCGTAGGGCGCCTCTTGTTGTGCCTCATGCGCAGTCGACGGCGCAAACCGACACGTAGGAAAAGACGTCTCTCGCGGACGAAATGCCATGTTTGAACGTCTCGATCAAATCGAAGCCCGCTACGAAGAGCTGACCAACGCTCTTGCGTCGCCGGATATCGTCAGCGACTCGGCGAAATACCAGAAGACTGCCAAAGCGCACAGCGAAATCATGCCCGTCGTCGA
>Ga0335078_10013780_pt1 | contig 11980 bp, 8 predicted proteins | sample Lox_Sample_32_FD_206711 | JGI IMG/M metagenome (GOLD analysis project Ga0335078, IMG submission 206711) | Soil microbial communities from Loxahatchee National Wildlife Refuge, Florida, United States - Lox_Sample_3.2 | ecosystem: Environmental > Terrestrial > Soil > Wetlands | place: USA: Florida... | reverse complement strand
CGGCGCCTGCGCATTGATTTGGTACACCCCGACCTCGCCGGGAGCCAGGCCGGCGTAGCTCACATGGAGCGGCACTCCGCCCAGGCTGACATCGGGTGCGACGGCCGCCACGGCGGGCGGCGCGTAGGGAGCTGGCAGCCCCGCAGCCACGGGGGGTGAAGTGAGACCCAAACCGGTGGCGTAAATCACGATCCAGTCGTTGCCATGGATCGGATTGGAACCCGTTACCAACTGTTGGTTGCTGGCCTTGACCACGGTAGGAATACCGGTCAGCGGACCGGCGGTTCCGCTTTGGAAAACCGCGGGCGCGACGGGTTGGATATTCAAGAAGTAGTCATCACTGGCGCCGCCAGGAGTGTACAACGTCAGGGTGGCGGAGCCTTCCAGGTAGAAGGGCACCTGGGCGTTGATTTGTTGTGGCGAAACAAACAGCATCGGAATAGCGATCCCGTTCGCCGTGAGGCACGATTGACCGATCGCGGTTGGCAGCGGGATTTGCGACGTGGCGACGCTGGTGGGGCTCAGATTGTTTCCGAAGACGGAAATGAGGGATCCGGGCGCGACTTGGTCTTCGAGACTGGCGGCATTCACGATGCTCGAAATGGTCGGAACGACCACGGCGTCGTCGTAGCCCGCAGCCAGAGTGGTGAAACCGGAGACTGTAAGCGCGATGACGGCATTGCCGTTGGCCAGTGGCGCCAGCGTGCGCGTAAACACAGAGTTCCCAGCGGACGTGGTGGGTTGTTCGGCGATAGACGTGGGACTAATCAGGCTTCCGGAACCTAAATCCACGCGCGCGAGCACGCCGGTCGCCCCGGATGCGGTGGCCGGCCCGGTCAATCGCAATCCCTGGCTGTTCTGAAACGCAAAACCGGAAGGAAAGACGGAACCGGTCCACGTGGCGGTTGGCATCAGGGACGCGTTCAGAAGGAAATTGCCGGCGGCGAATTGGCCGTCGCCGGAAGCTGCGTATGCACCCGATAGGGCCGTGGCGACGCTGCGTGACACGGTAAACGAATTCACGCTGGCGTCGTAGAGCCAGACATTGCCGTCGGCGGAGGCGGCCAGAATGGAAGCTCCATTCGGCGATGAGGCCAGCACCGTATCGGTATTCACTGAATTTTGAAACATCCCCAAGCTGGGCAGGGGTACCGCGGTACGCGATGCCAGATCGATCTGGTCGATGGTATTAGTGGTTCCGACCACGCGGGAAGCCGCCAGGATGGCGCTTCCGGAAGCGGCGATCGATCGCGGGTAGTGGCCCGGGGGAAAGACGATGGGGAGAGACGGCAGGAGCGAATCCAAGTCGAACACGTAGGCCAGTTGGGAGTTGTCATGTCCCACCAGCAGATACTTGCTGTTCATGGTGAGGGCCATGCGCGTCGGCGTGTTGCTGGTGCGCAGGGTTGCCACTAGCGACATGCCCGAACCGTCATAGACCAGAACTTGGTTCTTATCCTGACGCAACACGTAGAAGCGGTCGCGCGCGGGATCGGCCAGCACGTCGACCAGCTCTCCGGGGACGTCCGTCCAGGTACCGCGCTCATTGGGCGACTGGTTATTCACCAACAGCCGTACCGCCGGAGGCAAATTGACGGCTTGCGAGGACGCAATAGTCAGGGATCCGCTAATCGTCCCCTGTTGCCCCTGGAACGCGGAGGGATCCACCGAGACCTGGATCGTGGCCGGCGTTTGTCCGCTGGTTGGTTGGATGGTGACGCCCGCCATCGTAGTAGTGAGCGAGAAGGCGGTGGTTCCCCCGCCGGGGTCGGTAATGGTGAACGATTGGGCGATGGAACCCGGCTGGCAGAAGTTTCCTGCAAATACCAGATCCTCGTGGTCCGCGGCCAGACGGTGCACATTCTGGAACGAGCCAACCGGCATCACCGTGACGCCGCTGGCCGAAACGGAATAGAGAGTGTTCGCCGCACCGTTTAATAACGAGCGGCCCGTCAGGTTTTCCGCCAGTTGGAGTTGGTCGCGCACCGTGAGGTTATCGGCATCCCAAACCGTCAGCACGGGCGGCGCGTTGGCGGCGGCATTCGCGGCGGGAATTTGGCCGTAGATCACATTTCCCACCGAATCGATGGCGTGCGATCCGACCGCTAATTGTCCGGACGGGTTGGGAAATTGCGCGAGCAGGATACCGGTCTGTCCGAACAGCCCCCAGCCGGCGGTGTAGTAGGAGCCGTCCTGGGCCACGCTCACCACACGCGGCCCCAAGGCGGGACTAGCCGTGTAGCCTGTCACGGTTACTGCTCCGTAAACCACGTCGTAGCGGAAGTAAATGGAATCGGTCAACCCATAGATGTACCTGCCGTCGCCCGAAGAGGCCATGGATGCGGCCACGATCGAGACCGGGGCCGTTCCTGGTGCGGCCGGAATGCTGTTCGCCGTCACGTTGGCAATGCTGGTGACAAAGTAGGTCTCGCTGCTGGCTGGATCGAGCTTGAGGAACTGTGTGGTGGTGGCGAGGAGCGCGAGCCCGTCCGATCCGAAGGCTACTCCCAGTGGAGGGTCGTTCAGAGACAGGGTCTCGAGGCTGCCGGCGTCGCGGTCCAGAATGCTGACTGCGTTGGTAGGCGAGCCGGGAGGCTGCACGTTGCCGAAGTGCGTGACGACCAGATAATGCCCATCCGGCGAAAGAGCCATCGAGGAAGGCCCCGGCGCCACGTGAATCGAGCTGTGCACGGTTTGATCCGACAGCGAGAGCACGTCGATCCGGCTGGCCGTGAAGTTGGCGATGTACAGGAAACCACGGGCTTCGTCGAGAGCGATGTCCGCCGCCTCGCCCCCGATGGGGATCACTTTGCCGAAAGTGGCGGCGTGCGCAGTTGACAAGCCACCGGCGATGGCCGCCGACGCCAGGAATCGGGTCAAGGCCTTAAACCGTTCGGTCCACATAAGACTCTTATCGGGTGAGTCGATGAGTTTCAACAGGGGGTACGCGTTTGCGATTAAGAAACCAGGTTCGCCCGGCGGTGTGGCTGTTCACCGCAGTCTGTGCCGCCCGTCTGGCGGCTCAAAATCAACCCGTGATGACCACCATCTCGGCCACGGCCGGCGATGCCCAGTTTCAAGTGGATGGACAGTGGATCACGGGCCAGGCCAGCTTCGCATGGCCGGAGGGAAGTAAGCACACTCTTTCGATCGCCACAGCCCAATTTGCCGGTGCGACTTCGCAAACCCGCTACCTGTTTGAGGGATGGTCCCACTGGGCCAATGACGCGAATGACATTACCATCACGGCGGATATGGGGATAACGTCGTACACGGCCAACCTGGCCACGCAATTCGCACTCAACGTGGTGTATTTTGCATGCCCGGCGAATCCGCCCTGCAACGCGCCGGGGACTATCTGGATCGACCAACAGGCGTATGAGGGCAACACGGAGGTGTGGGTGGACGCAGCGGAGAGTGTCACCATCGCGGCGCAGCCGGGGCCGGGTTTCGTGTTTACGGGATGGGCGGGCAGCAATTTTCCTCCCGTGTATACGTTTACGGCCAACGCGCCGATCACGTTCTACCCGGTGTTTGCAACGGCGCGCTCGATTCAACTGAACACTTTTCCGAGCGGCCTGCAGGTGCTGGCGGACCGGGAGCCGGTGGCGACGCCGATTACATTCGAGTGGGGATGGAATACGGTCCATCAGCTGGGCGTGACCTCGCCACAGAGAGACAGCCGCGGGCTCGAGTGGGTGTTTCAGTCCTGGTCGGACGGCGGGGCGATGAACCACACCTACCAGGTGCAACCGCTCATCACGACAGACACGGTTGTGGCCCAATTTGCGCGGGCCGTGCCGATCTCCGTGCTGAGCCAGCCGGCAGGCTTGACGCTGACCGTAGATGGCGCGGCCGCCGTGACGCCCAAGAACTTTCTGGCAGCACCCGGCGAAACGCACACCGTGACGGCATCGCCGAGCGTGCTGGATGCCTCGGGGGCGCCGTGGGTCTTCCAGTCGTGGTCCAACGGTTCGGTGGCGGCCACCCAGAGTCTGACGGTTACACTCGCCGAGGCGGATTCGGGGATCGCGCTGACGGCGATCTACGCGCCGCGCAGCCGCATCGAGGTTGTGAGCAACCCGAGCGGCCTGGCGGTGACGGTGGATGGCGCGTCGTGCGCCACCCCTTGCGATATCGAGCGCAACATCGGCACGACCGTGCAACTCTCGGCACCGGCATCGGTGACGGCTTCAGCTGGAGTGCGGTATGACTTCCTGGGTTGGACTGGGGCGACCTTGACCAACGGCACGCTGACGGCGGCGGCGGGATTCGAGACCGTGACGGCGCGCTACAGCACATCCTATCAGCTCGCGCTGAGCACCAGTCCGGCCGATCCCGGCACGTGGCAGCTCTCTCCGGCGAGTTCCGATGGGTTTTTCCTGGCGGGTACGGCCGTTGCGGTTCTCTATACCCCATCGACGGGCGCTAAATTCCAGAATTGGGCACTGGATCTAAGCGGGCCGCTCGATCCGGCCACGATTGTGATGAATGCTCCGCATGTGGTGCGCGCGATCATCATACCGGCGCCTGCCGCCCCCCCGCCGTTACAGGTGGCCAACGCCGCCGGCAGTGACACTACCGTAGCGCCAGGGTCCATCGCCTCCCTATTCGGTTCCAACCTGGCGGACGGAACCGCGAGTAGCACGGCTAATCCCCTGCCGCAGAGCATGGGCGGTGTAAGCCTGGTATGCGCCGGGCGGATTCTGCCGTTACTCTACGTTTCGCCGGGACAAATCAACTTTCAGGTCGCTTCGGACCTCACTCCGGGGCCGTACCAGTTGGAGATCCATCGGTCATCGGGCCCGATCCGGGAAGCCGCCTTCACGGTGGCGCGCGATGCCCCCGGATTGTTCGCTGCCATGCGCCCGGATGGCTCCGTTCCGACCGAAGCTTCGCCCGCTCATGCGGGAGACCGGCTGCTGTTGTATGGCACGGGTTTCGGTCCTTACACCCAGCCGGTCCTCGACGGGTTTTCGACACCCGGCAATCCGCCGATTCCCCTAGTCGACGGTGTTGCGGTGACCGCCGCGGGACAGGACTTGACGCCGGATTTCGCGGGCGCGGCGCCCGCTCTTACCGGGATCGTGCGGATTGAGATACAGCTACCGGAGAATCTGACCGCGGAAGGCCCGTTTTCCTTGCAGGTTGTTGTGGGTGGGGTGACCAGCAATACCCTGGCGGTTCCTTTCCGCTGAGGGCGAGGAGGAGGGCGCGGAGATTCGAACCGCCGCGCCCGAACGCCGGACGAAGGGATTACTCGACGTTGCGGCCGCGGCGTCGCACAAAGATGAGTACGCCAAAGGCCAGTACCAGCGCAGCGCAGATGATACGAACTACCGATGGATCCATGGACGGTTCTCCTTTCTTGCCCTACTTATCGGCCAATTACATGTTTTCGATCATGGGAATGAGGTCCCGCACGAGCCGCGTCAGCACGGGGCCGACCGTCACGACGAACAGCGACGGCAGCACGCAAAAGAAAATAGGGAACACCAGCTTGACTGCCAGCTTGGAGGCGCGCTCCTCGGCCCGCTGGCGTGCCATGACGCGCATGTACTCGGAATGACCACGCAGGCTCTGGGCGATGCTCGTTCCGAAACGATCGGTTTGAATCAGAACCGCCACCAGTTTTTTAAGCTCATCGACTCCGGTCCGGTCCGCCAGGTTATGCAGAGCCTCTACGCGGCGTTTGCCGGCACGCATTTCGAGATTCATGACCGCGAACTCTTCGCAGATTTCCGGATGGGCGTTTTGCAGTTCCTTAGCCACCTGAAGGGTGGTCTGGTCGAGACCCAAACCGGCTTCCACGCAGACCACCATGAGGTCCAGCGCATTGGGAAGACCTCGTTCGATGGCATGCTGGCGGCGGCGAATGCGCATCAGCAGAAACTGCATGGGCGCCTGGTAACCCACGAAGAGTCCGCCGGCCGTCAGGAATAAGAGATTCTGCGAAGTAGCGTAGGACCGTATCCCCGCGCCCAGGGCCACCAGGCTCAAGACCACCGTGGAAACGACGCGCGTTCCGTTGAAGACGCGGACGGCATTCGGATTGCGAAAGCCTGCCCGCACCAGCCGCCGTTTCAACCGCGGCAGATCCCTCGGCGATGCCGGGACGAACATACCGATCCAACTCACCAGCTCGCGCCAGACCAGGCTGGGAGACGGCAGAAAGGGGGAAACTGTCTGCGCACGCGCGGCCAGGCGGTCGAGATAGCGGCCCCGCAAGTTCAGGAGCCGAAAGCTGAGCAGCGTGGTGACCGTGGCCACCAGCACGAATATGGCAGCGGTGAGTAAGGAGAGCACGGTTAGACCTCGAAGGTTACGATTTTGCGGATGATCAGGTATCCGACCAGCTGTAATGTCAACGCCCCGGCCAGCATTTCATGCCCCGCGGGGTCGTCGATGAAGAACCTGGCATACTCCGGATTGACCAGGAACATCAACGCACCCACTCCAATCGGGATGGCCGACAGAATGCGGCCGGACATCATGCCCTGCGCGCTGATCGCGCGGATGCGGGCGCGCAGCTTGAAGCGCTCGCGGATGATTTGAGCCAGCTTGTCGAGCAGTTCGGCGAGATTTCCTCCGGTGCGCTTCTGCAGGAGTACGGCGGATACGAAGAATTGCACGTCCATGGACGGAATGCGGTAGCCGAGTTTCTGCAACACGATTTCGAGGGGTTGGCCGAGGTTTTGCTCTTCGAAGGTGCGCCGGAATTCGCCTGCCAGTGGCTCCGGAAACTCGCGATGCACCATCTCCAGCGATACCGAGAAGGCGTGTCCGGCGCGCATGGAGCGGGAAATGAACTCCAGACAATCCGGGAACTGCTGTTCGAATTGCCGCACACGGGCTTTGGCCTTCCGCCGGGCATAGAGCAGGGGGACAGATCCCGTCAGCAGGCCGCCCAGTAAGGCAAAGTGAGGCGTCCGGTTACCCGTGGGCAGCGTGACTGCCACGAATCCCGCCAGAAAGAGGGCGGCGGAGCGATGCGCGAGGCCGGCCGCTCCCCACTTCAATTCCGCGGTCTCGAGCATGCGCTCGGTCGCTTGCTTGAGGCGTAGCCGCTCCAGCAGGCGCGTGGCCATGCGGCCACGAACCTCGTCCGCCATCTGCATCAGCAGTGGCCCGGCGAGCGGGTTCGCCTCCGTCTTGATAAGGTGTTTTCCCATCAGACGGCGGACGGCGGCCGACCGCTCCTGGCGGCCTATCCGCCGGGAAACCAGCAGGTAACAACCGACGCTCGAGATCAGCGCGAGGAAGAAGACCGCGACGTTCATTCGGCGCCTACCGTGACGACCTCATCAAACAGCTCAATCGGAAGACGGATTCCCGCGGCGATCAACTTTTCGTTGAATTTGGGCAGGATTCCCGTGGCCGCGAAGCGCCCGAGCACTTGTCCTTCGGGTGATACGCCGCGTTTCTCGAAGACGAAGATATCTTGCAGGGTGACCACGTCCGTCTCGACGCCGGTGACCTCCGTGATGCTGATCACTCGCCGCGAACCATCGCTCAGGCGCGCAGCCTGTACCAGGATCTGTACAGCCGAAGCGACCTGCTGCCGAATGGCCGAAAGGTGCATGTTGGCGTTGGCCAACGAAACCATTACTTCGAGACGCGCGATGGCATCGCGTGGGCTGTTGGCATGGATGGTGGTGAGCGATCCGTCGTGACCTGTGTTCATGGCCTGCAGCATGTCCAGAGCTTCTTCGCCGCGGACCTCGCCCACGATGATGCGGTCGGGACGCATACGCAAACTGTTCACCAATAATTGGCGTTGGCGCACTACGCCGTGGCCTTCCACGTTGGGCGGGCGGGTTTCGAGACGCGCCAGGTGCGGCTGCTTCAGTTGCAGTTCGGCCGCATCCTCGATGGTCACGATACGCTCCTTGGGGGAGATGAATGCCGACAGCGCATTGAGCAGGGTCGTTTTGCCCGATCCGGTGCCGCCCGATACGATGATGTTCAGGCGCGCTTTCACGGCCGCCTCGAGCAACCGCATCATCCCCGGAGTTAACGACTGCCGCTCTACCAGATCCGCCGGCATCAGCTTGTCGGTGCCAAAACGCCGGATCGACAGGAGAGGCCCGTCCACCGCCAGCGGCGGGATGATCGCGTTAACGCGCGAGCCATCGCTTAATCGCGCATCCACCATGGGATTGGATTCATCCACACGCCGGCCTACTTGGGAAACGATCTTGTCGATGATGCGAAGGAGGTGGCTGTCGTCGTGAAATCGAACGCTGGTCGATTCCAGAAGCCCACCACGCTCCACGTAGACGTGCTTATAGCCGTTCACCAGGATGTCCGAGATGCCCGGGTCCTGGAGCAAAGGCTCGAGCGGACCTAATCCGAATACTTCGTGCAGCACCTCCTCGCTGATCTGCAGCTTCTCCGAGGCGGTGAGCAGGGTAGGCTCGTTCTCGACAATCGAGAGGACCGCCTGGCGCACCTCGGCGCGTATTCGGTCGTTGTCGATGCTGGCGAGCGCTTCCAGGTTGATCTGATCGAGCAGCTTGCGATGGAGTGTGAACTTAAGTTCCTGGTACTCCGGCTTCAGGGTGGTCTTGCGGGATGGGTTGCGCAGCAGGCGCTGCTCCCAGCTGACGCCCTCTTGGGTGGCGGATTCTGTACTCATGGTTTGGAAACCTCCGCGGGTGCGTCCAGAAAAGGTCTAGGCATGACTGGGCCCTGCACCGGGCTGGCCGCGGGCACGGCCGTTTCCGGCGTCACGATGATGATCAACTCGTTCTTCGACTTGGTTTCCGTGCGGCTCTTGAAAAGCGCGCCCAGCAGGGGGATGTGCGCCAAACCCGGCACTTGGGAAAGGTTTTCGGTGACCCGGTCGTCCAGCAGGCCGGCGATGGCGAAGCTCTGTCTTTCCCCCAGTTCGATGTCGGTTTCCAGCCGCCGCGTGGTGAGCGCCGGTATGTTGAATCCGTTAATGGTGACACCGTCAGCCGGGTCGAGCGAAGAAACTTCCGGCTTGACGTGCAGACGCACAGTGTGGTGTGGCGTCAGCTGCGGTGTAAACGAGAGGCGAATGCCAAACTCCCGGTATTGAATGGTGACCGCTCCCGCCACGGCGCCGCCCTGCGTGACGGGAACCGGAAACTCGCCTCCGGCCAGGAAACTCGCCTCTTTCCCGCTGGTCGCAACCAGATTGGGCTCCGCCAGAATTTGCAGCAACCCGCGCGTCTGGAGGTCGCGAATGACTGCCCCGAGATTCAAGTCCGGGCGGAATGCAAAAACATTGAAAATGTCGGAGAGGGTAAACTTGCCGGCTACCGCGCTGGCACCGCCCCCGATCGCCTGACCGATCTGGCCTAGTTGTCCGGCAGTAGGGAGCCCGGTGCCAATCTGCGCCACCGTATTCCCGGCGCCCGTGGACAGCAGGTTGACTCCGAATTGCGTTTCGGCGGTACGATCGAGTTCGGCAAACGTGACGTGCAACAAGATCTGGTTTTCCACTGCCGGCGGAGCGATCTGCAAATTGCTGACCGCGCCCTTGGCAGTAGCCGCGACCAGCGCCAAGGCACGATCGGCCACGGCAGCGCTGCTGGCCCGTCCCACTAATGCCAGCGAGTCCCGGAACGCGCGCACATCGATCTCCTCGTCGGGGAAGGTCTCCCGGAGCAGACGGCGCATCGGCTCGAGGTTCGGCTCCACGGTAACGTCGTACGTTTTGCGCTTCCCCGATTTCGACCAGATCACCACCGTGGCGTGTCCTACCGCTTTTCCGTTGAAGAGGATTTCGTGATTGCTCGCCGTAACCACATCGACAGCTTCCGGCGCACTGGCGGCCACGCGCGAAATTCCGTCCGGACAATCCACGACGGCCCCCCCACCGAGCGTGAGAACGAGTTCCTCCGTGTCGGTACCGCCGGCCGCCGCCGTACAAACCGGCCCGGCCAGCCAGATCAGCGCAACTGCCCAATTCTTCATTTCGATGCACCCGGCTCGAAGGATTCAATGACTTTCTGATTTCCACGAATGACCACGATCCCGTCCGACGGAGCCTCCAGGACTCGCGGCACGGCGGCTGCGGGAGCAGGCGGCGCCGGCGGCGCGGCTGCCGCGCGCATGGGGACTTCCTTTAAGGGCGGCGGCTCCTTGGCCAGGCCATACAACTCGCGCAGCTCACGCCCCACGGTAGGGGCCACCTGCTGGTCGCTGGAGTTCCGCAGGATGAGTTGGATCTTGCCTTCGTTGTTGGCCAGGGTAAGGGCCTCGGCTTGCGCCGGCGTAACCAGCAGCGTCACCACGGGAGTATTGATGGACTGGCTTTTAGCGTCGACCTGAATGGTCTGGCCCGCTGACAGAACGGTGATGTTTTGCAAAACCGTGGCCGTCATCATTCCTTCGTGGCCAGGAGGAAGGCCCGTGACCAGCACGTCGACACGCATGCCCGGCAACACGAACCCGGCCACACCCACGACATCATTGACGCGCACGGAGATGGCGCGCAACCCCGGCGGTATGAGAGGCGCCAATCCGCCCCCGCTGCCGCGGGCGGCGATGCGCGCTTCGACCACTGGCTCCTCGGGTTGGATGGGGCTGATCACGGGACGTTCCAGCACATCCTCGATGCGCGAAAACCCGCCACTCGGAAAGAGGCTCTCCGGGACACTCGCGAGCTTCACCGAAGTTGGCTTGATGACGGCACCGATGGGCATCGGTGCAACCGCAACCACCACGGGCTTCTGAGGCTGAGAACCCCGCACGTGGCGATTGCCGCTGGCGGCCACCCGGTAGAATGCGGCCGACACCAGAAACGCCCAGATCAGGCTGAGCCCCACCACGATCACGAATCTACGATCTATGCGCATCTGTCATCCTCGTCCCAACAATGCCAGCCAAGCCCCCAAAACAATCGCGGGGGCATATGGGATCGAACGGCGGTGCCGGTTCCAGGCGAAGCAGGCGGCCGCCATCAACGCGCCGGCGGGAGCCGCCAGCAAAGCCGCCAGAAGAATGCCGGATGGACCCAGAAGCGCGCCGAAGGCGGCCATCAGCTTCACGTCACCCCCGCCCATAGCTCCCAGACAGTAGAAAACCAGAAACACGACGAAACCCAGCAGCGCGCCCGCTAACGCGAGAGCCAACCCGGACCATCCACCTCGGATGGCGTGGTACAGCAGGCCGGCTCCCAAAGCGATGGCATTGATCCAATTGGACACGACATTGCGGCGCAGGTCGTCGAAGGCCGCGGCACATCCAAGCGCGATGGCGATTGCGAAGAGCATGTTTCATCCGCCTACTACAGGACATTCGGCTGCGGCACGGTTTTCCTTTAGCTTTGGGTCACGACGCACGAACAGTCGCGCGATGCGGTCCCGGTAGATCAGATCCCAGCCGGGATCGTGCTCCAGAATGCTGCCGAGGGGCCAGTCGAAGGGCAGCAGCGCAGTGTCGAAGCGGTAGCGGGCGAGCACTGCGGGCCACTGCGGCGCCGCGGAAAGCAGCACCTGGTAATCGGCTCCCAGTGCCGGCCCGTAGAAGTCGCTGCGGCCGTCGAAGAACACGCGCTGCCGAGGGTAGAGCTGAAAGATCAGGTAATCGGCCCACTGGTCGGACGTCAGGACGCGCGCGGAGGGTGTGAGACGGCCCCGGTTCGCGGAAACCGCCGCCACGGGGAAACGAGAACCGGGGAAATCGCCGATCGGCGGTTGGGGGAGCGCCAGCCATAGGGCCAGGGCGCCCAAAGCAGCCGCCCACCAAGTCAAGCGGCGAGACCGGCCCATCTCCTGCCCCGCGTCCCAGAGTACTCGCGCCACGCTGCGCGGCCGCGAACGCAATGCCCGCGCCGCCCACCAGACAGAGAGCTCGCAAGCAATTGCCGGCGCCGATACTACGGCATACAGAGGTACGTGCCGCGCCGAGCGCAGGGCGGCCAGCGCCCACACCAGCACCAGCATGCCTTCAAACCATTGGCGGCGCGCCAGAAGACGGGATGACAAAGCCACACCGGCCAGAAGCA
>Ga0335078_10013778_pt1 | contig 11980 bp, 9 predicted proteins | sample Lox_Sample_32_FD_206711 | JGI IMG/M metagenome (GOLD analysis project Ga0335078, IMG submission 206711) | Soil microbial communities from Loxahatchee National Wildlife Refuge, Florida, United States - Lox_Sample_3.2 | ecosystem: Environmental > Terrestrial > Soil > Wetlands | place: USA: Florida... | reverse complement strand
TCTGCGGCTTCATGGCAAACACTTGCCCTGATGAAAGCTACACCCTCAAGCTGAACACCGGCCAGCCGGACCCCTTGCTGGGAATGTCTTACATACAGTTCGCATGGCAAGGCCTGCGCCACCAGCTCTCGCAGGGCGCTGGAGGCTGGTCGGTAGCGCCGGGCGACCGCTTCACCTTTTACAAGCTGGTGGATTCAGTAGCGCCGCCCGCACTCGACAGCAAGGGCCACGAGAAAGATTTCTTCGATGGAATTGACACCACTCTCGTGGGACTCGCCGCGCGTCTGGGAAGCGAGCAGTCAACGCTCCCGTCGCTGAAGAATTCCCTGAACGAAATACAAAGCGCAATCGCACAGGCCAGCGCCGCCGCCGAACGCGATCCTGCCAGCGCCGCTGCTCCCCTGCTTTCCGCCCTGCACACCACTCGCGAGTTGGCGCAGCAGGTTAACAGTTCTGCGCTCTCAGCCCCCGCCAAACACGATCTGTTGCTGGAACTCCAAACCAAGGAAGAGCAACTCGAGCAAGCGGCGGATCTCGCGTTAGGCGTCGCTTTCCACGTGAACGTAGACACCCCTCCTGGCCGTGATGCCGACGATGCCTTCATGGCCGTTCCCGGCCAAAGCTTCAAAGTGACAGCCGAGTTCGCCGCCGCCGCAAAAGTCGAAAAACCCGAGGTCGCTCTCGACATGCCCGCCGGTTGGAAGTCTCGCTTACTGAACAAAACCGCCGGCGCCGCCCCCAGGTGGACATTCGAAGTCACCCTCCCATCCGACGCCGCCTACACTCGCCCCTATTGGCATCGCAATGATCCCGAAAGAGACGCGATCAACACAATTGACGATCCCAAGTACGTAACCCTGCCGTTCCCGCCTCCACCGCTGCAGGCGCATGTAACTTACAGCCTCAACGGCGACGAGTGCGTGGCGCGTGCCATTGCGATGGTGAAGTATGGCAATCCGCCGGCGGTAGCAGAGCGTGCGCTCGCGGTCGCGCCCGCTCTGTCTGTCGCCTTGGAACCGGGAGAGCAGGTGATCCCGGTAGAAGATTCCAGCGCCCGCTCCATAAAAGTGCAGGTCCGATGCAATGTGCCCTCAGCCAAGGGAAATTTGCGATTGGAGGTTCCGCCGAATTGGCGCCTGGAGCCGCCGGAGCTGCCGGCAGACTTTAATTCCAGGGCCGAGACCAAAGATTTCCGCTTCCAGGTTTTTCCCACCAACCTGAAAGAAGGTCCGGCGGAGATTCATGCTGTGCTCGCCGCGAACGGCAAAAAGTATAGCGAAGGATATTCGATCGTAACCCGCGACGACCTCAACACCTTCTACTATTACCAGCCCGCGTTGCAGCGTGTGAGCATCGTGGACGTGAAAGTTCCCAAAGATCTCAAGGTCGGCTACATCATGGGCGCCGGCGATGATATTCCCACTGTCCTGCGTCAAATCGGCATGGACGTTACCGGCATTCCCGCCGAGAAGCTGGCAAGCGAAGATCTCAGCCGCTACGGCACTCTCGTGCTGGGCATTCGCGCCTACGACACCCAGAAAGATGTAGCCGCAAATAACAAAACGTTGCTCGACTTCGCATTCAACGGAGGAACTTTGCTGGTGCAATACAACACCGGCGTGGGCGACTTCAACGCGGGCCACTTCACGCCCTATCCCACAACCTTGAGTCGCGCCCGCGTTTCGGTGGAGGAAGCTCCGGTAGAAATTCTCGATCCCGCAAACCGCATCTTCCATTCTCCCAACGAAATTACCGCCCGCGATTTCGACGGCTGGGTGCAGGAGCGCGGCCTCTATTTCATGGATTCGTGGGACGACCACTTCCAGCCGCTGCTCGCCTGCCACGATCCCGGAGAAGCCCCCCAGAAAGGCGGTCTGCTCGAAGCCCGCTACGGCAAAGGCACATATATCTACACCGGCTACGCATTCTTTCGCCAGTTACCCGCGGGTGTCCCCGGAGCAGTGCGTCTGTATGTGAACCTGATCGCCGATCATTAGTCGTCGTTGGAATCTATCTCATACCTAGTACCTTTGCGACCTTTGCGCTCTTTGCGGTTAATACCTTGTGATTGCGAGAATGTGCGGACGGCCCGGCTTCACCCGCGCCGCCAGGGCCCTGAGGAAGAATGAATACTGCAGATGCAGCCCCCGACGAGCCCCTAATCCGCGGCATCGGTCTCGGCGCCGCCACCGCCCTGAACATGATTGACATGATCGGCGTCGGGCCGTTCATCACCATCCCCCTCATTCTCAGCACCATGGGCGGCCCCCAAGCTTTGCTGGGATGGGTCCTCGGGGCCGTCTTCGCAGTCTGTGACGGTCTGGTCTGGGCCGAGTTGGGCGCGGCCTTGCCCGGCTCCGGCGGTTCCTATCGCTACCTCCGCGAAATTTACGGCCCCAACCGCCTCGGCCGCATGATCTCCTTTCTCTTTATCTGGCAGCTATCATTCAGCGCCCCGCTTTCCATTGCCTCCGGCGCTATCGGCTTGGCCGGCTATGCCGCGTATCTCTGGCCGGGCCTCGAGTATCAATACGCGGCCCACAACTGGAGCCTGCAAGTTCCTCTGCTGGGTTCGCTGCAAGTCGGCTGGATGGTTTCCGGCGCAACCTTCGCCGCCATCGGCATCGTAGTGCTGGCCACGCTGCTCCTCTATCGCAAAATCACCAGCATCGGCTGGATGTCAAAACTCCTGCTGGGCGGAGTCACCGCCACCATCGCCTGGATCATCTTTGCCGGCCTCACTCACTTCGACGCCGCGCGCGCCTTCAGTTTTCCTCCCGGCGCATTTCACTTGTCCCCCGGATTTTTCCTGGGCCTGGGCTCAGCCATGCTGATCGCCACCTACGATTATTGGGGATACTACAACGTCTGTTTTCTCGGCGACGAAGTAAAGAACCCCTCGCGCAACATTCCCCGCGCTCTGCTGCTCTCTATTCTGCTGGTGGCTTGTCTCTATGTAGTGATGAACATCAGCATCCTCGGGGTAGTGCCCTGGCAGGAACTCGAGCGCTCGGGCCAGTCGAACACCGGCCTCTACGTAATTTCAATTTTCATGCAAAGGATTTACGGCCCCTGGGCCGCGACTCTCGCCACCGGCCTCGTGATGTGGACCGCCTTCGCCTCAGTTTTCTCCCTGATGCTCGGTTATTCCCGCGTCCCCTACGCCGCCGCCCTCGACGGCAACTATTTCCGCATATTCGCCCGCGTGCACCCCGAGCATCGTTTCCCCTACGTTTCCCTGCTGGCCCTGGCCGCAGTGGCCGCACTCTTCTGTTTCCTCTCGCTCGCGGACGTAATCGCCGCCCTCGTCGTCATTCGCATTACCCTGCAGTTTCTGGTGCAGGCCATCGGCCTCATCGTGCTGCGCATTCGGCGCCCTGACCTGCCGCGCCCCTTCCGCATGTGGCTCTATCCCGTGCCCGCGCTGCTGGCTTCCGCCGGATTCATCTATGTGCTGGTTGTGCGCACCAACTCAATGAAGCAAATTCGCTACGCTCTAGTAATCTTAATTACCGGATTACTACTCTACCTCGCACGAGCCTGGCGCGAACACGAATGGCCATTCACCGAGTAAATCTAGGTTCTTTCTGGCAGGCTGCTGAAAAACTCAGGTTGGCGCTTGGTTTTGGGTGTCGCAGCGCTTCAGGGCTGCGATAGCTGCCTTTGCTTTTCAGCCGCGGCTTAAGCCGCCGAGGTGAAACGACATGTGCGAAAGTAGTTTCCACCTCCTGAAGAACCAAAGTACGTCCGGCATTAAAATGATTTTATGCAAGCCATGGTCCTGCACCAACCCGGCCCCATAGACCACTCCCCGCTCCACCTCGAGGACGTAACTCTCCCACTCCCTCGCCCCGGCGAAGTTCGCCTCCAGGTTAACTGCTGCGCCGTCTGCCACACCGATCTCCACATCACCGAAGGCGAACTCAAACTTCCCAAGCTCCCGCTCATTCCCGGCCACCAGATCGTCGGCAGGGTAGAAGCGTTAGGCAAAGAAACACACCTTCTGAAAATCGGCGACCGAGTCGGCATCCCCTGGCTGCACTCCACCTGTGGCCATTGCATCTACTGCCGCCGCGGCCTCGAAAATCTCTGCGAGCAAGCCCGCTTCACCGGCTTCCACGAAGACGGCGGCTACGCCGAATACACCACCGCCCGCGAAGACTTTGCCTTCCCCATCCCCGAATCCTTCTCCGACCAAAGCGCCGCCCCACTGCTCTGCGCTGGAGTCATCGGCTATCGCTCCTACCGCCTCACCGACGCAACCTCCGGCAGTCATCTCGGCCTCTACGGCTTCGGCGCCTCCGCCCACCTGGTGCTGCAAATCGCCCGCTACGAAGGATGCCAGGTCTCCGTCTTCACCCGCGCCCAATCTCACCGTGACTTGGCCCAGAAACTAGGCGCCGCCTGGACAGGCTCCGCCGAAGACTCCCCGCCCGACCCGCTCGACGCCGCCATCATCTTCGCTCCCGCCGGTCCTCTGGTTCCGCTGGCCCTGAAGCGCCTCCGCAAAGCCGGAGTCCTCGCCCTCGCCGGCATCACCATGAGCCCCATCCCGCAACTCGACTACTCGCTGCTCTACGACGAGCGCGTCCTCCGCAGCGTAGCCAACAGCACCCGCCAGGACGTCCGCGAGTTCCTCGACCTGGCCGCCAAAGTCCCAGTCCACACCGAAATCCAAATCTTCGATCTGCCCCAGGCCAATCAAGCCCTGCAGTCCCTGAAGCACAGCCAAATCCAAGCCGCCGCCGTCCTGAAAATCCACTAACCCATGTGGCGCGGGCGCCCCCGCCCGCGAAAGCCCGCACCTACTACTCCCCAAGCCAAGAACTGAGAACCAAGAAGTAGAATTAAGAACTGAGAACTGCCTTTCGCCCAAAAACCCCCCAACAAAAAACATCCCCACCTACCGAGGCTCCTTAACCCTCAAAACCTGATCCACCGCAACATTCTTAATCACCTGCCGAACCCCGGAAGGCCACCCTATCTCCATCTCATCCACCACCCTCGCCGCCCCCAACCCAAAATGCACTGGCGCAGCACTCGAAGAAGCATACCCAGCCGCCGTACTCATATGGTTGTACTGCGTCAATCCGCCAGCCGTAACTCTGATCTTCGCCCCAATTCCATCCCGATTACTCTTCGTCCCCTCAAGCTTTACCTCCAACCAATGATTCTTATTAGGACTATCATTCATCCATATCTCCGCCGGAGCACTAAGTGCACTCACCACAATGTCCAGCTTGCCGTCATGATTCAAATCTCCCACCGCTGCCCCGCGATGCCGCCGCGGAGGCTGCGCCGTAAATCCCGCCTCTTCCGTCAACGCCACTAACTTCCCGCTGGGCCCATTTCTAAAAACCGTATTAGGCTGGTCAATCCATCGTCGTCCCGCCATCAATGGCGACTGCACATCTCCCCGGCTGACAAAAATGTCCTTCCACCCATCGTTGTCAAAATCCCCAATGTTCGGGCTATATCCTGACATAGGCGCGCTAAGCAGCGCCATCCCGCTCTTGGCCGTCACTTCGGTAAAATCACCGGTGGCGCCGCCCAAATAAATAGGAAATGTTTCGTTATCCAAAGCCACCAGCACAATGTCCGGATATCCATCATTATTCAAGTCCCGAAAATCCACCCCCATCCCCGAAATCACGCTGCCATGCTCAGGCAGCGCCACCCCCGCATCAAACGCCGCCTCCTCGAACGAAGGCACAAACGCGTCCTTTCCTTTGCGATTATGAAACAGAAAGTTGAATAACTTGTCGTTAGTTACAAATAAGTCAGGCCGCCCATCGCCATCATAGTCAGCTACTCCAACTCCCATACCTTTGCCCAGATGCTGCCGAATCCCCGCCTTCTCCGAAACATCCTCAAACGTGCCATCGCCTTTATTAAGAAATAACTGGTCGGGCGTTGCCTTATAAAGCTTCGGATGGCAATAATCCTGTTGCCCATCCATCTTACATTCCGGTTCCTTATTAACATCCCAGCTCAAGTAATTCACCACAAACAAGTCCAGCAGCCCGTCATTATTCACATCCACCCACGCCCCGCCCACCGACCACAACGGCCCAAACTTCTTGTCCGGACGCGCCAATCCTGCCTTCTCCGTCACATCCGTAAACGTCCCGTTTCCATTGTTGTGATACAGCTTGTTCCCATGCACCCCGCCAATAAAAATATCTTCATACCCATCGTTGTCGTAATCGCCAATCGCCACCCCCGTGTCATACCCCGTACCCGCCAATCCAGCTTTTTCCGTCACATCCGTAAACGTCCCGTCGCCGTTGTTATGAAACAACCGGTTCCAGTACTTAGGCGACGTCTTCTTCAAGGTCGTAATGTCCGCCCCATTAGCAAAGAAAATGTCCAGATATCCATCATTGTCATAATCAAACAGGGCGACCCCGCCCTCCATTGTTTCCGGCGCATGTTTCTCCGGTGTCTCACAGCTATCGAGGACAAACGGGATCGCCTGAAACGAAAAATGTATACGCGAAGCGCCGGGTCCCGCCGCCACAGAAGCAAGCATCAGCCCCGCCAACCCGCATACCCCCGCAACCGCCCCAACCCGAAAGCACAATTTCCGTCTCAAGAAATCCTCCAACCAACCGGCAAATGCCGAACGAAGAATCTTAGCAGCCTCAATCGGAAAAATATTCGCCACAGCCTGACCGTCCTACACAAAGAGCTTTGATTTTGGATCGTGCAAAAGCGGCGATTTTGGGGAGCGCAAAAGTGAGTTGATCTTGAGTGGAGCAAAAGCGGGCTGATTTTGGGTGGCGCAGCGCTTCAGCGCTGCGATACCGGCTAGTTTTCAGCAGCGGCTTTAGTCGCTGGGGTCACCAGCCTGCAACTCAACTTGAGTTCGCAGATCGCACTCGAATCACGACCCAGCGGCCCATTACCAACGTTACATCCGTTCAGCTCCGCGCGGCACCACTCGCACAAGCCCGCCGATATACTCGGAACACTCCCATCCATGGTGATGCATGTCCAGTGCAGCGGTTGCCACAGCCGTTGAGACTCCGGGCGGTCGGCCGCAGGAGCAGATCGAACTTTCCATCGTGCTGCCCTGCCTCAACGAGGCCGAGACTCTGCAGGCTTGCCTTCACACGGCTCAGACCGCATTGCAGCAAAGCGCTGTCCAGGGCGAGATCATCGTCGCCGATAACGGCAGCAGCGACGGCTCTCCCGAGATTGCTTCCCGCAACGGTGCTCGTCTTATCCACGTTGAACTCAAGGGCTACGGCAGCGCCATCATGGGAGGCATCGGTGCTGCCAAAGGCAAGTACCTTCTGATTGCCGATTCCGACGGCCAGCACGACCTCTCCCAGCTTCCTCAGTTCTTGGGGCAGCTGCGGGCGGGCGCAGACATCGTCGTAGGAAACCGCTTTCGCGGAAAGCGAATTCCCGGCGCAACTCCCTTCCTTCACTTTTATTTTGGTACCCCGGTCTTGAGCGCCTTGGGCAAACTGCTCTTCCGCTCTCCCGTTGACGACTTCAATTGCGGAATGCGCGCCTTGCGTTCCGATGTTTGTCGCCAGTTGAATCTCCGGACCACCGGCATGGAATTCGCCAGCGAGATGATCGTAAAGGCGACCCTGCTTCGTCTGAAGATCGTCGAACTCCCCACCACCGTTTTTCCTCACGGACGCTCCCGCCCCGCCCATCTTCGCACCTGGGTTGACGGCTGGCGGCACCTGCGATTTCTACTTCTCTACAGTCCGCGCTGGCTCTTCCTCTACCCGGGAAGTTTCATGCTGGTTGCCGGCCTCGCCGGGATGCTCCGGCTGAGTTGGTCCGATTTTCACTCTCCACTATTTACCTTGGGCATCAACACTCTTCTGGTATCCGCATTCGCCGTCGTGATCGGATTTCAATCCGTCGCCTTCGCAGTCTGCAGCAACGTCTTCGCCGCCACCGAAGGCCTCACTCCTGTCAACCCACGCGTGGAACGCGTTTTCGAAATCATCACGCTGGAAGTTGCCATCGTCGCTGGCTTCCTCCTTATTTTGTGCGGCCTTCTATTCGGCGGTTACATGTTTTCTCAGAGCGCCGCCTTGCCCGAATCCTTGCGCGATCCGGTCAGGCTGCTGCGCGGCATTCTGCCTGCAATCTTGTCAATGACGCTCGGAGTCCAGCTCCTGCTCACCGGATTCTTTCTCAGCATTCTTGGGCTCCACCGCAGGTCATGATCTCCCCGAGCCAGGTCATCGCCGCAGAATGGCTGCTTGTCCTCATCGCCCTCGCACTTTCATTCCTCCTGGGCCGCAGTAAACTGCGCTGGCTGCATCGCGCAGAGGCCGCTTTTGCCCGCTTCGCCGCGCGCCGCAAGCTGGCAATTCTGACCGTCGGCCTTCTTCCCGTTGTCTTGCGCTTGGCTCTGCTTCCGCTGATGCCGCCTCCCACTGTGCAGGTAGAAGAAGAAGCCAGTTACTTGTTGCAAGCCGATACCTTCCTTCACGGCCGCCTCTCCAATCCTCCCTTGCCCTTCTCCCGCTACTTCGACACTCCGCAAGTCTTGCAGCAACCCCGCTACGCCTCCACCCGCCCGCCCGGCGAAGGCGCTTTCCTCGCGCTCGGTCAATTTCTCTTCGCTTCGCCCTGGGCCGGCGTCATCCTGATCGTTTCCCTCATGTGCATGTCAGGATGCTGGATGGTCCACGGTTGGTTCGCCCCCAAGTGGGCGCTGCTCGCCGGCCTGTTACTCGCACTCCGAATCGGCGTCTTCACCTTCTGGATGAACTCCTACTGGGGCGGCGCATTGGCTGCGACCGGCGGCTTCCTCGTGCTCGGGGCGTATCCTCGCCTCCTGCGCACCTACTCTTTTCGCTACATATTCATCATGTGGCTCGGAATCGTCGCCCTGGCCACTACCCGCACTTACGAAGGTTCACTCCTGCTGCTTCCCGTAGCCGTCGCCCTCGCCCTCCACGTCTTCGGGCCTGAGCACCGGACGAATCGCAAGCAGCTCATTCAGAAGCTCGTAATTCCAGCCGCGGCACTGCTCACTCTTTTCCTCGCTTGGTCCTGCTATTACAATTTCCGCGTCACCGGCTCTCCGCTTCTGCCTCCCTATACCCTCGGCCGCATGACCCAAAACATCGCCCCACCATTTATCTTCGGCCATCCCCGCCCCATGCACGCTTACACCAATCGCCAGATGGTCCAACGCTTCGCGGGTTGGGAAATGATCCTCTTCATGCGCAGCCAAAATTTTCCTGGTTGGAAGCAGGGCACCAGCCAAAAGATTTCTGAGTTCTGGTCCTTCTACATCCGTCCGCTCTTCACCATTCCCCTGCTGCTCTTGCCCCTGGCCGTGCGCAGCCGGAAGTTGCGGTTATTTGTTGCAATCGCTCTCACCGGCCTCGCCGGCGCGCTGCTCGAAGTCTGGGGGCCGTCGTATTATTTCGCCCCCTTCACCCCAGTGGTCATCATCTTCGCCCTCTGGGGACTTCGCTACCTCCGCTCGCTTCGCCTCTGGCACTCGCGCCCCGGATATCTCTTCGTCACCCTCGTGCCGCTTATCGCAATCCTTGTATTCACGGGCTTAATTTTCCTGCAACTCAAAAGTCTCCACGTTGACGAAGGCGTCCTGCAGTGGGCGTCCTACGAAAATCGCATGCCTCAGCGGGCCATCGTAGAACAGGAACTGCAACAAATCCCCGGCAAGCATCTCGTCTTCGTCAGATACACTCGCGAGCACGATTTTCTCTGCGAATGGGTCTTCAACCAGGCGGATCTCCAAACCGCAAAAATAATCTGGGCCCGCGAATACGACGCCCACTCCAACCAGCAACTGGCCTTCTACTTCGCCGATCGCCACGCCTGGCTGGTCCAGGCCGACAAACCCGCACTCCCCCTACGCCCATACTCACCCCAGGATTAAGCCCGCAAGCTGCCCTCAGTTGTCCCGAGCTTAGGCCTTGCCGAAAACCGCTCTCCCGCGTTCAGCAGAGAAAAATCAAGATAGCCGGTCAGTTTGGTTTGACCATGCAGGGTCCCCGATCTTGTTCTTTGCGTCCTTGGCGCACTTTGCGGTTTAAGATCGAACTGCTAAGGCCGCAAAGTGATCTACTACCAAAAGCAAGCCATCCTTGACTTTCCCCCCGCAACTGGTCAAAGTGTCTCCGAAAAAGAGCGCCTCGATGTCGAAAACTACTCACCTGCTATTCGCATTAATTCCTTTTTTGTTAACGCTCTCCTGCTCTTCCGTCAAGAATAAGCAAGCGGCCGAGGGCGCCGTCGCCCGCTTCCACTCCCAGCTCAACGCCGAGCAGTATCACGACATCTATTCCCAGGCCAGCCCCGAATTTCAGAAGTCTGCCCGCGAGGCAGAAATATCCGCCTTTCTGGCAGCCGTTCACCATAAGCTGGGCAACACACGCAAAACCAAAGAAGACGGATTCTACGTAAACTTCTCCGCCTCCGGCACCACCGTCACCCTCAGCTACGAAACTGATTTCGACGGCGGCCCCGCCACCGAGCAATTCGTCTGGCGCATCGCTGGCCAGCCGCTGCTGGTCCACTACCAAATCAACTCCCCCGCCCTGGCGATCAAATAAACCCCACCCGATTCTCCCTACCCGCGGGTCTATGAACCTAAGTGCGGATCATATTTCCAGTTTTTCAGTTAATTTAGAAAACACATTCTGCAAGTTGACCACCCGTCTAGCTCTGGCCAACAAGGAGCGTTTATGTGGCAAGCCCCCGCGCCACGCGGATTCGATCTCTCACCCGCTAAACCAGGCGTGGCCGCGCAACTCTTGGCCTGGGTCTCCGCCAGACTCTGCCAACACCGCTTTTCCTGGCCGCACAATGGCGCCAATGGCCGCGACTATCAGGTCTGCGTCCTCTGCGGCGCCGCCTACGAGTACGACTGGACCGCCATGCGCCGCACCCGCCGCCTGGCCCCCTCCCCAACCCAAAGAGACAGTTAGGCCAGCAGGCCCTATTTGCGCGCCTCGCGAGTTCGAGGGTGCCCCGTCCAACTTCTGCTTGGGCGGTGTTTTTCTAGCCCTCGGATATCAAATGCGCCCCCGGAATCCTTCCATCCAGCGTGGCGAGCGCTCCTCCATTGCCGGCAGCGAGTCTCAGCAAATGGCCATCGGTAAGCTGCTTTGGAGCTTTCGCCCACGAAGGAAGGTAAGAAGCATCATGATCGTCAGCAATGAAACCGAAGAGCCCGCTCTGAGCCCCTTTCATCTTCACCAGCAACATGCGCGCCTGGGCGATGGTGAATCCATAGGCCGGCGCCTGCGCCAGCACTCTCATAAAACCGAGTTCTGTGATCGAGCAGGTCAGGAGCGTCGGGGAATCCTGCGCTTCCAGCCAGGATGCAACTCGATCATGGAACATATGTTCGGCAAAACCCAGCGCGACCAGTGCATTGACGTCCAGCAGATATTTCATGGAAAGTTCGCGAGAATCTCCTCAACTTCTTTATTACTCAACTTTGGAGCATTCGGCCCGGCGCTTAGCACCGGAAGCCCGGTCACCGGGTCGGCGATGATCTTCCCGCCGCGAGGGCGCTTCTTCGTAGGCGTCAATACGATGCTTCCAGCCTTAACATTGGCCTCCAGCGCATCACCCGCCCGAATCCCCAACCGCCGCCTCAAAGGCCCCGGCAGCACGACCTGTCCCTTAGTAGAAACCTTGGTCCGCATAGTAAGACAATCTTACCACTCCAACCCATAAACTTAACCACTTTCGTGAAGTCAATTCGACTGTCGAAATCGCGTCTCCGCACTGTCGGATAGTTAGTCCGCCCCATTCTTTTCAATCATTTACCCGGAGTCAACATACTTGACGCACATGCGCAAGAGGTTGAAAACTGAGAAGCCGTGACAGGGTTTTAGCGCTGGCTCTTGCCGTGACAGGGCTAGTTGGGATCAATTTGGTTGTACGAAGTGCAGACTTCGGTCGGGTGCCCCAGGTCTCGCCGCCTTTTGCGAGACCTGGGAACGGGCGCCAAAAA
>Ga0335078_10013776_pt1 | contig 11981 bp, 6 predicted proteins | sample Lox_Sample_32_FD_206711 | JGI IMG/M metagenome (GOLD analysis project Ga0335078, IMG submission 206711) | Soil microbial communities from Loxahatchee National Wildlife Refuge, Florida, United States - Lox_Sample_3.2 | ecosystem: Environmental > Terrestrial > Soil > Wetlands | place: USA: Florida... | reverse complement strand
TGCAGGACGCCGATTCCCAGCTATTCCCTGAAGATCACTCCCGCCGATCATTTCATTAATTGGCAGCAGGACCCATACAGCAATCACTTGGCCAGGCTGGTGTTTCCTACAAAGACGAAGGAATTTTCCGTTGAAGTCGATCTCGTGGCGGACATGACCGTCATCAATCCCTTCGATTTTTTCCTGGAAAAATACGCCGAGGAAATTCCCTTCCAGTACGACCCGGTCGTCCGCAGGGAGCTCATCCCTTACCTCAAGAGACGCCGCCCGGGGCCGCTGATGCAATCCCTGATCGCGGCATCGCGGAAGGAGAAAATTCGCACGAACGATTTTTTGGTGGACGTGAATCAGCGCGTCCAGAGGCGCATTAAATATTTGATCCGCATGGAACCTGGGATTCAAACCCCGGAAAAAACACTGACGCTCGGAAGCGGTTCGTGCCGCGACAGCGCTTGGCTGCTGGTGCAATTGCTTCGGCACCTGGGCTTGGCCGCGCGCTTCGTTTCCGGCTACCTCATCCAACTCAAGCCCGACGTCAAATCGCTCGACGGCCCCAGCGGCACGGACAAGGATTTCACCGACCTGCACGCCTGGACCGAGGTTTACCTCCCCGGTGGCGGCTGGGTCGGACTCGATCCAACTTCGGGGTTGCTCGCAGGAGAAGGGCATATCCCGCTGGCCTGCTCGGCCGATCCGGTCACCGCCGCGGCGATTTCGGGCGGCTTTTCCTACGATAATGAGTCCATCGTTAATGAGGAACCGGACAGGGAAAAAGGGATCCCCCGAGGCAAGGACGCGTTCGAGTTTTCCATGTCCGTCAAGCGCATCCACGAGGACCCTCGCGTAACGAAACCCTACACCGACGAGCAATGGACGGCGATTGAATCCCTGGGCCATCAAGTAGACGCCGATCTAAAAGCTCGCGACGTGCGTCTGACCATGGGCGGCGAACCGACCTTCGTCTCCGTCGATGACATGGACGGCGCGGAGTGGAATACGGCCGCGGTGGGCCCGACGAAATACAAGCTCGCCGACACGCTGATCCGCCGTCTGCGCGATCGATTCGCCCCCGGAGGATTCCTGCACCACGGCATGGGCAAATGGTATCCCGGTGAATCGCTGCCGCGCTGGGCGCTGGGCCTGTATTGGCGCAAGGACGGCCAAGCCATTTGGCGCGATCCGGCGCTCGTCGCCAACGAAAATACATCGGGCAAATTGACCAGCGCCGATGCGCGCGCTTTTATTTTGAACCTGTGCGAGCGATTGGATGTGACCCCGGACCACGCGCTGCCCGGCTACGAAGACACCTGGTATTACATGTGGAAGGAGCGGCGCCTCCCCGTCAACGTCGATCCCTTCGAAAACAAGCTGGAAAATCCGGAAGATCGCGCGCGCCTGGCGCGCGTGTTCGAACGCGGCCTCGATCACGTGGTCGGCTACGCGCTCCCTTTAAAACGCGAATATTATACCGACGGGACCAGCGATTGGGTGACCGGCGCGTGGTTCTTCCGCCCGGAGCGAATGTATTTAATTCCCGGCGACTCGCCCATGGGCTTCCGTTTGCCGCTCGATTCCATCCCCTGGATTCACCCGTCCGAAATCGATCACATTGTCGAACAGGACCCGATGGCCGTCCGCGGTCCATTGCCCGAGCGCGCCGCGATGGCCGGCCGCCAGCGCTACGAGGAAGAAGTTCCCGAGTACCAGCCCGCTCAGGGGATCATGGAGCAAACCTTGGACGGAGGGCTGGCGCGCGAGCGTCCGCGCCGGCGAACGCTGGTTCTTGACTTGCCTCCCGCAAGAGGTCAATCGGCGTCGTGGGCGGTTCGCACGGCGCTATGCGCGGAGCCGCGCGACGGCATCCTGCGCCTCTTCATGCCGCCGCAACGCCGTCTCGAGGATTATCTTGCCCTGGTCACGGCCGTCGAGGACACGGCCGACGATTTGGGAATGCCCGTCCTCGTCGAAGGATACGCGCCTCCCTACGATCCTCGCATTCACACCGTCAAAGTCACGCCCGATCCCGGCGTGATTGAAGTAAACCTGCACCCGTCCGCAAGCTGGGACGAATTGGTGAAGAACACCACAGCGCTCTACGAGGAAGCGCACCTGAGCCGCCTGGCCACCGAAAAATTCATGCTCGATGGCCGTCACACCGGAACGGGCGGCGGAAATCACATTCTGATCGGCGGAGCTTCTCCGGCCGATTCTCCGATCCTGCGAAATCCCGGTTTGCTGCGCAGCCTGGTGGGCTACTGGCACAACCACCCCGCCCTGTCCTACCTGTTCAGCGGCATCTTCGTCGGACCAACCAGCCAGGCGCCGCGCATCGACGAGGCCCGCAACGATCAAGTCTACGAAATGGAGGTCGCCTTCCAGCAAATTCCGGACCACGGCGTCGTTGCGCCTTGGCTGGTGGACCGCATCTTCCGAAACTTGCTGGTGGACGCGACCGGTAGCACGCACCGCGCCGAGTTCTGCATCGACAAGCTCTATTCGCCGGACAGCGCTTCGGGCCGGCTCGGATTGCTCGAGATGCGCGCCTTCGAAATGCCGCCGCATTCGAGGATGAGCCTCACGCAACATCTCTTACTGCGAGCCTTGGTCGCGCACCTGTGGGAGCATCCCTATCGCCACGAGCTCGTGCACTGGCGCACGGAAGTCCACGACCGTTTCATGCTCCCCCATTTCGTGAGGCAAGATTTGGAAGACGTGGTCTCCGACTTGAACGAAACGGGTTACCCGCTGCGCAACGAGTGGTTCGATCCGCATTTCGAATTTCGCTTTCCGCTCTACGGCTCAATCGAGCAGCGCGGCATCGAGCTGGAATTCCGCCAGGCCATCGAGCCCTGGCATGTGACCGGCGAGGAAACCAGCGCAGGCGGGACGGCGCGCTACGTCGACTCTTCGCTCGAGCGGTTGCAAGTGCTCGCCAACGGAATGGTCGATCCGCGCCACGTCGTGACTTGCAATGGCCGCCGCGTGCCGCTGCATCCCACGGGCACGAACGGCCAGTTCGTCGCGGGCGTTCGCTATCGCGCCTGGCAGCCGCCGAATTGCTTGCATCCGACCATTGGAACGCACGTGCCGCTGGTATTCGATCTGGTGGACACCTGGTCGGGCCGGTCCATCGGCGGATGCACGTATCACGTCGCGCATCCCGGCGGCAGGAGCTACGACAATTTCCCGGTCAACGCGTACGCCGCCGAGAGCCGGCGCATCGCGCGCTTTTTCAAATTCGGTCATACGCCCGGACCCATGGCTGTTGACGAAGAAAGAATCACCAAGGAATTGCCGTTCACGCTCGATCTCAGGCTGCAATAAACTGTCGTTTATAGGAATTATGCAAGGACCTACAACTCCTGGCAGCATCGAAACCGATTCGCCTCTGCGACGCGGCTTCGCTGAAAACTACGGAATCGACTCCCCATTTCCCGATGAAATGGTCAAGGCGGACCGCACCCTCCGCCCGCACTGGCGGGAATTCGTTTCGCTGCTCGATGAATTGAAACCCGGCGAGTTCATCCACCGGCGCGAACTGGCGCGCCGCCTGATCCATCAGAACGGCGTGACCCACAACGTCTATGGCGATCCGAACGGCCTGGACCGGCCCTGGAGCCTGGACTTCATTCCCCTGCTGATCGCCGGCCCTCATTGGGAAAGCATCAGCGAAGGATTGATCCAGCGCGCGCGGCTGCTGGACCGTTTGCTGGCGGATTTGTACGGCCCGGCGGACACGGTCTTCAGCGGCGTGCTTCCTCCGGAATTGCTGTGGGCCAATCCCGGATTTCTTCGCCCATGCCACGGGATTCGGCTGCCGCAGGGCCGCTGGCTGCACTTGTACGCGGCAGACCTGGTGCGGAACGAGGTTGGCCAGTTTGAGGTTTTGAGCGACAGCACGCAGGCGCCTTCGGGCGCCGGCTATACGCTGGAGAACCGCATCGTGTTATCGCGCGCGCTGCCTTCGATTTACCGAAAATGTAATGTGCAGCGCCTGGCGCCCTTTTTTGTCTCCCTGCGGGAAACCCTGGCGGGGCTCGCGCCTTCCAATCACGAGAACCCGCGCATCGTCCTCTACACTCCGGGACCCTATAATGAAACGTATTTCGAGCATTCCTTCCTGGCGCGCTACCTCGGCTACACGCTGGTACAGGGCAACGATCTGACCGTGCGCGACACGATCGTCTACATGAAGACGCTGGGTGGATTGCAGCGCGTCGACGTGATCCTGCGCCGCGTGGATGATAATTTCTGCGATCCCCTCGAATTGTTGCCGGACTCCTACCTGGGCGTTCCGGGATTGCTGCAAGCCGTTCGCCGCGGCAACGTGGCCGTGGCCAATGCCATCGGCTGCGGCATTTTGCAAGCACCCGGATTTCTTCCCTTCCTTCCCGCCGTGTGCCGGTATTTGCTGGGCGAGGAATTGAAGCTGCCGTCGGTGGAAACGTGGTGGTGCGGCCAGCCGGACATTTTGGAATACGTGATGCAGCGTTTGTCCGAGATGGTGATCAAATCCGCGTTCCCCACGCAGGGGGAGGATCCGGTCTTCGGCCGGAATCTGACGCGCGAAGAGCTGGCGGCGCTGGAGCAGAAGATCCGGGCGCATCCCACCCGCTACGTGGCGCAAAAACAAATGATGTCCTGCACCACTCCGGCGCTCATCGGCGAGGAAGTTCAGCCTCGGCGGTTCGTGGTTCGCTCTTACCTGTGCGCCTACGGCGATTCCTATACCGTGATGAATGGCGGCCTTTCGCGCATCACGCAATCCAACGACACGCTCGTCGTCTCCTTGCAAAAAGGAGGCCGCAGCAAGGACACTTGGATTTTGTCCGAAGCTCCCGTCGCCCCCGTATCGCTTCTGCCCGCCACGGCCCAACCCATCCCCATCAGCCGCGGCGGCAGCGATTTGCCCAGCCGCCTGGCGGAAGACCTTTTCTGGCTGGGACGCTATTCGGAACGCACCGACGAGCAGGCTCGCCTGGCGCGCGGAGCCATCGCGCGCATGATCGATCAAACCGGCTTCGACACCGCCCACGCCGTTCAGGTGCTGGCCTCCGCTTGCCGGGACAAGCCCATTCGCTCAACGGGCGCGGAGCTGGAGCGCGAATTCATCGACGCCATGCTGGGCAAGGCCAAAGGGGACGGCCTTCGCGGCAGCGTCGCCAACCTTCACCGCCTGGCCAGGGTTCTGCGCGACACGATTTCCACCGACGCCTGGCGCATTCTTCAGGAAATTTATCGCCACGTTTCCAATTTCCGGCCCAGCCACACCGAGCCGGCGTCCGGCGTGCTCGAGTTGCTCGACAATCTGGTCGTGACGCTCGCGGCGTTTGCCGGTCTGGCCTCCGATTCGATGACCCGCGGCCAGGCCTGGCGGTTTTTGGACATCGGGCGGCGCATCGAGCGCGCGGCGTTCGTTTCGCAATTCCTGCGCGATTCCCTGGTGGAACCCGATACCGACCCGGTCCTGCTCGAAGCCGTCCTGGATATCGGAGATAGCTCCCTGACTTATCGACGAAGATATCTAACTCATATGGAAACACATGCCGTCGCCGACCTGCTCCTCGCCGATGAGACCAACCCGCGCTCCGTGGCCTTCCAGCTGGCCTCGATCGACCAGCACCTGGCGGCCTTGCCGCGCGATATCTCTCATCCCGACCGCAGCCACGATCAGCGCCTGCTCCTGAAGCTGGGCACGTCCATTCAACTCGCCGATTTCGTCGAGTTATGTTCGGTGGCGGCCGGCCGCGAGCGCGAGGAATTTTTCATGTTTCTTTCCGGCGTCCTCGATCAGATCGCGCAGCTCTCCGAGGCCATCGCCCAACTCTATTTTTCGCACGCCGTCGTCTCGCAGGAATTCAACGGCCTTCACGAGGAGCACCCCTTGTGAGATACCGCATCACGCATTCCACGCGCTACGGATACGACGAGGCCATTCCCCTGTCCCACAACATCGTCCGCATGCGTCCCCGCGAGCACGAGACCCAGACCTGCCTGCACTACCAATTGATCGTGCTGCCCGCGCCGGGAGTGAAAAACGAAGGCTTCGATTATTTTGGCAACCACGTCACCTGGTTCAGCTTGCAGGAACCGCACACCGTTCTGCGAATTGCCGCGCAAAGCGAAGTCGAAGTCCTTTCCGCCGGGCCGCGCGATGTCGAGCACGGGCCGACCTGGGAACAGGTCTTGCAGATTCTCTCCATTGCACCCGACCGCGAAGTGCTGGCTGCCCGCGAATTCATATTCGAATCGCCGCACGTGCCCTGGTCGCCGGAACTTGCCGGATTTGCACGCGATTGCTTTGCGCCCAGGCGCCCGTTCCTGGCTTGCGTTTTGGATTTGACGAAACGCATCCACCAGGATTTCAAATTCTTCGCGGGTTCCACGGCCATCGACACCCCCGTTCAGGAAGTGTTTCATTCCCACCAAGGCGTCTGCCAGGACTTCGCGCATCTGCAAATCTGCTGCCTGCGCTCGCTCGGATTTTCGGCGCGTTACGTCAGTGGGTATCTGGTCACTTCGCCTCCGCCCGGAAAACCGCGGCTCACCGGCGCGGACGCCTCGCACGCCTGGGTCAGCGTGTTCGTGCCAACCATCGGCTGGGTGGAATTCGATCCCACGAACGGCCTCATGCCAACCGACGCCCACATCACTTTGGCCTGGGGAAGAGATTACGACGACGTCGGCCCATCCCGAGGCATTCTGATTGGCGGCCAGCGCCATTGGATGGATGTTTCCGTGGACGTTGTGCCCGTCGAACTGTCTGAACGCCCCGCATTGCCTTAATCGAACCGAAACGTTAACTTACAGTGGGATTCAGTCGAAAGGCGGCAAATTGCAGCGTCTCGGTGCGTTTGTGATCGGGGTTGTGGTTGGATTTCTTGGCGGTTTATTTGGAAAGGGCGGCAGCGCGATCGCTACGCCGCTTTTGAGCTTGATCGGTTACCCGGGCTTCATCGCGGTGGCTTCGCCGCTGCCCGCCACGATTCCGGGGACCTTGGTCGCTTCCGGGGAATATTGGGAATCGCGGCTGCTGGATTGGCAAATCGTCTGGTGGAGCGTTGGAGTGGGAATTCCCGCGACGATTCTCGGTTCCCTGCTCACCAAGTTCACCGGGGACCGGATCCTGCTGGTCCTCACGGGAATTTTGATCCTTGGCTTCGGCCTCTCCTTCTTGTTTTTGCCGCAAGAAAAAAAGATCGAGGAATCCGCGCCGCGCCTATCGGATAAAATTCGTCCGGCCTACTGGCGCGTTCGGCTGGCGCTCATTGCCGCGGGAGTCGGAATCGTGTCGGGGCTTCTGGCGAATGCGGGCGGGTTTCTTCTCGCGCCGGCTTACTCGCGATTCCTTAAGCAGCCGATCAAGAAATCGTTCGCCTGCTCGCTGGCCGTGTCCGCTGTGCTGGCTGTGCCTGGGACGGTGGTGCACGCGTATCTGGGTCACATTTCCTGGACGGTGACCGGATTGATTGCGCTCGGCTCGGTCCCGTTCTCTTACCTTGGCGCCCGAGTGGCAATTCGCACGAAAGCCAGCCGCCTCGAACGCATCTATGGGCTGGTCCTTGCCGCGCTGGGCGCTTTTTTCCTTTTCCATTTATGAATGCTTGTGGCACAGGCTTCAGCCTGTGAGGATTTAGTCTTTACAAGAACTTTCCCTCACAGGCTGAAGCCTGTGCCACATGACATTTCTGAAGCCGGTGAGTTAGTGCTAATTTATGGCCACTCTGAACTGGAGCAGGCAATGCCTCTGAACGGCGCAATTCCATTAAACCCGGCGTACTTCCTGGATCGCGCCGCAAAAATATTCGCACATCGCACAGCAATCATCGACGGCGAGCGCCGCTTCACGTATGCCGAATTTGGAGAAAGATCGCATCGCCTCGCGGGATTGGTGCAAGACGCCGGGGCGCAGCCCGGCGATCGCGTCGCCGCTCTGTGCACCAATAGCCACGTCATGCTCGAGATGCACAATGGCGTCCCCATGGCAGGCTGCGCGCTGGTGCCGATGAACATCCGGCTAGCCCGTCAGGAGATGGCCCACATCCTCGAAGATTCCGGCGCGCGCCTTTTGATCGCCACGCACGAATTGGCAGAGACCGCGCGGACGCTGGCTGCTTCGACAGGCATACGCCTCATCCTGGCCGGCGACGAATCGAGCGAGTACGAAATGTCGCTGAAATCGTCCAAGCCTCTTCCCACCGTCCATCTAGACGAAATGTCGCTGCTGGCGATCAATTACACCAGCGGCAGCACGGGCCACCCGAAAGGCGTGATGTACACGCATCGCGGCGCGTACTTGCAGGCGCTGGCGATGGCCTTTCATTCGGGGCTCGGCCTCGACAGCGCTTATCTGTGGACGCTTCCCATGTTTCATTGCAACGGCTGGTGTTTTACTTGGGCGGTGACGGCCGCGGCCGCCACGCACATTTGCCAGCGCACGATCGATGCGGCGTCCATCTGGAAAATAATTTGTAGCGGCGGCGTCACACATCTTTGCGCCGCGCCTACCGTCTTGACGATGATCGCGGAAGCCGCGGCATCCTCGGGCGGCGGGAAAGTCAGCCGCCCGGTCCGCGCGTTCACGGGCGGCGCTCCTCCCACTCCCGCTTTGTTGGCGCGTCTTGCCGCGCTGAATTTGCAGGTCACGCATCTATACGGTCTAACGGAAACGTACGGCCCCTCGGTGATCAATGTTTGGCAGCCAGAATGGGATGCCCAGTCCGAGAGCGAAAAGGCCAGTCTCAATGCGCGGCAAGGCGTCGGCAACGTGGTCACGAACGAGGTCGGCGTGATCGACGCGAGCGGCGAGGAAGTTCCGTGCGACGGCAAAACGATGGGAGAAATTGCAGTCCGCGGGAACAACGTGACCATTGGCTACTACCGCGACGAAGCGGCCACGGGCGCCGCCGAATGCAATGGATGGTTTCGTACCGGCGATCTGGGCGTGCGCTTTCCGGATGGGTACATCGAATTGCGCGACCGCGCCAAGGACATCATCATCACCGGCGGCGAGAATGTCGCTTCGGTCGAGATCGAAAAAGCCTTGGCCGAGCATCCCGCGGTTTTGGAATCGGCGGTCTTGGGACGCCCGGATGAACGGTGGGGAGAAATTCCTGTGGCCTTCGTGGTTCTGCGGCCGGGAATGTCCGCCACCAGAGAGGAGTTGATCGAATTCGTGTGCGGCCGCATCGCACGCTTCAAAGCGCCGCGGGAGATTTTGTTTGAAGAGCTTCCCAAAACCTCGACAGGGAAAATTCAGAAATACATTTTGCGAAGACGAATCGCCGCCCCGTAGGACGGGCTTCAGCCTGTCGGTTTTCTTCAAGGCATCGCTTTGGCGCCCAAAAACCGACAGGCTGAAGCCCGTCCTACAGTGCATTTCGACCGAGCGCGTCCGATTATAATCTTGTAGAATCCGCATTCGTCTTTTGGAGGACCCGCAATGGCTTTGCGAACGGCTGCCCAATTTTTGGCGGGACTGCGCGACGCGCGCGAGGTGTACTACCGCGGCGAGCGCGTCGCGAGCGTGGTGGACCATCCCGAGCTGGGCGTTGCCGCGCGCCACGCCGCCATCGATTTTGAAATGGCGGAAAATCCCGAATTCCACGAGCTGGCCGTTCACTGCGAAGGAGACGATGAATTCTCCGCGCACTATCGCGTGCCTCGCAGCGCGCAGGATTTGCTCTTGCGCTCGAAGCTGATCGAAGCCGGCACGGCCGAAGGCGCGACGCTCGTGCTGCTCATCAAGGAAATCGGAACCGACGCGCTATTTGCGCTGAAGCGCGTCCTCGGCCGCAACGCCGACGTGCAAGGGATTCTTCGCCTCGAGGCGTATTACCGCAATTGCCGCCAGAAAGACCTCGCCATTGCCGTCGCGCAAACCGACGTGAAGGGCGACCGCGGCAAGCGCCCGTCCGAGCAAAGCGATCCCGACTTGTACGTGCGCGCGGTGGAAAAACGCGCCGACGGCGTCGTGGTGAGCGGAGCGAAAATTCACACCTCTTGCACGCCGTACGTGGATGAAGTAATCGTGCTGCCGAGCCGGTCGATGGGGCCGGGCGATGACCCGTGGTCATTGGCTTTCGCCGTTCCCGTGGCGACGCCCGGGCTGCGCCTCTACGCGTCCGATTTTCTGCATGGCACCGACGACGCTTTCACGCGCCCCATCTCCACGAATCACAAGATGGTGGAAACTCTGACGGTATTTGAAAACGTATTCGTCCCGTGGGAGCGCGTATTTTTCGTGGAGCGCCCGGACCTGGCCGGCGCGACCGCGCTCACCTTCGTCGAGTTTCACCGCTTCACCGCGGTGAGTTACAAGCTTCCGCTGCTGGACGCGCTCGTGGGCGCGGCCATCGCGATCGCCAAGGCGAACGGCATCGACCGCGCCGGGCACGTGCGCGAAAAGCTGACGTGGCTCGCGGGATATGCCGAGACGGTTCGCGGGCTGACGGAACTCGCCGCTCTGCGCTGCAAAATGGAAAACGGCGTGGCGTATCCCGACGTGTTCACGACCAACATGGCCAAGTGGACCTTCGCGCGCGAATTTCATCAAGCCATCGAAACGGTGCAGGACCTCGCCGGAGGCCTACTCGTTACCGGACCGGGCGGCAGCGACTGGAATTCTCCCGAGATCAGGCCCGTGCTCGAAAAATATTTGCCGGGCGCGTGGCCCGCGGACCGGCGCATGGCCGTCATGAATCTGATCAGCGATTTAACGACGCGCCTGTACGGCGGCTATCAAGCGGTTCTGGCCGTGCACGCGGAAGGCTCGGTGGAAGCCGAGAAAATGGCCATGTTCCGCGCCTATGATTCATCGCGTTCGATGGCGCTGGCCATGCGGCTGGCAGGATTGGAAGCGGACGCGGCGAAATAGTTTTTGGCGCGGGGTTGGCAGCGCAGGCTTCACAGAGGAGCAAGTTCGTGGGGGCATTGAGCGGAAAAGCGGCGATCGTTACGGGCGGAAGCCGCGGCATCGGCCGCGCCATTGCGGAAATTTTCGTCCGCGAAGGCGCGCGCGTGGCGATCTGCGGGCGCAAGCAGGAAACGCTGGACCAGGCCGCCGCCGAGATCGGCCCCGCGGTGAAGCCGATCGCCTGCCACGTGGGCCGCGCCGATCAAATCGAACATCTGGTCGCGGCCGCCGAGCGGGAATTCGGCCCTATTCACATTCTAGTAAACAACGCGGCGACGAATGTTTCCTTCGGCCCGTGTCTGGAAATCGACGAAGGGCAATTCGACAAGATGATCGAGGTCAATCTGAAGAGCGCTTTCCGCCTGATCCAAGCCGTCGCGCCCGGCATGTGCGCTCGCGGCAGCGGTTCGATCGTCAATATCGCGTCGGTCGCCGGCCTTCGGCCGCAGCGCAACAGCCTTCTCTACAGCATGACCAAGGCCGCGCTCATCATGATGACCCAATCCTACGCGCTGGAGCTGGGCCCGAAAGGCGTCCGCGTGAATGCCATCGCCCCCGGCCTGATTCAGACCGCGCTCAGCGAGCACTACTGGAAGGACGAAGCGCAACGCGAAAAAGTGTTGGCGAAGCAGCCCATTCCGCGCATCGGTCAGCCGTCGGACATCGCGGAGCTCGCGCTGCTCCTTGCCTCCGACAAAGGTTCCTACATCACCGGGCAAACGCTCGCCGTGGATGGCGGCTTCCTTCTTCCCGGCCTGTAGCACAGCCACTCTTGGCTGTGTGGTTTTCGTAATGTTGCGCAATCGACGCGAAATAAATCGGCAAAACCACACAGCCAAGAGTGGCTGTGCTACACGACGCAAAGTCGAATTGACAGGCCCGCCATTCCAGGGGCAAACTGATGCCGCAAAAGTCAACGGAGGACAATATGAAATGTCGCGTCGTAGGTTTGGGATTGCTATTGGCCGCGGCTAGCGCGCTCGTGCTGGGCGGCGTGGCCTTCGCTCAAAACGTGCCGGAGAAATTCGTCGTCAGCGGCAAAGCAGCCGAACACATTCAGGATTTC
>Ga0335078_10013774_pt1 | contig 11981 bp, 14 predicted proteins | sample Lox_Sample_32_FD_206711 | JGI IMG/M metagenome (GOLD analysis project Ga0335078, IMG submission 206711) | Soil microbial communities from Loxahatchee National Wildlife Refuge, Florida, United States - Lox_Sample_3.2 | ecosystem: Environmental > Terrestrial > Soil > Wetlands | place: USA... | reverse complement strand
ACGAAGGCCGCCGAGACGGCCGCAGGCGACCAGCATGCCGAGCACCCCGAACTGCTCGGCATCGGCGCCGCGGCCGCCCGGAGCGGCTGTTCCGAGCGCGCGCTGCGTTACTACCAGCAGCTGGGCCTGATCGTCCCGGCCAGCACCACGCCCGGCGGGATGCGGCGTTACTCCGAGGACGACCTGGCCCGGGTGGCCAGGATTCGCGAGCTGCAGACCCTGCTCGGCCTGAACCTGGACGAGATCGCGATCGTGCTGCGCAACGAGGACCGGCTGGCGGAGATCCGCCGGGTCTACCACGACGAGCGCACCACCGACGACGAGCGCCTCGGGCTGGTCCGCGAGTGCCTGGCGCTGCAGGAGGACCTGCGGGCGACCGTCGAGGCCAAGCGGATCGAGCTGGACCGCTTCCTGGCTGACCTGGACGCGCGGATCAAGAAGGCCAGGGACTTCCTGGCCGGGCGGGACAGCGCCAGGGACTAGGGATCCCCGGGCGGCACGGGGCCGTTGCGGCCCAGAATCTGAGTATTGACGCGTGCCGATATACGGCCACGATGAGATCTATGCTTCGGTCCCGGGTCTTCCTGGCCGGGCAGGCCGTGTCGATGCTGGGCGACGGGCTCGCCCTGCTGGCCGTGCCGCTACTGGTCCTGGAGCTGACCCGGAGCCCGACGCTGGCCGTGCTCGCGTCGCTGCCCGGCAGCGTCGGTTATCTCGCCGCCGGCTTCCCGGCCGGGGTGCTGGCCGACCGGCTCGACCCCTGGCGGGTGATGATCAGCGGCGACGTCATCCGGGCGCTGATCTTCCTGGCCTTGTTCGCGCTGACCGGTTCGCCCGCGGCCCCGGTGTGGCTGATCCTGGCGCTGGCGCTCGCGGCCGGCGTGGTGACCGTGTTCTTCGACACCGCGCTCGCCATCGCGGTGCGCGACGTGTTCGCCGGCCCCCGGCTGGTCGCGGCGAACTCGTGGCTGGAGTCCGCGAACCAGGGCGGGCAGATCATCGGGCCGGCCGTGGCCGGGCTGCTGGCGGCCGCCGGGCTGCTGCACGTCTCGATGCTGCTCGACGCGCTGACGTTCCTGGTCTCGCTGGCCACCCTGACCGGCGTCCGCCGCCGCTACGCCACCGCCCGGCGGCCGGCCCGGCCGGCGTCCTGGCGGGCGCTGGGCCGCGACCTGGCCGAGGGCATCAGGTACCTGGCCGCGACCCGGCTGCTGTTCACGATGCTGATCTTCCTGCTGGTCGTGAACCTGGGCCTGGGCGCGGACAAGCTGATCATCTTCTTCGCCCGCAACACCCTGCACCTGCCGCCGGCCCAGATCGGCCTGATCGTGACCGCGGGCGGGGTCGGCGGCCTGCTCGGCGCGGCGGGCACGGGCCCGCTGTGCCGGCGGACCGGGCCGCTGTCCGTGATCACGCTGTCCTGCGCCCTGTCCGGGGCCGGGCTCCTGCTGATCAGCACGGCCGTGTCGATGCCGCTGGCGCTGGCGGGCAACCTGATCTACACCTGGGCGATCATCGCGGCCAGCGTGACCATGCGGTCCTTGCGGCAGGCCATCGTGCCCAGGGAGCTGCTCGGCCGGGTGACCGCGTCGTGGCGGCTCGGCGGCCAGGCCACGACCCTCGCCGGGGCCCTGCTGGCCGGGGCCATGGCGGGCGAGCTGGGCGGCGACCCCCGGCCGGTGTTCATCGCGGCCGGGGCGCTCACCCTGTGCACCGTGGCCGTGGCCTGGTTCGCCGGGCTCCGCCGGGAGGAACTCCCCGCGGGCCTGCTGACGGCGGGCTGACGATGCTGGCCGGCGGCGCCAGCGGCTCGATGACCTGCGGCCGTGGGCGCCCGGCCAGGCTAGCGCCTGCCCGGCCGGTACGCGCACCTGCCGGGCAGGCGCTCCGGAGGTCAGGCGGCCTGGCGATCGTGGCCGGCCGTGGCCGCGGCGGGTGGCTGCGCGGCGGCGGGGGCCTCAGCCTGGCTGGCCGGGCTTTCCCGGCGCCGCGGCGGGCCGACCGGGCGGAAGATGGCCTCGTTGGCGCGGAGCAGCTCCTGGTTGACGTACCGGAGCGTGCGGACGGCCCGCTGCAGGGCGGTCCTGGCCCGGCCCAGACCCTCATGGGCCGGCCGGCGTGTCGACGTCATTGCTATCACCTCTCTGCGGTGCGCTATGGCCCGCGGATCGGGCCACAGCTCATGGTTATCCGGCCGGGGCGGAGCGAGGATGTGCCGGCCGTGGAGGGCCGGTGGAGATCGTCGCGGCACACCGGCCGCAGTACCTGGCCTCGGGTTCCCTGGTCAGCCGGGCGGCCGAGATCGGTCCCGCGCACTGCTCGCACCGGCCGTAGCGGCCGGCCGAGAGCCGGGCCAGCGCCTCCTCGGTGTCGAACAGCGCCCGCCGGGCCGTGATCGCGCCCTGCATGAGCCGTTTCAGCTGCCCCGCCTCCGCCTGGTCGCCCGGGCGGAGGCGGCCGCGCGATCGCTCCTCCGCCTCGTGGTAGGCCAGGGACAGGCTGGTCACCGCGGCCAGGCGCTGCCGCCAGCGCGATTCCAGCAGGCGGCGCCAGGCCGGCAGCATCAAGCCTGGTTCTGACGCCGCGGGCAGGGCCGCGGGCCAGGCGCTCCGGGCGCTCATCAGGCCGGGTCAGAACCGCCAGGCTCGGCGGGGTCCTTGGGCCTCCGCCGCCGGTGGTCCTCACGCAGGTGCAGGTCGAGCAGGGCCCGGTTGGCGAAACCGAGCCCGCACAGCGGGCAGGTGGCGACGGGTGTGGATGGCATGCTTCCTCCTTAGGTTGGCTGGCGGCTGGTCGTTTCGGCCGCCGGGTGGTGGTGCCGGTCCAGGAAGGCCGGGCGGATCCGCCGGAGCTCGTGGCGGGGGAACCGGTGCAGCAGCTCCCAGGCCAGGTCGAGCGTGGCGGCGATGTCGCGCCGCTCTGCGCCCTGATGCACGAAGCGCTGCTCGAAGTCGCTGGCGAAGGCGAGGTAGCGCTGGTCGTCCTCGCCGAGCGCGGCGGTACCGATGATCGAAGCGAGGTCGCGCACGTGGCGGCCCCTGGCGTAGCAGGCGTACAGCTGGTCGGCCAGCTCGCGGTGGTCGTCGCGGGTGCTGTCCGCGCCGATCCCGGCGTTCATCAGCCGGCTCAGCGACGGCGGCACGTCGATCGGCGGGAAGATGCCGCGGCGGTCCAGGTCGCGGGACAGGACGATCTGCCCTTCGGTGATGTAGCCGGTCAGGTCGGGTATCGGGTGGCTGACGTCGTCGTCGGGCATGGTGAGCACCATGAGCTGGGTGACCGAGCCCGGCCGGCCGTGGATCCGCCCGGCCCGCTCGAACAGGGCGGCCAGATCGCTGTACATCCCGCCCGGGTAACCCCGGCGGCCGGGCAGCTCCTGGCGGGCGGCGGAGATCTCCCGCAGCGCCTCGCAGTAGTTGGTCATGTCGGTCATCACCACGAGCACGTGCAGGCCGGTATCCCAGGCCAGGTACTCCGCGGCGGTGAGCGCGAGCCGCGGGGTCTGCAGCCGCTCGATCGCGGGGTCGTCGGCCAGGTTGACGAACTGGACCATGCGGTCCTGCCGGCCGCTGTCGGCGAACGCGGCCCGGTAGAACTCGGCTTCGCGCCGGGTGACGCCGAGCGCGGCGAACACCACCACGAACCCGTCGGCCTCGCCGGGCACGCGGGCGCTGGTCGCGATCCGGGCGGCAAGCTCGGCCGCGGGCAGGCCGTACCCGGAGAAGATCGGGAGTTTCTGCCCGCGCACCAGTGTGATCAGCGCGTCGATCGCGGAGACGCCGGTCTCGACGAACTCGGACGGGTGGCTGCGGGCCACCGGGTTGAGCGGTGCCCCGTCGATGTCGCGGAACTCCTGCGGGACGATGGGCGGCCCGCCGTCGGCCGGCTGGCCGCGGCCGTCGAACGCCCGGCCGAGCAGTCCCTGGCCCACGGCCAGGCGCGCGGTCTCGCCGCGCGAGCGGACCGTGGTGCCGCGCAGGCCCAGGCCCTGGGTACCGTCGAGGACCTGCACGGTGACCCGGTCGCCGTCGATCTCGAGCACCTGGCCCCGGCGGGGCTGCCCGTCGGGGCCGACGACGTCCACGGGCTCGGCGTAGCCGACGCCGGTCATCGGCTCGGCGATCAGCAGCGGGCCGGCGATCGCGCCCACCGTGCTGTGCTCCACGGTCAGCAGCCGGGTGCGGGTCATGGCTTTTCTCCTTCCAGCGCCGCGAGGCGGCCGGCGATGTCCCGGCTCAGGCGGCCGGCGCGCTCCGCGGCCTCGCCGGGTGGCCAGCCCCGTGCCTGCCCGATCTCGCCGAGCAGGGCCAGCCCGGTCACCGTGGCGGCCGGGGTCCCGGCCGTGACCGCCGCGGTCATGGCCTCGTGCACGGCCCGGATCAGGCTCAGCACGGCGTGCTGCTTCTCCAGCGGGCAGTAGGCGTCGGTCTCGTCGAACGAGGACTGCTGCAGGAAGTCCTCGCGCAGCAGCTGCCCGGTGCGCAGCACCACCTGCTGCGGCGCGGGCAGCGTGTCCGCGCCGAGGAGCTGCACGATCTCGAGCAGCGAGGTTTCCTGCTGCAGCAGGTCCAGCGCCCAGTCGCGCTGCTCCGGCCAGGACGCGGCCACCTCGCGGCTGAACCAGCCGGACAGCCGGTAGAGCGTGTAGCTGCGCCGCCAGTCCACGGCGGGAAAGTGACGGGCGCGGGCCAGGTCGCGGTCCAGGGCCCAGAACGTGCCCGCCATCCGCAGCGTGTGCTGGGTGATCGGCTCGGAGAAGTCGCCGCCGGGCGGGGACACCGCGCCGACGATCGTCACAGAACCGCGGCGCTGGTCTTGCCCCTCGCAGACCACGGCGCCGGCCCGCTCGTAGAAGCCGGCCAGCCGGGTGGCCAGGTAGGCGGGATAGCCCTCTTCGGCGGGCATCTCCTCCAGCCGGCTGGATATCTCCCGCAGAGCCTCGCCCCACCGGCTGGTGCTGTCGGTGAGCAGCGCGACGTGGCGGCCCTGATCCCGGTAGTACTCCGCGATCGTGATCCCGGTGTAGATGCTCGCTTCCCTGGCCGCGACCGACATGTTGCTGGTGTTGGCCACGATCACGGTGCGGTCCATCAGCGACCCCCCGGTGGCCGGGTCGGCCAGCCGCGGGAATTCCTCGAGCACTTCGGTGAGCTCGTTGCCCCGCTCGCCGCAGCCGACGTACACGACGACGTCGGCATCGGCCCACTTGGCGATCTGCTGCTCGAGCACGGTCTTGCCGGTGCCGAAACCGCCGGGGATGGCCGCGGTGCCGCCGCGGGCGACCGGGAACAGCGTGTCGATCACCCGCTGCCCGGTGATCAGCGGCCGGGTGGCGTCCAGGCGGCGGGCCACCGGGCGCGGCTCCCGCACCGGCCAGCGCTGCAGCATCGGCACGGGCTGGCCGTTGATCTCGGCCACGGCGCCGGTGACGGTCGCGGGCCCGGGCCGGATCTCGGTCACCGTGCCCGCCATCCCGGGCGGGACGAGCACCGCGTGGTCCTGCCCCCGGACCTCGGCCACCACGCCGAGCACGTCGCCCGCGGCGACCTCCTGGCCGGCCGCCACGCGGGGGCTGAACTCGAACCGGCGGTGGCGGTCGAGGGCGGGCAGGCTCGCGCCGCGCAGCAGGAATGGCTGGACCCAGCCACGGCTGTTGGCGGGGCTGTCACCCAGGCCGCTGGCCAGCGCGGTGAGCGGCCGCCCGGTGCCGTCCACGATGCTGCCGAGCAGTCCCGGGCCGAGCTCGACGCTCAGCGGTTCGCCGGTGGCCACGGCCAGGTCGCCGGCACGCAGCCCGTTGGTCGGCTCGTACACCTGCGCCACGGCCACGTCACCGGTGAGCCGGATGATCTCGCCGGGCAGCTCGTCCGGGCCCAGCAGCACGACGTCGTAGAGCCGGGCCCGGCGCAGCCCGCGCACCCCGACCACGGATCCGGCGACCCGCACGATCGTGCCCCGGTCGCGGGATCCGTCGGCCACAGGGAGGGTGCGGGCCGGGCCGGGCGGCATCACCAGGGTGCTCATCAGGCGCTTCCTTCCGGGTCGAAGGTGAACTCGTAGCCAACGGCGCGGGCCAGCAGGTCCCGCAGGGTCTCGCCGCGGCGGGCCGGGCCGCCGCTGCCGCGGCCCTCGGGCAGCGCGACCACGAGCACCCCGTCCAGCTCGGCGAGCCGCCGCTGCCAGCGGGAGCCCAGCGCACCCAGGTACGGCGGGTGCACCGCGACCACGCTCGGCCGGCCGGGCCCTTCGAGCAGCCGTCCCAGCACGTCGCCCGCGGCGGCGGCGGTCACGGCCGGCTCGGCGCGCACGCCGGCCAGCCGGTAGCCGTCGGCGAGCTCGGGCGGGACGATGACGGTGACCTGCGGGCCGCTCATGGCTGGTGTCCTTCCTGTCTGACGGTGCGGCTAGGCGGCCGGCACGACCAGGTGACGGCGCGCCTCGTCGTGGCCGACGGCACCGGCGCTGGCCTGGGCGAACAGCCGCAGGTTGCGGGCCTGAGCCAGGTGCGCGAGCACGTAGTGCGCCACCGGCGCGGCGCCGAGCGGGTCGCCGCGGCGGAGCAGGCGCAGCGCGGTGCGCAGCCGGTCGGTGTCCAGGTCGGCGTGCAGCGTGGCCAGGTCGCCGCCGTCCGCCCAGGCGGCCAGCGGGCGGCGCCAGACGGGGCGGGCGGGGGCGGCCGCGGCGAGCACGTCCGCGGGCGCCGGGGCGCGCCGGATGGCGGTGAGCAGCGGCACGCCGACGGTCCCGCCGGGCAGGTACGCCGCGCCGGGACTCGCGGCCGCCGCGCCGGGACTGGCGGCCGGGCCGGCCGTGGGCTCCCGCAGCCGCAGCGCGAGCAGCAGGTTCAGGTCGTCGGCCTCGCGCTGCTGCGCGGCCAGCGCCGGGCTGGCCGCGGGCCCGCCCGCGGCCAGGGTCGCGATCTGGCTGTCCCACGCGGAGCACGCCACGGCCTCCTCCACCGGGGCCAGGTCGGCGTCGATCTCGTACTGGCGAGAGGCCGGGAGCAGCACCCGGGCGCTGCCGGGGTCGGGCAGCCCGCGAGCGGCCAGGAACCGGGCGGCCGCGGGCAGGTCCGGCTCGCCCGCCGCCTGCCGCGCGGTGTCCGCGTCGAGCCTGCCGACCGGCACCAGCAGGGCGCAGGCGGTGTCGGCCGGGACGCCGCGGTGGCGGGCCCGCAGCAGCGCGACCACGTTGTGCACGTCGAAGCGGCCGAGCAGCGCGGCGACCACGCCGGCGGCCCGGTCCCGGTAGTAGCCGCCGATCCCGGCCAGCGCCTCGACCAGGTGATCGTGCACGATCCGGCCGATCTGCTCCACCGGGCCGCGGGCGCCGTCCCTGCTGGCGTCGGGCCGGTAGCACGTCGCGGCGAGCGCGGCGAGCAGCCCCGGGCCGTCGCGGCCGGCCAGCGCGGCGTACTGATCGCCGCGCAGCAGGCCGGTGCCGCGGGCCCGGAGCCGGGCGTTGCCGTAGTCGTATCCGGTCACGCCGGCACCTCGCGGAGCTCGGCGGAGCGCGCCTCGCCGTCGCCGCCGGGCCTGAGCAGCCGTCCGGCCAGGGCCCGCAGCGCGGGCTCGGCCGCGGCCAGCCGCTCCTCCACGGTGTTGCGTACCCGGGTCCCCGCGCCGTCGGCCACCTCGACGCCGCCCGCGCTGCGCAGCGTGGCCTCGACTCGCACCGGGCTGTCCCCGGGCAGCAGCCCGCGGGCCAGCGGCTCATCGGCCGGGTCGACCCGGACCACGGTGGCGGTGGGAAGCGCCGCCCGGGCCTCGGCGAGCAGCGCGGCCAGGATCGCGGGGTAGTCGTCCCGGTCGCGGGCCGCGGCCAGCCGGGCCCGGGTCTCCGCCGCGATCAGCTGGTAGGCGGCCTCGTGCGCGTCCCGCAGCCCGGCCGCCGCGTGGTCGCGGGCGGCGGTCAGCCGGAGCTCACCCGCCTCCCGCTCCTCGCGCTCCGCCGCGGCCACGGCGGCCGCCTCGAGGTCACGGGCCTGCCGCTCGGCGTCGGCGATGATCGCGCCTGCCTCCCGGTGACGGCCGTCCCGCAGCCGCGCGACCTCGGCGGTGGCCTCGGCCTCGATCGCGGCCAGCAGGTCGTGCAGCGCCATCAGCCGTTCCCGAGCAGCACGAGGATCATGGCGGCGACGGCGAAGCCCAGGATGACCAGCGTTTCCGGGATCGCGACCAGGAGGATCGCGCGGCCGGCCAGTTCCGGCTTCTCCGCGATCGCGCCGACCGCGGCCGAGCCGATCCTGGCCTGCGCGAGGCCAGTGCCCAGGGCGCCGAGCCCGATCGCGAGCGCGGCACCGATGGCGATGAGCCCTAGTTCCATACTTTGTCTCCCTCTCTTCGTGGGTCAGTCCGGGACCGGTTCCTGGCGCCGGCCGAAGGGCCGGAAGGCCTGGCCGCCGGATTCGTAGAAGCCGCTGAAGAACTCGACGTAGTGCAGCCGCAGCGCCTGCACCATCGGGCTGAACGCGGCCAGCGCCAGGTTCAGCAGGTGCAGCAGGACCGCCACGAACACGCCGAGCAGCAGCGGCACCGAGACCGCGAGCTCGTTCGCGACCCCGGCCAGGTACACCGAGGCCAGGCCCACGGCGGCCAGGCGCAGGTAGGACAGCACGTGGCCGAGCGTGCCGAGCAGCTCCAGCGGCCCGGTGAGCAGCCCCATCAGGCCGCGGGCCGAGATGGCCACGGCGAACGCCACCGCCACCACGGCGACCGCCGGGGTGCGCGCCTGGCCGGGCAGCAGGTCGGCCGCGGTGGCGGCGAGCGCGGTCAGGCCGCACAGCAGCAGGAATGCACCCGCCCGCTCGGCCAGCGTGCGCGGCTGCCGCAGCCGCCGGGCCTGGCGCATGCCGAGGACCAGGCCGAGCAGGACGTGGGTGACCCCGATGCCGGCCGCGAGCAGCAGCAGCGGCTCCAGGGCTTCCGGGCCGCCGCGGTAGAACCACAGCGCGGGCAGGCCGAGCTTGTGCCCGATGCTGCCCAGCGCCTCGCCGAACAGCAGCCCGAACAGCATCGACCAGGCTCCGCTGATGAGCAGGATGCCGCCCAGGTCGCGTAGCACCGGCCGGGTCAGCCCGGCCCTTCGGCGCAGCACCGCGCCGAGCGCGGCGAGAACCGCCCCGTAGGCCAGGTCACCGACCATGACGCCGAACAGGACCGGCAGCACGGCCGCCATCAGCAGGCTGGGGTCGAGCGTCCCGCTGCGCGGGATGCCGAAGAACCCGACCAGCCGCTGGTACGGGCGCACCGGCGACGGGTTGTCGAGCAGGGCGGGCGGCTCACCCGCAACGGCCGCGTCCAGCTGGGTCACGGTCACGTCAGGGCCGACCGCGGCCAGCGCGGCGCGCAGCTTCCCGACCTCGGGCTGCGGCAGCCACCCGGTCAGCGCGGCCGTCCGCTCGCTGGCGCCGGCCAGCGTCGCCGCCTCCAGGTGGTCCAGCTCGTCACCGGCCTCTACCCGGCGGCGCCGCCAGCCGGGAGCGAGTTCCCCGGTGCGGGCGCCCAGCGCGGACCAGGCCTGATCGAGTTCTCCCGGGAGCGCGGCCACCCGGTGGCCGAGCACGGTGAACGCGTGCGCCAGCGAGAGCCGCTCGTACGCCTCGCCGAGCGGCACGTGCCTGACGTGCTCCCGGCTGAGCAGGGCCCGGAGCTCGGCCGAGACGGACCGGGGCAGGACCAGCACGCAGCCCACCGTCTGCTCGCCGGTCTGCGCACCGGCCAGGTGTGACCGGCCACCGGATATTGCGTTCAGGCTGGTGGCGATCGTGTCCAGGACGCCCGCGTGCGGAGCCTCGATGACGAGGACCACGGTGGCCAGGCCCAGCCGGGCGAGATCGTCCTCGGTGAGCAGCGCGAGCTCGGGCTCCAGCGGGAGCAGCACCGCGAGCGCGTCGTGGTAGCGGCGGGCGCTCTCGTACTCGGCCTGCAGCGCCTCGATGCGGTTCAGCCGCCCGGTGAGACCGGGAGCGAGCCGGTCCCGCCGCGGCTGGGGGACGGCCAGCGTGACCGGCCGCAGCCAGTCCTGGTCGGCGCGCACGGCCGCGGCCGTGGCGGCCAGCTCGAGCAGCGCGTCCAGGTCCGCGGCCTCGGTGCGCAGGCCGGTGAGGCGGCGCGTGTCGCCCGGACCGGGTTCGGCCGGGGCCAGGCCCAGGTCCTCCCGGGCCGTGCCGGTGAGCTGCATGATGCCCTGCCGGTGCAGCTCGGCGATGACCGCGGGCAGCTGGTCCCGGCGGGCCAGGATCTGGACGGGGGTCATCGGGACGAGCATGTGGCCGCCTCCCCGGTGAGGACGAGTGCGACCGCGAGCCGCACCGCCGCCTCGCGCCGGTCCTGCGCCGCGTCCCGGAGCCGGCCGGCCCGGGCGGCGCAGGCCGCGCGCTCGCGGCCGGCCTGCTCGTCCAGGGCCGCGCGGACCGCCTGCCGCCGCTCGGCGGCCCGCTCGTCGGCCCGCCGGGACGCGGCGGCCAGGATCTCACCGGCCTGGCGCCGCGCGGCGTCGACGTCGGCGCGGTCGGCGGTCTCCGCGGCCAGCCGCGCGGCGGCCGCCTCCTCGGCCCGGCGGATCGCGGCCATCGTCGGCTCGGCGGGCTCGAGCGGGGCCGCGGTCGGCGGCCGCCGGCGCCGGATCATGGCCCGGCCCCGGCCGTGGCGCGGCGGGAGATCCGGACCCGGTCCTCCAGCGCCCGCTGCTCGAGCGTGGCGGCGATGTGGCGCTGCTCGGCGGCGAGCCGCGGGATCACCACCTGCTCGAGCGCGTTGACCTGGCGCGTGGCGCGGGCCACCTCGGCGGTGAGCCGGCGCAGGTTGAGCTCGGCCGCGACCAGGTCGAGCAGCGCGTCCAGCTCCGCCTCGAAGGACGCGGCCGCCTGGTCGGTCAGGGCGGTCGACGTGGTCAGCGCGTAGCCGCGCTCGGTGCGGGCCCGGGCCACGCGATCGGCGCTGAGCTCGATCACCCGCACCCCGGCCACGCTGCGGGTGGTCAGGCGGGCGGACACCTCTCCGGCCGCGGCGACCGCGGCCGAGGCCACGGCCTGCGGGCCGTCCAGCGCGGTGGCCTGGGCCAGCGCGCGCCGGGCGGCGGCGGCGATCCGCTCCAGCTCGGCCCGCTTGTCGCCGACCTCGCGGCCGACCCGGCGCAGCTCGGCGATCAGCGCGGCGCGCTTCTGGGTCAGCAGCGCGTGCCCCCGCCGCGCGATGCCCTCGCGCGACCTGCGCGCGAGCAGCTCGCTGCGGGTGGCGATCACGGTGCTCACCGGCTCGCCTCCGGCCAGACGCCCATCGGTCTCCTTCCCAGTGCGGCCGTTTACCCAGAGCAACGAACGGCGGTTGGAAACCCGGTGCATTACCTGTGGCGGGCGGATGGAGACCGGCCCGGCAGCCGCGCAGGTCAGCGCCGTGCCGGGTCAGGCCGCCTCGGGCTTGGCCGGCGCGGGCGCGGCGGGCTCAGCGCCGCCCTCGGCTCTGCCCTCAGCCGGGGCCTGCGCGGCCTGGCCGCCGGGCTGAGCCGGGGCCTGCCTGCGCACGCCGGGATGCGCGTCGGCGTAGAACACCATGGCCAGCCAGACGGCCAGGCTGATCATGGCGACGATCGGGGTGACGATGGCGGAAAGGTCCGATCCGGTCATGGCGCTGCCTCACGGTCTCCCTGGGGCAGCGCGGTGACCGGCCGCGTGGTTCAGGACCTGGCGCGGTGGCGTACCCGCCCGGCCGGCTTCGCCGGGGGCGCGGGCACACTGCCCTGGCCGTCCCCGGGGCCGGGACCGGGCTCGCTCCCCCGGGGCCTGGCCTCCCGGCCAGGCCGGGATGAGGGCCTTGACCGGCGCAAACGCACGTAGACAAGAGCCAGTCCCGCGCCGAAGACGATCCACGGCGCGATCACGAGCAGGTCACTACCGCCCATCTCTCGCTGCCCCCAGCTCTACGTGTTCCCGGTCACAGTCCACCGCGCGGCGGTGTGACGACCGTGGAACCGTTGTGGTG
>Ga0335078_10013772_pt1 | contig 11982 bp, 12 predicted proteins | sample Lox_Sample_32_FD_206711 | JGI IMG/M metagenome (GOLD analysis project Ga0335078, IMG submission 206711) | Soil microbial communities from Loxahatchee National Wildlife Refuge, Florida, United States - Lox_Sample_3.2 | ecosystem: Environmental > Terrestrial > Soil > Wetlands | place: USA... | reverse complement strand
CGCGCCAACGATGCGCCTCTGTGGAGCGCCGCACTGCAGGGGCGGGTGTGCAGCAGCGTACAAAAGCGCGGAATCAGCACCATCATCACCGGCGCCTGGTCCACCTGCGATCCGCGCTGGCGTAACGTGCACAAGTCGATTCCCGAAGCGCAGATGTGGCTGAGCCAGACCGTGGCCAGCGGCGCGGTCCCGTATCTGCATCTGATCGGCGCTGAAACGGGTCTCGGCGAGGATCATCGTATGCTCGAACCGGCGCGCCAGTTCTTCAACTGGACCGCGCAGCACGAGCCCCACTTGACCAACAAGCGTTCCATTGCGAACATCGCCGTCGTGATGGGCCAGCGGACGCAGTTGTTCTACAAGCCGCCCGCGGGCGCGCTGGCCTCGCAGTATATGGATGGCCTGTACTACGCGCTGCTGGAAGGACGGTTCCCGTTCGACTTCGTGCACGAGGACGATCTCGCGCCGGAGACGCTTCGGAAATACTCCGCCCTTCTGCTCCCCAACATCGCGCTCCTCAGCGATGAACAGTGCCGTCAGTTGCGCGCGTATGCGGACGCCGGCGGTTCGCTGCTGGGGACGTTCGAAACCAGCCTCTACGACGATCGCAACCAGCAACGCTCGGAATTCGGCCTCGCCGATGTTTTCGGCATTCACAAGGCGGGCGAAGTCATCGGCACAAACGGCAATGCGTATTACGCTCGCATCGAGCGGCGGCACGCCATCCTGAACGGCTTCGCCAACACAAATCTGCTGCCCGGCGCGGAGTATCGCCTGCCCGTCGCGCCGGCCAACGAACCCGTTCTCACGGTTGTTCCCGGCTACGTCGCCTACCCGCCGGAACTCTCGTGCCCAACCCAGCCGCACACTACCGAGCCCGCGGTCGTACTAATCGAAAGAGGCAACAGCCGCCGCGCCTGGTTTCCCGGCGACATCGACCGCACCAGTTGGCGTACCGGCCACACCGACCTCAGCCAGCTTCTGCAGAATACGATCGCGTGGCTCACGCGCGGCAGCGCCCCAGTCACGGTCGAAGGCGATGGCCTGATCGAGACCTTTGCGTGGGAGACGGAAGCCGGTTTCGCGGTCCACCTGCTGAATTACACCAATCCCAACCTGCACCACGGCTGGGTCCGCCGCTTCTACGCAGTCGGCCCGCAGAAGATTCGAATGAGTGTGCCCAGGCGCATCACGCGCGTTGATCTCCTGCGCGCTGGAACGGAGGTGCCCTTCCACGCATCGGACGGCGCGGTTGAATTTACGGTCCCACGCGTAGTGGACTACGAAATCGCGGCGTTAAGTTGATTACCCTCTCGTCACAAACCGGAAGAACAGCGCGGCCTTCGCCACCGGCTCGGCCTTTGCGGCAATCGAGGCCATCTGGCGCGCGCTCAGCGGCGTGAATTCGCGCGCGATCTGCACGTTCTCTTCGAGCTGCGCGATGTTGTCGCAGCCGACAATCACCGTGCTCACCGGCAGCGTCAGCGAAAACGACATCGCCTCGCGCATGGTCAGCGTGCCGGGACGATCCGTAATCACCGCGCCTTCCCACGAATGCTTCTGCGCTTCCAGCGGCGGCGGCGTCCAGCTTGAAAGCAGACGGCTGCGGCCCGGCACCTTCATGCCGATGATGCCCATCTGCTTCTCCACCGCGAGCGGCAGCAGCGCTTCCATGAAGCTGAAGTGGCGGCTGTCGGCCGCATTGAGCGCCATCAGAATCGTATCGAAATTGAAGCGGTTGATCGCGTCCATCAGCGGCTCGGGCCGAAAATGACCCGTGATGCCGAGAAAGCGCACCATCTTCTGATCGCGCGCCTGCAGCAGCGCCTCCATGGCCCCGCCTTTGCCAAACACCTGATCGACGTCCTGGGGCTCCCCGATATCGTGCAGTTGCCAGAGGTCCAGATGATCCGTGTGCAGCAGTTCCAGCGACTTTTCCAGCATGCGCAGCGAGCCATCCCGGGTCCGCGCCTTCGTCTTGCTGGCGAGAAATGCCTGCACGCGCCGCTTCTTCATCGCTTCGCCGACATACTGCTCGCTCCACCGTTCCGGTCCGCCGTAGATGGAAGACGTGTCAATGTAGTTGATCCCCAGATCGAGCGCCCGTTCGATAATGGGCACGGCGTTGTCGAAGTTGTGACCGCGCTCCAGTGCGGCCTGCCCGCCCAGGCTGAAGATCCCGACTTTGTACCCGGTGCGCCCGAGATTGCGCGTAGGCATGGCCGGCACGAATGCTGGATTCGGGGCAGCAAGCGCTGGCTTCGCGGTGTCGCCCAGAGCTGAGTTGGCCAGCAGGCCCGCCGCGGTCGCGCCGCCGAGTTTGAGAAAAGTGCGTCGTTGGGATTTCTGCACGAAGACCCTCCTGTCAAAGCATAGAACAGTGGAGACGCTGCGCGCCCGGCCGGCGGCGGATGTGTACTCGGCTTGCCGGAAAAAGATTTCATCGGAGGCATAGGTGTTCAGATCAGCTCTGTTTACGACGATTGTGCTTCCCTGCGCGCTTTGCGCTCAGGGCGCCGCTACCTCCAGCACAACCGGAGCAAGCCTCGCTTCCTTCGTCGAAAAGTGCGGCAACTTCAAAGTTACGGCAGGACAGGTGGAGACCCAGTTCAAAATCGCCAAGACAACGACGCCGGATGGCAAGCAGTACAACGTCATGGCGACAGATGAAGCCGGCAATCCGGTGGTCTCCGACTACACTTTCGCGGCGATGGAGGCAACAGGATCGATCGGAAGTGGCGCCACAAAGACCACCGTCATCGCAAGGCTTGATGGCACGCTCTCAGCGGACAAAAAGACCTACGGTGGGAAGTACTCGCTCACCCTGATCCCGGCCGGCGGCGGCGCGCTGACCACTAGTCGCATTGCCGTCAGACCCGACGGCTCGCTCAGGGCCAGCTTCAATGCCGGGCTGTCATACCGAATCACTTGCACATCGGCGACGAAAGAGCCCCGGTGAGGCCTTGAACCTTCACGGGCGTTAGCCCCGAAAGCGCCCGTCAATCTCCTCCTTCCAGCTTCCATGCAGAGGCGAGCGCATGGCGCGCCGCAGCTTTTCACGATCGGTCTCTTCGCCTTTGAAGAGGCGAACAATGTCGGCGACGGTGATCTCCTCCGGGCCCGCGCCCACCTGTTCCATCTCGTCCCCGGCGCCGATCTCGCCTTCCTCCACCACGGAAAAGTAGATGCCCGAGCGGCCGCTCGTCCAAAACCTCTTCACCATGTCGGGGCGGTCGAAGCGGACGTTGAGCTTGTAGCAGGGCATGCGCGGTTGCGTCACCTGCACTACCGCCGACCCGATGCGAAAACGGTCTCCGATGCGTACCGTCTCTTCCAGCAGACCCGCGGTGGTCAGATTCTCTCCGAATGCGCCGCGCGGAAGCTCGAAGCCCGGCAGTTCCGCGGCCCAGTATGGGTAATGCTCGGATGAATACGCGTACACGGCCTTATACGGGCCGCCGTGCACGCGAAGATCGGCCTGGCGGTCGCCATCGAGATTGTGCCGGCGAAGCGCCACGCGGCCGGCGACCGGGGATTTCCAGATCGCGGTGCCAACGGCTCCACCCGGCAGCGGGACTTCGCGCGGCGTCCCCACATTGACCGAAACGAGGTGGGCCATTTATGTATTGTGAGGCAGCCGTCTACGGCTGCATGCGATCCGCCCAGCGCAGAAAGCGCCACAGATCGCGCCGCAGGCGCCACGCGATGGAAAAAAACTCGCGGAAACCAATCTCATCGGCGGGCCGGCCCAGGTACGTTTCCATGCGCCAGCGCAGGTACGGGCTTCGCCACGGCCGCAGCCGGTAGCCTCGGGTGGCGTGCCAGAGGGTAGCCAACATCAGGGAACGCGGGAGCTGGCGGTCTTCGGTTCCTTCGCGCCCTCTTCGGTGGCGAAATAGCCGGTGCGCGTGCGCACCACCGGCGATCCGGGACCTTTCACCGCCACGTGAATCTGCCGGAACGTGCCGTCCAGCGCCGGATTGCTGGGCGTGTAGGCGATGATGTACTGATTGCGGATCTCGTGCGCCACGCGCTCGGCGATGGCGTCCACCTCGGTCAGGTCCTTCGGGTAGTATGCGAGCCCGCCGCTGGTATGGGTCAGCGCGTCGAGTACCCGCCTCGCTTTCTTCGCGTCGTGCGGCTCTTCGTCGCTCAGCAGACCAACGGCGTAGATCAGCACCTCGCTCTTCTGCGCCTTCATCACCAGCTTCTCCAGCGTGTTGCGATCGTTGCTGGCCGTGTCGTTCCCGTCCGTCACCACCAGCAGCACCTTTTTGTCCTTCTTGCCCTTTTCCTTCAGATAATCGATGGACATGCTGATGGAATCGCGCAGCGCGGTGCCGCCGCGCGAATCGATGCGCGCGATGCCTTGTTCGAGCAGATGCATGTCGTTGGTGAATTCCACGTCGAGATACGCCTCGTCGTTGAAATTGACGATGAACACTTCATCCTGCTGGTTGGATGCCCGCACCAGATCGAGCGACGCTCGCTCCACCCGCGGCCGTTTGTCGCGCATGCTGCCGCTGTTGTCGATCACCATGCCCAGCGAGACGGGCACGTCCTCGCGCTTGAACAGCTTGATGCTCTGCTCCGCGCCGTTCTCGTAAACCTTGAACGCGCTCTGCGGCAGATCGGTGAGCAGCTTACCCTTGCGATCGACGACGCTGGCATGCAGAACCACCAGGCGCGAGTCCGACCGGAACATTGGCGGCTCGTCGCTCTGCGCTAACAGGAGAGCGGCCGCCGCGCAGGCAAGACTATTGAGACGGAGCATAATAGCCGAGACGATAGAACGCTTTCAGCGGCGGCAGGCCAGGCGGCTGAGCCAGCTTCACCTGGACGTGCCGGTACTTTCCATTTCGATCCTGATTCTTCGGAGTATAGCCCAGCAGGTACTGATTGCGGAGTTCCACGCCGATTTTGGCCGCGACGTCGGGCAGGTCGGCCAGATTGTCGATCTCATAGGCGCGCCCGCCCGTTTGTTCGCTCACCTGCTGCAGCAGCCCGGGGCCCGACATCTCTTCCGGCGTGCGCCCGCGGCTGGCGATCGGCTCGTAGATGCCGATGGCGTAGATCTGCACGTCGGCCTCGCGCACCGCGTTGCGTATCTCGGTTTCCGTGTAGCGGCTGCTGTTGTCCCCGCCGTCGGAGATGATCAGAATCGCCTTGCGCGGGTTGCGCGCCTTCTTCATTTCGTGCATCGCCAGATAAATGGCGTCCAGCAGCGCGGTGCGGCCCTTTGACTGCGTGAAGGTCAGGCTGCTTTGCACCTCTTCCGAGCTTGGCGTGAACGGCACCACAAGCTGCGGGCTGTCGTTGAACTCCACCAGGAAGAACTCATCCTGCGGGTTGGCCGTCTTGAAGAACTCGGCCGCGGCCTGGCGGGATTTGCTGAGCTTGGGTCCCATGCTGCCGCTGGTGTCGAAAACCATGCCCACCGACAGCGGCGCGTCCTCGGCGGAGAACTGCGAGATCTTCTGCTCCACCTTGTCTTCGAACAGCCGGAAATGCTGCTTCTCCAGGCCGGTGACGAATCGGTTCAGCGGATCGGTGACCGTGACCGGCACCAGCACCAGTTCCGTTTCCACCCGGATCGAAGACCGCGGGATCAGTTGCTTCGGCTCGGGCTTGGTGCTCACCCGCGGCGCGATGGTTACGCGAGCGTCCGCCGGGTCGCCCGATTGCGGTGGAACGGCCTTTTCTTCCTCAGCGAGCGCAGCCGTGAAGCAGAGGCTCAGCGCGAACAGGAGTGGGATCAGATGGAGGTGCGCGAAGCGTACGTTCCGCACGGCGTTGCCTCGGTTCCGGCCGGACAACTCAGTATATCACCCGTCGCTGGCATTCCGGCCCCGCGCCGCGCTGGTATCCCCGATTCGAGCTGTTCTTTTACAGCTCATTCGCAGATGGGATGCCGGGCGGCTTCCTGGGGTTTCAGCAACTTTCAGATCTGCCGCAGGACCTCCGCCAGCGCCTCGACAAAAAAGTACTCGCCCCACATCACTGACTCGTCCACGCCGAGTTCCTTGTGGATGTGATAGACACCGCCTTTGAGAATGCCCTCCCATTTCTTGTCCTTGCGCGCCACGTATTTCTCGCACAGCGTGCGCACGATCAGCGCCGCGCTGGACCAGTAGAAATGGGAACGGCCGCGGTCATTGCTGGCCGAACGCAGCCGCAGCAAAGCCGCCGCCGCGATCGCTGCCGCCGACGTGTCCAGTAGCTGACGGTTGTTGGCGGGCGCATTGAAATCCCACGGCGGAACTCCGTCGGCGTGCGTGTGCACGATGTAGTACGAAGCGCAGGCTTCGGCGGTCTGCAGAAAGCGCGGATCGCGGGTGTATTCGTAGGCGACGGTGAAGCCGTACATCGCCCACGCGAGCCCGCGCGACCAGCAGGAATCGCCGCGATAGCCCTGCTGCGTGCTCTGCCGGAGGAACTCGCCGGTTTCCGTGTTGAAGATGCCTTCGTGCGCCGTGGAGCCGTCGCCGCGGACCAGATATCGGCGAGTGGTAACGCAATGGCGGATGGCGATCTCGCGCAGCTTGCGGTCGCCGCTCTCGCGCGCGGCATAAAAGACGATGCCGACGTTCATCATGATGTCAACGAACAGCGAGTCGGCGGAGATGAACGAGCGCAGGTAAGCGCCCTTCTCCTGGAAGCGCTGGGCCATGGTGCGGCCCGCTTCGATCAGCACGTCGTTGAGCGCGGGGTCTTTCGAGATCTTGTACCAGCGATGGTAGGTCGAAAGGAAGAGAAAACCGAGATCGTGGATGTCCTTGTCGTGTTTGCGCCGCTCCAGGGGTTTCGTGTAGTGGATGGCCTGCTCGCGCCAGGGCGTCGGCCCGCCGCCGTTCTGTTCCATGGCGTGGCGCTCGAAGATCCACATCATACCGGGCAGAAATCCGTCGCACCAGTTGGTCCACGCCGGGCCCTCGTGCTTCCAGCGCCCGTTCTGCGTGTACATGGGATAGAAGTCCGGATGTTTGTGGATGAGCTCGCGGACCTGATGCTGAGCGAAACGGAACGAATCCTCGAAGAGATCCCGGTCGGTGTCCAGAAAGAACTGTAGCAATCCCCGCTCCTTCAGTTAGTGTACGTGAAGGCGGAGGCCGCCAGGCAGACGCGAGAAGTCAACGCGACCTTGGGAACTATCTGTTACCTATGTGTCCGGTCCGGACAACTTGAGCGATGGAGCTGGCGGAGGGATTTGAACCCCCGACCGTCTGATTACAAATCAGATGCTCTACCAACTGAGCTACGCCAGCCTGATCTCCATTGTCCCAATGAGCGCCGGCGGTTGTCCAGGAACGAGAACTCCGCCGCCCCCGGCACTGCTGCCTTAAACAACGCGTCGGCGGCAATCGCGGCCATAGTGCATCGGTCCCGCAGATCCGGCGAAAATACGCAAGCGCGCGCAGACACGCTCCGGACAGGCGAAATTAAGGCGAAATGGACCATTTTGAGGGGGTACCCTATCGACTTCCCTGGCGCTTTGCGATATGTTTCAGGCGTCCTTCAAAAGAACGTTTCTTAGCTGCCGGTTTCGGTGGCCCTCCGACCGCCGAATCCGGCACTTTTTCATCAATCCACCAGATCGCCCCCCGCGTCCCCGTTCGCCAGGCGTTCCTGCTGACGGATGTGCTGCAGCGTGCGCATCTCGTCGATGATGCGCTCAAACAAACGCTTCACTGCCTCGGCGGGCAACGGGCCGGAGTTATTCTCCAGTACATTCTGAAACACCTGCACCTCGCGGCGCGGCTCGTAGATGGGCATGGACAGCTCTTCCTTCACCTGCCCGATCTTCTCCACAATGGCCGTGCGCCGGTTCAGCAGCCGGAGAATCTCCACGTCGAGACCGTCGATCTCGCGGCGGTAATCCTCCAGCAGCTTCCAGCCATCCTCGCTGTTCATTTTTCCTTCGATGGTAACCCCGATGCCAGCTCCCGCGCGAATTGCTCCAGCGGGATCTTCTGCTCAATGGCGCGCACGATGGCGCTGCCCACCACAACAGCGTCAGCAACGCTCGCCACCGCGCGCACCTGTTCCGGCCGGGAAATGCCGAAGCCCACCGCCAGCGGCAGGTCGGTGATCACGCGCATCAGCTCCACCAGCGGCGCCACCGATTGCGACACCGTGGCTCGCTCGCCGGTGACGCCGGTTCGCGACACCAGGTAGACGAATCCCGTGGAATACTTCGCCACCAGTTCCAGGCGGCGGCGCGTACTTGTCGGCGCTGCGAGAAACACCGTGTCGAGCCCGTGCCCGCGCATGGCGTCCACATAGGGCCCGGCTTCTTCGACGCTCAGATCGGTAATCAGACACCCGTCGATCCCGGCCGCCGCCGCGTCGCGCGCCAGCGCATCGAGTCCATACCGCAGCATCGGGTTCAAATATGTGAACAGCAGCAGCGGAATTTCCGAATGCTCCCGAATCTTCCGAGCGATCTCTAAAACCCCGCGCAGCGTCGTCCCCGCCAGCAACGCCCGTTCGGCGGCGCGCTGAATCATCGGCCCATCGGCGATGGGATCGGAAAAAGGCACGCCCAGCTCGATCAGATCGCAGCCCCCGCGTTCGAGCGCGGCCACGAGTTCGGGTGTTGCATCGGGACATGGATCGCCGGCGGTGAGGTAGCCGATCAGCCCCGCGCGGCGGCTGGCGCGAAGGCGTTCAAACAACCTGCTGATGCGAGTCGGGTTCATCCAGCTCCTTCAGGTGTTCGCGGTAAATGTCGGTGTCCTTGTCGCCGCGCCCGGAGAGATTCACCACGAAGATCTGCCCGGCAGCGCGTGGCGCGCGGCGCAGCAGCTCGGCGAACGCATGCGACGATTCCAGCGCCGGAATGATGCCCTCCATATGCGCCAGCATGCGCGCGGCTTCCAGCGCTTCTTCGTCGGTGGCCGACGTGTATTCGGCCCTCTTCTGCTCGCGCAGCCAGGAATGTTCGGGCCCCACCAGCGCGTAGTCGAGACCGGCGGATACCGAATGCGTGGCCGCCACCTGGCCATTCTCATCCTGCAGGAGCCAGCTATAAGCGCCCTGCAGAACGCCGGGAGCTCCGCCGGAGAAACGCGCGGCATGCTCGCCGAGCCGTCCGCTGCGCCCGCCCGCCTCTACGCCGATCAGCTTCACATCGCGATCGTCAAGGAACGGATGAAAGATTCCGATGGCATTGCTGCCGCCGCCCACACAGGCGATGATCGCGTCGGGGAGCCGGCCTTCGCGCTTCAGAATCTGTTCGCGCGTTTCGATGCCGATGACGCGGTGAAAATCGCGAACCATCATCGGATAAGGATGCGCGCCCAGCGCCGAGCCGAGCAGGTAGTGCGTGGTGCCGACATTGCTCACCCAGTCGCGCATCGCCTCGCTCACGGCGTCCTTCAGTGTGCGGCTGCCCGTGGCAACTCCCACCACCGTGGCCCCCAGCAGGCGCATGCGAAACACGTTGAGCCGCTGCCGGCGCATGTCCTCTTCACCCATGTAGACCACGCACTCCAGCCCGAACAGCGCGCAGACGCTGGCGGTGGCCACCCCGTGTTGCCCCGCACCCGTCTCGGCAATGATGCGCGTCTTGCCCATGCGTCTGGCCACCAGAATCTGACCGAGGCAGTTGTTGATCTTGTGCGCGCCGGTGTGCAGCAGGTCCTCGCGCTTGATGTAGCCGCTTCGCGTAGTAGAGCGGCGTGGGACGGCCGGCGTAATCCGCCAGCAGACTGCGCAGCTCCGCCTGAAAGGACGCATCGAGACGCGCATCGAGATAAGCCTTCTCCAGGTCCTCCAGAGGCGCCATCAGCACCTCCGGAACGAAGCGCCCGCCGTAAGGGCCGAAATGTCCGGTGGCGTCGGGCTGCGCGTGAGTCATGACGCCTCCGCCAGCGCCGCGCGAATGAAGTCGGTCATCTTCCTGTGATCTTTCTTTCCCGGGATGGATTCGATACGCGAGCAGGCATCCACGCCCCATGGGTGAGCGGCTCGAATCGCCTCGCGGACGTTGCTCGCGTCGAGTCCCCCGGCCACGATCACGCGCCGGCCCTCCATCCTCGCTCGCGCCCACGGGAACGTCTGGCCCGTGCCCCCATACATGCCGGCAATCGCGGTATCGATCAGCAGCGCATCCTCGCCTTCCGGCGCGGGGGGTTCTTCCGAATGGCCCACCATCCGCCAGAAATGCATTCCTTCCGGCGACGCGCACCCGCGTAGCTGCACAACGTCAAGTCCAACCCTGGCAGCGACAGCGGCGATGCTTTCCCCGGGCTCGTTCACGAAGACTCCCACCTTGAGAATGCCAGCGGGGAGCCGGGAAACGATCTGCGCCGCGACGTCCGGGTTGACGAATCGCTTACTGGCCGGGTAAAAGATAAACCCGATCGCCGACGCCCCCGCCTCCACCGCCGCCTGTGCATCTTCGACGCAGGTGATGCCGCAGATCTTCACCATCATTGCAGCAACGCCCTCACCGCCGCCGCCGGATCGCTCGCGGTCATGAGATGCTCGCCCACCAGGCACGCGTGATAGCCTGCCGCGCACAACCGGCGCACATCGGCTCGCGTACGGATTCCGCTCTCGGCCACGCGCACGACGTTCGCCGGCATCCGCTCGGCCAGCTCCAGCGCGGTCTCCATGCGCACCTCGAACGTGCGCAAATCGCGGTTGTTTACGCCGATAATCTCCGCGCCCGACGCCACCGCGCGATTCAGCTCTTCGGCGTCGTGCACTTCCACCAGCGCAGCCAATCCGTAGCTGGCCGCGAGTTCGCGAAAGTCGCGCAGCTCGCGGTCCCCGAGAACGGCCACGATGAGCAGGATCGCGTCCGCATCGTGCGCCGCGGCCTCCAGCACATGAAGCGGATCGATGGTGAAATCCTTCCGCAGAACGGGCAGTCTCACCGCCCCGCGCGCGGCGTCAAGATCCGACAGGCTTCCCTGAAAATGTTTCGCGTCGGTGAGCACGGAAATCGCCGCCGCCCCGCCCGCTTCATACGCGCGCGCAATTCGCGGCGGATCGAAATCGGCCGCGATCAGGCCCCGGCTCGGCGACGCTTTCTTGATTTCAGCGATGATCGCCGGCGGCCTCGCCGTCAGCGCCCGCGCAAAATCCCGCCGGTCCGCGCGCCGCCGCGCAAGTTCAGCCTTTTTGTCGATGATGATCCGGTCCAGCATCGCGAGGGGTGAACTTCTATCCTCGCACGCGTCTGCCATAGCCGGGCACAATCTCCAGTGTTATCCTTCCCCTCATATGCTCCGGATCGCGCTCTCACTCATCCTTCTGTCGTCTTCCCTCGCCTTTGCCGCACAACCGCCCGACCTCCACGGCGCGTTCCGCAATCCCGAAAAGAACGGCTGGATCTTCATCCACCTCCAGGGCTCCCCCGCGCAGATCGGCTTCGCGCACGGCTATCTGCTCGCGCCCGAAATCCAGGACCTTCTGCACGTCGAGAAAACCTCCCTGCCCCACGACACCGGCAAGGACTGGGCCTTCTTCCGCGACGCCGCCAAAACAATCTTCCTGCCGCATGTCGAGCCACAGTATCGCGAGGAGCTGCAGGGCATCGTGGACGGCCTGCACGCGCACGGCGTGGACATCGATCTCCTCGACATCGTCGTCCTCAACGCCTGGGAAGAGCTGACGCCTTACTACACCGACTGGTACGATCGCCAGCACGCGCTCGTCAGCGCCACGCCGCGCCCCACGCCCGAGCATTGCAGCGCGTTCGTTGCCACCGGCAGCTACACCCGCGACGGCCGCCCCGTCATCGCGCACAACAACTGGACCGATTACTCGGCCGGTTCGCGCTGGAACATCATCTTCGACATCGCCCCCGCCACCGGCCATCGCATCCTCATGGACGGCGAGCCCGGCGTCATTGACAGCGCCGACGATTTCGGTGTCAACGACGCGGGTCTCGCCATCACCGAAACCACTATCGGCCACTTCTCCGCTTTCGACCCGGCCGGTATTCCCGAGTTCGACCGCGCGCGCAAAGCC
>Ga0335078_10013771_pt1 | contig 11983 bp, 8 predicted proteins | sample Lox_Sample_32_FD_206711 | JGI IMG/M metagenome (GOLD analysis project Ga0335078, IMG submission 206711) | Soil microbial communities from Loxahatchee National Wildlife Refuge, Florida, United States - Lox_Sample_3.2 | ecosystem: Environmental > Terrestrial > Soil > Wetlands | place: USA: Florida... | reverse complement strand
TGTCGAAGAACAGCAGCACCTTGATGGTGTTGTGGCGCTCCGGCCGCATCAGGATATCGAGATAGCCCTTGTGCGCGGTGCCCTTGATGGTGCCGTCGAGGTCGAGCTCGTCGGGCGCGCCGGTGCGGGCGAATTTGCGCAGCCGCCGCAGCGCGAGCTTGATGTTGCGCGTGCCCAGTTCGACATCGCCGTCGAGGTCCTTGAATTCACGCTTGTCCCAGACTTTCACCGCGCGGAAATTGCGGTTGCCGTCCTGGCCGATGCGCACGCCTTCGGGATTGTAGCCGTAGGCGCCAAACGGAGACGTGCCGGCGGTGCCGATCCATTTGTTGCCGCCCTGGTGGCGGCGTTTTTGCTCGGTGAGCCGCGCCCGCAATGTCTCCAGAAGCTTGTCGAGACCGCCCATGGCCTCGATCTGCTTCTTCTCTTCTTCGGTGAGGTATTTTTCCGCGAGCTTCTTCAGCCACTCCGCTGGAATGTCGGCGTTAAGCGCCTGCTCGATCAAATCGAGTCCCTTGAAGACGTGCGCGAAGACGCGATCGAACTTGTCGAGATTGCGCTCGTCCTTCACCAGCGCCGAACGGGAAAGATAATAGAAATCCTCCACCCGCCGGCCGGCGAGGTCTTTCTCCATCGCCTCGATTAGCGTGAGGTATTCGCGCAGCGTGACCGGGACGCCGGCCGTTTTCAATTCGTGAAAGAAGGTCGCGAACATCTCGGCAATGTAATGATCCGGCCGGCGGCCGTCGAGCCGCCGCCGGAACTGCACGAATCAGCCCGGGTTTGCGCAGTCAGTTTGCATCCTGCGGCGGCTTGCGCAGCCAGAGTTCGAAGGCGATGTTATCGAGCCGCACATCGCCCTGACGGAATTGGGATTGGGCGACCAGTTGCATGATACCCTGCGTAGTGTAAGCCCGCTTCTTCAGCATGGAATTGAACGTCCACCTGATGATTGCGCCGTTGATGAGGCCTTTGCCTCTTGTGTAGTCGCGAATGGCTTCTTTTGAGAAATCCTTGCGCAGGTCGATGATCAGCGCCGGGCCGCCGGGCTTGAGCACACGGTATATTTCATCGAGCACCGCCAGCGGACGCTTGAAATTCTTAAACGCGGCGGTACAGACAACGAAATCAAAGCCGTCCGCCGGCAGCGGCAGGTCGGCGGCGTCACCCTCCTCGAACGCGATATCAAGGCCCGCTCTCGCACCATTTTCGTTTGCGATGCGAACAAAGGTGCGGCTGATATCGACGCCGACCACGCGGCAGCCGGCGAGTCTGGCGATTTCAATGGCGAGGTAGCCAGGTCCCGGCGCGATTTCAAGAACGCAGGAGCGTGGCCCGACCTGCGCTGCAACGCGCCGCGCCGTCTCCTTGAATCTCTCCATATCCTTGGCGGTCTGACGGGCGTACCACGTCGCAATGAAGCCTTCCATGCCGACGCCCCTGTGGGCCTTCGGAAGACGCGGTGTTTTCGTCGTTGCGAGCATCATGACTGACTCCGTTCGAAACTGAATGGGGCCGGCCGAGTGGCGGCGCGGCTGTTCTCGCAGAGTGCTGGCTGATAGGTTGGATTCGCGTGCCTGGAGCCGGCGCACTCCGCGCGTTCGGTTTGGGCCGGGCCCCGGCGATGTTCCAGCATCGCCGGGGTGCCCGTTTTTGCTCGTGTCAGCTCATCGCTGTCCCTCCGAGTTGACGGTACAATTTCGCCATTGTTGCTTCGCGGTTCTCGTGAAAGCCGCGCCAGAGATCGAGCGGTCCCCATCCCTTCTCGATCCGAGAAATCAGTTCGGCGACGAAATCACGCTCCGCTTTGATGAGAGCGAGGCGATATTCCGCCTCCACCAGAAACAAGGCTGGAAAGTTCGCCCCTGTCAGCTGCTCGATTTGACGACTGAGCACCGCAGCATTGTCGTCGATCAGTTCGAGCCGCCGGCGCAGCAATGAAAGCACCTCATCGGGCGGCAGCACCGGCAGCAGACACAGTGCCGATTCGAATTGTGGATATTCCTTGCTGGGCTGGCCGACCAAATCGGCCATCCAATCATGCAGCTCTTCGTTTCCCGCCGGCGTGAGCTCATAGACAGTGCGTTCGGGCCGCCGGCCTTCGCGCGCCGTTTCGCGCGCGGCGATGTAGCCGCGCTTCAGCAAAAGATCGATGACGGTGTAGAGCGAGCCATAGCGGAATTTGATGCTCTCTTCTTTGTTCCTTTGCTTGAGCAGCACGCCGATCTCGTAGGGATGCATGGGCCGCTCGAAGAGCAGTGCCAGCACGGCCAAGGCCAGCGGATTTGACGGGTGCGAGTTGCGCGGCATCTAATATCCGTCCACGAATATACGTAAACTTATACAGCATCACAAGGTGTGGAGACAGTAAGATATATCTTGCGTTATATCTTATAATGATCTATCTAACGATATATCGAAACGCAAAGGAGAAATAAAATGCGTGGACATTGTGATCGTCACGAACGCTCTGACGAGCGCTGGGCGGGGAGCCGTCATCGGCGTAGCCGCCACAGCAGGCACGGATATTTCGGGCGCAACAGTCATGGGCGGGACATGGATCCCGACGACATGCGTGCCGGCCGGATACTGGCGCAAGGTGATCTGCGGCTGATCGCGCTCGCGTTCATTGAGCAGGAGCCCCGGCACGGCTACGAGATCATCAAGCTGGTCGAAGAAAAGACCGGCGACTGGTATTCACCGAGCCCCGGCATCGTTTATCCGACGCTGACCTACTTGGAGGAGGCCGGCTATGTCACCGCCTCGGCCGAAGGTTCGAAGAAGCTCTACACCATCACCGATGAGGGCCGCGCCTATCTCGCGGCCAACCGCGAAGTAGTGGACGTCGTGCTTGCCCGCCTCGCGGCCGTCGGCGAACGCGTCAGCCGCTCGCAACGCGAATCGCGCGATGAGCGCAGCGATCGCCGCGGAGTGCCGCCGCTTACTCAAGCGGCGCTCGATCATTTGCGCGAGACTATCGGCAAGCGGCTCGAAGGCGACGCCGAGGCCGAAGCGCACCTGGTGGAGATTCTCGCCCGTGCTGCCGCCGCCGTACAGCGGAAGTAGTGCGGCGGCGCGTTAGACCGGCACGCGGACGGTCGCGCGCAGCCCGCCGAGCGGTGAATCGCCGAGCGTGATGTCGCCGCCGTGCGAACGGGCGATATCGCGGGCGATGGCCAAGCCAAGACCTGAACCGCCCTCATCCTGGTTGCGCGCGTCGTCAAGGCGCAGGAACGGCTTGAAAACGTCCTCGCGCGACGCCACGGGAATGCCCGGACCATCGTCATCGACGGTCACCGTCAGCCAGCGGTGATCGCGATGGCCGGCGATCGCCACCGACGATGCAAACCGCGCCGCGTTGGAGACAAGATTGGCAAGGCAGCGCTTGAACGCCGCCGGCCGTACCGTGACTTCCGGCCGGCCGTGAAAGGCGACGGTCGTGTGGTGACCGTGGCGCTCGCTGTCGGCTTGCAGCTCTTCGAGCATGGCGGCCATGTCGGTCGGCGCCGGCTGCTCGCCCATGTCGCCGCGGGCGAAGGCGAGATAAGCCTCGAGCATGCCCGCCATTTCGTCGACGTCTTTCTTGACCGCCTCAACCTCGGCACTGTCGCCGAGGAAGGCGAGCTCAAGCTTAAAGCGCGTGAGGATGGTGCGCAGATCATGCGACACGCCGGCCAGCATGGTCGTGCGCTGCTCGATCGCGCGCTCAATGCGGCTCTTCATCTCCAGAAACGCGGCCGCCGCCCGGCGAACTTCGCGCGCGCCGCGCGGACGGAAATTCGCCACCTCGCGGCCTTTGCCGAACGCCTCCGCGGCGTCGGCAAGTCGCACGATCGGCCGAATTTGGTTGCGCAAAAACAGAATCGCGATCGCCAGCACGACCAACGACGTCGTCACCATCCACAGCAGAAATATCCAGGAGTCGAAATCATAGGCATCGGCCCGCGGCGCAAAAACCCGCATGATAGTGTCGTCGAGCTTGATGCGCACTTCCAGGATCGAGGAGCGGCCGACGGTGTCGATCCAAAACGGTAAGCCGATCTGTCGCCGAATCTCATCCGACAAAACCGCGTCGAGCTTCGAGAAAAACGGTTTCGGACCGGGCGGCGGCAGTTGCGTCTCTGGCAGAAAATCCACCACCAGGCCGAGCCGGTCCTGGGCAATGCGGCGCAATTGGGCACGGTCGACGCCCTGCGGGTAACTCTTATAGACGTCGATCAGGGTGGCGATTTCCTGGGTTACCGCGGAAGAAAGGTAATAGTTGACCAGGCTCCACTGCCGCTCGACGAACATGAACGCGACGACCGATTGCAAAACCACCATCGGCAGAATGATGATGAGCAGAGCCCGCGCATAAAGCCCCTTCGGCAACACCAATTTGAGCCATTGGGCGAAGCGATCGAGCCGCCCGGTGATCGGCGCGGCCATCGATCCCGCGGTCGCTGCCGCGCTGTTGGCCGCGCTCAAGAGATGCGCCGCGGCGTTACGCAAGCGGCCAACGCCATCATCGAGACTGGTCATGGTGCCACTCACAGCGCAGCCACCAGGCGATAGCCGAGCCCGCGAACGGTCTGAACGATTAGCGGATTGGCCGGATCGCTCTCGATCTTGCGGCGCAGACGATTGACCTGCACGTCTACCGTGCGCTCGCTGACACTGTCACCGTTGCCGGCCAGCGCCTGCCGTAGGACGGTTTCACCGATGTTGGCGGCGAGCACGCGCAACATGTCGCGCTCGCGATCGGTAAGCCGGATCGTCTCGTCGCCGCGGCGGAGTTCACCGCGCGCGAAGTGGAACACGAACGGCCCAAAGCGCGCCGATTCCGCCGGCGGCGCCATCGGCGGTCGGGCTCGGCGCAGAATGCTCGCCACGCGCAGCGACAGTTCCCGCGGCTCGAAAGGTTTCGCCAGGTAATCGTCGGCGCCGATTTCAAGGCCTTTGATGCGGCTTTCCGTCTCGTCGCGGGCGGTGAGCATGAGAATCGGCACCGTCGAATCGGCGCGGACGGCGCGTGCGAAGTCGAAGCCATTTTCTCCCGGCATCATGACGTCGAGAATAAAAAGATCGAAGTGGAGGCTTTCGAGCTTGGCGCGCGCCTCGCGCGCACTCGCGGCAGTGGTGACGCGGTAGCCTTCGCTAATCAGGAAACGCAGCAGCAACGCGCGAATTCGGCGATCGTCATCGACGACGAGCAGATGCGGCGCGTCGTCGGCTGGGTTCGCAGCCGGCGATGTCATGAGGCTCCGTCGCGGCCGTGCGCTCGCCCGCTGTCGGCGGCGCCGATCAGACGCAGAACCCGATCACGATCCTGAGCGTCAATCATGCCCGCAAGAAAACGCCGGGCACTTTCTCGCGCACCTGGCCCGAGTTCATCGAGCACGCGACTGATGCGTGCCGTTTGCAGACCGGCAAGCTTCATCGCCAGCGCGGCGCCGGCCGGTGTGACATAAAGAAGCCGCTGCCGGCGATCATCGGCGCCGGCCTTTTGCAGGATGTAGCCCTCATCGATCAGCTGTTTGAGTACGCGGCCGAGAGATTGCTTGGTGATCTTGAGGACGTCGAGGAGCTCGGCAACCTTCATGCCGGGATTGCGGTTGACGAAATGGAGGACCCGATGATGCGCGCGCCCAAAGCGGAGCTTTTCCAGCAGCTGGTCCGGATCGCCGACAAAATCTCGGTACGCGAAGAACAGAAGTTCGATGAGATCCCAGTAGGGTTCGCGCACTCCACCGACCGCCTCTATCGTGTTGGCGCCTGGGCGGCTTTTACTTGGGGTGGTCAGACTGATATCGGCCATTAGGTCAGCTATATTGACATATTTCCATTTGATTGATACGGCAAAAGAACGATGTCATGGCACTTACGTGGTTCGCACCTCGGATATTGCTGCCCCGGCGCCAAACAGCGCTCTCATAGGCCAAAGGCGACCATATCGGGAGTCTTTTCCCGAGGCAAAAGCCAACGGCGGTGAAGCGCGAGGCCCCTTAGCGCGCTACAATTGAGGCACGGAACGGGCCGTCCATGCCTCAGGGAGGTCAAATTATGCCGGTTCCCTTCGATCAACGGCCGGATTTGATCTGGCTCGACGGCAAGCTCATCCCCACCGCCGATTGCAAGATCAGCGTGCTCACGCACGGACTCCATTACGCCAGCACCGTGTTCGAGGGCGAACGCGCCTACGGCGGAGAGATTTTCCGGGGCACCGAGCATTCGGAGCGCCTGAAGCGCTCGGCCCAGCTTATGGATTTTGAGATTCCCTTCAGCGTCGCCGAGATCGACGCGGCCAAGCGTCTTGTTCTCGATAAGAACAACCAAAAAGACGCGTATGTGCGTGCTATAGCTTGGCGCGGCTCGGAGCAGCTTGGCGTTTCGGCGCAAAACAACACCATCCATCTCGCCGTCGCCACCTGGGAATGGCCGAGCTATTTCGATCCGGCCCAGCGATTGAAAGGCATCAAGCTTGATTTTGCCGAGTATCGGCGGCCCGATCCGAAGACCATACCGGCGCTCGCCAAAGCTTCGTGTCTCTATGCGATCTGCACCATCTCAAAACATCGCGCCGAACGGCGCGGCTTCGCCGACGCGCTGATGCTCGACTGGCAGGGTCGCGTCGCCGAATGCACCGGCGCCAACATTTTCTTCGTCAAAGACGGTAAAATCCATACGCCGATCGCCGATTGCTTCCTTGCCGGCATCACCCGCGATACAGCGATAACGCTCGCGCGGCGGCACAGTATCGAGGTCATCGAGCGCCGCATCATGCCCGAGGAACTCGCCGGTTTCTCCGAATGCTTCATCACCGGCACGGCCGCCGAGGTGACTGCGGTCTCGCAGATCGCCGAATTTAACTTCACGCCCGGCCGCATCACCCAGCACTTGATGAGTGACTACACCGCCGAGGTGCAGCCCAAGGGCAAGGCCGCGGCGGCCTAAGCGGCTTGCTAATCATGCCTCCGGGCGGGCGCACGCGACGACGCGCAATTGCCGTATACCGCAAGTCGAACCCCTGGGGTAAAGTGTTTCGGCTGGACTCCGTGACCGGCTTTTGGGCGCTCGGGGAGCCGCTATGCCCGAACTCGTCGAGTGGCTGAGACAACTCGGCCTCGGACAATATTCCGAAGGCTTTACCGAGAACGATATCGTTTTTTCCATACTGCCGGATTTGAGCGACCAGGACCTGAAGGAATTAGGGGTCTCCTCGCTCGGGCATCGCCGTCAGCTGTTGCGGGCTATTGCGGAACTGGCCAGGGCGAACGACCGTCCCGAAGAGCCGATCGTGGCCTTATCAGCGATCAGCGGCGAAGAATCCGCCGAGCGCCGCCAGGTCACGGTGATGTTCTGCGACATGGTAGGCTCGACCGCGCTCTCGGCCCGCATGGACCCGGAGGATTTGCGCAAGGTTATTTCGGCCTATCAGAAATGCATCGCCGAGACAGTGCGCCGTTTCGGCGGGTTCGTCGCGAAATATATGGGGGACGGCGTTCTCGTTTATTTCGGCTATCCGCAGGCGCATGAGGACGATGCCGAGCAGGCGGTGCGGGCGGCGCTGGAAATGATCGCCGCGGTCAGTGGGCTCAAATCGGCCGTTCCGCTGCAAACCCGCGTCGGCGTCGCCACCGGCCTGGTCATCGTCGGCGATCTGATTGGATCGGGCGAAGCGCGAGAACGCGGCATTGTGGGCGAGACGCCAAACCTGGCGGCGCGTCTGCAAAGTGTTGCCGCGCCGAACACAATCGTGATTGCCGAGGATACACGTAAGCTGCTCGGCAATTTGTTCGAGCTTATGGACCTCGGGCCGCTGGACCTTAAAGGCATCGCCCGGCCGGTGCCCGCTTTCGCCGTACTGCGGGCGAGTTCGGTTGAAAGCCGATTCGAGGCGATGCATGCGGGCGGCGTTAGCCGCCTCGTCGGCCGCGAAGAAGAGCTGGAGCTGTTGCTACGGCGTTGGGCGCGAGCGGGGAGCGGCGAAGGCCAGGTCGTGCTGCTGTCCGGTGAAGCCGGCATCGGCAAGTCCCGTCTTACCGCAGCGCTGCTCGAACGCCTCGGCGCCGCGCCGCATACGCGCATGCGCAGCTTTTGCTCCCCGCAGCACACGGACAGCGCGTTTTTTCCCGTCATCCATCAGCTGGAACGCGCCGCCGGATTTACGCAGGAAGATGCACCCGGCGCAAAACTCGACAAACTCGATGCATTGCTCGCGCAAAGTAAGACATCGGCTCTCGACGCCGCGCTTATCGCCGAGATGCTCGCGCTGCCGAACGACGGACGTTATCCGGCGCTCGAACTGCCGCCGCAAGAACGCAGACAAAGAACACTCGGGGCACTCGTGTCACAGGTCGCGGCGTTGGCGCGACAAAATCCGGTTTTGATGATCTTTGAGGATGCACATTGGGCAGACCCCACGAGCCTCGAACTCTTTGACCGCACCATCGGCGCCATACCAAGTCACCGCGTGATGCTGGTCGTGACCTTCCGGCCGGAGTTTGCAGCGCCGTGGATCGGGCGACCGCATGTAACCGCGGTGACCCTTAATCGGCTCACAGATCGTGAGATCAAAGCCATCATTGACGGCCTGATCGGCAACAAGCGCCTTGCGGCCAATCTCCGCCAGGACATCGTCGAGCGCACCGACGGCATCCCCCTGTTCGTGGAGGAAATGACCAAGGCAGTGCTGGAGGCAGACGGCGAAGGCGCCACAATGCGCGTGGCTGCCGCGATTCCGTCCTCTGCCATCGTTGTGCCAGCAAGCCTGCACGCCTCGCTGATGGCGAGGCTTGATCGGCTCGGCCCAGCTAAGGACATCGCGCAAATCGGCTCAGCAATTGGGCGTGAATTTTCGCACTCGCTCTTGGCCGCGGTCGCGCGCAGGCCGGAGTCAGAATTGCAGACGGCGCTCGATCGTCTCATTGCAGCGGGCCTACTGTCGCGGCAGGGGACCCCGCCTTATGCGACCTATTTGTTCAAGCACGCTCTGGTGCAGGATGCCGCCTATGGCACGCTCTTGCGCGAGCCGCGGCGCGCGCTGCACGGCCGTATTGCGGAAACTCTTGAAAGCAAATTCTCCGAGATTGCCGAAAGCCAGCTGGAACTCCTGGCGCGTCAGTGCGCGGCGGCCGGACTCAATGAAAAGGCCGCGGCGTCGTGGGGCAAAGCCGGGCAACGATCGTTGGAACGCTTCGCGCTGGTCGAGGCCGTCGCGCAGTTCACCCGTGCACTCGAACGAAACGCCAAGCTACCAGAAACGCCGGCACAGCGCCGTGAGCAAATCAAATTTCAGGTCGGACTTGCAAACGCGCTCTATCATAACAAAGGCATGGCAGTTGCCGAGACTCGAGCGGCGTTCGATCGCGCCCGGGCGATGATCGAGCAGGCGGAAAATCTCGGGGAGCAGCTTGAAGATTCGCTGCTTCTGTATTCGGTTCTCTACGGCTTTTTCATAGCGAAATTCATTAATTTCGACGGCGGCGCCGCCAGCGCGCTGGCATGCCAATTTCTAGCGCTGGCCGAAGAGCAGAAGGCGACGGCCCCTATCATGATCGGGCACCGCCTGCTTGGCACCACTATGCTGTTGATGGGCAGCGCCGCCGAAGGCCTTTCACATCTGGATCAAACATTGGCGCTTTATGACCCGGAGTTGCATCGTTCTCTGGCGACGCGATTTGGCCATGACGTCGGGGCGGCAACTCTCGCTTTTCGGCCATTGGCTCGGTGGCTGCTCGGCCATCCCAAGGACGCCTTGATGGGAACCGATCGAGCGATCGCCGCAGCGCGCGAGACCGATCACGTGCCAACACTGCTGTTTGCGTTAGCCTTGACGTCGTTCACCCAAATCTGCTGCAGAGATCATGCAGCAGCGGCCGCAAATCTCGACGAGTGCATCGCGTTGGCGCAGGGGAAGGTCGCATTCTGGGAGATGTTTGCTAGCTCTCAGCGCGGTTGCGTCTTGGCCGAAACCGGCAAGGCAGCAGACGCAATCGAAGTGATCAGCGCCGCGATGGCCGGACTGCGCGTGATCGGCGCAACGCTCTTTGGTACCTGCCGGTTCGCGCATCTGGCGCTGGCCTATGCGGAACTTGGAAAACTGGAGGATGCTTGGCGGTGCATCGGCGAAGCAATGATACTGGTCGAAACGGCCCAGGAACGATGGTACGAAGCTGAGATCAATCGCATAGCCGGTGAAATCGCACTGCAATCGCCGGAGCGCGATACCGAAAAAGCGGAGATGTACTTCCAGCGCGCGCTCGACGTGGCGCGCTCACAGCAAGCCAAGTCCTGGGAACTCCGCGCTGCCATGAGCCTTGCGCGCCTCTGGCGCGAGCAGGGCCAGCGAGGCGAGGCCCGTGCGCTGCTCGCTCCGGTCTACAACTGGTTCACCGAGGGCTTCGATACGCTCGACCTCAGAGAAGCGAAGGCGCTGCTCGGCGAGCTGGCGTGCTGATCGGGATGGCTACTCGATTGGCTCTCGCCCGGAACGACAATTGACACAAGTCCTCGTTTTTGCCGCGCGGCGCCCATTGCAGACATGCCGAAGCGGTAAGATGATGTGGGCGCGAAGGGAACTGCTGGAGCGCCCATATGGATGTCAGGGGGTGGCTGCAGGAGCTTGGTCTCGGGCAATACGAGGCGGCGTTCCGCGATAATGAGATCGACGCCGCGCTCCTTCCAACACTGACGGCGGAGGACCTAAAGGAGCTTGGCGTTACGGTGCTTGGACACCGCCGCAAGCTCCTCAACGCCATTGCGGAGCTGCGCGACGAGGCCAAGGATCGGCCGTCCAAAGACGACACTACCTCGCAAGCTGCCGCAAAAGACACTGCCGCCGAGCGCCGGCAGGTCACCGTCATGTTTTCGGACCTCGTGGGTTCAACGGCGCTCGCCGCGCGTTTAGACCCCGAGGATATGCGCGAAAACATCGTGGCCTACCAAAAGTGCGCGGCCGAAACCGTGGGCCGGTTCGGCGGATACATCGCGAAGTACCTAGGCGACGGTGTCTTGATCTACTTCGGCTACCCGCGAGCACACGAGGATGACGCCGAGCGGGCCGTGCGCGCGGGACTGGAATTGATCACGGCAGTCGCGGCGCTGAACACGCACACACCGCTGCAAACGCGTGTTGGCGTTGCCACGGGGCTGGTAGTGGTCGGCGATCTAATTGGTTCCGGCGAGGCGGCCGAGCGCGGCATTGTCGGCGAGACGCCGAACCTCGCCGCGCGCCTGCAAGGGATCGCCGCGCCGAATACAATCGTGATTGCCGAGGATACGCGCAAGCTGCTCGGTAATTTGTTCGAGTTTACGGACCTCGGGCCGCAGGACCTCAAAGGTATCGCTGGACCGGTGCACGCTTTCGCCGTGCTGCGGGCGAGTTCGGTTGAAAGCCGATTCGAGGCAATGCACGCGGGCGGCATAAGCCCGCTCGTTGGCCGCGAAGAAGAGCTGGAAATGCTGCTGCGGCGTTGGGCGCGGGCAAAGAGCGCGGACGGGCAAGTCGTGCTCCTTGCCGGCGAGGCAGGGATCGGCAAATCCCGGCTCACCGCCGCACTCTTGGAAAGTCTCGCGGGTGAGCCGCATACGCGGCTCCGATATTTCTGCTCACCGCAGCACACCGACAGCGCACTCTATCCGATCATCAGCCAGATGGAGCGGGCCGCGGGTTTCGCCTATGACGACACGCCGCAACAAAAGCTCGACAAGCTCGATGCCCTGCTGGCGCAAACGGCCACCTCCAAACAGGATGCCGCGCTGCTCGCCGACCTCTTGTCGCTGCCGAATGATGGCCGCTTTCCCACGCTTGAACTTCCTGCGCAGCAGCGGCGGCAAAAGACGCTGGAAGCTTTGAGCGCGCAATTGGCGGCGCTCAGCCGCTCGAAGCCGGTGTTGATGATTTTCGAAGACGTGCATTGGATCGATCCGACGAGCCTCGAAGTCCTTGATCGGGTCGTCGACCGCATCGCCGGCAAGCCGGCGCTGCTCATTGTGACGGCAC
>Ga0335078_10013770_pt1 | contig 11983 bp, 12 predicted proteins | sample Lox_Sample_32_FD_206711 | JGI IMG/M metagenome (GOLD analysis project Ga0335078, IMG submission 206711) | Soil microbial communities from Loxahatchee National Wildlife Refuge, Florida, United States - Lox_Sample_3.2 | ecosystem: Environmental > Terrestrial > Soil > Wetlands | place: USA... | reverse complement strand
CGCTCGCGGAGGCGATTCCGACGCGGGCCCGCGTGTCCGAGCCCGCGCTCCCGCTCCTGCTCGCGACGCTCTACGAACGCCTCGGGCGCGGGATGGTCTGCCTCCTGCCCGAGGACGCGGATGCGCGGGACGCCGCCGAGGCGGCCGCGTGGTTCCTCGGCGAGGAGCTCGTCGGCTACTTGCCGAGCCGCGGCGTGCGCTGGGACTCGGGGCTCGAGCCCCCGCCGCACCTCGCGGGCGAGCGGGCGCGGGCGCTCGACGTTCTCGCGCGCGGCGGGCTCGTCTGCGCGTCCGCGCGTGCGCTCGCGGAGCCGATGCCGCCGCCCACGGCGCGGCCGGAGACGATCGAGCTCCGCGCCGGGGCACGGGTCGAGGTCGAGGAGCTCGTCGAGACGCTCGCGCTCGCCGGCTACACCCGCGTCGAGCGCGTCGACGACCGCGGCCAGTTCGCCGTCCGCGGCGGCCTCGTCGACGTCTTCCCGGCCACCGGCGGCGAGCCGCTCCGCATCGAGTTCTTCGGCGACGAGGTGGAGTCGATCCGGGCGTTCTCGGCGTTCACGCAGCGCGCGCTGCATCCCGTTGTCGAGGCGCGCGTCTATCCCGCGGCGGAGCGGCGCGTCGACCTCGCAAGTGACAGTCTGTTACAAGCGGAGGAGGGCGAGGTGGTCGTGCCGGACGACCTCGTCCCGCCGCTCGACCGCGTCCCCGACCTGGTGTTCCAGCCGGACGAGGTGCGGCGCGTGTGGGAGGAGGACGGCGTCGTCGCGCGGCCGTCGCTGCAAGGGTCGACCGAGCTCGACCCGTTTCCGCAGACGCAGCCGTTCGCATTCGAGGCGCAGCGGCCCGCGCTCGCCGCGCGCGGGCTCGCCGAAGCGGAGACCGAGCTCGCAGCGCTCGTCCGCGCCGGCCAGCGCGTGGTCGTCGCCTTCCCGCATCGCGGCGAGGCGTTGCGCACGCAGAACCTGCTCCGCCGTGTGTCCGCGCGGATGCTCGAGCCGGGCGAGCCGCTGCCGGCCGAGGCGGAGGTGCTGTTCGCGATCGCGCCGGCGCGCCGCGGCTTCGTGTGGCGCGACCTCGGCCTCGTGCTGCTGCCCGACCACCAGGTGTTCCGGCGCCGCACTCCGCGCGAGCGGCGCATCGGGGGCCGTGCACTGCAGTCGTTCGCCGACCTCCGCACCGGCGACTACGTCGTGCACGAGGACCACGGGGTCGGCAAGCTGCTCGGCTTCGAGACGAAGGAGGTGGCGGGTGTCACGCGCGACTACCTCCTGCTCGCGTTCCGCGGCGACGACCGCCTGTACGTCCCGCACGAGCAGCTCGGCAAGGTGTCGCGCTACGTCGGTGCGGATGGATCGGCACCCGCGCTCTCGAAGCTCGGCGGCAAGGCGTGGCAGCTGCTGAAGTCGCGTGCGCGCGAATCGGTGCAGGAGCTCGCGTCCGAGCTCATCGCCCTCTACGCGCAGCGGCAGACGCGCCCGGGGATCGCCTTCGACCTGAGCCACGAGTGGATCGCGCAGCTCGAAACGTCGTTCCCGTACCGCGAGACGCCCGACCAGGAGGAGGCGATCGAGGCCGTGAAGGAGGACCTCGAGACGGCCAACCCGATGGACAGGCTCGTCTGCGGGGACGTCGGCTTCGGCAAGACCGAGGTTGCGGTGCGCGCGGCGTTCGCAGTCGCCGTCAACGGCAAGCAGGTGCTGATGCTCGCGCCGACGACGATCCTCGCCGAGCAGCACTGGAACACGTTCCGCGAGCGCTTCCGGGACTTCCCCGTGCGCGTCGAGATGGTGTCGCGCTTCCGGGCGCCGAAGGAGGTGAGGCAGGTGCTCGCCGACTTCGGGGAGGGCAAGGTGGACGTCTTGATCGGCACGCACCGCGTCCTCAGCCGGGACGTCATCCCGAAGGAGCTCGGGCTCGTCGTGCTCGACGAGGAGCAGCGCTTCGGCGTCGCGCAGAAGGAGCTGCTGAAGTCGCTGCGGCTGGAAGTCGACGTGCTCACGCTCAGCGCGACGCCGATCCCTCGCACGCTCCATCTCTCGCTTGCGGGCATGCGCGACATCTCGATCATCGAGACGCCGCCGGAGGGCCGCCGGCCGATCCGCACCACGGTCGGGGAGTACGACGAGGAGCTCGTGAAGCTGGCGCTGGAGCGGGAGCGCGAGCGCGGCGGGCAGGCCTTCTACCTGCACAACCGGGTCGAGTCGATCGAGGAGGCGGCGGAGAAGCTGCGCCAGCTGTGCCCCGAACTTCGCTTCCTCGTCGCGCACGGGCAGATGCGCGAGAAGGAGCTCGAGGAGAAGATGCACACGTTCCTGCGCGGCGATGCGGACGTGCTCGTCTCGACGACGATCATCGAGTCGGGCATCGACATCCCGCAGGCGAACACGCTCGTCGTCGAGCGTGCCGACATGCTCGGGCTCGCGCAGCTGTACCAGATCCGAGGTCGCGTCGGCCGCTCCGATGAGACCGCATACGCCTACCTCTTCTATCCCGACGCGCACGAGCTCACCGCGGAGGCGCGGGCAAGGCTCGCGACGCTCGCCGACCACACGGAGCTGGGCGCCGGCTTCGCGATCGCGATGCGCGACCTCGAGATCCGCGGTGCCGGGGAGCTGCTCGGCGCCGAGCAGTCCGGGCACGTCGCCGCGGTCGGCTTCGAGCTCTACGTCGAGCTCCTCAACGAGGCGGTGGCCGAGCTGCAGGGCCAGCGGCGCGTCGCCGTACGGCCGGTTCGGGTCGACGCGCGCATCGACGCGTACGTGCCGCAGCAGTACGTCGGCTCGGAGGCGCTCCGGATCGACATCCACCGGCGGCTCGCGCTTGCCGAGACGGACGACGACCTGCGCGAGCTCCAGGCCGCGCTCGAGGACCGGTACGGCCCCCTCCCCGAGCCGGTCGAGCACCTGTTCGCGATCCAGGAGGCGAAGATCAAGCTCGCCGGGCTCGGCGCCGACTACCTCGTCTACCGCGGCGGGAAGGCCACGGTGGGCCGGCTCGTCCTCGGCTCGCGCGAGCTGCAGGAGCTTCGCAGTCGAATCCACACGGCCGTCTACACCGTAGGGAACCGCGAGGTGAGCCTACGGAGCGAGGACGGATTCCCCCAGGCGCTGCGGCTGGTCGATGCTATCTTGGAGGCTCGCCGGGCCGCGTGAGCCCGCTCGTTCTCCGTTGGCCCCCACGAGCCTCCGACCTTGTTAGGACATTCATGAAATCGCTTCGCTTCCTGCCGCTCCTGCTCGTCTTCGTCGTCGTCCTCGTCGCCGCGGGCTGTGGCGGCGGAGGGTCCGCCAAGGTGCCGAACGACGCCGTCGCAATCGTCAACGGCGACGTCATCACGAAGTCGCAGTTCAACACGTTGATGGCTGCGACCTCGAAGATCGACAAGGCGAACAAGCAGACTCCGCCTTCGGTCGGCACGACGGAGTACAAGACCCGGGAGGACCAGATCATCGCGTACCTCGTGCAGCTCGACGAGCTGACGCAGAAGGGCGCAGGCCTGGGTGTCCAGGTCACCGACGCGCAGGTGCAGCAGCAGGTCGCCAAGGTCAAGAAGCAGTACTTCAAGGGGAACGAGAAGAAGTTCGAGGCAGGGCTCCTCGGCCAGGGGCTCACGCTTCCGATCTACGAGCTCGAGTGGCGCGCGCAGCTGCTCAGCAACAAGATCTACGCGAAGGTGACGAAGGGCGTGACGGTGACGGCCGCCGAGGTGACGGCGTACTACAACGCGCACAAGACCGACACGTACACGACGAAGGCGACGCGGAACGTGCGCCACATCCTCGTCAACAGCAAGTCGCTCGCGGACAAGATCGAGACGCAGCTGAAGAACGGTGCCAGCTTCGCGGCGCTCGCCAAGAAGTACTCGAAGGACCCGAGCTCGGCGAAGAACGGGGGCAGCCTCGGATCGATCGCGCAGGGCTCGACGGTGCCGGCCTTCGACAAGGTGGCGTTCTCCATCAAGACGGGCGTGATCTCCTCCCCGGTGCACTCCCAGTACGGCTGGCACATCATCGAGGCGCTCTCCGCCGTCAAGCCGGCGAAGGTGACGCCGCTCGCGAGCGTCAAGCAGTCGATCCAGCAGACGCTGCTCCAGACGAAGAAGACGGCGAAGATGAACGCCTGGGTGGCTGCGGTGAAGAAGGAGTACACGAAGAAGATCTCCTACGCGGCCGGTTACACGCCTTCGGCGACGACCACCTCGACGACCAACGCAACGACCACTGGCTAGCGCCGGCATGGAAGGCCTCGGGCAGGCCCTCCTCGACCTGCAGCGGCTGACCGAGCGGCTGCGCCGCGACTGCCCCTGGGACCGCGAGCAGACCGCGCGCACGATCGTGCCTCACACGGTGGAAGAGGCGTACGAGGTTGCGGACGCCGCGCTCGCCGGCGACGACGCGAAGCTGCTCGACGAGCTCGGCGACCTGCTCTATCAAGTCTTCTTCCTCTCGATGCTGCTCGAGGAACGAGACCTGGGAGACCTCGCCGCCGTGGCACGGAACGTCCATGCCAAGCTCGTGCGTCGTCATCCTCATGTGTTCGGCGGCGAAGATGCGCCCCCCACCGCGAACGCGCAGCGTTCGCGGTGGGACGAGATCAAGGTCGAGCAGGAGGGGCGCGAGGGCGTCTTCCACGACGTGCCCGAGGCGCTGCCGGCGCTCCTGTACGCGCGCAAGGTCCAGCAGCGGGCGAAGGCGGTCGGGTTCGAGTATCCCGACGTCGCGGGTGCGCTCGCCGACCTGGAGGACGAAGTGCGCGAGCTTCGCGCCGATCTCGACCCCTCCGAGCTCGGGGACGTGCTGTTCGCCGCCGTCAACGTCGCGCGGAAGCTCGAGGTCGACCCCGAGCTCGAGCTGCGCCGTGCAGCCCGGCGCTTCCGGGCGCGCGTGGAAACTGCTGAGGCGATTGCGGCGGCCCACGGCGACACTTGGGTCGAGCTGTCGCTCGAGCGGCAGGACCACTACTTCGATCTTGCGAAGGAGAACGCGGAATGAGCCGGATAGCCGATGTGCGCGCGCGCCAGATTCTCGATTCGCGCGGAAACCCCACCGTGGAGGCCGACGTTCGGCTCGAGTCGGGCGCGTTCGGCCGTGCCGCAGTCCCCTCCGGCGCGTCCACGGGCGTGCACGAGGCCGTCGAGCTCCGGGACGGCGGCGACGCCTACGGCGGCAAGGCGGTCACGAAGGCGGTCGGCAACGTGAACGGCGAGATCGCCCAGACGGTCCGCGGGATGGACGCGGCCGCCCAGGAGGCTCTCGACAACCGGCTCGTGGAGCTCGACGGGACGCCGAACAAGGGACGCCTGGGCGCGAACGCGATCCTCGCCGTCTCGCTCGCGGCCGCGAAGGCGTCCGCGGCGGAGGCGGGGCTGTCGCTGTATCGCTATCTCGGGGGCGAGGGCGCGACCACGCTGCCCGTCCCGATGATGAACGTCATCAACGGCGGCGCACACGCTGCGAACTCGATCGACCTGCAGGAGTTCATGATCGTCCCCGTCGGCGCGTCGTCGTTCGCGGAGGCGCTGCAGATGTGCGCCGAGACGTACCACTCGCTGCAGAAGGTGCTGAAGGAGCAGGGGCTCGCGACCGCGGTCGGCGACGAGGGCGGGTTCGCGCCCGACCTGCCGTCGAGCGAGTCGGCGATCGAGGCGATCCTCGGCGCCGTCGACCGGGCGGGGCATGGCGGCGAGATCGCGATCGCGCTCGATCCCGCTCCCAGTGCGCTCTTCGTGGACGGCGTGTACCGCTTCGAGGGACGCCAGGCGTCCCCGTCCGAGATGACGGAGTTCTACGTCGGCCTCGTCGACCGCTTCCCGATCGTCTCGCTCGAGGACAGCCACGCCGAGGACGACTGGGAGGGCTGGAAGATCGCGACCGACCGGCTCGGCGACCGCATCCAGCTCGTCGGCGACGACATCTTCGTCACGAACCCCGAGCGCCTGCAGATGGGAATCGACCGCGGCGTCGCCAACTCGATCCTCATCAAGGTCAACCAGATCGGGACGCTCTCGGAGACCATCGCCGCCGTGAACCTCGCGCAACGGAACGGTTACAGCGCGGTGATCTCGCATCGCTCCGGCGAGACCGAGGACACGACCATCGCCGACCTCGCGGTGGCTCTCGGGATCGACCAGATCAAGACCGGGGCGCCCGCGCGCACCGAGCGCGTCGCCAAGTACAACCAGTTGCTGCGCATCGAGGAGGAGCTCGGCACGAAGGCGTCCTATCCCGGATGGGACGCTTTCCCGCGTGCGCGTCATCTACCCTGACCGGCATGGATGCGCCTCCGCAGCGCCGCACGAAGATCGTCGCGACGCTCGGCCCAGCTTCGGACTCGCCTGACGGGCTCCGGTTGCTGCTCGCGGCCGGGGTCGACGCCGTGCGTCTCAACATGTCGCACGGGACCCACGAGGCGCACGCCGAGCGCGCATGGCTCGTCCGCGAGATCGCCTCGCAGCTCGGCCGGCCCGTCGCGCTCATCGCCGACCTCCAGGGCCCGAAGCTCCGGATTGGCGACCTGCCCGAGCCGATTGTCCTGCGCAAGGGCGAGGAGGTGACCGTCTGCGCCGAGGAAGCGGCGCGAAACGGGGAGCTTCCGGTCGCGCCTGCGGTCATCGGCGACGTCCTCGAGCCGGGACACGACGTCCTCATCGACGACGGTCTCGTGCGCCTGCGTGTCGACGAGGTCTCCGGCGGTCGCGCGCGGTGCGCCGTGCTCGTCGGCGGGCCGGTCGGCTCGCACAAGGGCGTGAACCTGCCCGGCGTCCCGCTGCCGATCCCCTCCATCACGAAGAAGGACGGCGAAGACCTGGAGTGGGCCCTCCACACGGGCGTCGACTTCGTCGCGCTGTCGTTCGTCCGCTCGGCTGCGGACGTCCGCGACCTGCGCGGGATCATCGAGCAGCACGGGTCCCACGCGCACGTGATCGCGAAGATCGAGAAGGCGGAGGCGGTCGACGCCCTCGACGAGGTGCTCGCGGAGACCGACGCGGTGATGGTCGCGCGCGGCGACCTCGGGGTCGAGATCGGAGCCGCCCTCGTGCCGCTGCTGCAGAAGCGGATCATCCTCAAGTCGCTCGAGCGCGGGAAGCCCGTGATCACGGCGACGCAGATGCTCGAGTCGATGGTGCACTCGGCGGAGCCGACCCGCGCGGAGGCGAGCGACGTCGCCAATGCGATCCTCGACGGGACGTCGGCGGTGATGCTGTCCGGAGAGACGGCGGTCGGCGAGTATCCGGTCGAGGCGGTCGCGTACATGGACCGCATCGCGCGCGCGGTCGAGCCGAGCATGGGCTACCGGCACGAGCTCCCGGAGGCGGCGGAGAACCCGACCATCGGCGGCGCGATGTCGAACTCGGCGTGCGACCTCGCGGAGGCGCTGCGCGCCGCGGCGATCCTCGTGCCGACGTTCACCGGTCGCACCGCGAGCGCGGTGGCGAGGCTGCGCCCGCGCCGGCCGATCGTCGCCTTCACGCACGTCGACTGGGCGATGCGCCAGCTCGCGCTCGAGTGGGGCGTGACGCCCCTGCTCATCCAGGAGTGCCGCGACGTCGAGGATCTGTGGAGCACGTCGATCGCGGCCGCGCGCGACGCCGGGCTCGTGGAGGCCGGCGACCGCGTCGTCATCACCGCCGGCACCGCCGTGAACATCCCCGGCTCCACCAACGTGATCAAGGTCGACATCGCCTGACGGGACCTGACGGAGGACAGTCCCCGTCACGGGACTGGGGCGAAGGCGGCACACAGACGTTTGGGTACTTAGTACCGGTCTGTCTGCGCAGGACCAGCCTGGTTGTTGACGAAAGCCTCGCGGATGACCCTCCGCCGCTGGCTTGCGGTCGGCGCGCTCGTGCTCGTCGCGCTCCTGTACTTCCGCCCGCTGAAGGCGTACGTCGACGCGCGCGGCCAGCTCGCGCAGCGGCACGCCGTCGTCCGGAAGCTCGAGCGGCAGAAGTCGACGCTCGAGCAGCGGCTCGGCGCGTCCACGTCGGTGGCGACCGTCATGCAGGAGGCGCGCGCCCTCGGCTACGTCCGACCCGGCGAGCACCTGTTCATCGTCAAGGACATCGACGTATGGCGGAAGCGGCTGCGGGCTAGCCTGCAGCCGCATGGGCACTGACGCCGACCGCGCCGCCGTCACCCGCCAGCTCGGGCGCGAGCCGCGTGCGTTCGGCCGAGTCGCCGTTCGCTGCCCCTTCGGCATGCCCGCCGTGACCGAGCAGCGGCCGTACGCGCCGGACGGGGAGCCGTTCCCGACCACGTACTACCTCACCTGCCGGCACCTCGTCGCCGCGGTCTCGCGGCTCGAGGCCGCGGGCGGCGTCGCCCGCTGGACGGAGCGGGCCGAGCACGACCCGGCCCTCGCCGCCAGCCGTGCCGCCGCCGACGAGGAGCAGCGCCGAATCCGTCGTGAGCTCGCCGGGCGGGAGACCGGAACCGACCGCGGCGCCTCGCTCGATCTCGGCGTCGGCGGCGCCGCCCGTACGGGCTCTCTCAAGTGCCTCCACGCACATGTCGCCTTCGCGCTCGCCCGCCCCGGCTACGCGCTCGGCGAGCGGATCGTCGGCGAGCTCGAGCCGCTCTGGCCTCCATCATGCTGTAGCGGCTGATGTCAACCGAGGCTCTTGCACTGGCCCGCCACGAGTGGGAAGAAGGCGACCGTCTGCTGGAGGCGGCGCGCGACGATCGCTCCCGCTACCGGCGGCTCGTCGAGCAGGTGGAGATCGTCGTCGACGAGCTGCGCAAGCGGGTCGGCGGCACGTACACGCTCGCCGAGCTCGCCGCTGCATACGGCACTGCCGACGCCTGGGCGCGGCAGCTGATCGAGAACCGGGCGCCGTCGCCCGGCTGGCCGCGCGATCTCTCCGTCGTCCTCGCCGCCGCGTTCCACCGGTACCAGCGCGGCGCCTCCGACTACGCCACATGACGCGGACGCGGATCATCCTCGCGCTCCTCGTGGCGGCCGCGATCTTCGCGATCGGCGTCGCCGTGGGCGAGGCACTCCACGACAACCCGAAGCCCGGGATCAGCTTTACATCGGTGACGACGATCCACCCGTAACCTTCCAAGGCGCAGGATCGTTCAGAATTGGACAGGTTCCGGGGGAAAATGGCGAGTCGCGACGACACCGAATGGCTGACCCTGGGGCAGGCCGCGCGCTTCCTCGGGGTTGCACAGAGCACGATCAGGAAGTGGTCCGACCAGGGCCGGGTCCCGGCCTTCTACACGCCCGGCGGGCATCGGCGGTACCGCCGTTCCGACCTCGAGACGTTCCTCGAGCGCTCGGGCCCGGGCGGGCAGGGGCGGTCCGGGCCTCTCGTCCTGCTCGTCGACGACGACGCCAGGGTGCGCGAGCTCGTTCGCATCAACCTCGAGTTCGAGGGCTACGCCGTCCGCGAGGCGGCGGACGCCGACGAGGGGATGGCGGCGATCGAGGAGGGCAAGCCCGACCTCGTCCTGCTCGACGTGATGATGCCCCACGTCGACGGCTGGGAGATGCTTCGCCGCATCCAGGAGCGCTACGGTGCCGGCGCGATCCCCGTCGTCATGTTCAGCGGCCAGGTCGACGTGCAGGCCGAGAAACAGGCGACGACGCGCGGTGCGCAGGCCTTCGTCGGGAAGCCGTTCGACCTGCAGCAGCTCATCGACCGCGCGAAGCAGCTCGCACCGGTCTGATCGGGCTCGACCGTCACCTCGAGCGCTGGGTCGTCGCGCACCGCTGGCACCCGCTGAACGAGGTCTTCGTCTGGCTGTCGCGCATCGGCAGCTGGGGCGCGGTCTGGCTCGCGCTCGGACTCGTGCTCGCGATCGCGTGGCGGCGCGTCCTGCCGCTCGCGCTCGTCGTGCTGGCCGACGCCGCGGCCGAGGGCCTCGCGGATGCCCTGAAGGCCGCGGTCGGGGAGGCGAGGCCGCACGTGTCGCGTCTCGTCTCGCTCCCGCACACCCATGCGTTCCCCTCGGGGCACACGACGACGAGCTTCGCGTGCGCGACCGTGCTGGCGGCGCTCGCCCCTCGCGGCGCACCGGCCTTCTTCCTGCTCGCGCTGGCGATCGGGTACTCGCGCCTGTACGTCGGCGTGCACTGGCCGCTCGACGTGCTCGGCGGTGCCGTCCTCGGGATCGCTACTGCTCTTCTGCTGCTCGGAGCAACCCGGCGCCGATCAGGAGCACTGCGGCGACGAGGCTGATGAAGATCCCGATCCCACGGCCGGCGGTGCCGAAGAACGTGTCCGGGATCGAGATGAGCCGGATGAGGACGAAGACGGTCGCGAGCGAGCCGAGCGCGATGAGCACGAGGCTCTCGGGAACGGCGGCGGGGAGCTCGATCCCGGCTTCGCGGAGCGCCTCGAGGATGAGCGTCGCGAGCCCGATGAAGAACACGAGCTTGCCGAGCGCGCCGGTGTGCCACCCGGTGACCGAGAGCGTGACGCCGTACGCCTGCGTTCCGGCGTACCAGTCGGTGAAGGCCGACAGGGTGAGGACGAGGCCGGCGATCCACGCGAGCCGCTCGCCCCAGTAGCCGGGGACGATGGGACGCGGCGCGGGCCGGCGCTCGGAGCCCGCATGCGGGGGCAGCATCGGCTCAGGCGTGTGCACGGGCCAAGTATGGGCACATCGGAAGTCCGGTGCCGCTAGATCCCGAACAGGTGCTGGATCTCGTGCCAGGCGCCGATGACGAATGCCGCCGCGATCGCGAGCAGGACCACCATCGCGATGTAGAAGCGGTACTTCGCGAGGCGGCTCTCCTCGCGCCGCAGGACGCGCGCGTGCCGCTGGGCGCGGTGGTAGCGGTAGCGGAGCTCGGTCGCCGACGGGTCGATGGGAGCGTCTTCGGGCGGCGCGAGGCGCGGGCTGGGAGCCGGCTGGGCCACAGGGCGCAATTGTAAACCCCCTGCTTCTACGGCGATACTTCCGGTGGGGGTTGGTGGATGAGCGTCGAGGCAGCATCCGAAGCACCGAACGGCGGGCCCGGGATTCCGATCGACGCCCTGGCGTCGCTCGCCGGCATCGTCGCGAGCGCCGCGTCGCGGCCGACGGTCGCCGGCGCGCTCGCCGATCTCGCGGCCGCCGCTCGGACAGCCGCCTCCGCCGAGATCGCGCTCGTCCGCGTCCGGAATGCGACGGCGGAGCTGGAGACGATGGCGGTCGCCGGCCCCGCGGTCCTGGCGGCGGAGCTCGAGGGATCCAGCCTGCCCGGGGACGCGCTGCCGGAGGCCACGGTCGACCTGCTCGACGACGCCGCGCCCGGCGTGCAGCGCGTCGCCGCCCGCGCGGGACTGGGTGCCGTCCTCGTCCTTCCGATCCGGGTCGACGGCGCCGGTGCCTGCCTCGAGCTCTACGGGCCGGCGCCGTTCACCGCCGCGGACCGGCTCGCCGGGGAGCTCGCGGCCGCCCAGATGGGCCTCGTCCTGCGGGCGTTCGCAGGCGCCGTGGGCGACTCCGGAACGCCCGCGCCCGGCCTCGAGCTCGCGGGCGAGGCGCTCGCCGCAGCGCTCCACGAGTCGGAGGCGGCGGGCGAGATCGTGCGGCTGGCGGCGAGCGTCGTCGCCGCCCCCGTCGGGCTGCTCTGGGAGCAGGGCGCGGACGGCCTCGAGCTCGCGGCCTCGTACGGGCTCGACGACGGCGCCGACCTCGCCGTCGCGCGATCGCTCGCGGCCGAGGGGCTCGACACGGATTCGGACGGCCTGCCGGAAGGGTGCGCATTCTCCACCGTGCTTGCGCTCGGGGAGCCGCCCGTCGGCCACCTGCAGCTGCTCTTCCCGCCGGGCGCGGAGCCCGGCTCGGAGCCGCTCGCACGGCTGCGGACGTTCGGCGTCCGCGTCGCGCACGTCCTCCGGTCGCAGGCACGGGCGCGGTCGCTCGCGCTCGAGCTCGAGCGCTCGCGGGCCCTTCTCGCCGTCGTCGGGCAGGCGACCGCCGAGCTGTCGCTCGCACACACGCTCGAGACCGCGGTCGAGCACGTCGCCGGGCTTCTCTCGGTCGAGCGG
>Ga0335078_10013769_pt1 | contig 11983 bp, 7 predicted proteins | sample Lox_Sample_32_FD_206711 | JGI IMG/M metagenome (GOLD analysis project Ga0335078, IMG submission 206711) | Soil microbial communities from Loxahatchee National Wildlife Refuge, Florida, United States - Lox_Sample_3.2 | ecosystem: Environmental > Terrestrial > Soil > Wetlands | place: USA: Florida... | reverse complement strand
TTCCCGGCGCGCTCACTACCATGGGAAACGAAAACGACGCGATCTGCCCGTTGTTGTTGACGGCGAGAACGGACGGGCCGCTGCCGGCTTCGTAGGGAATCTGAATATCGAGCTGGCCGGGTGAGACGTAGTAAAGGGGAGCCGCGATCCCGTTGACGGTTGCCGAGACTCCCGCGAGGGTAAGCGGCAAGGAGCCACTCATGAAGTTTGCGATCTCGAGGGAAGGCGCAAGCTGGGTTCCGTAGACTCCTACCTGCTCGCCCGGCGCGATGGCCGTGCTGCCCGAGAAGTTGTTGGCGATGCCGTAGATTTTGCTGTCAGCGGATGCGCCCACGACGAAAGTGACAGGAACGGTGATCACCTGGGGAATCGCGTCCTGCGCGGCAATCGAGAGGAGGGCTCGATAAACGCCCTTCGAGAGGCCGGCCACGGAAGCCTGCAGGTTCAAGGTGGCGGCGCCGGCGCCGGACGAGGGCGAAACGGTCAGCCAGGCTCCAGCGGCGTTGGCCGGAGCAAGATAGGCGGTCCACTGCGGTGAGCCTGCGGTGAAACTCAGGCCGACGGTCTGGGCGGCGTCGTGGGTGGTGTCGGGCACCGACAGGGTGACCGCCTGCGCGGAAAGCGCGGACGTGGCCGGGCTGACCGCCGGTCCTAACAGGGTGGTGACCAGCGACGCGGAGGCCGTGGCGCCGATCGAGTTTGTCCCGGAAATGCGGTATTGCTTGGCGCCGGGCCCGGTGCCGCTGCCGCTCCAGCAGACATTTCCGGAAAGCATACCGAAGGGCGCCAGCCTGGTGGTGCCGAAAACCTGCTGTATCTGGGTGCTGAGATCGGCTCCGCCGGCGGTGAAGCTGTCCAATACCGTCAGGTAGCCGCTTTCTTCCTGCAGCGTCAGCGGCTGGGACCATTGACAGGATGGATCGGCTTGCGGGTTGCGTTGCGGGCTCAGGTCGGAACTGGAGAGAACGATTTCGGGATTAAGAATGGGGCTTTCCGGAGCCAGAAAAGGCACGCTGATCTGCCGTGTCCAGGCGGCTCCGCCGGCGTCGGTGCCGGAGAACCTGAAGACCTGGTTCTGCGGCGGGGTGAAACCGTAAGTGTAGATGCCGCCGGAGATCCGGCCATGGGCGGGAAGAGGAATGGCACCGCTCGAGGGAGTGACGCCTCCATTCAGAAGGTCCAGGCGGTTCACGCCGTTATCGATGGTGAAAAACTGGAGGGAGGTGGGAACACCGGCCTGCTCGGTTAATGTGACCGTGTAAACCCAGATGGGCCCCGGCGACTGCGGGTAGACGGGATTGGGGGTGACGAACGGCACAGCCAGCGAACCCGATGAAGGCAGATTCAGTGTGACGGGGGCCGATGCGCCCGAGCCGTTGAAGGTGCTGTCGCCGTCGTAAACAGCGGAAACAGTGCCGTTGCTTCCGGCGAGCAGGCTGCCGCTGACCTGCAAGCCGGCGTTTGCGGAACCCGTCGACGCGGACAGGGCCGCCGAGCCGAGAGCGGTGTCGGCGGTGAGAAACGTAACGTTGCCGGTGGGCGTGCCGGCAGCGCCGCCGGTCGCGGAGACGGTCGCACTCAATTGCACGGTGTCGGCAAGCCCGTACTTCGCCGGGCTCGCGGTGAGCGCCGTGTGGGTGGATTCCCGGGTGTTCCATTCCATGACCAGGTGATCCGCATCCACCGACCCCAGCCCAGTCGCCAGATCGTAGCCGGGACCGGCCGGGAAGCCCAGCAGGCCGTTGACGCAATCCGGGCTGCTTTGCACACAGGGAACCATGTTGTTCCCGGCGGTGACATCATGGAACACATCGGTCGTGGACTGCGCCAGACGGTACAAGGGCGGGTTAATGTTACCCAATCCGGAAGCAGCGGGACTCGTCGCGGAAGCCAGGTACTGATTCAGCAGGGCCACCATTCCGGCAAAGACGGGACTGGCGGCCGAAGTTCCCCCTACCAGATAGCCGTCGCCGTTGCTGACGACGAAATAAGGATCGTGATAAACCGCAGCGGCCAGAGCGACGTCGGGGATGTCGCGCGCGGAGTCGGCGGGAACGCCGGGGCCGGTCTGCCAGATGGGCTTTGGGAAGACGGCGCTGGGGCCGCCGCCACCGGCCAGCACCAGGTTGGCGGCGAGGGAATCGTCCCATGCGGCCTCGGGGATGAAAGAGAGCGCGGAGGCGTCGGTAGCGGAATTCGTGGCGGACCAATAGGCGCCGGTCCCCTCGTTGAACTCGGTTCCGCCGACGGCGGTCACCTCCGGAAAATCAGCCGGGGAGTTGATGGTGACGCCTAGGGAGGCCTGCGGAGTGGCACCTTGGTAATCGCAGGTGGCGGGGCCGCCGTCGCCGGAAGACGCCAAAAAGGTGATTCCCTGCGCGTTGGCCTGCTGCGCCACGGAGCGAAACCCCAGCGAGTTGTACGGCTCGCACCCCCCGTAGCTCATGGTCAGGACCGGCGCCAGGTTCTGGTCGATGGCATACTGCGCGGCTGCCTGCACGTCGAAGGAATAAACGTAGATGAGGCTGGCGTTGCGAGCGATCGCGCCGGCCCATTCGAGGTCGAGGTCGGCCTCGAGGAGGGGGCCTCCGCCGACGTTTCCGGGGTCGTCGCCGACCAGCACGACTTGCGGATCGTTCGCGGGCAGGTGGAATTTGCTGCGGAATGTTTTCAGATCCGAGAGATCGATCGCGGTTGTGCCGACCACGGCGATGGCTTGGCCGGCGCCGTCGATTCCCGCACTGTACAGAGGCGAGATGTCGTAAATGGCGGCCAGATCATCGGGCGCGAGCACATGGCCCGAGCCCAGATTGTATTCCGGGAGGTTGGCGCGGTTCACCACGAGCGGCTGGAGGCGGAAATCGCTGAGGCCCTCGAAGCCGGCCACCACGCCGGCGATTGCGGCGGGCACGGAGGGTTCGGTGGAGTTCGCATAATGCATCCGGCCGCCCACGCGGTAATTGTGAATCGCGGTATGAAAGGCGTGGCCGGCCTGCGCGGCTGTGCCGCTGAAGGTAATCCAATTGCGGCCGCGCGCGCGGGCATCGACCTGGAGACCTTCGGAGCGGAGCCAGCGGGAAATCTTCGCGATATCGCCTTCGCTCAGGCCGAAGCGGTCGGCGAACTGTTCGGGCGTGAGCCAGCGATGGTAACTGGCGGAGGAGCGGTCCTGCTGATCGTTGAGGAAGCTCTCGATCGAGGAATCGGGCTTGAACAGAAGGGTCATGCCCGTGAGCCGCTGCGCGGGATCGGCCGGCCCCTGGTCATACTGCGGCAGCGCCAGGGGATGAACGTGGCCCTTGAGAGCAACGGTTTCTGCGGGATTCACCTGAGTGACAACGCGGTTGGGGCCGGCTGAAAGGGGGCCCACGGCGAGCGCGGCGATGAGTGCCAGGGTGCGTATCGAAGCCATAAGAAGTGACCTGAGTAGGATTTAGCCTGTGCGGCTCAGTTAGCTCCAAGCGGCGTGCGTGAAGTGTCGATTATACGCCTAACCAGGTAAATCAGAGCCGCTCTTCTTAAAGTATTCTTGTGACTTTCTGATGACGCGCGCAGGGGGGACGGAGCGGCAGGGCTCAGCAAAAGGAAGTACCTGGCACGTTGCAAGACGGGTTGAGTCAACTTACTCGTAGCGGAGAGCGTCGATGGGGTTGATGCGCGAGGCTTTCATGGCGGGATAGATTCCGAAAACGACGCCAACCGCGACCGAGACGCCGAATGCGATCACGACCGAGGCGGAAGTAACGATGGTCTTCCATTCCGCGGTCTTGGCAATCAACCAGGCAAGGAAGAAACCGAAAGCGATGCCGAGCAGGCCGCCGGCGACGGAGATGAGGACGGATTCGATGAGGAACTGGCGGACGATATCGAATCGCCGGGCACCGATGGAACGGCGAACGCCGATTTCGCGGGTGCGTTCGAGGACGGTGGCGAGGACGATGTTCATGATGCCGATGCCGCCCACCAAAAGGGAGATAGCGGCGATGGCGACCATAACGTAAGTGAAGATAGTCTGGGTGCGCTGCTGCTGGGCAAGCAGGGCGGCAGGGATGGTGACGGTGAAGTCCTGCACGCTGTGGTGGGTGGAGTTGAGCACGGCGGTTACGACCTTGGCCACTTCGACGGAATCGGCGCTGGCCTTGAGGCGGAGGTCGATGCCGTCGAGATCGTCCTTCATATCGCTCGACTGGTCCCAGAAGCGGTATTGGAAAGTGTTGAGCGGGATATAGACGATGTTGTTGAGGTCCTGCATGGCGCCACCGGTATTCTGGGCGCCGGCCATCAGCTGCTCGCTGAGCACGCCGACCACCTGGAGCCAGGAATCGTTGACCTTGATGAAGCGGCCGATGGCGGAACCGTAGCCGAGGAGGCTGACCTTGGCGCCCTCGCCGAGCACGCAGACGGGCGCACTGGCAGCGTCATCGGCAGCATCGAAGAACCTGCCTTCGGTGACATGAAGGCTGTGGATGATGCTGTAGGAAGGGCGGATACCGTACAACTCCGGGAGATCGAGCGACGGCTTGGGCAGGACGCGGGCGGGATGGAGGGTACGGCGCGGGGTGAGCGTTTCCAGGGCATCGATATTGGCTTCGAGAATGCGCACATCGCGGTCGGAAAGGCCCGGGGAGGAACGCCGGCGCTGCTGGAACTCCTCCTCGCTGGTAGCGGGGCGGGATTCGATGAGGACGTTGCGGACGCCGAGCTGCTCGATAAAGCGGAGGCTTTCCTCGCGCGCGCCCGAACCGATGGCAAGCATGCCGATTACCGAACCAACGCCGAAGACAATACCGAGGGCGGTGAGCAAGGTGCGCGTCTTCTGCGCGCGCAGATTGGAGAAGGCCTGCCCGATGTCGGTGGTGAAGATCATTGCGGCAGTGCTTTCATGGCGTTCTGGCGGCCGGCTTCGGTTTTGTTTTGCTGGTCGGGGTTGGACATCGCGACGATTTCGCCCTCGCTGACGCCGGTGACCACAGCCTGGCTTTCGCTGCGGCGGACGAGCTTGACGTCATGCGGCATAAAACCGTTGGCGGTCTTGAGGTAGACGAAAGGCCGGCCGTCGCTTTCAAACAGGGCCTGGGACGGCAGCCAGGTGACGTTATTCATGGTGTCGACGGTGATCACCAGGTTACAGGTCATGCCGGGACGGAGCTCGGGCACCGGTTGCTCGACGGTAATGCGGCATTCGAAATGGCGCTCCCAGGGCGACCCCGTGGTGCCGCCGATGGCCTTGACGCGGCCGGAGAACGTCTTTCCGGGAAGGGCGACAACGCTGAAGGAAACCTTTTGGCCCTGGGCGAGGTGGCCGCGATCGAGCTCGCCGACGTTGGCGTTGATTTCCCAACTGTTGAAATCGGGAATCTGGGCCACGGCCGCGCCGGGGCGGACGATATCGCCGAGTTGAAACGGCAGCATGGACTGGCCCCAATACATCATGTTGGTGAAGGTATTGGGCTGGATATTCACGTAGCCGGAGGTCTTGGCCTTGAGAGTCATACTGTCGATGATGCGCTGGTTGGTATCGACGGTGACCTTGGCTTTGTTCAGTGCAGCGTCTTGAATGGCGATGGCAGCCTGGGCGGTAGCCTTCTTGTTGGTGAAGTCCTGGAGCGCCTGGCGGTAGCGGTTGCGGGCGGCGTCGAGAGCAAGATCGTTCTGGCGGGCGGTGATGGCGGGGAGGAGCGGATTACGGCGAACCTCGAGCTCGGCCAGTTTCACATCGGAATCGGTGGACTGGACCTGGTATTGGTCTTCTTCGTCGGTGGCTTTGGCGGTGGCCTGGGCTTGAATGACCTGCTGCTGGGCCTCGGCGAAATCGGCCTGGGCTTCGCGCAGGTTGTACTCCTGCTGGGTGGTGTCGAACTGGACGACGACGTCTCCAGCCTTGATGAGCTCACCGGGTTCGCGCAGGAAGGTGACCGGCATGCTATCGACGCCGGTCATGGGAGCGATCAGCATCTCGGAATTGCCGCCCTGCAATTCTCCGCGCGCGGTGACCGCGATCACGACGCGGCCGCGCTTCACCCGGGTGACGGGAAGCTGCGCGGTGGCCGAACGGGGCGCGGAAATGCGAATGAAGCGCATGGTGCCCCAGGCGGCGGCGCCGAGCACGAGGAGCACGATGGCGGTCACCAGAATGCGCAGTTTCATTTCTTCGCCTCCTGGCGGGAGGCGTCGGCCAGAGTGACCAAGGCGCCCGCAGATATGCCCGAGATGGCTACCTCGTCGGGATTGCGGGCGAGCACCTGCACGGCAACGGGCCGATAGCTGCCATTGCGCGCGAGATACACGATGGGCTTGCCATCGCGGGTGAACAGGGCCTTGGCAGGGATGCTGATGGCGTTGGGGATTCGGCTGATGACGATGTCCATGCCGCCATTCATGCCGGGACGCAGGTTAGCGGTGGGGTTGCCGATGGGCGCATGAGCGCGGAAACTGCGGCTGGGCGGCCACTCGCGGCTGAGCTCGGCGAGGGGTGAGATGAGGGCGATTTTGGCCGGCAGCGACAACTCGGGAAGCGCATCGACCCGCACGTTGACGTCCTGGCCCAGGGCGATGCGACCGCGGTCGATCTCTTCGATCTTGCCCTCCATCTCGAGCGTGGTGAGGTCGGGAATTTCGGCGATGGGGCAACCGGGGCAGACGTTGTCGCCGACTTTGTAAGGCTTGGCGTTCATCCAGCCCTGGGAGTAATTGGTGAGGAAAATGAGCAAACCGGCGATGGGTGCGTGAATTTCCATCTGGGCGATGCGGGAGCGGGTGATGTCGACGTCATTCTTTGCCTGATCGCGGAGGCGGGTGGCAGAGCCGATCTTGGCGCGGTCAGAGGCCTGGTGCAGTTCAATGGTGGCCTGCTCGACCTTGAGCTTCTCCTCGGCCATGCCGAGATCGACCTTGTCCTCTTCCCCCTGAATGCGGCTGACGATTTCGGTTTTGGAAGCCTCGAGGCGGGCTTTTTCAACGGTGTAGCGGGCGTCGGCGAGGTCGCTCTTATCCTGCTCCTGGGTGATTTTGGACTGGGCGACCGCCTGATCGAGCGTGGCCTGCGCCTGGCGCAAGGCGGCTTCTTTCTGTTGGAGCTGCTGTTCGGAGGCGCTGGAATCGAACTTGACCGCAAGCTGACCCTGCGCAATGGATTCACCCGACGGGGAGAGAGAGGCGATGCGCAGGGACGGGACAATGGGCGCGTAAATGGTCACGGAGCGGGCGGACTTGAGCTCGCCGCGGGCGCGAATGATCACCTGGAACTCGCCTTTACGCGCGGCGGCCACGGGAAGCGACGCGCTGGCCTGGACGCGAGTCAGATGGTAGACGCCGAGGGCCGCGCCCGCAGCCACAGCGAGGACCGCGACGAGAGTCAGCCAGGGACGCAGCCTGGGTCGGTTCATTCGGCGCCTCCGGATGGTGAGGGCGTGGCTTGCCGGATGACGACCGCGGCGGAAAGATCGGGCAGGATGTGCGGATCGGTTTTGTCGAGCTTAAAGAGAGCGATGAAGGTCTTGATAGGGCTCCCGAGAGCGGAGGCAGCGACGGGGCTGGACGACTCCAAATGCGCGGGCAGGACAAGCTCGGGGTAGGCGTCCAGATAGACGACGGCGGTGGAACCCGGGCTGAGGGCAACGTCGTCGGGTTCCTCGACGGTGCAGCGCACGACCATCTCGGTGGGATCGAAGATGCTGACCAGGGGCTGGCCGCGATAGAGCTGGTCACCTTCCTGGGCGTGCCCCATGGAATTATTGCGGAAGACCATTTCGTGCGCCACCATGCCGGCGAGCGGAGCGTGAATTTCCAGCGACCGGATGTTGTTCTGGTAGCGCTCGAGGGTGACCTTCTGGCGGTCGCGCTGCAATTCGAGGTAGCGCAAGGCGGCGGCATCGGCCTGGTCGTGGAGAGCATTGGAGCGCTGGAGGCTGCCGACGTGGATACGGGCGATGGCGGCGTGCTGCTCGTTCTTGAGGCGGTCGATTTCGCTCAAGATCGGACCTTTTTTCAATTCGAACTCGGCCTTGGCCTGATCGGCTTCGGCCTGCTGGAGATCGGAGGCGCGTTTTTCGGCGTCGGCGTGATTCTGGGCCCGTTTTTGATCCACTTGATGGCTCAGATCGTCAAACTTCGCCTGCGCGTCGCGGACATTATCCAGCTGCTGGGTGGCGTCGAAGGTTGCGATCAGATCGCCGCTCTGAACGTGGGAACCGTTGGCAATAAAAGACGTCAGGGTAAGCGCGCCGCCTTGGCCGTAGACCTGCGGGACGAGGATCTTGGAGGAGTGGACGGCCTGGATGGTTCCGGTAATGCGAGTTTCCCGGCGCGGGGCGGGGCCGGCGCCGGCGGCGGGCGCTGATGCGGCCCGGACGGTTGTTTGATCGGAACGAGCGCAAGCCGACTGCAGGAGCAGCCCGGCAATCAGCAAAAGCGCGACAACAAAAGGCCGCATTGTAGGATTCCAAACATTAGACGGCGGCACACGAAAACCAGTTGAGGCGGAATTCGTTGCGGTGAGATGGGTTGGCCTGGCCACGGGATTGCGGAAATGCTGATTGTATCGAACCGCGAGGCTGCGCGAGCTTCCGCAGTGTGCTTATCGGAGCCGCCATCACCGGTGAGCCTCTTGTGTGCGGCAGTACCCTATTGACTTCGGTAAGCATAGTCGTACTACACCGTGCCCAGAACGCCGATTAACCTTGGATAACTAGGCGGCGCTACCCCTACCTGATAGTTTCAAGTCCGAGGAGCGAATCGTGATGTCTCTACTGAGTTCATTCTGGAAAGACGAAAAAGGGCAGGACCTGATTGAATACACCCTGCTCATGGCTTTTGTGGCACTAGCTTCGGCGGTTCTGTTTATCGGCGCCGGCGGCAGCATCCAAGGGATCTGGAGTACGACCAACTCGCAACTCGCCGCGGCGAATGCCTCGGCATCATAATGCCCGGATGGGCAGCGTCCCTCCGATCCAGGACGCGAGAGGGAACGTATAGCGTCTGCAGGGCCAAGGCGGGATAGGCGCCGTGACTGCCGGTTCGGCTGTCGCGCGGAGTCCCAGGGGGAAGGGTGGATTCCGAGCCCCGGCGATCGGCACCGGGGAAGCCATCCCGGTTTCCCGCTTTGGCCCTCGCAGACGCAGGATGCTGGGTTAACTCAATTCTGATTTTTCCTTTACGACTTCCTTAGGCCGCTCCAGCTACTCTTTGTACGCGGAGGCACCATGCGGGCTCAGAGTGGGCTGCACATCGATCCGGGAACGCTTGCGGCGAGTCCGGGCGAGCGCCAACTGGAAATCGCCGTACCCTACACAGAATGGGCGCTGGCGGAGGCGGTGCTGCAGCGTGCTGCGACGCTGGCGGCCGGGTTGAACCTCCGTGTACGGTTGGTGGCGGTGCACTCGGTGCCGTATGCGGCTTCATTCGGCTGCCCGGCGGCGGTGCATGCTCACCTGGTGGAACAACTGGTGGACCTGGCATCGCGGTGCCCGTTCCCGGTTGAGCCGCAAGTAATCATGGCACGGGGTTGGGTGGAAGGCTTCACCTTCGCGCTCGATCAGGAATCCACCGTGCTGGTGGGCACGCGCAAGCACTTCTGGCGCACGCGGGAAGAGAGCCTGGCGCGCGGCCTGGCGCGCAGCGGGCATAACGTCGCTTTGATCCATGTGCAATAGATTCGAGTCGAGAGGCTGAACCATGCTGGACGCGATCTTCGTTCTGTTGACGCTTGCATTCTTCTTTGCCGCGTGGGCATTCACCAAGGGATGCGACCGTCTTTAAGGAAACCTATGGAATACGTCGTGGGACTGATGGTGGCGGCGGCACTGGGGGTGTACCTGTTCTACGCCCTGCTGCGGCCGGAACGTTTCTGAAGGCAAACCGATGACCTCCAACGGATTGTTTCAAATCGGATTGTACGTAGTAGTGATGCTGCTGCTGGCGAAGCCCATGGGCGCTTTCATGGCCAGGGTATTCGAGGGCGAGCGCACGTTCCTGCACCCGCTGCTGCGGCCACTGGAGAAGCTGATTTACCGGATCTGCGGCATCGAGGAAACGGCCGAGCAGGGGTGGAAGCGCTACGCCGGCGGCGTGCTGGTATTCAGCGCGGTGAGCCTGCTGCTCACGTATCTTCTGATGCGCGTGCAGCAATGGCTGCCGTGGAACCCGCAGGGGCTGGGCAACGTGGCGGCCGACCTGGGCTGGAACACGGCTGCCAGTTTCACCACCAACACGAACTGGCAGGCATACACTCCGGAAACGACGATGAGCTACCTGAGCCAGATGGCGGCGCTGGCGACTCATAATTTCTTTTCGGCGGCGGCGGGCATCGCGGTGGCAATCGCTTGTGTGCGCGGCTTTTCGCGGCACTCGGCGAAGACCATCGGTAATTTCTGGGTGGATTTCACGCGGTCGATTGTATACATTCTGTTGCCGATATCCATTGTGGCCGCGCTGTTGTTGTGCTCCCAGGGAGTGATTCAGAATCTCGCTCCCTACACCAAGGTGGCCACGCTCGAAGGCGCGGCGCAGACCATCCCGCAGGGACCGACGGCTTCGCAGGAAGCCATCAAGATGCTGGGCACCAACGGCGGCGGGTTCACCAACGCCAATTCGGCGCATCCTTTTGAAAACCCCACGCCGTTTGCGAATTTCATTCAGATGCTGCTGATCTTCGTGATACCGGGGGGGCTCACTTACACGTTCGGGAAAATGGTGCGGGATACGCGGCAGGGCTGGGCGCTGCTGGGTGCGATGACGGTGCTGTTCCTGTTCGGCGTTTTCGTGGTTTATCCGGCGGAGCAGGCGGGCAACCCCGTGCTGGCGAAGCTGGGGCTGGAAACCCAGGCGACGGCGGGGCAGCCGGGCGGCAACATGGAAGGCAAGGAAGTCCGCTTCGGCATCCCTAATTCGTCACTGTTTACGGTGATCACCACGGACGCGAGCTGCGGCGCGGTGAACAACGTGCACGACAGCCTGACGCCCCTGGGCGGGTTGGTGCCGTTGGTCAACATCGAGCTGGGCGAGGTGATTTTCGGCGGAGTTGGCTCGGGACTGTACGGCATGCTGCTGTTCGCGGTGCTGGCGGTGTTCATTGCCGGGCTGATGGTGGGGCGGACGCCGGAGTACCTGGGCAAGAAGATCGAGCAAAAGGAAGTAAAGATGATGATGCTGGCGGTGATGGTGTTGGCGTTCAGCATTCTGGGGTTCGCCGCTGCGGGGATCAACCTGAACACGGTGGGCAGCAGCTTGACCAATCACGGGCCGCACGGGCTTTCCGAGGTGTTGTACGCATACACTTCGGCGGTGGGGAACAACGGGAGCGCCTTTGCGGGGCTGAACGCCAACACGCTGTATCTCAACGTCACGCTAGGCATCGCGATGCTGTGCGGGCGGTTTCTGATGCTGATTCCGCTGCTGGCGGCGGCGGGGAGCCTGGCGGCCAAAAAGCAGGTGCCGGTCTCGGCGGGGACGTTCCCGACGCACGGGCCGCTGTTTGTCGCGCTGCTGGTGGGCGTGGTGCTGATTGTCGGGGCGCTGACATTCTTCCCCGCGCTCTCGCTCGGTCCCGTGGTGGAACATTTCCTGATGCAACAGGGGAGGCTGTGGAGCTAATATGCCCGTGGCAACCGTGATACCCGTGGCGCCCGCGAACAACGACGCGACTTCGCTGATACCCAAGAAGGCGGCGCGCGCCCGGCCGCTGTTCGACCCGCCGATCGTGAAGCGGGCGATCGGCGATTCGTTCGTCAAACTGAACCCGCGGCTGATGATGAAGAACCCGGTGATGTTTGTGGTCGAGGTGGGCGCACTGCTGACGACCATACTGGCCGGGCGCGACCTGGCAACGGGCGCGGCCATCGGCGGGTTTACCTTTCAGATCACCTTGTGGCTGTGGTTCACGGTGTTGTTCGCGAACTTCGCCGAAGCCATGGCGGAGGGCCGGGGCAAGGCCCAGGCTGACACGCTGCGCAAGACCAAGACCGAGACCACGGCGCGCAAGCTGATC
>Ga0335078_10013768_pt1 | contig 11983 bp, 8 predicted proteins | sample Lox_Sample_32_FD_206711 | JGI IMG/M metagenome (GOLD analysis project Ga0335078, IMG submission 206711) | Soil microbial communities from Loxahatchee National Wildlife Refuge, Florida, United States - Lox_Sample_3.2 | ecosystem: Environmental > Terrestrial > Soil > Wetlands | place: USA: Florida... | reverse complement strand
GCCGATCAGCGAGCCGCAGATCAGCTGGCCTTCGGTGCACATGCGACGTTCGCGTCGAACTTTCGACATCTGCCAGGGAATGGTGCCCAGTACTGCGAGGAAAACAATCACTGCCGGAAATAGCGGATATCGTTGAGTTTCGATCGGGCTGTTGAGTCTCGCGTAGAGAGGCTGCTGCGGGTCGTAGAGCACTTCGACCTTCTGGCCCACTGCCATGGATGGGCACAAGTTGTAGTCGATGTGGGTGTCGCGCTCGTAGAGGGGAGGGCCGTTGAATTGGTACGTGATACGGCAGATATGCGGCCTATGCGTCTGGACCTTTTTGGTAATTACGCCGGTGGTTACTTTTCCGTTGGTTGCGAGCGTTCGGTCGAGGGTATGAGTGCTGAATGCGAGTCCCACGATTGCGCCGACGATGGCGAGCACCATAACGACCTGCCACGCGGAATCGCGCGCGTCTCGTGCACGGGCGGTGATGCGCGAAGTTTTCTCCACGAATTTGCGGTTACGGGCATCGAGGAAGAGGACTCTTTCGATGTCGAGTACCGGTGCGGCGGCTTCGGGCATTTGAATTGATTGTTTCGTTTGAGGGATCGCGGTGGTAGATGACTTTCGGGAGTGATCGGGTGGTCTGGGGTGGGGTCGCCAGGCGGCATGATCACGACAGAAGTCGAAATCCCCACTTCTGGCAAACCTGTAGCGCCGGCTTCCGCTGACGGGGCAGACAGCAGTGCCAATTGACGCTGCCAGCACGCCTCGCTTCGCGACGGCGGGGCGGACGAATGCGTCCGCCCCTACACGAAAGGCTTTGTTCCGGGATGGGAAATCCTCTGATTTTTTTCGATCGGTTGGTTAGTCGTCACTGAGTTTCCTTGGTGGCGCTGCTAGGCTCGCGGCATGAGGCGGATTCCGTCGCGCATTCCTTCGTTAGATGGGTTGCGGGCGATTTCGATTTCGCTGGTGGTGGTCGGGCATTGGGCGGAGTTGCGTTATCACTCGGATGTCGCCGGGGCGTTCGCGAATCTTGGAGTGCGGATCTTCTTCGTCATCTCGGGATATTTGATTACGACTCTTCTGCTCAAAGAACACTCGCGGACGGCGACGATCGGGCTGCAGGAGTTTTATGTGCGGCGGGCTTACCGGATTCTGCCGGCGGCGTTTGTGTTCATGGCGGTGGTGTTTGCGATGTATTGGCGGGAGTTGCGTTGGTATCACATGGCCGCGGCGGCGCTGTATGTGGCGAATTTTGATTTTGCGCATCCGTGGTTTCTGGGACATTTGTGGTCGCTGAGCGTGGAGGAGCAGTTCTACTTTTTGTGGCCGGGAGTGTTGCGGAAGTGGTATCAGCATCGCGTGGGGATACTGGCGGGAGTAATTGCGTTTGCGCCGGCGTATCGCGTGGCGTGTCATCTTCTTGGGCTGCACGGGAAGGCGGATGAGACTTTTCCGGCGGTGGCGGATGTGTTGGCGGTGGGCTGTTTGTTGGCGGTGGCGGAAGCGAGGATTCGAAACCCCCACTTCTGGCAAAACCGGCCAGAAGTGGGGCACCCGGCGGTGGCGAGCAACGGTGATTCCCACGTCTCGCAAAACCGGCGAGACGTGGGGCACCCCCAGCACCCCCAGCTGAAAATTCCCACCCTGTCTCGCACAAACCGCGAGACAAGGGTGGGGCAACCGCGTCGGTTCGAGATTTCGAGGGTTTGGGCTGCGCTGATGATTCTGCCGATGGGGCTTGTGCCGGTTTATGTGGGATGGCTGCATTTTCACATCACGGCGGTGTTGTTGCTGGTGTTGTGGCCGGTGATGCATTTGTCGATTGCGGGATTGCTGTTGCATGTGGTGCAGAGGCCATACGCCTGGCTGAATGCAAGGCCAGTAGTGTGGCTGGGAAAGATCAGTTACAGCCTGTATTTGTGGCAGCAGTTGTTTGTGTTTGGGACGCATGCGCGTCCGGCGTATGGAGTGCTGCTGGCGTTGGCGATGGCGGGGGCCTCGTATTATCTGGTGGAGTCGCCGATGTTGCGGATGCGGGAGCGGGCGGCGGAGAGGCGGAGGATGGCGTTGGCAGTGGCGGCGTGAAGGTGGGCTAAAGCGCTCCTGGCTGTAAGCGCCGTTAATAGATGCCCACGTCTCGCAAAACCGGCGAGACATGGGGCACCCCAGTGTGATTGAGGGAATGTGGCGGGCTCTCGCCACCGCCGCTCTGCGGCTAGAGCGTGCTAAAATCAATGAAGCCGGATGCTTCCTGACATCGAAAATCTCCTTAAGCTGCAGGACACGGACAAGGAAATCCGGCGTCTGCAGGACGAAGTTGCCGAACTCCCGAAACGGGTTGCGGTCATCGAACAGAAGCTGGCGGGAACGAAAGCCCAGCTGGAGAAGGCGCAGGCTGCGGTCAAGGCCGACGAAGGCGCCCGGCGCAAGTACGAGACCAACATTTCCGATCTGCGCGGCAAGATTTCCAAGTACCGCGACCAATCTCTCGACGTAAAGACCAACGATCAGTACAAGGCACTGCTGCATGAAATCCAGTTTGCCGAGAAGGAAATCGCGGCCAACGAGGACAAGATTCTTGAGCTGATGGTCAACGCCGACGCTCGCGATAAGGAAGTGAAAGCAGCGCAGGCCGAACTGAAAGCCGAGACGGCGGAGATTGAGCAGGAAAAAGAGCAGGCCCGCCAGCGCACGACGGAGGACGAAAAACTTCTCGGCATCGAAAAAGGCAAGCGGGACCAACTGCGCACTGGGGTCCGCGAGGATCTGCTGCGCCACTACGAGCGCGTGTCGAAATTCCGCGGCAGCGGCATTTCCGAAGTCCGCGATCACAAATGCATGGCCTGCCAGGTCATGCTTCGGCCGCAGACCTACAATGACGTCCGCTCCGGACAAGAAACCGTGGTGTGCGATTCCTGCCAGCGCATCCTGTATTTCAATCCAAAGGAAGAGTTGGTTGCGAAACCAGAGACGATCCACCGGCCCAAGCGGCATCATCCGAAAATTGACGCTCCGCAGGCCTGGTACTATCGCGCGGAATTCGCCGCTGATGGTGAGGTATTCCTGTGCCTGACGAATGCCGGAGGCCAAGCCAGCCGCCGCGTCTACGATGTGCACACAGGACGGCTGCTCGGCGACATCCTCATCCGCGAAGGCAACTACCGCGAAGCGTTTCCGGAAGACATTACGGGATCCACGCGCCTGAACGGCAACTGGTCGGAAGAAGAGTTGGATGGCTTCGGCGCGGAACTTCCTATGGTGTTTCTGGATGCGCTGCATGCCGATCTGGACGCGGCGCGGCATGAAGCCAGCTCAGGATCCCACGCCAAGCCGGCCGTTCCGGCAACTCCCACCGAACAAGCCGCCAGCTAGTAATTGGCCCAAGAAAACAACTCGCGCGGCATATACATGTAGTAATGCACGCAGTTTCCTTCGCGGTGATAGTCGCTAACCAGCTCCTGGCAAGGCGTGAGCTCCGGTTGATTTCCGAGCCACATTCGCGCCAGCGTTAGTCGCGTCAGCAATTGAATCTCCGGGTCGGGGATCTCCTTCGCCCGTTGCAAGGCATAACTCGGAGAGATCTTCGTCGCCAATATCGTGAATGCTTCCCAGTCCTGTGTCGAGCGCCAGGCCGGTTTGTGCACCTGGTTGGGATCGTCCGGATCGGTATCGAGCTTCCACTCGCCCAGCGCGAGTTTGTATCCACGATTCACGCTGAGCTTGGCTGATTCCAGTTCACCCTTCTTCAGGTGATTCATCAGTGCTTCGAGGGCGTGCGAGACCCGGTTCTCGTCACACCATGCCTCGTCTTCCATACATTGATTCACGACTCGCGGCTTCGACGAACCACGCGTGGGCTTGGCATTTGTAGCAGGGGGGGATGCGGAAGGTGGGGCCGTGACCGACGATGACGAATCGTCGCCGCCCGAGATCGTCATCATCGGGCCAGCCTTGCGCGCCTCGGCGCGGGCCGCTTCTTCTCCTCGTTCCCATTGTTCCGCCTTGGCCGGATCGAGCTCCTTCAGAATCGGAAGGAGTTTGGTTTTGAGGTTGTCATACGCGTTGTTGGCCCACTTGATGGGGAACATCTGCGCGCGCATGGCTTCTTTGAATATGCGTGGGATCGCATCCACTACTTGTTCCGCGGGCAGATCGCGCCAGAACTTCTCGATCATCGTCGCGAGCGACGAGACCGCAACATGTTTGCCGTCACAAATTCGATAAGCGACACCGAAGACGAGCCCGCGGTCGGCCACGCGCTGCGAGGGCAGCTTGGCCATGAGCCGCTCGACCTGCATAAACGGAAACCACCCGCTTTTCGGCGAGCGCCGTACTGTTTCAATGGCTTTGTCCCAGTTCGAGTCATCGATATAACGCGCGAGCAACATTTCAAAAGACATGCCGCGCATGTTCTCATCCATCCGCGGAAGCAGTTCCTCGATGGGGTCGGGGCCAAAATCCTTGATCAAGATCCGCAAAGTCTCCGCCTGCAGCACCCAGTAGTAATTGTTGTGAACCGGAGGGATTTCCAAGGTGGCTTGAAAAGCCTCGCCCAGCAAGCGGCGCTCGTTGCTACGGTCGCCGTCGCTCGCGCACTGCTTGGCCAATTCCATCCACACTTTTGCGCGTACGGCCGGACTGGCTGAGGGAGCTTGTGCTCCAGCATCGGCTAGTATCTTCCGGGCGAAGTTCTCAGTCGGATTTTGCGCCAGATCCGCACGCTTGGCCGCCGTTGAGCGCTGAGCTGCCTCGGCATCGATAGGCGCGGCGTGACTTGCAGTGCAGGTGCAGCCCATTAGGACGGTCAAGCATGTAGCGCGACGGAGCATAGCCATTTTCATTAGACACCGGCTGGAAACTTTCGTCGCCCGGCATCAGCATGGCGCGCGGATAACTTTAGTCATGATGGAGAACTCGAGGGACCAGGGCGGCGGTGTCTCAGGCAAGCAGCGACTGGGGAAATCATAGGCCAAACGCCTTCATCACGACGCCGCGCATATAATGGCGCGTTTGGTTGAATCCCAACTTACAGGAGTGGGCACGCGATGTCAGTTCTCCGCGCTCGTTTGTTCAGCACTCTTCTCACCTTCGTAGTTGTCAGTTCCCTCCTTATCGCCGCGCACGGCCAGGACGCCGTGGCCAATGCTCCTTATATGAATCCGGCGTTGGCGGTGGATCAGCGCGTGGACGACCTCATCGGCCGCATGACGCTGGAGGAGAAAGTTGCGCAGATGCGCGACCATGCGACGGCGATCCCGCGGCTCGGCGTCCCAAAGTATGACTGGTGGAATGAAGGTCTGCATGGGGTGGCGTTTGCCGGATACGCGACGAATTTTCCGCAGGTGATCGGGATGGCCGCGACGTGGGACACAGATCTGGTTCACAAAATGGGTGAAACGGTCTCGACCGAAGCGCGCGCCAAGTACAACGAGGCGATGCGGCAAGACCATCATGAAATGTTCTTCGGGCTGACGTTCTGGGCGCCGAACATCAATATTTTTCGCGATCCGCGGTGGGGACGTGGACAGGAAACTTACGGAGAAGATCCGTTCCTGACGGCGCGCATGGGCGTGGCGTTCGTGACCGGGATGCAGGGAGATGATCCGAAATATTTTCGAGTGGTGTCGACGCCCAAGCACTACGCGGTGCACAGCGGGCCGGAGCCCTTGCGGCATGGATTCAATGTCGAGGTTTCGCCACATGATCTTGAAGATACGTACCTGCCGGCTTTTCGCGCGACCGTGACGGAGGCGCATGCGCAGTCCGTAATGTGTGCCTACAACGCGATTGACGGGGCGCCGGCGTGCGCGAGCACGATGCTGCTGCGCGATCATCTGCGGGATGCTTGGAAGTTTGACGGCTACGTGGTCAGCGATTGCGCGGCGGTGGCGGATGTCACGAACGGACATCACTACAGTCCGGACATGGCGCATGGGGCGGCGGCGGCGGTGAAGGCGGGTACCGATCTGGAATGTGGATACGGGACCGGGCAGGCGTTCCCGTCGCTGGTTGACGCCGTGCATCAAGGCTTGATCAAAGAGTCGGAGATTGACACAGCGCTGCGGCGGCTGTTCCGCGCGCGATTCAAGCTGGGCATGTTCGATCCGCCTGCGAGTTTTGCCTACGGGCAGATTCCGGTGAGCGAGGTCAACTCCGCTGAGCACCGCAAGCTCTCGCTGCAGGCGGCGCGCGAATCGATCGTGCTGCTGAAGAATCAGGATCACACTCTGCCTCTTAAGGCCGATGTTGGTCGCATTGCGGTCGTAGGGCCGACGGCGGAGCTGGTGCAGGCGCTGCAGGGCAATTACAACGGGCCGCCGCCCGCGCCGGTGTATCCGCTGGTGGGGATTGAGAAGCGATTCTCGACGGCGAAAGTCACATACGCGCAGGGCTCGACGCTGGTGGATGGATTTCTCATGCCGATCGAGCACACCGCGCTGCATCCGGCAAACGTTTCCGGTGATGGACTGACCGGGGAATACTTCAGCACTCCGGATTTGAGCGGGCAGCCGGTGCTGACGCGAACCGACCGCAACATCAATTTCAATTGGGACAAAGTCGTTCCTCTGGATGGGCTGCAGCGCAACAATTTTTCTGTGCGGTGGACGGGCACGTTCACGCCTCCGGCGCCGGGCGAGTACAAAATCGGTGTGCGCGTGAATTACTGCTACGCGTGCGAAAACGCGGAAGGCTTCCGGCTCTATCTGGACGACAAGCTACTCGTGCAGAGCGGCGGAACGACTGCCGAGCGGGGCGAGACGCGCCAGCAGTCGGTAAAGTTCGACGATACGCATCCGGTTAAGATTCGTCTGGAGTACTTGCATGGAACCGGGACGGCGGGGATCGACCTGAGTTGGCTGGCTCCGGCGGACGTGCTCCGTGCCGAAGCGGTCGAGACCGCGAAGCAAGCCGATGTGACCATCGCTTTTGTGGGGCTTTCGCCATCGCTCGAAGGCGAAGAGATGCCAGTGAAGCTAGCTGGATTCAGCGGAGGCGATCGTACTTCCATCGATCTGCCCGCAGCGCAGGAGAGTCTGTTGAAAGCCCTGGCTGCGACGGGTAAACCGCTGGTCGTGGTGTTGCAGAACGGAAGCGCGCTGGCTGTGAACTGGGCGCAGCAGAATGCGAAAGCAATTCTCGAAGCGTGGTATCCCGGGGCCGAGGGCGGTACGGCGATCGCAGAGACGCTGGCCGGAGACAACAATCCATCAGGGCGGCTTCCGCTGACTTTTTATTCTTCGCTGAACCAGGTTCCAGCATTTGAGGAGTACTCGATGCGTGGCCGGACGTATCGCTATCTCGCCGACAAGCCGCTTTACGGATTCGGCTACGGCCTCAGCTACACCAGCTTTGAGTACAGCAATCTGAAGGTGCCGGCAAGCGTCAAGGCGGGCGAAGCGGTTACGGTCGAAGGCGACGTTAAGAACAGCGGCGCGATGGCGGGCGACGAGGTGGTGGAAGTTTATCTTTCGCAGCCGAAGGCGTATGAGACTCCCGTGCGGGAGCTGGCGGGATTCAAGCGCGTGCACCTGGGTGCGGGTGAGTCGGCGCATGTCAGCCTGACGATCGATCCGCGATCTTTGGGCCAGGTGGACGAGAAGGGCAATCGCGCGATCGTGCCGGGAGAATATACGATCTCGATGGCGGGAGCGCAGCCTCAGGAGGCGGGGTCGGTGCAGACGGGAAAGTTCAAGGTGGCGGGCAAGGCGACGCTGCCGAAGTAGGAAGGTCCGCGGAGCCCTCGGGGCCGGAGTTCCCACTTCTCGCAAAAGCGGCGAGAAGTGGGGCATCCCATTCTGTGAGAGGGATTAAAGTACCGCACCGTAAGCGGCTTGAAGCCGCGCCCTTTCAAACCAGCGATCCAGCATGACGAAGCATTACCATGGTCCCATGCCGGAACAGGTTGTTCTGCCGAAAATCAAAATCAGCGCCCGCGGTGTTACACGCCTGAAGCAGGGGCACGTCTGGGTGTATCGGTCGGATATCACGACTGCCGATTCAATCCCGCCGGGTTCCCTGGTAACTCTCACCGATCTGCGCGGCAAGCCGCTTGGCACCGCGTTGTATTCCAGTTCCTCGCAGATTGCGATCCGCTTGATCTCGCACGATCCGGTGGCGGACCTTGCGGCGCTGATCGGGGAGCGCGTTGCGAGTGCGGTCGCTTACCGCAAGTCGGTCGTCCGCGACACGGACGCGTACCGGCTCATTTTCAGTGAAGCTGACTTTCTACCCGGACTCATTGTCGACCGATACAACGACATTCTTTCGCTGCAGGTTCTGACGCAGGCGATGGACGCCAACCTTGTCCGTGAAACTGTCATTTCTGAATTGACTCGCCAAACCAGCCCCGCTGCCGGCAGCGCTCTGACAGGCGTCGCCATGACGATTGTGGAGCGCGTCGATCCGCGTGTGCGGGAACTCGAATCGCTTCCGCCTCGCGCTTCGGGCCTGTTGCAGGGCGCGAAGACTTCGACAACCTTCACCATGAACGGCGTGCAATTTCATTTCGACGCGCTGGAAGGCCAGAAGACTGGAGCCTTCCTCGATCAACGCGAGAACTATGCGGCGGCTGCGCGGTATGCGCACGGAGACGCGCTTGATGTTTTTTGCTACCAGGGAGGATTCGCACTGCATCTGGCCCCGCATTGCTCAAGCGTCACCGGAGTAGACAGTTCTCGCCCCGCTCTAGAAGTCGCCGACCAGAACGCCGGATTAAATCTGGCGCTGATCGAACGGGGGTTACAAAAAAACGAGATCGAGTGGATCGAGGCCAATGCCTTTGATCTGCTCAAAGACTATTCGGGGGCGCATCGGCTGTATGACACGATTGTTCTCGACCCGCCCGCCTTCGCTAAGACGAAGCGCGACCTGGATTCTGCCCTGCGTGGGTACAAGGAACTCAATCTGCGGGCACTGAAGATGCTCCGGCCAGGAGGGATCCTGGTGACGTGCTCTTGCTCGTACCACGTGGGCGGGGCCGATTTTCTTGGAATGCTGGGTTCGGCGGCGGTGGATGCGCATCGGACGCTGCGCCTGATTGAGGTACGGGGCCAGGCCAAAGACCATCCGATCCTGCTGAGCGTGCCCGAAACTTCGTATCTGAAGTGCGTGATTGCATATGTAAGTCACTGAAAAAAGGACTATTTTAATACTTGACAGTAACGCACTCATTTTTTATGCTTCTTTTACGCTAACCAAGCGTCTAACTGGAGTGACTGCAGCCCAAGGCAGTAGCCGCGAGCCGGTCACGCAGAAGTTGAAAATCTTGAGCAAAACCAAATATCCGAAGGAGGATGTAGCCATGACCGTATTAACCCGTTGGGAGCCGTTCCGTGAATTCTCCACTTTGCAGGACCGCATCAATCGCTTGTTCCGCGAGTCCTACGCTGGTGACCGGGACGAGTCCCTGAGCACCTCGAGCTTTGCCCCCGCCGTGGATGTGTACGAAGACGAGCACAAGGTCGCGTTGAAGATCGAGGTGCCCGGAATCGACGAGAAGGACATCGATGTGCAAGTCGAGAACAACACTCTGACCGTGCACGGCGAGCGCAAGATCGATAAGGAAGAGAAGGAAGAGAACTACCGGCGCGTGGAGCGTCAGTACGGCAGCTTCACTCGCACGTTCACTCTGCCCCAGACCGTAGACACCGAGAACGTTTCGGCGACCTACGACAAGGGCGTGCTGAAGATTTCGCTGCCGAAGAAGGCGGAAGCGAAGCCGAAGCAGATCAAGGTGAACATCGGCTCCGACAAGACCCTCGAAAGCAAAGGGCCGAGCAAAGCCGCGTAATAATTGTGTAGCGGCGGACGCATTCGTCCGCCCGCAAAGGCAAAGCCGAATCGGTTCGAGCCACAAACGGGAGGCGGCAGAGGTTACCGCCTCCCGATATTGTTTTCGCGGCAAAGCTTGGCAGTAGGCCGCGTTTGCCGGACAATTGGTGGGTGAAAACGACCCTCGAAGTTATTAACAAGATGCAAGCAGATGGCGTGATTGGGCAATACGCGATCGGAGGAGCTGTCGGCGCGACGTTGTACTTGGAACCGGCTGCGACGCTTGACGTAGATATATTCGTGACTCTGCCGGCGATCGCGGGAAGCTCGTTGTTGACGCTTGCTCCGATTTACGACTACCTACGACAGCACGGAGGCACGGTACAACATGAACACATAATCGTCGGAGGTTGGCCGATTCAGTTTCTGCCGCCCGGCAATGACTTGGAACGGGAAGCGATCGCTGAGGCGGTCGAGACATCGGTGCAAGGAGTTCCGGTCCGAGTAATGACGGCTCACCACCTCGTTGCGATTGCCCTGCGCACCGGAAGAGCGAAAGACAATGCCCGGATTTTGCAGTTCATTGAGCAGGACGCAGTCGACCGTGGGAAGTTGAAAAACGTTCTGGTGCGCCACGGCCTGACTCAAAGGTGGCAGGATTTTGAGCGCAGGTACCTGGAGGGAACTCGTGGGTAATCTGGAAATGCGCAAGCAGCTTGCCTCGTTAAGCTTTACTGAGAAGATCGAAATTCTTGAAAAACTGAGGGATCGCAGCCTGGCGTTCGGCTCTGCCGGATTCAGGGACCGAAATAACGACAAGCAAAAAAGCTATTGCAGCTGTGAGGACTGGGAGCCTTGCGGTTGCGGGAATCAGCCTCCTTACCACTGTATGTGGTGTTGTCGAGAGCTGAATTCGGAACAACTTGATATCGCAAGAGCACGTGGTTTTTATTCTGGGAAGAGAGAGAAGTAATCATGGCAATCCGTTGGGACAAATTTACGGTCAAAGCGCAGGAGGCCGTCCAGCGCGCGAGCCAACTCGCGTCCGAACATGGCAATCCTGAATTGCAACCCATGCATTTGCTGGCGGCCCTGCTCGAGGACAAGGAAGGCATTGTGCCGCCGGTGCTGGAGAAGATCGGGATCGGCCCGCAGGCTGTTCTGAGCGGAGTCTACGGGGAAATCGAAAAGCTGCCGAAGGTTTCCGGCGAGGCCTCGCAAGCCACGATGGCCAATGAAACCAACAAGCTGCTGGAGCAGGCCTTCAAGGAAGCCAGCAACTTCAAAGACGAATACGTGTCGACCGAGCACTTGCTGCTGGCCATCACGCACCTGAAGCGCGACAAGGCGCAGCAGATCCTGGCGCATGCTGGAGCGACCTACGACGCAATCCTGAAAGCGCTCACGGCGGTTCGCGGATCGCAGAAGGTCACCGACCAAAATCCTGAAGCCAAGTACCAGGCGCTGGAGCGCTATGCCCGCGACCTGACGGAGCAGGCGCGACGCGGGAAGCTCGATCCGGTGATCGGACGCGACGAGGAAATCCGCCGTGTGGTTCAGGTTTTGTCGCGGCGGACGAAGAACAATCCTGTGTTGATCGGCGAACCCGGCGTTGGCAAAACGGCCATTGTCGAAGGCCTGGCCCAGCGCATCATCTCGGGCGACGTGCCGGAGGTTCTGAAGAACAAGCGCGTCGTCGCTCTCGATCTGGGGGCGATGCTCGCAGGCGCAAAGTATCGCGGCGAATTTGAAGATCGACTCAAAGCGGTTTTGAAAGAGATTGAAGACTCGCAGGGACAGATCGTTCTGTTTATCGACGAACTGCACACCCTTGTCGGAGCAGGCGCGGCCGAAGGGGCGATCGATGCGTCGAACATGTTGAAGCCGGCGCTGGCGCGCGGCGAACTGCGCGCGATTGGCGCGACTACGCTGAATGAATACCGTAAGTACATCGAGAAGGACACGGCGCTGGAACGACGGTTTCAGATTGTTTTCGTGGGCGAGCCGAATGTCGAGGATACGATCGCGATCCTGCGCGGACTGAAAGAGAAGTACGAGGTGCATCACGGAGTGCGCATCAAGGATTCCGCAATCGTTTCGGCGGCGACGTTGTCGCACCGGTATATCTCTGACCGATTTCTGCCGGACAAGGCGATCGATCTGATCGACGAAGCGGCCGCGTCGTTGCGCATCCAGATTGACTCCCTGCCGACCGACA
>Ga0335078_10013767_pt1 | contig 11983 bp, 10 predicted proteins | sample Lox_Sample_32_FD_206711 | JGI IMG/M metagenome (GOLD analysis project Ga0335078, IMG submission 206711) | Soil microbial communities from Loxahatchee National Wildlife Refuge, Florida, United States - Lox_Sample_3.2 | ecosystem: Environmental > Terrestrial > Soil > Wetlands | place: USA... | reverse complement strand
GCTTCAAGATCAAATGTGTTGGCCGGCGTGTCGTTCATTACAGTTGCTGTCGGTCAATGTGCGAATAGGGCCGCGGCCCGGTTGCCGGAGCGGATCGCTCCTTCGATGGTGGCGGGCAGGCCGGTGTTTGTCCAATCGCCGGCAAGCACAAGATTCCGCCACCGGGTTTTGGCCCTCGGCCGTCTGGCCTCCTGCGCCGGCGTTGCCGCGAATGTCGCGCGCCGCTCGCGCACGATCTGCCAAGGCGGCAACGCCGGCGGCAGGCCGGTCGCATGCGCTACGTCGCCCCAGATGGTCTTGGCAAGCTCCTCGCGCGGGGAATCGATGAGTTCGTCGCCGGCACTGATAGTGATGGACACGCGGCCGGGAAAAGAAAAAATCCACTGCACCGTGCCGTTGAGCACGCCGAGGATCGGCGGCGCGTCGGGCGGCGGCTCGGTGCGGAAATGCGCATTGACGATGGCGCGGAACTCGGTCGGTCCTTCGAGATCACGGATCAGGGCGGTCGCGGCGTAGGGCGGGACCGCAAGGATGACCGCATCGTCAGCCGTCAACACGACCGTCTCCTTGCCGAAATCGAGCGCCTCAATTCTCTCGGCGGCAAAGCGCAAGGCGCGCAGTTGATGCTCCAGGCGCACCATGGCGCCGCGGCGTTGCAAACAGGCGAGCGCCGGCTCGATCAAGGTCGAGCCCAATCCGTCCCGTGCAACGAGCGGCCGGCAGGACCGTCCGCCGGCCGCGATCGTCTCGCGGATGACCGCACTTGCAAGTTTGGCCGATCCATGCGGCGGATCAATATTGAGCGCCGCGAGCAACAACGGCTCGACGAGGCGTTGATAGAGCAGCCCTTTGCACGGAATCGTTTCACCGACGGATTTGCCGGGCCTCGCCCACAGCAGCCGCGCCAGCGGTACGTAGTCGACCGCGCGTGTTCCGGGCAAGCGTCGCGCCGAATCGAAAATCCACCACGGCAGCCGTCCGTCATTGATGCGCAGCGTCCAGCGCTGGCCACTCGCCACATCGACAAACGAGAATTCGGCCGCCTGCGGACCGACCAGCCGATCCGCCATCCCGATGTCGCGCAGATAGTCGAGCGCCGCATGATTGCCCGAGAGCAAAAGGTGATTGCCGTTGTCGATGGTCATGCCGAGCGTAGCGTCGTGATAGGAGCGACAGCGGCCACCCGCGAAGGCCGTCGCCTCGTGCACGATCACCCGCTCGCCGCGCGCGGAAAGCTTGAGCGCAGCGGACAGGCCGGCCAGGCCGGCACCGATAATGTGAATTGTCCGCGGCATCACACCAGATTGCGCAGAACGATGAAGAGAAGCCGCGCCCGCGGCAGGCGAACCCGCGCGCGCGGCGGTGCAAAGCCGCGCGCGACCAGATGATCGAGAATGATGTGATAAGCCTCGCCCATGATCCGCGGCGCCCGCACCACGCGCCGCCGTTCCCGTGCCATGATGGCCCTCGCCTGACGAAAGTGTCCTTTCGCCAAACCCACGAGCACGACGCAAGCCTCGCCGAGCATGGGATTTGCCAGTACCGTAGCTGGGTCTGTGCTGATGATGCCGACCCCGCGCAGTGACTCGCGCGGCAGATAAAGCCGGCCCATCGCCGCGTCCTCGTCGAGATCTCGCAAGATGTTGGTGAGCTGCAAGGCGCGGCCGAGATGATCGGCGAGCTTGAGGCCCGCTTCGCGGTCCATCCCGAACACGCGCACCGATAACCGTCCAACCGCACACGCCACTCGATCGCAATAGACGTCGAGCGTCGCCATGTCGGGCGCGCGGATGTCGGCGACCACATCCATCTCCATGCCGTCGATCACGGCGAGGAAATCTTCGCGCTCGAGACCAAAATTCTTCACCGCTTGCGCCAGCCCTTTGAGCTGCGGCGGAGCGGCGCCGCCGTAGAGCGCGTCGATATCCGTGCGCCAGCGGGCTAACGCCGCGCGCCGCGGCTCACGCGGCCCAGGATCATCGGCGATATCGTCGACGGCGCGACAAAACGCGTAGATCTCGAACATCGCTTCGCGTTGCGCGCGCGGGAGAATACGCATGCCGCTGTAAAACGAGCTGCCGGATGCGCGCTCGGCCGCGGGCGAGGGTTGCGCACTCACCTTAAGCCCCTCGCGGCTTTTCCGGCGCCGCCGACAAGCGGCGGCCGAAGCGCCTCGACGCGCCCATAAAGATGCCGGCCATCGTCAGTCCGGCGACGGCGGGAATTTTCAGATGGACGGGCTCGGCGAGCGGATCGCGCGATATCAGCATCCGCGTCAGGCGGTGCGCCAGCGTATTGATGACGGAAACTTCCAGACCCAGACGCAAGTCGCTGATCAGGAGCGGAAAGATATCACTCTCACTCAACAGGCTTTCGGTCCGCCGCGCAAGCGCGTGCAAACAATCGAGCAGCGCCGGCGGCGCCATGGGCTCGCCGAGCGTTTCGACGCTCGCACCGCTGGCCGCGATTGCATCTAGCGGAACATAGACTCTGTTCAGATTGAGGTAGTCGGCCTTGCAATCCTGCAAATGATTGATGATCTGCAACGCCGCACACAACGCGTCGTTGGCCGGCCATACGGATCGGCTCTCGCCGTGCACGTCGCACACGAAGCGGCCTACAGGCATGGCCGACAGCGAGCAATAGCCGATGAGATCATCCCAATCGCGATATCTCAGCTTGGTGACATCGAGTTTGAAAGCGGCAAGCAGGTCTTGCGCGTGCTTGGGCGAAAGATTGCGCTCGGCGAGCGCTTCGCGCAGCCGCACTGCCACCGCATCTTCGTCGTTCTTTCCAGTGAGGCCCGCATCCAGGCGATCGAGCAGCGCGAGCTTTTCCTCCGACTTGAGCGTCGCATGGTCGGCAATGTCGTCGGCCGTGCGCACGAAATTGTAGAACGCAAGAATTGGCGGACGAAAACGCGCCTGAATCAGCCAGGACGCCACCGGGAAGTTTTCATCCCGATGACCCTTGCCCGAACGCCAGTTCCCGGCGTCACTTTTGCCCGCGTCACTCATCGCAATTTCCGAAACTTTGGCTTGCGCGCGGCCTTTCCACATGCCGCCGCGCCCGCGCGCATGCTGATAGGCGGAATCCAGGGTAAAGGCCATATAGATCGCGGCGATCGCCGGCAGCGCCAATCCCCAGAACGCCGACACCCCGTAAAAGCGCGACGTCGGCCGGAACGCCAAAGCCATCGAGGCCCAGACGAAGATTCCGAGGAACTGCGCAATACCGTCAGCGAACAGCGCCAGCGCGACCGGCGCCAGATAAGTCAGCGCCAGGCCCGCAATCGTGCCCGCGAGCAAGAGCGGCGAATAGTGAAGCTGCGCGTATGCCGTGCGCGACACCATGCGGCGGATGTCCACCACCGCCGGGTATGCACGGATGCTGTGCACGCGCTCGGTCAGTCCGATCCAGATCGGACCGCGCGCCTTGAGGAGCTTCGCCAGCGCGCAATCGTCGATCAGGGCGCCGCGGATCGCTGCGAGGCCGCCGGCATCGCGCAGCGTTTCGCGGCGCACCAACATGCATCCGCCGGCCGCCGCCGCAGTCGCCCGGCGCGGGTCATTCGCCCACGAAAACGGATACAGCATCTGAAAGAAGAAGATGAAGGCCGGGATGAACAGGCGCTCGGCAAAGCTTTCGCAGCGGAGCTTCACCATCAGCGATGCAAGCACCAGACTTTTCGCCTGCGCGCGCGCGACAAGCTGCGACAGCACATCCGGGCTGTACACGATATCGGCATCGGTAAAGAGCAGGTAGGCCGGCTTCTCCGGCCGTTCGTCCACAAACGTGACGCCCTGTTGCTGCGCCCACAGCTTGCCGGTCCACCCGGCGGGCAGCGTGTCCCCGGACAGAACCACGAGACGATCTGCATTTCCGGCGTTAGCTGCGGCTTCGCGAGCGACCTGCGCGGTGGCGTCGCGGCTCTGATCGTCAACCACGATAACCCGCAACGCGCCCGCATAATCCTGCCGCAGCAACGAAGCCACGGTCTCGCCTATGGATGCCGCCTCGTCGCGCGCCGGAACGATCGCGGTGACCGCGGGCCATGCGGCGTCCGGCGGCGGCTGAGCTGGTGACGGCGCGTCGTCGTCGCGTTCGGCCGACAGCCAGAATCCTCCGCGCCCCGCAAGGAGATACAGCCAGATCGCAAGCACCATTGACGCTACGAGGTCGTTGGCCACAAAGTGCCCCTTGGCGGCTATATTTTGGGCCGGCGTAGCCAAACGCGGAGCCACCCGCGCCCGACCGGCTCGACGTTATCCCGTAAATGTAGGATCGAGGCCAGGACCCCAAAGGGACGCTGGAACGCTGGGCAAGTATGCGATGAACGGCAAAAGTAGCAAAAAAGTCAGCCCGTTTCTGTCCCATCTCGATGCGGTCGCGGCAGATACGGAAACCCTCCTCGACAAGCTCCTTGCCAAGACGCCGGTCCAGGGCGAGTTGGGTCGCCCGGCGCGTCTTATCGAAGCCATGCGCTACTCCAGCCTCGGCGGCGGCAAGCGTTTCCGCCCTTTTCTGGTCGCGGAATCGGCGCGCTTGTTTAAGGTGCCGCGGCAGCGTGCGCTGATGGCAGGCGCGGCGTTGGAATGTGTGCACTGCTACTCACTGGTGCACGACGATCTGCCGGCCATGGACAACGATGAGCTGCGGCGCGGACAGCCGACCGCCCACAGAAAATTCGACGAGGCGACCGCCATTCTGGCGGGCGACGGTCTGCTCACTTTTGCTTTTGACATACTTTCCCGGCCGCAGACCCATCCGGATGCGGCGGTGCGTGTGGAACTCATCAGTGCGCTCGCCCGGGCCGCAGGGCTAGGTGGAATGGCCGGTGGACAGATGCTCGATCTTGCCGCCGAGGGGCGCTTCGCGCGCAATGGTCCGTTGCATCTGCGCGAAGGTGAGGTCCGTATCTTACAGGCAATGAAGACCGGTGCTCTGTTGCGCTTTGGCTGTCAGGCGGGCGGCATTCTCGCCGCGGCGCCCGCACGGCAGCGCAGGGCGTTGGACCGCTTCGGCTCGGCGATCGGCAAGGCTTTCCAAATCGCCGACGACCTTCTTGATCTGGAAGGCGATCCGGCGCTGGTCGGAAAATCGACCGGCAAGGATGCGGAGGCGGGTAAGGCGACCATCGTTGGCATCCTCGGCGCGGCGGGTGCCAGGGCACAGTTGCGGCAACTGGTCACCGAAGCCGAAAAAGCCCTGGCGCCGTTCGGATCGGCGGCCGCGATACTTATTGAAGGGGCACATTTTGTCGCAGATCGGCACGCGTAGGACGTCAGGAGGATTAATTGCACTTTTGGATAGCGGCGAGAATCGGCTTGGTACCGATTGAAGTTCGGGCGAGTCCGCCTTATTTGCTGCCCGTCTCAGGCTCTCGTGCGGTTTCAGTGAGGAACGAAACGGGGCTCCGAACCTTTCTACGAATTCGGGACACCCAATCGTCATGAGCATGAATGCGGGTCGGACCATGTGCGCGGTTGCCGCTTTGCTGCCGGCGCTCATCCTGGGGCCGGCGGCCGCGGTGCTGAGACCCGCACCCGCCTTAGCCGCGCGGGCAAAGTCGCCGCCCATTCCGCGCCCACGGCCGCCGGGAGAGGCTCCCCTGGCCGGCCAGCCGGCGCCGCTCCCACCGCGCACGCCATTCACGGCCGCCGAGGATGCGGCCGCCGTGGTGCCGGGCATTCCAGAGGCGCGGTTCTGGGCCGATTCAGTGGCCGATTTCAAAAATGCATTGCCGTCGAAGCCCGGGCCTTGGCTCATTCTCTCCAGCGGCGGAGAGGATGGAGCGTTCGGAGCCGGACTGATCAATGGTCTCAATGCGTCCGGCAAGCGACCCGAATATTCCGTCGTCACCGGCTTGAGTACGGGCGCGTTGATTGCGCCCTTTGCATTCGCGGGCGCGGCTTACGACGACAAGCTGCGCGAAGCCTTCACGACCATTACGTCCGCCGATGTGTTCGAGGTCGGCGCGACGCCCGAAAGCTTTGTCGACACCTGGCCGCTCAAGGACCTCATCGCCAAGCAAGTCACCCCCACCTTGCTCGCCGACATCGCCGCCCAACACCGCGCCGGCCGGCGCTTGTTCATCGTCACCACCGATGTTGATGCTGAACGATCGGTCGTCTGGAACATGGGTGCCATCGCCGACCACGGCGGTGACGCGGCGATCAATCTGTTCCGCGCGATCCTGCTGGCCTCAAGCAGCATTCCGGGAGCCTTTCCTCCGGTGCTGATCGACGTGGAGGCGAACGGCAAGCACTTTGCCGAAATGCATGTGGATGGCGGCGTCGGCGGACAATTTTTCGTCGCGCCTGCCGCGCTCATGTCGGCCACGAGCACCTACCGGCTACCTGCCACACAGCTTTACATTGTTGTGAACTCAGGCCTGCAGCCCGATTTCGAAGTCGTAAAGCGTTCGACGCCGTCGATTCTCGCGCAAACGGTGGGCATGGCCGTGCAGGTCGACACGAGGCTTATGCTCGATCGCGCCTACGTGGTGGCCAAGCGTAGCGATGTCGGCTTCAACGTGGCGAGCATTCCGCCGGGCTTCAATGCGCCCAGTCGCGGGCCGTTCGATACGGGGTATATGAAGGCTCTTTTCCAAACGGGGTACGATTTGGGCAATAGCGCAACACCGTTCAGCGCCGAACCGCCCCCCTACCCTGGGTCGCCGTTGATGGATCCTGAGAAAGCTGGAGCAACTCGATGAGAGGTTTCTATCGCGCAATTCTCGCCGTGATGGTGGGGGCATTGCTGGCTGCCAGCACGACGATGCCAACGGACGCGGCACGACGATACCCGGCTCCGAGCGCCGCCTTTGATGGATTGTGGAGCGTGTCGATCATGACGCAGTACGGCGATTGCAACCGCGGCTACCGCTATCCGCTGCGTATCGTTGACGGTTACGTCACCAAGGCTGACGATGATGCGACCTACGCCATCGCCGGGGCGGTAGCGCGCAGCGGCGCCATTGGCGTTACGGTTTCCGGCGGCGGGCAGACCGCGACCGGCATCGGACGGCTGACGCGGACATCCGGCCGCGGCGTGTGGCACACTTCGAACGGGGAGTGCAGCGGTAATTGGACCGCCCAGCGGCGAAGCTAAGCCCGCCGCTTAACCGGCCTTACTTCGCGGCGCTGCGACGTTGGCGTTCCACCACGGACAGACATCGCGCGCCCGCAAGTAGTTGCCATCCATCACATTGACAGGAACGCGGCCGCCCGCTTCGGCCACGCCGATACGCAGCTGGCGCGCCTCTTCGCGCGCCTCGGGCGTGAGCCACATGCGATCATGGCCCCACAAGCTCGGTCCTTCGGTGCGCTCGTGTGGCGTCCAGTTGCCGATATCGATGCTGCGGCCGCCCCAGCCATACTCGACCAGGAATTTCGACGGCGACCACGAATAGAACGACGTGACGTGATCGTTGACGTGGCGCCCAAGCGTGGTGCCGATCATCTCCGGTTTGCGCAGCGCCAGATCGTAGGCCTGCCCGACGTCGTCCAGATAACACAGCTCCACCATCAGATGATGGATGCCGTTCTTGCCGCTGTCGATGAAGGCGAGGCTGTGATGGCGCGGATTGATGTGAAAGAAATAAGCCTTGAAGGGCTTGAGGATGTAGTCGGTCGGCTTGAAGTTGAGAATTTCCGTGTAGAACGGAATGACATCGTCAAGCCGCTCCGCCGTGAGCACGGCGTGGCCCATGCCAAGCGGGCCGGTGCGGTAGCCGGAGATCGAGCGGCCGGGCTTGAACGGATCGCCGGCGATCTCGGCGCTGTGGAAGGCTTCGAGCCGGTTGCCAATCGGATCGGAGAACACGATCAGATCCCTGACGCGGCGCTCGTCGGCCAGCGCCCGTGAGCCGCGCGCGACCTTGACGCCGTTTTTTTCCAGGTGCCCCGCGAGCGCATCGAGCGCAGCCGCATCGGCGACCTCCCAGCCGTAAAACGACGGGCCCTCGTCTTCGCCGCTATTGATGATCACGCGCTGCTTGCGATCGTCCATGCGCAAGGCGAGCGTGCCGCGGCTACGATCGACAAGCTGCATGCCGAGAAAGTTGGTCCCGTAGGCCGCCCAATCCTCAAGATTCTTGGTGCGGATACCGACGTAACCCAGGGCATTCAAATGCATCGCGGGCGCTCCTGCGCAGAAGCACTATCGTATCAGTTTGCAGCTAATGCGTAAATTCGCCGTTGCAAGGCGGCGCCGAGGTGCCGTTGACGCCAACCTTCCAGACCGGCAGGCTTGCGCAAACGACGCCATAAAACGACGCAATGACGGGGATCATCATGCACAATCGAAGACAGATCGCGGCCGCCGGCGTGCTTCTCGCCGGCGGCGCCGTATCGGGTGCGTCGGCGCGGCCGAACGCCTCGCCGCGGGCGCTGGCGGAGCGCTTCGCCGCGACGCTGAGCGCCCACGACATCGATGCGTTCGCGGCGCTCTTCGCCGAGAACTACGCCAATCATCAGCTCAGCGCCGCGGCGCCGCCTCCGCCACCGAACACCAGTCCGAAGCAGGGCAGTGTCGCGTTCTTCAAGGCGCGGCTCACCGGAATTCCCGATCTGAAAGTCGGCATCGAAGCGATGGTCTCCGACAAGGACCACGTCGCCGCAAGCTTCGTCTATACCGGCACGCACGGCGGCCTTTATTTCGGTGTGCCGCCGACAGGCCGGCCGCTGCGCTTCACCTCCTGCGACATTTTCCGCATCCAGCATGGCCTGATCGCCGAGCACTGGGGGATGGGCGATATCGCCGGCGTGCTGGCACAACTGAAGGCGTGATCCCTCCGGGTGGCCTGAAAGGCCGAGCCGATGCGATTGGTGTCTCAATTGCGCTCTTTGCGTCCAAGCCAACGCGCGCCCGTCTGCTTCAGAGTGTGGTCAGGACCACCAAACTAACAATTGTTAGGCGCAAAATATTAGTCCTGCCTTGCGCTCTTTTCGTCCATGCCAACGCGTGCCCGTCTGCTTCAGAGTGTGGTCATGGACCGCCAAACTAACAATTGTTAGGTGCAAAATATTAGTCGTGCCTTGCGCCGTTTACGAAATGCTAAGACGGCGATTGTGTGGCCCGGCTGCTCAACTGTAGGCTTAAGAACGCAACGGTCAGCGAAGTATCGTTAATTTGAACGCGCCAACCGTAGCCGTTGAGGAGTACGTTATGACGGCAGTTGTTCCGCCTTCGATAACTCCCAAAGTTCTGGTGCATTAGGGAGCAAGGCGCATGGGTCACCTGATTAATTTCTTTTCCGGCACTGGCAAAAAGGTCCCCGGTGATGATCGGCCAGTCGCCGAGGAGCTGGCCAACATCGGCCTCAAGGTTGGCAGCGACAATGAGGCATTGCGCAACCTTCTGATCGAAATCGGGCGTGGGATCGGCGGGCTCGACGACCTCAAGGAAAACCTTGCGAGGCTTACCGATCCTCTCGACCAAGCCCTGCGCGCCCTTGAACGTGAAACATCCGACAACGTCAGCCTGCGCGTTACGCTCCATGAGCTGCGTACGAGCCACGAGGGACTGCGTTCCCAGTTGAAAGAATTGGGCCGGAAGCTCACGGCAAAGGATACCGAATGCGAAGGGGCGCACGGTGCGCTGGTCCTCGCTCAGCAGACCGTCGAGACTTTGCAATCGCGCGAGACCGATCTGGCGAGCGAGCTGGAATCGGCCCGTGCCAGGCTGTCCGAAGCTGAAAGCCAACTGGCGCGAGAGAATGATTCGGTAAGTATGCTTACCGACCACAAGCGGTCCCTGACCGACCGCTTGGCGACCGCGAACAAGCAAGTCATTGGCATGGAAGCGGCGATCGCGTCGATGGAAGAAAAACTTGTTCTCGTTTCTGATGAGAACCGTTTGCTGCAGGCGTCAGTGAAGCAGGTTGTGGGCGAGAACTCGAGCCTGTCGCGCCGCCTGGCTGAGAGTACCGCTTCGCTGCAAAAGGCGCGGCTGGAGGCCAAACAGACGAAGTCGGCACTGGACGTGGCGGAGGCCGAATACGCCAAATTGACCGCCGTTGTCGATGAAGCGAACGACAGGCACCAAGCCGCGACCAGAACGGTGAACGTGCGGCTGGAAGCAGCATCGTCGCGCACGATAGCGGCCGAAAAGTTGCTTGCAGAGTTGCGGCAGAACCTGCTCACACGCGCCGAAGAGGTCAGCGCGCTTCAGAGCAAGCTGGCAGAGGTCATCATCGCACGCGACTCAAACGACAAGATGACCGAATCGCTGAAAAATGATCTGCAAGCGAAGGAGCGTCAGCTTCAAGATAGCGAGCAGTTACGTTTGAAGCAGGTCGAGCGTTGCGACAACCTGGAGAAAGCCGGCAAGGCTTCCGCCGCGGAATTGGCCCGTACCCAATCGCTGATCCAACGGGTTGCTCAACTTGAGGCGGACGCAGAGGCGAGCCGAGACGTGAGCGAGGAAAGAATCGAGGAATTGAGGTCGCAGCTGGAACGCGAACGGCTGGAGCGTGCAGTCGCCGAAGGCGCTTTGCAGAAAACCCGCAGCAATTATTCGGACCTGCAACGACGCTTCGACGAATACGTGAAGTTCAATAGCTTGGAGAAGGCTAAGGCGTCACAGCAGCTCTCATCCAAGGACTTACCCCTCGCACCAGGCCAAGGCGAGAGGCGATCAACGCCCAGCGGCTCAGCGCTGGCGGAAGGCGATGACGCCGTCCCGACCGCCCCGGCAGACACTGCCGAAACGGCGAAATGACCGCCGCGCGCCAGGCATACGAAGTGGAGGGGAGTAACGTCATGACGGACGACGAAGCCGCAGCAGAAGGATGTGCATTTCTTGGCGATGGAGTGACATTCAAAGGCTCTATTTCGGTCCCGCAAAAGCTTGTGATTCACGGCACCGTAGAGGGCGATCTTGAATCGCGCGAACTGTTTGTTGGCCCCACCGGGGTCATCAAGGGGAACGTTCGTGTCGATGAAGCTGACGTGTTGGGAAAAATCTTCAAGAACATCGAGGCCAAAACCTGCTTGCGCCTGGGCAAGACCGGACAAATCGAGGGAAAGGCAGTTTACGGCGAAATTGAAATAGAGAAGGGCGGCGTCCTTTCGGGTGAGATTTCTTCGATTGACAGGACCGCCGAGTCGCAGGCGTCACCGGTACCGTTGAATAAGGCCGCAGATCGCGCCACCGACGATCTTCGAATGATGTCAGAGTTGGCGACCAGGTTTGGCCGCGCGTTGCGCGGATGGGCAACCTCGGTCAATGTGGGCACCGCCAAGGCGTATCGGGCGATCGACGGCTACACGGCTATGCGATTTCGCCGTTGGTTGTCCATCAAGCCAGTGGACGTGCCGCAGCTGGTGCCGCCGGCGAAACCAGAAGCAATGTGGAGTCCCGTTGCCGATGTTGCAGATGCAAGATCGCAACTCGACGTGGCGTTGACCGCAACGGAAACCAAGAGAGAAACACAAGAAGATCCTCTAACGCTCGACGATACGGTGAGATTGTAATCACCTGACAGTCGGTTATTGCGAAGCCAGCGCGGCGCTGGCCTTGAGGTTAAGAGAACGCGTGCTCGCAGAAGATAGGGCACGTCAGCGCCCTGGCGACACCGGTCCGGATCGGAACAAAAGCCAGCGCAGCGGCCGAACGCGCCTCGATGAGCGCATTTTTTCTCAGCAAAAGCAAGGCGACACCGCACAATATCGGTGCACCCGAGCGCGAGGCGCGGCAGCGTCTTCCGCGCGATTGCTATGAGTAGGCACGAAAACCGCTCCCCGCCGCGATGGCGCGGCGGGCAGATGGCGCTCACTCGAAGCCCATGAAGATGCAGAACTCCGCGACGTCGGCCCGCGGCGAGCGGAACGAGTTGGCCGGATGCGCATGGTCGCCATAGCCAATGGCAACGGCGCAAAACAGCATCTGCTCGGGCGGCATGTTCACGAACGCACGGACGATCTTGTGCATGCGCGCCCAGGATTCCTGCGGGCAGGTGTCGAGGCCATAGCCGCGC
>Ga0335078_10013765_pt1 | contig 11983 bp, 16 predicted proteins | sample Lox_Sample_32_FD_206711 | JGI IMG/M metagenome (GOLD analysis project Ga0335078, IMG submission 206711) | Soil microbial communities from Loxahatchee National Wildlife Refuge, Florida, United States - Lox_Sample_3.2 | ecosystem: Environmental > Terrestrial > Soil > Wetlands | place: USA... | reverse complement strand
CCCACCGTCCTCCGCGGTTCCGGGAACCGCAGGCCGCCCGGCAACTGCTCGTGGTCGGACCGCCACCGGTCCTGCCGCAGCACATCCGCGAGCTTCTGCTGATCCTCCCTGCTGCCACCAGGCAGCAAAAAGGCCCGGACGATGTCCAGCAGGCCCATCTCCGTAACGGGTGACAGCGTGCCGGCCGTTTGCGCCCCTGACCTGCCGTTTCCGCCCGTGTAACCACCCACAGTCACAGGTTCCGTAGCAGGCTCGGTCCCGTCGAGGCGACGCCCGTTGCGGGCGTAGTCCCGCCAGATCGCAGCCGACTTGTTCGCGTCCAGATCAGCGATCAGCGCCTGCACCCACGTCTGCGAAGACCCGTTGACCATGCACCAGCGGCCCTTCTGCGGCGGCGCCGCAGGCACCGGAGTCGTACCGACCAGCGCCTTCCAGTTCTGCGGCTGATAGCCGCCCAGCAGCCGCATACCGATGCTGTTCCGCACCCCCCGCACCGTCTGCGCCTCAATGTTCTGCCCGGCGATCAGGACGTTCTGCTTCGCGAACGCGCCCTCCCACACGCCCTTCTTCACCACACGCCAGATCGGCGGGGTCCGCTTCGCTCTGCGCGGCTTCCACAGCACCGTCCCCCGGTAGTCCTCGTCCTCCTCCGGCCACGTCTCCCAGAACTCGTCACACATCTCGCTGAACTGGTTGACCTCCTCAAGCACCAGCAAGTTCCGGGGGAACTCCGCCGTCGGGTCCTTCGTGCGGGCGTCGATCCGCCGGTCAAGCTCACGGCCCCACTTCTCGATCGTCTCCCAGATCCCGGGCATGTCCCGCGGGTTGTCACACAGCGTCAGACCCGGCAGGCCCTTCAAGCCCTGGATCGACACCCGCTTCACGTCGATGTACGTCACAGCGCCGCCTTTGCGGAGCACCTGGCAGACCATCCCTTCCTCAGTCTCAGTTTTTCCGTGCCTGCTCCCGGCGTTCAGTAGCCCGTGCGGCGACTCCGACGACCAGGTCCAGCACACCAGCCCGCCCTGGTCGTCCACGCCGACCGCGGTCTTGTCCTCCGGCAGCGCCTCAACCCGGTCCAGCACCTCATGCAGGTACACGATCTGCGGCAGCTCGTGAGCCCGCGTCATCTCCAGCACCGGCCGCTCATCGGCGACCCGCCACTGGAACACCAACTCGAACCCGATCCGCGACGTGAACAGATGCTCCACCGCGGCCCGGTCCTTCGGCGACGCCTTGAACGCCGGGAACGCCGACAGGTCAAGCACAGCGACACTGTCACCAGGTGCCGCGTTGGCGTAGTCCTCGTTCCAGCTCAGCGCCGCCGCGACCGTCTTCGGCGACGCGGACACCTGCTCGCCGAGCGCCTGCGACATCGGCTGCTTACGGTGACTACGGTGCCGGACGCGCGCCCGGAGCCCGCAGACGGCCCGCACAGCCCGCACCGCCCCGTACGCCACCCCAGCGGCGACGGCGGCCGCCAGGGCCGCCACGGTCAGCGTGCGCGCCACCAGGCAGCCGTACAGGACCAGCGCCGGCACCACAACGGCCGCGTATCGCACGCCTACCAGCTTCACCCGCGCCAGGTGGTGGAACTTAGGCGCGTGCCCGGTCTGCGTGAACGGCGGCTTCGTCGCGTCCCGCCAGAACGTCGCGTTGGTGACCGTCTTGCCGTTCATCGGCCGGCCGGCGAGGAACCGGTGCGGCAGCCAGCACCGGCAGCGCCGGTCGTCACACTTCACAACGTGCCGCAGGCCGCCTGCGGTGTGGTGCGCGGCCAGGGCGAACAGGATCAGCAGCGGCAGCATCAGGCCACCCGCCTTTCGTCATCACACACAGTCACGGTCACTCTCTGTAACGTGCCATTCGGCGCTTCCAAGCCCCACCCCGTCACCCGCCGTAACCGGTTTGGCGCGAATGCGCCGCGACACCGCGCGCCGGAGGCGCGCAAAATGCTTGCCGGCTGCCGCGCCGGTGGCAGGCTGGCCTGCGGCTTCCGGCCTGCGATAACTGTCTGTAATAGGTGACTGTGTGTGACTGTCATGGGTCTTATGCGATTCACGCTCCGTCACCGCCTTCGCTCTCACTTGAGGTGACTAGCGAGCTTCCGTGCCAACGACGGCAACGCCCGCCCTGGCCTTTGGAGGAGTTGCACAGGCGGCAAAGCGTCTGAAATCCGTCGGGGAACCCGCTCCTGACCAGCCAGCGGTAAAAAGCCGCAGGCTGGGCCTTCGTCGAGCCGAACAGTTCCTTGCGGTGCTCCTGGCCGTCACCGTTGATGTGATCGATGGTGAGGTCGTCCGTAGTGCCGCAGCATGCGCAGACGGTGCCGTAATGCTCAAGGACCTGAGCGCGGCATGCCTCGCTGCGCCTTCGGACAGAGGCGTTCTCGCAAGCCCGGCACCGGCGCGTGCGCTTGAACTCGTCGTGCGGCTTTACTTGGCGGCACTTACTGCAGCGGCGCTCCTGCTCGCCGAGCTTCGCGTCGGCCCCGGTACCGAGGCAAATAGGGCAGCTAACCAGCCGCCTGAGGTAACCCAGCCAAATGAACCCAGTGGCGGTGCAGTTCAAGCACCTCTCATCTCTCATTGCCGCCGCCGGAGAATGTCACGTGGCGCGAAGCGCCATCGCGACTGACGCGGGGGCGCCGCCGCTCCGTTGGAGCTTTCGGTTACCGGGAGTGAGATGAGCCAGGTGCAGCCGAGGTCGCGGCGGGCGAACTTCAGCGTCTCCAGGCCGATGCCGCGGGCCTGCGCGTCCGCCTCGACCTGCCTAACCGGCTGGGGGCCGTCAGCGAGTACTTCGGCGAGGTAGGTGCGGGCTGCGGCTGGGCTGTTCGCGAGCTGGGTCGCGCGGGACCGCCGCGCATGGTCTGACCTGCGGGCGCGGGCGTCTGCGAGGTGGTAGGCGGCTTGGCGTGCCTTGTCGGCGGCGTTGCCGTCGGGCCAGTCGTGGCGGAGGTTGGTCCGGCAGTTGTGGTCGGGGATGTCGTCGGCGTGGCAGGACTCCTGGCCGGGTGGGCATTCGCCGGCCCAGGCGAGGAGGACGATTTGGTGGACGAATCTGGTGGCGCGGGGGCGGCCGGGGGCGGAGAGGTCGGCTTTCTGGTAGTAGGGGGGGCCGTTTTCGGGGCGGTTGCTGTCGCGGTGGGCGATGAGCCAGCCGTCTGGGGTGCGGATCCGGCCGGCGTGGTTGGAGACTTGGTGGGGCCAGCCGTGGCCCAGATCGGTCCATTGTTCGGGGCTGGCCTGGACGTCGTCGCCGCATTGGGGGCAGCGGCCGTCTGCGCCTGTCCAGGGTTCGCGCGAGTGGCGGCGCCCGTTCCTGGCGGTCGTCATTGCGTGGTCCTTTCAACGTGGGCGTTCGGCGCAGCGACATCAGCGGCAGGGGCGTGGCCGTAGATGTGGGTGTCGTTGTGGAAATGGAGATGCTGCGATGGGGGGAGCGCGGCGCGGGCCTGCGCCTCCGCGAGCTGCCGTTCTAGTTCGGCGCGGCTCGGCCGCGCGGGTGCCTGTATTTCGGCGCGGATAGCGGCACCGCTTCGCGTGACGGCCTGCACGTCGGGTTGCCTGGCGTCCCGCAGCCGCCGGGCAACGAACCAGATGCCGGCCGTAATCGCCGCGAACACCGCCACATCGACAGCGGCCCAGGCGTACCAGGGGGCTGCCAAGACGGCCCGTGCCGCGAGGACAGCGGCGATGACGACGATGGCGAGCGCGACTAGCACGGCGATACCTCCTCCGCCGCCGCAGCCTTCGCAGTGCAGGCCCTTGCAGTCCATTGCGAACCTCCTGATTCCATCGCTGGCTTAGGTGAATGCCCAGGCAGCGAGCCGGGCGCGTTCGTCGCGGCGGTGCGGGCCGAGGATCATGAACCACACCACTCCCGCCAGGGCCGCCAGTGCTGCGACGACAACCAGGGCGGCGAAGCCAGGTATGCAGACAGGGCCGGCGTGGCACATGGGCAGCACGTGAGCGGACCAGTGGATGAACCAGGCGAGGAGGCTGGCCAGCGCGGACCAGATGGGGCCTTTCACCAGTGGTCTCCTATCCATGCGGTCCATGCGGGGACGAGTTGCTGGCGGTGCAGCCGGGGCGGGAACAGGCCGGGGCGTAGCACGGGGACCGAGTAGGGGCACAGGGTCGTGACTTCGGTCCAGAACGCGACATCGTCGATACGGTCAGCGTTGGTGATTTTGATCCAGGGGATGCGGCTGTGCTGGTTTTCCCAGGCCAGGACCCGGTAGCGGTCGGTTCGCAGGTGCTGGCTGGTGGTGAAGTCTTCGGTGATGGGGTGGTGGCCGAAGTCTTTGGTGATGACGTGGCAGCCGGGGCCGTACCAGCGGCGGCGGAGCCGCAGGGGCCGGTGGCCGAGTTCGTAGCGGTCGCGGATGCGGTCGGCGATGACGAGCACTGCGACGAGTGTGACCGCAGCACCGGCGCCGACCTCGAACGCGTATCCGGTGTTGCTGGTGAGGCAGGTCACGGGCCCTCGCCTTCTTTCGTTTTCCGGGCGGCGCTGAGGGGTGGCGCGAACAGGTGGGTGCAGGTCCGGGCGCAGGTGCACGGCCGGGCGCAGTCGCAGCTGCAGTAGAGGCAGTCGTGGCAGCTCATGCGGCACCGCCGTGGATGAGATGGAGGGCCCGCACTGACGGGGAGCCGGGCATCCACACCGCGAGCAGGCTGTACGCGGCTTCCAGTTCCGCGTCTTTCGCCGCGAGATCCGTGCACAAGCCCTTGACGTGGGCGCGGATCGCGGCGAGTTCGGCTTCCAGGTCCGCAACCAGGGACATGGGGTCGGCTAGTGTCGTTGGTTGCATCGGTCGCACCTCCGTTGCAAAAGTCAGGCAGCATGAGTCCGCTCCTGCTCTGCAGCTACGTCTTGCGCCGTAGCGGTCTCGGTCTCACCCGCAAGCGCGGTGCCGGGTTCCTGGTTCAGCGGCCGTCGCCCGGCGCTGCCGGGTCTTACATGGCCTCCACAGGCGTTTAGGCTCTCCGCCCCACTGGCGGCCAGCTTGAGCAGGTTGCGTGCCGCGTTCACGTCCCGGTCCTCGGTATGACCACAGGACTCGCAGCAGAATGTGCGCTCGGCAAGCGTCAGGCTTGGCTTTCGCCATCCGCACACCGAGCACGTTTTGGAACTTGGGAACCAGCGGTCCGCGAGTATGAGCCGGCCACCGTTCCAGGTGGTCTTGTAGCTGAGCATCTGCCGTGCAAGGCCAAAGCCTTGGTCGGCAATGGCGCGGGCAAGTCGGCGGTTGCGGACCATGCCAGCGACGTTCAAGTCCTCGGCCACGACCGTCTCGTACCGACCGGCGAGGTCCGTCGTTGCTTTGTGCAGGGCATCGGCGCGGATGCGGGTCGCCCGCGCATGGATACGGGCTAGACGTGCAGCCGACTTGCGCCGGTTCGCTGAGCCCTTCGCCTTGCGGGAATGCGCACGGCTAGCCCGGCGGAGCTTCCGAAGGGCTGATCGCAGAGGCTTGGAGCCCTCCACTGCGATCACGGCGCCCTGGTCGTCCACCCCTGTAAGCAGGGTCTTAACACCCAAGTCAACGCCAACGGCTGAGCCAGGGTGACCGTGGCGTGCGGGTATGGCTCGCTCAACTTCAACGGCGAACGACACGAACCACCGCTGGGCTGTCCGGGTGATGGCGGCCGAAAAGATGCGCGCCGATCCTGCTTCAAGCCGCTGTGCAAGCTTGCGCGTGGATTCGTGCGTGGCGATTACGCCGAGCTTCGGCAAAGTGACCGTGGAATCGGCGCAGCGCGTCCGTCCACCGTGAATCCGGAACGAGTCGCGACACCGTCCGCGCCTCTTGAACTGCGGGAACCCGAGCCGCTTACCCTTGCGCTGGCCATCTCGAGACTTAACGAAGTCGCGTAGCGCCCGGTCTAGGTGATGGAACGCTTCCTGATAGGTGGCCTTGGAATTCTCCGACCACCACGCCAGCGCCGGGTCGGCCTTCTTCTCCGCGTTCCACAGCTTGTGCAGGTCAAAGCTTGAGTACCACTTGCCTTCAGCCTCGTACCGTTCCTTGCACTTGACGAGGCCCCAGTTCCACGCGAACCGGGCCGCACCAGCATGTGATCGCAGCGCCCGCTCCTGCGCCGGGGTGGGGTCAAGGGCGAAGCGATACGCCTGGATCACGGCGGTCATGCGACGCGCTCCGGCGAGTGCGCGGCGAACCAGTCAGCCGCAATCTCCTCCAGCACCCCAGCCCTGCCGGGCTGCGGGGACGCGTCGACCATCGCCAGGAAACTCTCAGGGACGAACCACTGCTCCTGGCTGATCACGACCGGCAGATGGCCTTTGCGGTACCAGCGCTTCAGCGTCCACGGGGAACGCCCAAGGCGTTTCGCCGCGTCGGCGATAGGGGCGAGTCCGCTGGTGCTCAACGCCGCTCCGATCTTCCCAGTGATGCTTGCGTCTGCTCAGGAGTGTAAAGCGGGGGTTGACTCGAAGTCAATGGGGGGGTGACAGAGCGCGTAAAGGGAGGGGTTGACCTTCCGTCTATGCTCGTGGCATGGCTGGCCGGGGCACGTCAGGAGCTGAAGACTCCTTCGACACCGACGTGACCGCCATCGAGAAGCTGTGCACCCACGCCATGGCCCAGATCAGGGCCGTCCCAGATCCGGATCGGGCGTTCGAGTGCGCTACCAGGCTCGTCAGCCTCGGGCAGGACATCGCCGAGCGCGGCGCCGGGGAGCGCGCCGTGGCCGCCGCGCGGATCAAGGACGCCAGGAAGCAAACCCTTGAAGCGCTCGGGGACATGTACAGCATGTCCAAGCAGCGCTTTGGAAAACTCGTCGAAAAGGGTAAGAAGCTCCGTGAAAACCCGGCCGGAGAGGACTAGGCGCATGCTGGAACCGATGACAGTGCAAGTGGAGGTCTGGCCGGTCGCGGCCGACGACGCCGGCCTGTGGCTCATCAGCGGCAGCGACGCGCTGCGGTCAGGCGCGGTGATGGCCGATGGAGAGCCGCACGATGAAGTCGAATCGCTGCTCTACCAGTACGGCCTGGACTGCGACTCGGCGATGCTGCACAGCACGTCCTGGCGTGTGCACGGCCCTTCCGTGATCCTCACCTACATGGCCGTGATCCGGGCTGATGACTTCGTGTGCGGCATCTGGCCAGATGCGCAGCCCATCACGGCCGATCTCGCCACCGCAGTCGGCAAGCCGCTCACGCACGCCCCGAATGAGCCGCCGACACCGCGGTTCGTTGACGTTCTCCTGCATGGGCTGCGGCACCTGCGCTACCTGATGCAGCACGACGTGACAAACGCCGCGGCGATGGGGGACCTGTGGCGGCGGCACCTGGAACCGCTCGAGCCAGCGCTGGCGACGATGTACGACGTGCAGCATGAGGCTGTTGGCTAGTCACACCTGTACCAGCGGCCAAACCGCACACATTCGTCGCTGCGGGGCTCGTTGACGGTGACCGGGTGTGCCCGCACCATCACAGTAAATAGCCCTCGGCAAGCGGGAGGCACATGGGGAGACCATCCGGCGACGTTAGGGTTCCATGCACCCCCGCCTGTCCCTGTCAGGGCTCCCACACTCCAGTCCTGCGGTTCCCGTGGCGGGGGTGTTCCCATGTGTACCGTGTGTCACGTGCGTCACACCCCCTGCGGAGGGTGAACCTTTTACGCCGCGCTGGCGTCCTAACAGACGAGGGCCGGTAGAGGCGAGCGTGGTTTACGCCCGGCTCTACCGGCCCTCGTGCAGGGGCAGTGTCCCCGCAATACCCTTGCACTTGCAATAACGGGACCTGCTAGCCAGGCGCGATTCGGTGTCTCACCTGGCTGCAGGTCTCCTAATGCCGCAGCCTCATAGCCGGCTCTCCCTCACCGATGAGCTGGTTGTACTGCGAGCACAGGTAGATCTCTGCTGCGGAAGCCAGCCGCTTCTCAAGCTGCACCCGAAGCACCTCCGCCTCAGCGATGATCTTCGGCGTGGTGAGGTTCCGCAACAGATCGGTGTACCGCTCCTCATCAAACGTGTCCGGGTTCTTCCGCAGCAGGTCAGCGGTCACCCACAACACCGTCTTATCGACCGCACCGCGGTCGGTGCCGAACGCATCAGCCTGGATCTGCAGCGACTTGGCCAGCAAATCCACGTAGGCGTAACGGCGGCCAGCCCTGACGATCCGCTTCCCCACATCGGCGTGCGGCATCGTAGCTGCGGTGCCGTTGTCGCTGAACAAGGTGAACCCGGCCATTGCGACCTGCTTGTTTACCTCTTTGAGAATGGGGTCACCTGCAGTCAGCCCGATCCGGTCCCGTTCGACCGTCGCCACCGCGCGCTGGTTGTTGCGGATCTTGAACAGCTCGGCGGCTTCCTCGACGGTGAGGTCCTCGTACACCTCGGCCTGCACGGTCTCCACCTTCGGCTGCCCGTCGTTCAGTTCACCGTTGTCGATCGCCTGATTGCGGCGGATCAGGCCAACGGTGCGGGTCTGCCCATCCACCGACGCGTACCGCTTGCCCGAGCCGGACGGGTCGCCGCCCTGGACGATCGCGACGCACAGTGTGCCGATACCTTCCGGATGGTATTGCTCCGCGATCTCGTTGAGCTTCGTCGGCGACAGCGGCCGTTGGAAACGCCGGTCGATGTAGATGTCATCGAGCGGGATGTTCCGTACGCCTGCGTGCTTGTCTTTCAACGTCTGCCACGCCTCGCTTTTCTCGTCTTTGACTGCCATGGCTGTTACCGGTTTCCTTTCTTCTGATTCCGGTCTCTTTTGATCCTGCGGAGTACTCTCCGCAAGCGCTCCCTGTCGCTGATTTGCTCAGTCAGGATCTCGTTGAGCCTGGTTAGGTCCTCGGTCCGGAGTGTGCTGGGGTCGGGGTCGAGGTCGAGTTCCTCGGCCGTTCTGACCAGGCCCCGGCCGCTGCTGACCACGTCCCACAGCCGCTCATGCCACGTGACTGTTTTTTCTGGCGCTTTCGGCAGGTCCCGGGCGAGGTACTGGCCAGGGATCATGGCGGCGCGGGTGCGCCGTTCCCGTTCCTCGTTGACCCGCTTCAGCGCCTCGGTCGCGCCTCTTGTGCGGGTAGACAGGTTCCGCATTTGTTCCTGCGCGACTTCGCGCACCTCCGGTGCCTCAGCCTCATCTTCGGCTGCTTCCCGAATCTTCCGGACTTTCGACAGCGTGCCAGGCGCATAACCGGCCGCCTCAGCGGCCTTTTCAGCACGCCGTTGATTGTTCGGCAATTTGCCGACCGACTCGGATTGATCGGCAGTGCGCTTTGTCCAATGCTGGTCGCCCCTTGGTGCAGCTGCCCGCTGAGACTCACTACGGTCGTCTGTGCCTTCGGGAAGCCCGAGCATGACCCGGTACCTGCGGTAGGCGCGTTCCGCCTCCACAAGAGTCAGTTGCTCGCGGCAGGTGTTTTCCTCAATCTCGATCGCCAGGAGTTCGGCGGCGTCGTCCTCGTCCCATATGTGACAGGCGATCTCTTCCCAGCCGAGTTCACGGGCGGCGCGCCAGCGGCGTTCGCCAGCGACGAGCGTGCCGTCGTCTTTGATGGTGATCGGGTTGATCTGGCCACGCTCACGCAGGCTGTCGGCCATCTCTTGCACGTCGCCGAACGTGTCACGGATCCGGGCGGTCACCTTGATCGATGCGATAGGGCGCATCTCTACCGTCATAGGCAAAACGCGCTCCTCCTCTCTTCGTGCGATACGGAGAGCTTAGCAAGATCATTAACGAATTTAGCCAGCGAAACGCCGAACATCCCAAGAAACGTCGTAGCTGCCCGCAGGGGACGTCCCCATGCGCAACGCGCGTCACAATGGTTGCGCGCTCGCCGGCATGTACGACCGGCTGCACCAGGACGCTGTCTGATGAGGATGCCGTTCGAGAAGCTGATGGAGCACGTGGCGGCGCTCGACGCCGAGGACTGGCAGCTTCCGATGGGCGAGCTGGCGGCCCGGTGGGGCGAGCCTGTCCCGCGGATTATGGATGCGGTCGACGCGGTGCGGGTGCTACGCGGTGAACGCACCTACATCTCGGTCGCGCAGCTCGGCTCGCGCGATGTACCGCTCGATAGCGGCACGCTCGATCCGCCGTGAGTGGCCTCTCGATCGAGGAGCCGTCCCCGGACTAAGGTGACACTGGGCCGGAGCTGTCCTTCGCTTGCGCCCGCCACTCGGCTGCCCACTGGAAGTCCAGCCCCGCAAGCCGCGCGCACTCCTGGTCCTCGGGCCGGTCACCGACCATCAGGCCCATGTACGGCGGGTAATACTCACCGATCCGTTCCCCAAGCTTGTGCGCGCAATCGATGATGAGCCCTGGCAAGGGTTTGCGGCACCAGCAGCGGGCCATTGCTGGGTTCTGCGCCCGCGGATGGTGGCAGCAGAACGCGATCATGTCGAATAGCTGCTCAGTGTCCGTGTAGGTCCTGCGCATTGCATCCGCAACTTTCGCGTACGGGACGAGGCCAAGTGCAACGCCGCCCTGGTTGCTGACGCCGATGATGCGGCCACCGGCTCGCTTCCATCGGCGCATCATCTCTGTCGCCTCTGCGAAGACGACCACGTCTTCGGGGCCGTTCACGAAGCGGCCAAGAGCGTCATCCTTTCCCTGCCGCACTGTGCCGTCCAGGTCCAGGTACAGGACGGGGACGGGGTCTGGGTCCTGTGCGGCGGGTGGTGGGCCCATAGATACGACCCTGAATGGGCCGAGGCAGGCCAGTCCCTCCCGGTTGCGGTTGGTCACCCACGCCTGCCCAGCGACCTTGTCGGCGTCCGTCTGCTCGATGCGGTCTTCGGGCACTAGCAGCAATTTGTGGCCGGCTGACGGGATCCGATCCATCGGATGTGCCTCCATCTGAGGGCGCTGCACGTCAGAGTCGGCCATCGCTCAGCCTCCTTTGCCGCAAGACTCTCCCCCCAATTGAACCGTTTCCCGTGGCCGGATCGGATGTTCCACAAGACGCGCGGCAAACAGCCGGCGCGCCAGGCAAGGGAGACGGATCCGATGAGCCCGAACCATACGAGCCGAGCCGAACCGTGGATGTACCGTCATCCCCTCCGCAGCGTGCAGCACTGACAACACGCAAGAAGGCGCCATCCCCGCCCTGTACGGGCAGGGATGGCGCCTTTTTGCGCGGCGTAAGACTAGGTCACCCGTGGTAGAAAATGGCGGGATGCACGGCTGCCTGCGCCACCGCAGCAGGCGCGGCAACCGCCGCCACAGGCGCCGCCGCAGTCAGCGCCGCGGCGGCCACGCCGAGCGCCATGAGCGCGGGAACGACAATTCTCCGCCTGATGTGCATGGTTCCTCCCTTGCCGGTTCCTAGGCCGACAGCCTGGGCGTGCGGCCCGGGGTGTGTGTGTTGCGGACTGTTTTCTCCAGGTCCGGCTTATTATGCATCGCGGGCGGCGCATCATTCTAGGTTTATACTAATGGTGAAAAATGCTGGGATAGTTGCCGTTTTGCTCTTACCGCAATTGGCGTGTATATGTGCGGGGGAATATGGGCGCGCCGGTGTGATGAAAGTTGCAGCGCCGGCCCTGGGGCTGGTGGCGCGGCCCCAGCAGCCCCAGCGGTTAAACGGCACACAACCATGCCGGCGGCGGCAATGGATCAGGCCGCCAGCCTTCCCGCACCATCACCGGTAAGAGCCGCAACCATCCACTGGGAGGCCCATCTGCGGTAGCACCCCCCTCACGGCACGCACCGCCCCCGCCCGCGCACGGACTCCCACACCAGTCCTCCGAACTGCCGCCGGCGGGGGGTCGAACGATGAGTTGCTGCATACGGCCCCGCCGGGGTGCGCACCCCGGCGGGGCCTCGCGCTATAGGGCCCGGTTTTCCGGAAAAAAATTTCCGCCCCACCGGCCTGCTGTCTTAGTAACTTCTTAACCCGCCGTGGCCGCGCCACAACTGCCCGCCCCGGGCCCCCACAACTGGCAGCCCAGCACCCACAACTGGCAGGTGGATCACCCGCCCGAGCCTAGTAACTTGGAGTTGC
>Ga0335078_10013764_pt1 | contig 11984 bp, 13 predicted proteins | sample Lox_Sample_32_FD_206711 | JGI IMG/M metagenome (GOLD analysis project Ga0335078, IMG submission 206711) | Soil microbial communities from Loxahatchee National Wildlife Refuge, Florida, United States - Lox_Sample_3.2 | ecosystem: Environmental > Terrestrial > Soil > Wetlands | place: USA... | reverse complement strand
TCATCGCTCACTCGATTTCCGGCGCTCCGTCGTGATCTACCGGATACGCGACGGGCTGATCCAGGACGTCGTCTTCCTCCTGTAAGGCTTCCGCTGACACAATCTTGAGGCCTGGGCGATGGCTGGCCGGGACGCCCAGTGGTGACCTTCGTCTCTTCCTGATCGGGCCCCTCGCGCGGGACGCTGGAACGACGGCGCGGTCCGCGGGCTGGCGATGCCGCCGACACCGGGTCCGGGCCTCCATAGCTGATCATGCGGGCGCGGATGGTCTCGGCTCGGGTGGTGGGGGAGTGTGACATGGCACGGCGTGTCAGCGGCTGGCGAAAGCTCGCCGGAGCGTCCTGGGGCCGCCCCATGGACCCGCAGTTCTTCGGGGACCTGGAGCTCGACGCCGGGCCGCTGCTGAGCTACCTGGCGGACGCCAGGCAGGCCAGCGGCGAGCATGTCACCGTTACGCACCTGGTCGGCCGGGCGGTTGCGCACGGGCTGGCGGTAGTGCCGGAACTCCGAGTCCGGCTGGCGCATGGACGCGAACATGACCGCGACAGCGTAGACGTGTTCTTCATCGTCACGACCGGCGGAGGGCAGGAACTGACCGGTGTCAAGGTCTGTGCCGCGGACCGCAAGTCCGCGGTCGAGATCGCCGCCGAACTCAACCGGAGGTACGCCGCGATCGAGGCGGGCGATGACCCGGACCTCGGCCGGGGCAAGGTCCTGCTCAGCAGTCTGCCGCCCAGCATGTTGCGCGTGGCCTTGCGCCTGGGGGCATGGCTGACATCAGATCTCGACCTTGATCTGAGCCGCCTCGGCATGCCACGGCAGGCGTTCGGCGGCGCGATGATCACCTCGGTCGGCATGTGGGGAATCGGGCATGCCTACTCGCCGCTGGCGCACTACTACCGCGTGCCAGTCCTGGTGCTCGTCGGCGCGGTCCACAAGGCACCCACAGTGATAGATGATGCTGTGGTCATCCGGCCGATGCTGACGCTTACGGCCACGTTCGATCACCGCTACGCGGATGGATACCATGCGGCACGGTTCGCTGAGGCCCTGCGCAGCTACTGCGCTGACCCGGCCAGGTTCGAGTCGGCCCGGCCGCCCGGCGACGAGCAGAGCCAGGACCAGGTGCGAAGGGCCGGATCCGGAGCCGATGCCCCCGGCCCGGCCTGAAACCGCTGCCTCGCTCAGGCGTCCTGCCACGCCTCGATCAGCGGCTCCAGCTCGTCCAGCCGCGTGATGACCGCGTCGGGCTCGGCGTCGGCGAACGCGGGCACGTCGCTGTTCGCGATCAGGACCGCGCGCATCCCGGCCTGCTTCGCGCCGTACACGTCGTCGAAGGGGCGGTCACCGACGAACACGCACGCCGCCGGGTCGTCGACGCCCACCGCGGCCATCGCGGCCCGGAACGCCTGCGGGTGCGGCTTGGTCCAGTCGATCTCGCTGGTGTAGACCGCGCCGTCGATCAGCTCCAGGATCCCGTCCCGGACGAAGATCTCCTCGTGCCTGCTGCGCGGCCACATCGTGTTCGACAGCACGCCGATCCTGATCCCGTCCGCGCGCAGCCGCCGCAACAGCCGCGGGGCCTGCGGGTCGGTCAGCGTATGCGGCTCCCAGGCCTCGAAGTAGCTGGCCAGGATCGCGGCGCTAGGGGTCACCCCAGCGCGCTCGAACACGTGGTCGATGGTGGCGCTGCGGTGGTCGCGCTCGGCCACGCGCCACAGTTGCCATTCGGCGTCGCGGATGGCCGAGGCGGTCCGTTGCGCGGTCTCTTCCTCGAAGTGCCGCGCGCACACGTCCCGCCACAGCGTCTCGTGGTCGACCGTGTGCCAGGGAGTCAGCGTCCCGCCCCAGTCGAAGATCACTGCCCGCACCGCCATGGCTCGCATCCTACGTGCGGCGGGACCGGGCCCGGCCGGTCGTGGCGGCTAGCGCCCGTGCCGCGGCCGGACCGGGTCCCAGCGGAAGAAGCAGACCGACGCGACCACGCCCGCGACCGCCCAGGCGGCGAGGACGGCCGGGCCGTGGGCGGCGGAGACGGGGAGGAGAGATCAGCCATGGCAGGAAGCCTTCTGCGAATGGGCGGGCTCGCCCGCACCGTGCCGCGGCTCGGGGCGAGGAAGCCCTCCAGGACCTCGATGGTCGTGGTCTTCCCCGCCCCGTTCGGCCCCAGCACCGCGGCCACCTGGCCGGCCGGGACGTCGAAGCTGATGTCTTCCACCGCGGTGAAGCAGCCGAAGCGCTTGACCAGGTGCTCGACCTCGATGGCGGTCAACGCAGCGTCCCGCCGCCGAGGCCGCCCACGCCGCCGGCGTCGCCCGGGCCGCTGAAGAGGCCGCCGATGCCGCGCCGCCGCACCGCGACCGCGCCGCGGAGGGCACCGAACGCGAGCCCGAGGCACCCGGTGACGACGAAGCGGATGTCGCCGGTGGTCAGGCCGATGCCGAGCATCACCGCGCCGATGACGAGCGAGAGCCACCAGTAGCGCCTGCCAAAGAAGAAGAACATCTGACTGTCCTTTGCGTTCCTCGCGAGCTCCGGGAGAGCGCCGCAACTACGTCCAGAGTGCCGGCCGACGGGGCCGCCGTCTTCGGCGCTGGGGTTGATCCTGCGCGCGGTTCCCGCCTCCACCCCGGGGTGGAGGCCGGCCACTCACGGGTGGAGGCGCGGCGGCCCGCGTGATCCACCGCAGGCACGAAGACCAGCGGATGACCTCGCCGTACGCTGGCAGGTATGGACACCGAGGCCCCGGTCACGCCGTCGCTGGCCGCAGTGCGGCTGGCCCGGGCGCAGCGCGACGCCATGGTGCGGCGGCTGTATTCGGCCGGGCTGATCGCCCTCGCGCTGATGCTGGTCCTCGCGGCCGGGCGGAAGCCGCATCCGGGCCTGCACGGTGAATCGCTGGGCGTGCTGCTGTCGATGGCCGGGGTCGCGGCCGGCGGCATCGCCGCGCTAACCATGAACCGGAGCGCCGGCCGCCTGCTGCTGGCGCCGTTCGTGCTGCTCCTGGCGGGCGCGGCGGCCCTGATCTGGCTGCAGCCGGAAGGCGGAGCCGGAGCGCTCGGCTTCTTTGTCGCGGCCGCCGCGATGCTGCGGCTGATGCCCGAGCCGCGCGGTCGGCTCCTGGCGACCTCCGGCCTGGCGGTGATCAGCCTGGTCCTGGTCCTGGCGGCTGGAGTGAGCCATCTGCACGGACACCAGCTGAGCGCGTCCGGCGTCCTGCTTGCCATCCTCCCGGGCGTCCTCCTCGTCGCCGTGTTGTTCACCCGGCGGCTGGACCGGGACAGCTACCAGATCGAGCGGCTGCTGATCGACCTGCAGCGCGCCCAGGACGCCGAGGTGCGGGCCGTGGCGCTGGGCGAGCGGCAGCGGCTGGCCCGGGAGATGCACGACGTGCTCGCGCACACGCTGTCCGGGCTCACGCTGCACCTGGAGGGCGCCCGGCTGCTGGCCATCGAGGACGGGGCCAGTTCCCGGCTCGCCGACACCATCGAGCGCACGCACCACCTGGCTAGGTCCGGGCTGCTGGAGGCCCGCCGGGCCATCGGCATGCTCCGCGACGAGGAACTGCCTGGCCCGGAGCGGCTGGCCGGGCTCGGTACCGAGTTCGAGCGTGACACCGGCCTGCGCTGCGCGTTCACGGTCACCGGCGAGCCCCGCCCGCTCAGCACCGAGGCCCGGCTCGCGCTGTACCGGGTCGCGCAGGAGGCGCTCACGAACGTGCGCAAGCACTCCCGCGCCGACCGGGTCGAGGTCCGGCTGGGTTACGAGCCGGACGGCACCCGCCTGACGGTCGAAGACTTCGGCCCGGACCGGTCGCTGGTGACCGCCCCGGCCGTCGGCGCTACCGCGGTCGGCGCTCCGGTGGCGAGCGTTTCTGCGGCTGGCGCTCCGGTAGCGGGCGTTCCGGCGGCCAGCGCGGGCGACGGCGCCGGACCCGCGAGTCCCGGCCCCGGCGCGGATCCGGGCGCCGCCGCCGAGAGCCACGGCTACGGCCTGACCGGCATGCGGGAACGTGCCGAACTGCTGGGCGCCAGGCTCACGACCGCCGCGACGGCCACGGGGTACCGGGTGGAGCTATGGATACCGACGTGAGCGGCCCTATCCGGGTGCTGGTGGCCGACGACCAGCGGGTGGTGCGCGACGGGCTGGTGCTGCTGCTGGGGCTGCTGCCGCAGGTCGAGGTCGTGGGCACGGCCGCGAACGGCGAGGAAGCGGTGGACCAGGCCGCGACGCTGCAGCCGGACGTGGTCCTCATGGACCTGCGGATGCCGCGGTGCGACGGCGTCGAGGCGACCCGCAGGCTGCGCGAGCGAGTCCCGGGGAGCAAGGTGATCGTGCTCACCACCTACGCCGATGACCGCTCGGTCATCGAGGCGCTGCGGGCCGGGGCCCGGGGCTACTTGACCAAGGACGCCGGGGCGGCCGAGATCCGGCAAGCCCTGCAGCAGGTGGTCAACGGCCAGGCGGTCATCGACCCGGCCGTACAGCACCACCTGGTGGACGCGATCGCGGTGGCGCCCGCCCCGGGCGGGCCGGGTGACTCCCGGCCAGCCGCGGCCGCCGGGCCAGGCACGCCAGGTGCGCCGGGGACGCAGCTTCCCGACGGCCTGACCCCGCGCGAGGCGGAGGTGCTCGGGCTGATCGCCGAGGGCCTGTCCAACGCGGAGATAGCGAGCCGGCTCGTGGTCAGCGAGGCCACGGTCAAGAGTCACGTCAGCCACCTGCTGGCCAAGATCGGTGCTCGCGACCGGGCTCAGGCCGTCAGCTACGCCTACCGCCGTGGGTTGACTTCCGCTCCGCCCTGACAGGCGGCGACTCCCGCCTGTCACGCGGCTTGGTAGCCTCGCCGCAGCGGTAACCAGGAGGCAGATCTGATGAGCGCGCAGGCGGACCAGGAGACGCACCGATTCCAGGCCGAGGTGGTCCAGATCCTCGACCTGATGATCCACTCGCTGTACAGCAACAAGGAGATCTTCCTGCGCGAGCTGATCTCGAACGCCTCCGACGCCATCGACCGGCTGCGTTTCGAGGTCTACACGCGGCCCGAGCTGGACGACGACGAGGGCCCGCTGCAGATCCGGGTCGCCTTCGACACCGCCGCGCGCACGATCACCGTCAGCGACAACGGCATCGGCATGAGCCGGGCGGAGGTGATAGAGAACATCGGCACGATCGCCAAGTCCGGTACCCGGGAGTTCCTCCAGGCCCTCACCGGCGACCAGCGCAAGGACGCGGCTCTCATCGGCCAGTTCGGCGTGGGCTTCTACTCCTCGTTCGTGGTGGCCGACCGGGTGACCGTGACCACCCGCCGGGCCGGCCTGCCCGTCGGCGACGGCGTCCGCTGGGAGTCCGACGGCAGCGGCGAGTACACGCTGGAGGCGGTGGACCGGCCGGCCCGGGGCACCGAGATCGTGCTGCACCTCCGCGACGGCGAGGATGACCTGCTGAGCGGCTACCGGCTGCGCTCGATCATCCAGAAGTACTCCGACCACATCAGCCTCCCGATCCTGTTGGCGGGGGAGGAGCCCGGCCCGGGGACGGACGAGGGTCAGCGCGAGGAGGCGCCGGTCAACCAGGCGTCGGCGTTGTGGGCCCGGCCCAAGAGCGAGATCAGCGAGCAGGACTACAACGAGTTCTACAAGCACATCGCCGGGGACATCGCCGACCCGCTGGCCCACCTGCACAGCAAGATCGAGGGGACCTACGAGTACACGCTGCTGCTGTTCATCCCGTCCCGCGCTCCGTGGGACCTGTGGATGCTGGAGTCACGGCGCGGCGTCAAGCTGCACGTCCGGCGGGTCTTCATCCTGGAGGACGCCGGGCAGCTGCTGCCCAGGTACCTGCGGTTCGTCCGCGGCGTGATCGACTCCGGCGACCTGCCGCTGAACGTCTCCCGGGAGCTGCTGCAAGGCAGCCGCGCCGTAGACCACATCCGCTCCACCGCGGTGAAGCGGGTGCTGAAGCTGCTAAAGGACATGGCCGAGAACCAGCCGGACAAGTACGCCACGTTCTGGAAGGAGTTCGGCGCCACCCTCAAGGAGGGGATCGTCGAGGATTACGGCAACCGGGACGAGATCGCCAGGCTGGTGCGCTTCAGCTCCACCTCGTCCGCCGTCGCCGGGGAGCAGGACGTCTCGCTCGGCGACTACGTGGCGCGGATGAAGGAAGGCCAGGAGAAGATCTACTACCTGATCGCGCCGGCGCTGGCCGCGGCCGGCGCGAGCCCGCACCTGGAGGCGTTCCGGCGCAAGGGCGTGGAGGTGCTGCTGCTGACCGACGCCGTGGACAACTGGGTGGTGACCAGCCTGCCGGAGTTCGACGGCCGGCGGCTGCAGTCGGTCACCCAGGGAAGCCCGGACTTCGGCGGGCTGCAGGACGAAGCCGAGCGCCAGGCCGCGGAGCAGGCGGCCGCCGAGTATGCCGGCCTGGTCGGCCGGCTGAAGGCTGCCCTGGACGGCCAGGCCTGGGACGTGCGGGTCACCACCCGCCTCACCACCTCCCCGGCCTGCATCGTGGCCAACGAGCCGGATACCGAGCTCAGCCTGGCGCACCGGCTCCGGGGCTCGGGCCTGCCCGCCCAGCCGGTGCTGGAGATCAACCCGGAGCATCCGCTGGTGAGCAGGCTCGGCCGCGACCTGGACGACCCGCACCTCGCCGAGTGGGCGCAGGTGCTGTACGGGCAGGCGGTGCTGACCCTGGGGGCGCGGATCGACGACCCGGCCACGTTCGCCGCCCAGCTGAACGAGCTGCTGGTGAGGCTGACCGATGATCCGGCCGAAGGCCCCGGGGCCGGGCCGGCCGGCGACCCCGGAGACCGCCCGGGACAAGACCCCGCAGTTGACGCCGCGGGCGGATGAGACGGCCCGTACCCGGCCGGGCATTTCCGCTACCGTACGCGTATGTCCGGGTTGCAGTTCATCGTCGACGTGATCAAGGCGCTGGCGTGGCCGGCCGCGATCGTGGCGATCGTGGCCTTCCTCCGCCGCCCGATCGGGGACATCCTGCGGCAGCTGGCGTCCGGCCTGCGGCGGATTCGCGCCGGGCAGTCCGACGCCGAGTTCGACCGGATCGTCAGCCAGACGAAGGCCGAGCTGACCGCGACCGTGTCGGCGCGCGGGCCGAGCCCGGCGATGCCGGTGCTGCTCAGGTTCGCGATGGCCGCCGAGGACGACCCCGCTGCGGCCATCGGCCAGGCGTTCGGGGCCGTGGAGGCGGCCCTGCGCGGGCTGCTGGGATCCAGTGGGAAACTGGTGCCGGTCGGCAGCGGCGACCCGACGGCCGTCGCCCGCTTCGCACGAGACCAGGGGCTCGTGCCCGAGTCGATCGTCCGGGCGGTCGACGGCGTCGTTACGCTGCGCAACTCCGTGGCCGCGGATCCGGCCCGGGCGACCAGGGACCACGCGGTCACGTTCCTCGCGCTCGTTGACGCGCTGCTCTTCGCCATCACCACGCAACGGGAATGGTCCGTCGCAGGCCAGTCGCAGATGCCGTAACCGCGCAGGGACTGCTGGCGTGCCGGGGTCTCGCGAGCCGGGCCGGCCGCGCGCGCTCCGGGGCGGCCTGGGAGACTAGCGGGAACTCAGGACACGCCCAGGGGGGCGGCAGAGGAGGGACGCGAGCGATGGCCGATCCGGACAGCGCTGTCGAGGTGCAGGGCACGGTCGCCAGGCGCGGAGCGGTAAACGGGTCCGACCCGGACGCGATCGTCGCGCAGATCGAGAGCACCCGGCAGAACCTGGCGCAGACCATCGACACCATCACCGAGCGGGTGAACTCCGCCGCGGAGCGGGTCAACCCGGTGGACAACCTGCGCAAGCTGCGCGAGCGCGCGCTCGAGCAGGCCTCACGGCCCGAGGTGCGCCTGGCGGCGGCCGCGGTCGGCCTGGCGCTCGTCAGCGTGACGATCATCAGGATCTGGGGCCGGCGCCGCCGCTAGGTGTCGGTCGGGTCGCCCCGGCGCGGCGGCGGAATCCGGTACACCCCGTACATCGGCTCCACCAGCGGCCGGGCCGTTGCCGCGCGGCGGGCGCCGCGCCTGCGGATCATGAAGCGGGTGATCCCGAAGACGGTCAGCAGCAGCAGCGCCGCGACGGACGCCGCCGCCAGGAAGGCCAGCCGCAGGTAAAGGTCCGGACGGGTATCCGCGGGAGCCAGGCCGTCGGAGACAAAGGCCTGCGGGGTGCGCAGCGCGAAGTAGTCCGATCCGCGGCCGACGAACACGACGCGGCCCACGACGCCGCTGACCGGGACCGGGCCCCACTTCCGGGAATCCACCGAGATATTGCGGTGATCGCCCATCACCCAGATCTGGCCCCGGCCGAGGGTCACCGAGAAGCGGGACAGCGCCGCCCGGTTGCCGGGGTAGATGTAGGTCTCGTCCAGCGGCTTTCCGTTGACGGTGAGCTGGCCCTTGGCGTCACAGCAGGCCACGTGATCGCCGGGCAGGCCGATCACGCGCTTGATGAACAGGCTGCTGGTCCGGGATTGCCGGGCCGGCACGCGGAGCACGACCACGTCGCCGCGGCGGATGCTGGACCCTTCCGCCACGAACAGCCGGTCGCCGGGGAAGATCGTTTTCTCCATCGTCGGCGACTGCTCGGTGTAGGCACCGATGGTCGCGATCGGGATCGCGATGCTGACGATCAGGGCCGCGACCGCGAGCCCGACCAGGGCCCAGAACACGATGCGCCCGATGCGCCGCCTCGGCTGCTCCTGGGGCGGCACCCAGATGGCGACATCGGACTGTGCCATGGGCGTCTCACCTTCGAGCGCTCGGGGCGGAGCACGTGATCATGCTCTCAAAGGAACGTCTTACCCTCTCCGCGGTAGGTCGGAACGGTCGCGACCACGGCATTGTCCTTGATCAGGTGCAGCTCGCTGAACCGCTCGCACAGCTCGCCTGCCTTGGCGTGCCGGAGCCACACCCGGTCGCCGATCCGCAGCCGGTCCGCCGCCGGGCCGATAAGCGGCGTCTGCACCTCGCCGGCGCCCTCCTGGCGGTCCAGCCGCAGGCCGGCGGGCAGGTACGGGGTCGGCAGCCGGGCGCGGTTGGCGGGGCCGGAGGCCAGGTAGCCGCCGCCGAGCGCGGTGATCACTCCGGGTGCCGGCCGGCGCACCACGGGCAGCGCGAACAGCGCCGCAGGCTGGCCGCGGAAGCCCCGGTAGCTGTCGAACAGCCGGGGCTGGTAGAGCCCGGACCCGGCGCCGATCTCGGTCACCGCCGGCTCGGCCGCCGTCTTCTCCACCGAGCCGGTGCCGCCGCCGTTGACGAACTCAACCGGCGCGACCGCCCGGACGGCCGCGACGATCGCGGCCCGGCGCACGGCCAGCTCGGCCCCTGATCTCCGCTGCAGGTACCGGATCGCCATCGCCTGCAGCGGCTGTCCGGCGGGATTGTCGCCGACCCCGGCGATCTGGGCCTCGTACGCCATCAGCCCGGCCAGGCGCAGCCCCGGCCGGGCGACGATGGCGGCGGCCAGGGCGGCGGCGTCGCCCGGAGTGCGGATCGGGGACCGGCGGGCGCCCGCGCGGACCAGCCCGCGCAGGGCCAGGTAGCCGGCGTCGATGTCGATGCACACCCGCACCGGGTTCGGCTCGGCGGTGCCCGCCGCCGCCTTCTCGATCATGTCGAGGTGCTCGGGGCAATCCACCATAACGGTGATGGCGGCGGCCGCGGCCGGGTCGCCGGCCAGCCGCGCCAGCGCGGTGCGGTCGGCCGTGGGGTAGCCGACGAGTATGTCGTCGCAGGTGCCGCGCTCGGCCAGCCACAGCGCCTCGGGCAGGGTGAAGGCCAGGATCCCGCGGAAGCCGTCCATCCCTAGCACCTGGTCGATCAGCGCCCGGCACCGGACGGACTTGCTCGCCAGCCTGATCGGCTTCCCGGCGGCGCGGCGGGTCATCGCCGCGGCGTTGGCGCGCAGGGCCGCCAGGTCCACCACGGCGAACGGCGGCTCGAGGTGCGCGGTGGCCGAGTCGTAGCGCTGCTGGTCGCGCCCGGTGACGGCCACGCTCACTCCTCGGCCGCGATCAGCTCTTCGTACTCGGCGGCCGACAGCAGGCCGGGCGGCAGCTCGCCCGCGGCCGCGCCGGGCAGGGTCACCTTGAACAGCCAGCCCGCCCCGTACGGGTCGGCGTTGACCAGGCCCGGGTTCTCATCGATCTCCGGGTTGACCTCCGCTACCTCGCCGTTCACGGGCGCGAACAGGTCGCTCACCGACTTGGTGGACTCGACCTCCCCGCAGGGCTCGCCGGCCGTCACCTTGCTTCCCGCCGCCGGCAGCGAGACGTAAACCACGTCGCCGAGAGCGCGCTGGGCGTGGTCGGTGATGCCGACGGAGGCGGTGGTTCCGGCGATGGCGACCCACTCGTGCTCGCGGGTGTAGTGCAGCTCGTCAGGAACGGTCATGGCGACCCCTCTTTCTGCGGGATGAATGCGCCCGGTCGGTCAGGCCGGACGGCGGTAGAACGGCAGCGGAACCAGGTCAGCAGGCTCGGCGCTGCCCCGGACGTCGATGGCCAGCCGGCCGGGCTGGCCGTCGTGCTCCGCTGCGCGAGCCTGGGACGCGACGCCCGGCTCAACGTACGCCATCGCGATCGGCGCGCCGAGCGTCGGGGACGGTGCCCCGCTGGTCACCTTCCCGCAGGCCGCCTCGTCCCAGAGCACGTCGTATCCGTGCCGGGGCACCCGCCGGGACTGGCCGACCAGCCCCACCAGCTCGCGCTGTGGCGCGGTCTGGGCCCGCTCGGCGAGCGCCGCGCGGCCGACGAAGTCACCGGGCTTGTCCAGCTTGACCACCCGGCCCAGGCCCGCGTCGAACGGGGTGAGCTCGGAGCTGAGCTCGTTGCCGTACAGCGGCATGCCGGCCTCGAGCCGGAGCGTGTCCCGCGCGGCCAGGCCCGCGGGGACCAGCCCGTCGGCCGCGCCCGCGGCGGTGAGCGCCTCCCAGACCGGCTCGGCGTCCTGTGGCCGGGTGAACAGCTCGAAGCCGTCCTCGCCGGTATAGCCGGTGCGGGCCAGCAGGACCTGGCGCCCGGCCACGGCTGCTGGGTAGCCGGCGTAGTACTTCACCGCGGCCAGGTCGGCATCGGTCAGCGGGGCGAGGATCCGCTCGGCGTGCGGGCCCTGCAGGGCGATCAGCGCGTAGTCGGCGGTGCGGTCGGCGACCTCCGCGTCCTTTCCGCGGGCCCGCGCGGCGAGCGCCTCCATGACCACCGGGGTGTTGATGGCGTTCGCGACGACGAGGAACTCGTCGCCGCCGAGCCGGTAGACGATCAGGTCGTCGAGGATCCCGCCGTCCGGCGCGCAGATCATCGTGTAGCGGGCCCGGCCGGGCGCCAGCGCAGACGGCTGCCCGACCAGCGCGTAGTCCAGCGCCCCGGCGGCGCCCGGGCCGGTGACCATGATCTCGCCCATGTGCGACAGGTCGAACAGCCCGGCTGCCGTGCGCACCGCGTTGTGCTCGGCGGTCTCGCTGCCGTACCGCAGCGGCATCAGCCACCCGGCGAAGTCGGTCAGCGTCGCGCCGAGGCGCTCGTGCACGCCGGTCAGCGGCGTGCGCCGCAGTGCATGCGGGTCGGTCATCTGCGCTCCATGGCCCGGGCGGCACCTCTCGCGAACACCTGGTCAGGGCGGAATGCGCCGACACGGGTCAGGGGCGAAGCCGCGGCAGCGTCGGCGCGCTCCGGCTGGGCCCAGCTTATCGGGGCCGGCCGCGGGCGCCCGGCCTGCGGCCGGCCCGCCTCGCCGGGCACGGTCAGGCCGCCTTCCCGGTCGCGCTGAGGATCCCGGCGGCCGCGCGGTGGTAGCAGCTCCGGCCGTTGCCGCGGGTTCCGGCCGGGCACGTGCACCCGGCCCGGTGCGTGAAGTAGGTCGTGACGCCGTCGCTGCTGACGCTCTGGTAAATCCCGGCGCGGTTGGTGGGGATCAGCCCGCCGTCGGCGAGCAGCTCGCGCGCCCGGGCGACCTGTGCGGCGGTGAACTCGGC